>Ga0136846_1240877_pt1 | contig 11370 bp, 11 predicted proteins | sample HopSoiMetagenom2_FD_96841 | JGI IMG/M metagenome (GOLD analysis project Ga0136846, IMG submission 96841) | Grasslands soil microbial communities from Hopland, California, USA - 2 Assembly 2016 (version 4) | ecosystem: Environmental > Terrestrial > Soil > Grasslands | place: USA: Hopland... | reverse complement strand
CCGCTCGACGAGCGCGACCCGCAGGCCGCCATCGACGAGCTCCACGACGCAGTGCTCGCCGGGCGAGCCCCAGCCAAGCACGATCACATCGAAGTCGTTGCTCACGGCGTGGTCACCCCGACGAGACGACGACGTGCTTTACCTCCGCCATGTAGTGCCCGGCCGCCGCGGAGGCCTCGTCCGGCGTGCTCCCGCCCTCGCGGGCGCCCATGTAGGCCGCGTACCAGTCCCACCAGTCGTGCGGTGGGGCGAGTGCTTCGAATTCGCCGTGACGTTCGGACGTTTCGTGCAGGAGCTCTGCAAGCGCCGCAACGTCCATGTCAGTCGTCCCATTCACGGCCGGGGAGCCGGGTCGTGATCTCCTGGAGCAGCCAGCCGTTGCCGTCCGGGTCTTCGAACGACGCGAACTTGAAGTACGACGTCCCTTCCACCGACTCGAAGCCGGGCGGCTTCTGTTCGTAGACCTCGCCGACCTCGACGCCGCGGCCGACGAGGTCGTCCCGCGCGGCGTCGACGTCCTGGACCGCGAGGATCATCCGGTCGAGGCATCCCGGCTCCATCGTCGTGAGCCCCTTGCCGACGTGGACCGAGCACGGCGAGTGGGGCGGCGTGAACTGCATGTTCCGGACCTCGTCGCTGATGACGAGGTCGATGTCCAGCCGCCATCCGAGTCGCTGGTAGAAGGCCTTCGCCCGATCGACGTCGGAGACGGGCACGGTCACGACCTCGAGCGCCATGTCGACGCCCAGGGCGGGCGTCTGCGTCGCGGCGGCGCCGGCTTCCTCGGTACTGCCCATGCTGACCTCCATCGGTTGGTGTGGCAGCAGCGTCACGCGTCTCGCCCGCGGTCGCGCCCGTGAGGTCACGGGTCGTGGCCCGCCCGGGTCCGCCCGCTAGCCGAACGTGAAGACGTACGCGTGCACGCCCGGGTCGAGGAACGTGATCTCGAAGGCGCGCTCGGCAACGCCTCCTCGCTGGCGGACGAGCTGGTACATCCGCGGCTCGGAGACGATGCCCCCGCCGGAGTCGTCCGTGTCGAGGCCGTGGGCATCGCCGGGCGGCTGGCCGTCGAGACGCACGGAGAAGCGAACCGGGGCTTCCGAGGCCGGCGGCGCGAGGACCAGGTTGAGGTCGCGCGCCTGGAAGCGGTACGCGATCGAACCGCCGGGCGAGTCGAGCACGGCGTCCTCCTCGCCCACCGACCACGTGCCTGCGAGGGCCCAATCGTTGAGCGCGAGCTCCTCGGTGCCCCGTTCGCTGCGGCGCTCGCCTTGGGCGTCGCCGACGTAGGTCTCGGGGGACCTGAGGGTGTCCCGGTCGGCGGCCTGCGCGAGCCCGTCCGCGTCGACGCGAACGGTCTCCTCGTCGATGCCCAGAAGCCGCTGGATCGCTCGTTCGCTCTCCTCGTAGGCGCCCTCGCCGAAGTGGTGGAAGCGAAGGTGCCCGTTTTGCCCGACGAGGTACAGCGCCGGCCAGTACCGGTTCTCGAACGACCGCCAGATGGCGAAGTCGTTGTCGATGACGACCGGATAGGCGACGCTCAGCTCGCGGGCCGCGCGGCGCACGTTGTCGAGGTCGTGCTCGAACCCGAACTCGGGCGAGTGCACGCCGACGATGACGAGCCCGCGGTCGCGATACCGCTGGTCCCACGCCCTGAGATACGGCAGGGTGCGCAGCCAGTTGACGCACGAGTACGTCCAGAAGTCGACTGCGACGACGCGGCCGCGCAGCTCCTCGGTCGCGAGCGGATCGGAGTTGAGCCAGACGGGCGCGCCGTCCAGTCCTGAGAGCGCGCTCATCCCGGGGCGCCCTACGCGCGTGCGGCTTCCTGATCCGGGCTCGGCAGGGCATCGTGCAGGCCCATGCGCGAGCTGATGCCGAGCTTGGTGAACACCTTGCCCAGGTGCCATTCGACCGTACGCGGGCTGAGGAACAGCCGCGCGCCGATCTCCGGGTTCGACAGCCCGTCGCGGGCGAGACGGGCGATCTGGTCCTCCTGCGGCGTGAGCTCGTCGCGCGCCTCGACCGCGCGCTTGCGCACCTTCTCGCCCGTCGCTACAAGCTCGCGGCGGGCGCGCTCGGCGAACGCCTCCGTGCCGATCGCGGCGAGCAGCTCGTGGGCCGTGCGGAGCTGCTCGCGCGCGTCCACGCGCCGGCCCACGCGGCGCAGCCACTCGCCGTAGAGCAGATGGGAGCGGGCCAGCTCCGGACGCAGCCGCGTGAGGCTCAACCGATCGATTGCTTCGCGGTAGAGGCCCTCGGCGGCGTCGCCCTCGCTGAGCAGCGCACGCGAGCGCGCCGCGATGCCCAGTCCCCAGTCGGTGGCGCTGGCATTCGCGCTGTCGAGCAGCCGGTCCAGAGCGCCCGCAGCGAGCTCGGGGTTCCCGGTCCGGCTGGCGGCCTCGATCAGCTCGCTGAGCGCCCAGGTGGCGACGAAGAGCTCCGGTGTGTCGTCGCTTGCCGCGACGGCGGCCGGGAGCGCCTCCTCGTAGCGGCCGAGCGAGTTCATCAGGACCGCGTTGGCCCAATGTGCGTACTGGACAGCGGTTCCCTGGCCGCCGGCGGTGGCCTCGGCGATCGTGGCGTCGATCAGCTTGGAGCCGACGGGCTCCTGGCCGCGGAATGCCGCGAGCACGAGTGCCGCGTACGGAGCGACGCGGGCCCCCGTGGCCTCGGTGACGGCATCGGCCTCGGCGACCAACAGTGCGGCCCGCCCGAAGTCGCCGCCCAAGGCGGCGGCCTGACCGAGCACGTTGACGCCCACGGCAAGGACCTCGAGTGCCCCTGCATCGCGCGCGATTCGGACCTCGCGCGTGGCGACCGCGAGACAGGTGTCGTAGTCCCACACGTAGACGGCCGCAGCGGTTGCCAGCCAACCCCACCGCAGCACCTCCGCGACGGAGACCTCGGTACCGGCGAACGCCGTGGCCGCGCGTCGCAACACCGGCGTCGCGGAGAGACGCCCTTCGGTGAAGACCAGCGCAAAGCCGTCGAGCAGCAGATCGGAGGGGTGCGGAGGGGGCTCCGGGTGGGGCGCGGCCCGCACCGCCCGGGAGACATCGAGCAGGCTGCCGGCGCTCGCCAGTTGGCCGGCGAACAGGGCTGCGCTCCATGCATCGAGATAGGTGTCGCGCGCGAGCCGGACGTCCAGCGTCTCGAGCCGCCCCGCGGCCCGAAGCAGCAGCAGCGGAGCGTCGCTGCCCCGGTTCTGGGCATAGGCGACCTCGGCGTGCAGGAGGTCGACCCGGGCGCGCTCGAGCGCGTCCAGCGGTCCCGCCTCGGCCGCCGCCAGCAACGCCAGCGCCGCTTCGAACGCGCCAGCGTGCAGGCTTGCCTGCGCGGCGGCCAGCGCGCGATCGGTCCGGCGCGCGGGGTCTCGCGTCAGGGCGACCGAGCGACGCAGGAACGCGGCCGCGGCCGCGAGCCCGCCGCGGGCCTGCGCCCGTCCCGCCGACCGCTCGAGCTCGGAGGCGACCTCCTCGTCCGGTCCGGCTGCCGCTGCGGCGAGATGCCAGGCGCGACGGTCCGCGTCGGCACCGGCATCGGTGACCTCCGCCAGCGCCCGATGGACCGCCCGGCGCTCCGGGGGCGCCGCCGATCGATAGACCGCCGAGCGCACGAGCGGATGAAGGAAGGCAACGCTTTCGCCGATCGCCAGCAACCCTTCGGTCTCGTCGGCTGCCGAGGGGCCGATGCCGAGCCGCTCGGCCGCGCGCCAGACCAACAGAGGGTCGTCGACCGGCTCGGCCGCCACCAACAGCAACAGCCGCCGGGGCTCCTCGGCCAGCGCCTCGAGTCGCCGTCGGAAGCTCTCCTCGATCCGCCGCGGCAGCGCATGGTCCTCCAGAAGCCCGAGCCCGCCCGGCAGCTGCGTCGCCGCGAGCCCTCGCGGAAGCTCCAGGATCGCCAGCGGATTGCCGCGCGTCTCCTCCACGAGCCGGTCGCGGACCCGGCCGTCGAGCCGGGCGCCGATGCCGCTCGCGAGCAGAGCGCGCGCATCCTCGTCGGGGAGCCCTCCCAGCAGCAGCTCGGGAAGACCCACCAACTCGCTCTCGTCGGTCGAGTCGCGGACGGCGAACACGAAGGCCACCGACTCGGCCAGCAGCCGTCGCGCGACGAATCCGAGGACCTGCCGCGTGGCGACGTCGAGCCACTGGGCGTCGTCCACGAAACAGAGCAGCGGCCGCTCGCTGGCGACCTCGGCCAGCAGGCTGAGCGTGGCGAGGCCGACCAGGAAGCGGTCGGGCGGCGGACCGGAGGACAGGCCCAGCGCGACGCCCAGCGCCGCTTGCTGTGGCTCCGGAAGCGCGGCGAGCCGGCCAAGCATCGGCGCGCAGAGTTGATGCAGGCCCGCGAACGGCAGCTCCATCTCGGACTCGACGCCGGCGATCCTGGCGACGCGAAAGCCGGACGCCTGCCGAGCGCAGTAGCGCAAAAGGGCGGTCTTGCCGACCCCGGCCTCGCCCCGCACGACGAGCACGGCGCTCTGCCCGCCGCGAACGTTCTCCAACACCCGATCGAGCACCTGACGCTCGCCGGCGCGGCCCAGCAACACCGGCGGACGGCGCAAGGCCATTGGTGGAGAGCGTAGAGGACCCGGGAACACGGCCCGTGGAACCCCTGGTGCGACCACGCGCGATCGAGAGCACGCTTCGTCCGTGGCTTCGAGCACAACCCGCCCGGCAGCCGACGACGCAGTGGCGATCGTGACCGGCGGCGCGTGCGGGATCGGCCGCGAGCTCGCGCGGAAGCTCGCGAGCCAGGGCTACGCCGTCGTGGTGGTGTACGTGCGGGACCAGGGCGAAGCGGAAGCCGCGGTCGAGGAGATCCTCGCCGCGAACGGCACAGCGCTCGCGGTTCGCGCCGATGTCACCGACGAGCTCGACGTCGAGCGCCTCTTCGACGAGACCAGCGCCGCCTTCGGGGGTGTCGACGTCGTCGTGCAGACGGCGGTGCGCGGGACCTCCGTCGTCAATCGGCAGGCGGCGGGCCGGCTGCGCCACGGGGGCGCGATCGTCAATGTCTCCAGCTCCGAGGCCATCACGCCCGTCCTCGCCGACGAGCTCGGGGCGCGAGCCATCACGGTCAACGGGCTGGCGCCCGGGTTGGAGCCTCCGGGTGCCGGCCACGACGTCGCCGAGCTCGTGGCGCTCCTGGACCGATGGCGAGCCCGCCCGGGCGAGTGACCGGGGGATGCACGGGCGCGAACATTCGCCCCTTGCCGCAACCCTCCCACCATGCGCACCGACGTCACCCCCGGCGGCACCTTCCCCGACTACGAGCTGCCCGACCACGAGAACGTCCCCCGGCGGCTCAGCGAGCTTCAGGGCGACGATCCGCTGATCCTCACCCTCGCGCGCGGCCACTACTGCCCCAAGGAGCATCACCAGCACCTCGAGCTCGCCGCGTTCTATCCCAAGGTGGCCGTGGCCTACACGAAGGTCGTCACGATCGCGACCGACGAGCATCACGCGCTCCAGGAGTTCCGCGCGTCGGTCGGCGCCCAGTGGCCCTTCCTCTCCGACCCGGGGCGGATCGTCCAGAAGGACCTCGACATCCAGGAGTACACCGACCCCGAGAACGACCCCATGATCCCGCACACGCTGGTGCTCAAGCCCGGGCTAGTCGTCCACAGCATCTACAACGGTTACTGGTTCTGGGGGCGCCCCTCGGTCGTCGACCTCTGGCACGACCTGCGGGATGCGTCGCGCGAGATCCGCCCCGACTGGGACCTCAGCGTGCCCGGGCTTCGCGAGGCCTGGGACGCCGGCGACCTCTCGGCCTTCCACGGCTGGGACAAGCGGGCCCCGGCGGGTGCGACGACCTGGCCCGGACCGATGATCGCACCCTGATTCGCCGGGCGCCCCCGCGGCTTTTCGGCTCTGGCGCTTCAGGGAAGATTGGGAAGAACCTGTTCGCCGAAGAGTCGTACCTGCTCGACGAGATCGGGCAGGCCTGCGACCTCGAGGTTTGCCCACGCTTTGAGCGTGAAGGGGTCGGTGAAGGAGAGCAGGGCGTGGTTCAGTCCGGCGGGGACGTAGGCGCGGGTGAGCCATTCGACCCAGTCTTCGGGAGTTCCCGCGACCATGATGCGATCCGCGACGCCGTCGCGCGTAGCGTCGAGCGCCCGCTCGATGTCGCCTGCGGCGAAGGCTTCGTTGACGGGCGCGACCTCCTCGGGAGCGATGCCGTGGCGCTCGAGCAGGGCCGGCGGCATGGAGGGGAGGTAGAACGCGGCCAGGATGCGGCCGGCGCGCCGCTCAACGTCGGGGTCGGGCGCGATCGCTCCGAGCAGCGAATCGCCCATGTCGAGCCGATCGGCCTCGCGTCCGGCACGATCGGCGCCGACCGTGAAGTGATGTACGGCGTAGCGCAGCGACTCGGCCGAGTAGGCGCACGCCGTGTGCAGGCCGTCGGCGATCTCGCCTGCGAGCTGCATCGACTTCGGGCCGCCCATGGCCCCGACCTTGAGGGGGACGTGCTCCTGCACGGGCCTCGCCGCGGTGCTGATGCCTGCATACCGGAAGAACTCGCCCTGGAAGTCGATCGAGCCTTCGTCGAGCAACGTCCGGATCACGCGGTGCGCCTCGCGCAGCCGCGCGATCGGGCGGGTGCCCTGCCACTCGACGCCGTACTGCTCGAGCATGGCGAGATTCCCGATACCCAAGACGACTTCGGCGCGACCGCCGCTGAGTTCGTCGAGCGTTGCGGCAAGCTGAGCGACGTACGTCGGGTCGCGCATGTAGATCGGCGCTACACACGGACCGAGACGGATCCTTTCGGTCCGCGCCGCAGCGGCCACCAGCAGCAACCACGCGTCCTTGTGGTAGATCTCGTCGGCGCTGTAGCAGGCGTAGTAGCCGAGCTCGTCCGCCGCCTGCGCCGCCGCCAGTAGCTGTTCCGCCGATTGCTCGGGGATCAGCTGGAGGCTCACCCTCATCCCCGCGCCAGCTTATCCGCCCACCTCGGCGTTCAGTGACGCGGCTCAATCCGGTAGTGCATGTGGGTGACGCCGTTTTCGCCCTCGAGGATCCTGGTGCGCTCCAGCTCGATCTGCTCGGCGGCGAGGCCTTCGAACAGGCGGCGGCCTTGCCCGAAGAGCACCGGGACGACATGGAGCTCCAGTTCATCGAGGACGCCGGCCGCGAGTGCGAGCCGCGTCGTCCCGGCGCCGTGGACCAACACGTTCCTCTCGCCTGCAGCCTCCTTGGCCTGGGTCATCGCACTCGAGACGTCGTTCACGTAGGTGACCAGCGGCCATTGCCCGATATCGATGCCCGGCTCCCCACGCGCGAGGATGAAGATCGGCACGCCGTCGTGGTGGTCGCCGCCCCATCCGCCCGCCGGCTCGAAGGTCCCCCGGCCGGCGACGACCGCGCCGGTGGACATGGCCTCGTCGACGATCTTGCCGTTGACGCCGTCCGAGCGGCGCGTGGCCTCGAGGTCGACGTCGCCACCGGTCATCGCCCACTCGTGCAGGCGATGCCCGCCGTCACCAAGACCGTTGTCCGGTCCCTCGTTGGGACCGGCGATGAACCCGTCGAGGGACATCGACATATAGAGAACGGCTGCGGACATGCGTCTCCTTCTACCACGCCGCTGATGGCGACCCGCGTTGCCCTCAGTCGCTCTAGTAGACGACGAGGCAGTTCTCCTCGAGGTACCTCTGCTTCTGCTCGCCGACGAACTGCGCGGAAGCGGCGCGACCTACGTCCCAGCGCTGGGTCGCCTTTCGTGCTTCGCCGTAGTACCAGAGCACGTCGCTGAGGAGCTTCTCGCATTTGGCGTCGTCGAAGCCGGGGACGCCCGCGCTTCCCGCCTCCGGCTTTGCGGCATTGACGAGGCGCTTGACGTGGGTGGCCGGAACCTTCGTGCGGGTGGGAGGAACCGGGGTCCGTGCGGAGGCGACGCCGGCGCTCAAGCTGGTCGAGACGACGGCTGCCGCGGCGAGGGCGGCGAGGGACTTGGTTTTACTGAGCACAGCGGCCTCCTGGGCGACGTTTGGAGATGGCACCAAGGTATGGCCGGTCCTCGGACGCGTCTGTGTCCGGCGCGACCTACGGCGTGTCGCATCCGCGACGCTCCGGCGAGGCCAGAGGCGCGGACTGGCCAGCCCCACTGGCGTCCTGGCGGATGCGACGCCGGAGCGGGGCCCCGCCTGCGGGAGCCTCCCAACATGCCTTATTCACTCGAATGGATTGCCGCCCCCGTCTTTCTCGGAGCGTTGGTCCTCCTCCTGATCGGGCCGGTCGCCGTGATCGCGGTCATGGTCCTCGCGCTCGTCGCGCTTGCGGCGCTCGTGGCGCTCGCCGTGGCTGCGCTCGCGCTGCCGTACCTGCTCGTCCGCTCCCTCGGTCGCCGTCTCTCGGAGTGGCGCCCGTCGACGCCTCGACTACAGCAAGGAGTGATCGCCCGCGTCCGGTTCATCAAAGACGTCACCTCGCATCCGTCCTGACCCCATCCCCTTACGGGCTGGCTCGCCCTCGGGGCCGGGCGCGGGCCCGCGGGCTGACGAACTCGCTTCCGCTCGGGCCGGTTCGCACCGCCTTGTTGAGCGCGCTGCCACGCCAGTACCTGCGCCAGGGCAGGAACCACATGGTCCAGCCGTTGTCCCACTGGCCGGAGCGTGGGCTGCCCTTGATCTTCACGGGGTCGCCGGGGACGGCCATCTTGTAGAAGGTCTCGGCGTTGGCGGGCGACATGTTCACGCAGCCATGGCTGACGTTGCTGAAGCCCTGGTCGCCAACCGACCAGTAGGCGTCGTGCAGGTACTCGCCGCTCCAGGTGATCCGGACCGACCAGGGGACCGAGATGCTGTAGCCAGGGCCGGTCATCTGGACCGGGTTCCCCTTCTCGATCGTCAGATACGTTCCATTCGGGGTGTCGTCACCCGGCCGTCCGCTGCTGACCGGCCAGTGCGCGAACCGTTTCCGACCTCGGTAGACGTTCATGTAGTGACCCGCGGTATTGACCACGACGGTCAACGACGGCCCGATCCTGAAGCTCTGCCTGAGGGTGTGGTTCCCGTAGACGCCGGAGGCCCCCTTCACGCCGTTCAGGTGCGCGGTGAAGCTCACCCGCGTGTGCGGCTTCCAGTAGCGGCGCGGGCGGAAATACAGGCACTCCGGCGCCAGTCGGCACTGGCCGTCCCAGTACCAGGCGCCCACCACCGGCTTGGAGGTCTTCACCTCGAGCGCACGCTCCACCGCCTTGCGGTTCCTGATCGGCCGATCGAAGTAGAGGATGATCGGCATCCTGACGCCGTAGGTCTGGTGGGACCCCTGCACGATCCTGGCCGAGAACGCCTTGGCCGGTTTGAACGTCCGGAACGAGCTCGTCCGCGTGACCCGCTCGCCCGACCCCCCGACACCCGTCGCGGTCACCGTGTAGCGCCGCGAGACGTTCAGCGCCCAGGTGCTACGCCAGACCGTCCCCGCGGCGTTGAGCTTCCCCGTGACGCGATTGCCGCGCGTGCGGACAACCACGCGGCTGATCTTGCCCCCCGCGGCTGTGACCGTGATGCCGCGCTGTGGGCGCCTGTCGACGCTTCCGCTCGCTGGGGTGATCGACAGTCGCACGCCGTTTGCCTTCGAGCTGTCGCGAGCATGGCCACCGTCGTGGCTGGCCGGCGTGGTCGAGCCCCCGGAGCAGGCAGCGACGAAAACGCTCAGCGCCGCGCCGACCGCCAGCCCTGAGAGGCCTTTTTGACGCGGCCGGAACGGGAACGAACCGGTCGCGCGTCGAATCGTTTCTCGGCGCAATGCCGACCTCGGGATTGGATTTCGCGAGAGCGGACGACGGGTCTCGAACCCGCGACCTTCGGCTTGGGAAGCCGACGCTCTACCAACTGAGCTACGTCCGCGCGGAGGCGTCATTCTAGAACTGGGCCGGCGGCGTTCCCGCGCCCGGACTAGGGTTGCGATTGATGGCCGACAGCGTGGCGGTGCTCGGCTGCGGCGTCGGCGGGATGACCGCGGCGCACGAGCTGGCGGAGCGCGGATTTTCCGTCGCGGTCTACGAGCAGCGCCCGGTCGCGGGCGGCAAGGCGCGCAGCATGGATGCGCCCGGCACCGGAACGGAGGGCCGCCGCGACCTCCCCGGGGAGCACGGGTTCCGGTTCTTCCCGCAGTTCTACCGCCACCTGCCCGACACACTCGAGCGGATCCCGTACGAGAACCAGGCCAAGGGTGTCCTCGGCAACCTCGTGCAGGCCACGCGCGCGCAGATCGCCCGCGCCGACGGACCCCCACTCGTCTGGCCGACCGTGTTTCCGACCACGCTCGACGATGTACGCGTGGCGCTGACGACGATGCTCGGGCCCCGCATCGACCTGCCGCCCTCCGATCTGGCGCACTTCCTGACCCGCATGGTCATCTTCCTCACGAGCTGCGAGGAGCGTCGCTTCGCCGAGTACGAGCCCATGGGCTGGTGGGAGTTCGTGGGCGCCGCGCACCGTTCGCCGGCATATCGCAGGTTCCTCGCCGACGGCCTCAGCCGAACGCTCGTGGCAGCGAAGGCGCACGAGATGAGCGCGAGGACGGGTGGCGACATCCTCGCCCAACTCATCCTCGACATGAACCGGCCCTTCGGCCACGCCGACCGCCTCCTGGATGGTCCGACGAGCGACGTGTGGATCGACCCGTGGCTCGCCCATCTCCGAACGCTCGGCGTCGACGTCCACACCGACTGGCACGTCGACGCGATTCGCTGCCGCAGCGGACGTGTTGCCTCGGTGAAGGTGACGGAGAACGGGGAGGCGGGCGAGGTCACAGCCGACCACTACGTCGTCGCCCTGCCCGTGGAGATCATGGCCGGGCTCGTCACGCCTGCCCTGGTGAAGGCCGAGCCGCGGCTCGCGGCGCTGAAGCGCCTGCGCACACGGTGGATGAACGGGATCATGCTCTACGTCGATCGCGACGTCCCGGTCGTCCACGGACACACGATCTACATCGACTCGCCGTGGGCCCTGACTTCGATCTCGCAGCACCAGTTCTGGCCGAAGGTCGACCTCGAGGCGCTGGGGGACGGCCGCGTGGAGGGCGTCCTCTCCGTCGACGTCTCGGACTGGGAGTCGCCGGGCATCTTGTACGGGAAGCCGGCGATGCAGTGCTCGACTTCCGAGATCCGTGACGAGGTCTGGGCCCAGCTCAAGCTCCATCTCGACCGCCCCGGCAGCGATCAGCTCGAGGATGCAAACCTGCTCGGCTTCTTCCTCGACCCGGACATCGAGTTCCCCAACCCGACCCGCGCAACGAACCTCGAGCCGCTCCTGATCAACACCGCCGGATCGTGGAAGCACCGGCCGGACGCGGTCACCGCAATCGACAACCTCTTCCTGGCCTCCGACTACGTGCGCACGCACACCGACCT
>Ga0136846_1223166_pt1 | contig 11371 bp, 11 predicted proteins | sample HopSoiMetagenom2_FD_96841 | JGI IMG/M metagenome (GOLD analysis project Ga0136846, IMG submission 96841) | Grasslands soil microbial communities from Hopland, California, USA - 2 Assembly 2016 (version 4) | ecosystem: Environmental > Terrestrial > Soil > Grasslands | place: USA: Hopland... | reverse complement strand
TCTCGGCTCTTGAGGCGAATAAGCGGGAATGAGCACTTTAACCTTCGGCGCCTGACTTGGAGCTGCCATTTATCGCTGCATTTGTGTCAATTGGTCAGGGGCTGATGATGAAGCCGATGCCGTCGCGGCCGAGGTCTGCGCCACGTCGCGCCATCTCGGCTGCCTTAAGACCGCCGACGAGCCTGCGGATGGTCGGATACCAGCCGAGAATCTCCGGCGATACGCCGAGCTGACCGCGCCCCGGCTTTCTCGGTGGCCAGATGCGGAGGCCGAAATACCGAGCCGCCAGGCGATCGATTTCGCCGCTGAATTGAACGAGCAGGCTTTCGCGAGCGGCTTCGAATACTCGGGCCAGGCCATTGATATCCATCGATGGTTTTTCCGCCGGTCGCAAGGCCACCACAACTGCATCCCACATGCCCGGCAGCAGCATTTGCGGATGAGCAAGCATTGTCACTCTGGCACCTTGCTCGATCAGGGCGTCCTCTATGTAACGCCTGCAAGGGGTATCGCACAGGACCGCGATTTCTGTATTTCTGATGCTGAGGCCGGCATCGTATAGGAGTCGACAGCACAGCCGGGCTAAATCGGGAAGCAAGTTTATCGACGGATGCTCTAGATTTGGAGCGACGACTTTGACCTGCATCTCGCTGCAGGCATGCAGGTCGACCATCTCGGGGGAAAGTTCCCATGGCTCGGCCATTAGCGCTACCACTGAATGGGGACGGAGGAACTCGGCTGTCGTCCGTGATATTGGCCGTGTCCGCGGACAGTTCACAAGAATGTCGACCTCATTCCAGTGATGGGGGTGCATCCGTCGCATAATTTTCAGCTGAGCCGAATGTCCGGCATGGTTGGCCAGGTCCAGCGCGTCCCAAGAGGTAGCTGGACTTCTGGCGTGCTTTTTCCGCTCAGCTGTAAGCGCAAATACGGTTCGGGCGCCGGCGAGCGCCGCCGCGATTGCCGTGATCGCCTCTGAACCGAACCCGGCTCCAGTAACCACCACCTGTCCGTCGAGATCGAGCTGAAACTCTTCGACGCACTCGCGAATTGCGTTGACGACCGTTGCCTGGTCGATCTCGGCGTCTTGACCAAGATCTCCGTCCTCCGGCTGCAGGCCGTCGGTCACAGGGTAGGCCCGCTCATCGTCGCGGGGCCGGATTCGCTCGCAGAATGCACTTCCCATGAGGCTTGGACCGATAATATTGACATAATGGCCGGTTGTAATTCTTTGCATCGCCGCGAAATCTACTGCAGTCTTATCAGTTGTTTCGAGGGATTGGTGTAGGCCAAATCGCCTGATTTGTGGAGGAAATGTGCTCCCGCGTCTTCGACGGACCTACTTCGTTTGGAGGAAGGTCTGATGCTCCCGGACATGTTGAGACCACTCGTATACGATCAGCGGTTGAAGCGATCTCACCCACACAGGATCATACGCGTCGGGTGACCGCTCCGCTTTTTCAGCCGAAGGACCAGGAAGCCTTTCGCACTACAAACCCCTCGGCAAATCCATCCTTGGCCCGGCACTCCATCCCGCGCAGCCGCGCCAGGCCACGAAACGTTTCAGCGTCGAACCAATCCTTGGACCGCTGGCTGCCGAAATGGGCAAGGAGCAACTCGGTTTTGCGCTGCATCTGGGCTTCGGACAGCGGCATATAGAAATTTGGCTGGCCCAAGTCGCCGTCCCATTTCGGGATCTCATATTCGAGGATGAGGTGATCTCGAAAAAGGTTCCAGGTGATCTTGTTAACTTCCCGATGATCCTGATGCGCATCATCCCGGCGGTGGGTGAAGATCAGGTCGGGCCTGATTCCTTTGACCTGGGATGCAAGCCACTCCTTGATCTCCCGACCTTGGGTCGGAAAGTAACTGTCATCGAAATCGGCAATCGTGACGATAGGATCCACGACCCCTTCCAGAAAGCTATGTGCCGATGCGCGGGCCTCGTCGCTGCGGGCTCCACGTCCGCTCAGTACAAGCCAGAGCACGTCAAGTTTAGCTCCTCCGGCAACAAGGGATAGCAGAGTTCCTCCCGCGCCGATCTCGATATCGTCGGAATGGGCGCCAAGACAGAGTACGCACAGACTCTCCTGGGCGCTTCCGAGCGACAGGGCCCTCATGATCTGGCGACTGCGAGTCCAGATCCGCCGGTCCGCTCGCGCATCTGCCGGTTCCAGGGCATGTTGCCTTTTTCGACCATGTCCTCGAGCACCTGCCAGTCGCGCAAGGTGTCCATGGAGCGCCAGAACCCATCATGCTTGTAGGCCATCAGCATATCGGCCTCAATCAGCCTCCGGAAAGGTTCAAGCACGAGTTCTTCGCCTTCGCGCATGAAATCGAAGATTTCCGGTCTGAATAGAAAATACCCGCCGTTGATCCAGATATCTGAGCTCGCGGAAGAGCGGAACTCGCGGACGCGGCCGTCCTTTGCGATGTCCGCAAAGTGATAGGTAACCGGCGGGGGCACCGCCAGGAAGCAGGCGAGCTTTCCGCTCGCGCGGAACTTGCGCTCCATGTCGTCGAGATCGACGTCCGTGAGCCCATCGCTGTAGTTGGCAAGGAACATGTCGTCGCCCCGAACCAAATCACGAGCCGCCCAGAGCCGTTCGCCGATGTTGCGCCAGATGCCTGTGTCGATGAGTGTGACTTGCCAGTCCTTGTGACTGTCATCCAAGAGCCTAACATCGCGACCGTCGCCGGTAACGACGCAATCAGCGAACATCTGCGGCCGGCTGTTGAGGAAGAAATCCTTGACGACGTTCGCTTTATAGCCAAGGCAAAGGATGAATTCCTCATGCCCGTAGTCGCTGTAGTATTGCATCACGTGGCGCAGGATCGGCTGCGGGCCGAGTGGGATCATCGGCTTAGGCACTGCTTCGGAATAGTCGCGAATGCGCGTGCCGAGCCCGCCGCAGAAAAGAACGACTTTCATGGCTGGTGCTCCGCAGGATCGATTACCTTAACGAAGGGGATTGGCACGACGAATTTCGCGCCCCATGTGGCCACGTGCGACATCTGTTTGACGATCTCGTCCTTCAGGTTCCATGGCAGGATCAGTATGTAGTCCGGCTTGGCTTCCTGAATGGCCTCGACGGGCTTGATCGGAATGTGCATCCCAGGCGTGAAGCGTCCGTGCTTGTAGGGATTTCGGTCGACCGTGAAATCCAAAAAGTCAGTGCCGATTGCGCAATAATTAAGAAGTGTGTTGCCTTTGCCGGGCGCCCCATAGCCGCAGATCGTCTTGCCTTCGTTCTTCGCCGCTATCAGGAAGCTGAGCAGGTCGCGCTTGGCACCGTGGGCGCGATCGGCAAATGACGTGTAAGTCGTCATCTCCTTGAGCCCGCCGCTCACCTCGCGCTCGAGCAATCCACTCACCGCCGGCGACGGACGATAGTTGCTATCTGCGCGCGCGAGGTAGACCCGCAGGGAACCTCCGTGGGTGGGCAGTTCCTCTACGTCGAAGACCTTGAGGCCGTGGCGGGCGGCCATCATGTCGATGGTTGTCAGCGAGAAATAGGAGAAATGCTCGTGATAAATCGTGTCGAACTGGTTTTCATCGATGAGCCGCTCAACGTGCGGGAACTCAAGGGTCACCACGCCTTGCGGCTTCGTCAGGAGCGCGATACCTGCAACGAAATCGTTGAGGTCTGGAACTTGCGCAAGAACGTTGTTGCCGACAATGAGGTCGGCCTGCTTGCCTTCAGCGATGAGTTCGCGCGCCAGGCGTACGCCGAAGAAGTCGATACGTGTCGGCACACCCTTGGCGATGGCAGCTTGCGCGACGTTCGCCGCGGGCTCGATGCCAAGTGTGGGAACACCCAGCGGTTGGAAATGCTGCAGCAGATAACCGTCATTACTGGCCAGTTCGACCACAAGGCTGTCTTGTCCGAGCCCGAAGCGCGCCGCTGCGTGATCGCAGTAGCGTTTCGCATGTGCGACCCAACTTGTGGAATACGATGAAAAATATGCGTACTCAGTGAAAATCTCTTGCGGACTGATATGCTCCGGCAGCTGTACCAGGAAACATTCCTCGCAAACCATCACGTGAAGCGGGTAATAGGTTTCCATATTGCCCAGCCGGTCCGGCGATATGAAGTTTTCGCAGGGCGGCGACATCCCTAGATCGATAAATGTATGACGAATAGGCGCCGCACAGAGCCGGCAACGTCTTTCGTGTTCGATGTCGGCGTCTTGACGGCGCATATCAGCTGGATGAAAATTCATGAGATCCAAGCCCGGATTTGTCTGCGGCGACCTTGAACCCGTCAGCGAGAGCCGCCGACTTGGTATTCTGACAGACGAGGTAGTCAAATCGAATGAGGCTCGGCCTAGGTTGACCCGGAAGAGGTACGCGGACGCCCTTTTTGATCGTTTATTCTTTGAGTGAACGGCAGTTGGTGTAGAACCATAGCAAGATAGCTTTTGCTGCGATGCACCGCCGGCAATGTAGGCTGAGGATCGTCGATAGGAGCTTCGCGTGCGTTTTCATCCGTCTTCGCTCGGCGGGCCAATGTTGGTCGAACCGGAACCCATCTGGGATCAGCGTGGGTTTTTTACCCGTACTTTTTGCGTTTCTGAGTTTGCCGACCAAGGATTGAACACCAGCTTCGTCCAGCACAGCATGTCCTATTCGCAGCACAAGCATACGCTGCGCGGCATGCACTTCCAGAATCCGCCCCATGCAGAGGTAAAACTGGTCAGTTGTATTGCAGGAGCTGTTTACGACGTCATTGTGGATCTGCGTCCGCAATCGCCAAGCTACCTGAAATGGGAGGGATTTGAACTGACGGCGAGTAACCGTTGCATGCTCTACATCCCCAGCGGGTTCGCCCATGGCTTTCAGACGCTCGGGCCTGACTCGACGGTGAGTTACATGATTTCCGAGTTCTATGCGCCGGGGGCGGCGAGCGGCTTACGATTCGATGACCCATGCCTGGCGATCGACTGGCCTGCTTCACCCAGCATATTGTCGGATCGCGATAGGCATTGGCCGCTGCTCGCAGCCGAGGCGCGCCATGCTGAGCTACTGAGCTGACAACAGCCCGTGTTCGCGCAAAAGCCGGGCAGCCTCGGCGACATCGGCGAAGGAAAGTCCGGACCGCTCGGCCATAGCTAGCAACGAATTACTGCCGTCCGCTAGATTGAGAACCCATAGCATTGGCATCGCCCCATGACTGGAAGCTTGAAGACCTCCAAGCGCCGCGTATAAGCCGCGCCTGCCAAGCTGGGGCTCGCCCTTCGGGCTGAGGTTGAGAGGGACCCAGTCTTCCTCGACGACGTCGATTACGTCCGTAAGTATATCGTATGAATGGGCCAAATGCTCCGCACGAATGAAATCAACATCGTCGGCGGAGGTGTGATATTGCGGAAAGGTGCCGTGGGCACCGCGTTGGAACAAGCCGACAGGCATGTTGAAGCCGGGCGAGCAGAACTGGCGCTCGTCGTAGCCGTACGGACTAAAATCCACCACGTTAGCCGATTGCCCAGGAAGGTGGGAAAGGACGTGTGCCATCGCCCGGTCGATGAAGGCATCACCGCGGCGGCTGCGTTTGTACGTAGGGCCCTGGCTGTCGCCGACGCAAGAGACCACGAGACCGTGGTCGATTTGTGGGATTTTATCCTCATTGGCTGCGAGCCATGCCAGGGAGCCAATAGTTCCGGGAATGAAGAGGAAGCGATAGCTATAGCGTGTCTGACGCGCGCGGAGCTTTTCCGCCAGGACCGTCAGCAAAGCCAGGCCCGAGCAATTGTCGTTCGCCATGGAGGGGTGGCAGATATGGGTGGTCAGCAGGAACTCGCGGTCGCTCGTGCCCTTATGGAGGTATTCGCCGTACGTCAGCGCGCCTTGCCTAAGTTCGCTATCGATGTGAACCCGGTAGCGACCTTCTGGAAGTGACATCAGGAGATTGTGCGGCATGCAGAATCCCCACCGTTCCGAATAATAGGAGGTGCGGTAGGGAATAAGGTCGGGCTGCTCCGGTATCGTGAAGACATGTTCCTTCAGCTCGGCGAGGCTCACCACCTTGTCGACCGGAACGCTGTAATTCAGGACATGGAGATTGGAATGCCGGAAATCGACGATTCGGTTGCCGAGTTCGTTCTCGATGTAGGCCTCGCGGATAATCCATTCTTTTGGTATCACCCAATCGAAGACGGGCGTTTCCGTCGCAACCTCATGCACCTCGATCGGCAGATGGCGTGACAAAACGCGCAGCGTATCGCGAACGCCGGGACCAGTGATGCTGCGCGCTATCGGGAAAAGTTCTACGGCAAGTTCGTAAATCTCCTCGCCCAATCGGGCAGAAGTATTCAGCTGTTGAGCGCCGTCATCCATATCGCCATCGTTACTGCAGCATCGCGGCCGGAATTTTTGCCCGGCCGTGCACCTCGCGGCGAAGATCGTCGGCGAGAACGCCGGTCGCCATCAGGTGCTTGATATGAGCGATCCGCTGATAGCGTGGCCCCTCGAACTCACCGGGCGTCAGTCGTGATGACTTGAGCACGCTGAGAAGTTGCTCCGCCCCGCTTCGGGCGTTGTGGCGAGGGATTGCGTCAGGCAGCACGCGAGCAAGCTTGCTGAAGTCGACACGATACGAGCGCTTGTCCGGTCCAGCATCGCTAGCGAAGGTGAGTTGGCAGCCTGGGACGACTTCGGTGACGATGTCCGCGATGTCACGGATCCGGTAGTTATGCTCCGTGGATCCGACATTGAACGCTTGGTTCCAGACCGCTTCGGTCGGTGCCGCAAGACCTGCGATGAAGGCTCGGCATATATCCTCGACATGCACGAGCGGTCGCCAGGGCGTTCCATCCGATTTGAGATAGAGCAGCTTTTCCGAAATGGCCCACGCCATCAGATTGTTGAGCACAATGTCGAAACGTATGCGCGGCGAAACGCCATAGGCAGTCGCCGGCCGGAAGTAGACCGGGCAGAAATCGGCGTCGGCCAGCGCCGAAATGCCTCGTTCCGCCAGAACCTTGGATTTTCCATAGGCTGTGACCGGATTGAGTTCGCCGGTCTCATCTATCAGGTCGTTCTCGGAAACCCCATAATTGCTGCATGAGGAGGCGAACAGGAAGCGCCGCACTCCCGCTGCCTTGGCGACATGCGCGACTTGAACGCTTGCCCGATGATTGATCGCGAAGGTGATGTCGGGGTTGAGGTTGCCCAGCGGGTCGTTGGAAAGTGCTGCAAGGTGGATGACGGCCTCGACATTGACGAAGTCCTCTCGGCTCGCGTCGCGGACGTCCTTGCATATGCTCGGAACATTGGTGAGCTTGCCCGCGGGGGCAAAGGTGCAACGCTCGTACAGATTGGCATCGTAACCTATGACGTCGTGCCCTGCAGCGATCAGCATGGGCACCATCACAGAGCCGATATAGCCTTGATGGCCCGTGACCAGAACTCGCATTGTTCCTCCTGCAGAATGCATGATGCTGTTTCGACCTTCGCATGATTTTGTCTCAAGGCGAGTGACCCAATCGGATGAAGGGTTTAGATCTGTCGGCCATGCCCGCAAACTTCCGTACATTGACGACGAGTCGACGTCCTGTGCTCGCCGTTCTGGTCAGCTGCAGGATTTATCAGGCAAAGAAACCGGATCGTGTTCCGCACTTCACCGGGACCGAGCAACGCCCAGATACCTCGACGCCACTCGGGCCGCATCCCTGGCTCTTCGGAACTAATTCAAACGGGCACTGGCTAATCACAATTGATATCGGCCACCTGCGGTGTGGAGAGGTGCCCGCGCGAGCCATAAGCTGGCAGGGTCTTGGCGGTAGGCTCACGCCGCCCGGTAACTCGACTGTGGCACCGTCACAAGTCTCGGATCGTACGTCGTCTTCTTGCAAGGAGTTCGAAGCTGGAGGAGCTGAAGGGAAAATCGCTGCGGGGCGCGTTTGCCAAGCTTTGCGGGCAAGGGGTTTCCTTTGTCCTGCGGCTCGGCTTTGTCGCCGTGATGGCACGCCTCCTGGAGCCGACGGATTTCGGACTGGTCGCCATGGTGACGGTGGTTACCGGCTTCTTCGACCTTTTCGCCACCGCTGGACTCTCGGCGGCGACGGTTCAAAAAGCCGATATCAGCGATGAATATGTATCGACCCTTTTTTGGGTCAATGTGGGAGTCGGCGTCGCCCTTGGCGTGCTCTGTGTCATCATCGCGCCTTTCCTGGTTGTTTTCTACCAAGAGCCTCGCCTCCTTTCGGTGACTGCCGCGCTGGCGGCCGGTTTCTTGTTCAATGCCTCCGGAGTGCAGCATCTTGCACTTCTTCAACGCTCGCTGCGCTATGGGGTTCTGTCTGTCATAGAGACAGTTGCCCAGCTAGCCGGCGTTGCGACCGGGCTTGGAATGGCCTTTTGCGGCTTTGGCTATTGGGCGCTGGTTGGGTCCGCACTCATTCAGCCGGCGACGATGACCCTTCTTATGTGGCTCTCGACTTCCTGGCGTCCGGGAAAGCCCGGAAGGCTCTCCGATGTGCGGTCCATGCTAAGGTTCGGGGCTACGATCACGTTCAATAATCTGGTCGTCCATCTGGCCTATAATTTCGACAAGCTGATGATCGGGCGCTATCTGGGGGCAGACGCCCTGGGCATCTATGGACGAGGCTATCAGCTCATCAATATACCGAACTCGACGTTGCTGTCGGCAGTCGGTGGAGTGGCCTTTTCCGCCTTGTCCAGGTTGCAGGGCGATCCCGTGCGCTGCAGAGCGTATTTCCTCAAGGGATATACGCTCGTCAACAGTCTTACACTTCCAACGACAATGTTCTGCGCAACCTTCGCGGACGAGATCATTACCGTTGTCCTTGGACACAAGTGGCACGCTGTGACGCCGATCTTCCGCTTGCTCGCCCCGACGATCCTGGTTTTCGGGATCATCAATCCAACGGGATGGTTCCTCCAGTCGACGGGTCTCCAGGGACGCAGCCTAAAGATGGCATACGCCATCGCCGTGCTGGTTTGCCTGGCAGTCATCATAGGTCTTCCCTACGGAGCCAACGGTGTGGCGCTCGCCGTTTCTGCGGCTATGACCGTGTGGGTGGTACCGCATATCTTCTGGTGCGCGAAGGGGACGCTTCTGTCGCCCTTCGATCTCTTTGCTGCGGTCTGGCGGCCACTGCTGGCCAGTATCGTCGCGACCGGTGCGGGACTGGAGGCGGCGTTCTATCTTGAGCCGTCGCTCACGCCGCTCCTTCGGCTTCTAGTGGGCGGGATCGTCATGGGGGCAGTGTACGCCTGTCTGCTCGTGTTCGTCCTGGGGCAAAAGCAGTTTTACCTGGATGTCCTGTCGGCGCTGAAGCCTGCATCGCCAGATCGAATTACCGATACAGCCGCCAATCTTGGAGCAAGCAGATGAGCGAAAGTGTTCCACGGCTGAGCATCGGCCTCGCTGTCCGCAATGGAAAAGGGTGGGTGGAAAATTGCATAGAATCCATCCTCCGCCAGGATTTCGAGGATTTCGAACTTATCGTTTCCGACAATGCATCTGACGACGGAGTGACAGAAACGATTGCAACCTATGCCCGGGTCGATCGACGTATCCGGCTGAACGTCAACCCCTTCAACGTTGGCGTCATCGAGAACATGAACCGGGTGCTGCGCCTGGCGCGTGGCACATTCTTCCGCTGGGTCAGCGCCGATGACTGGCTCGAGCCGGGCTGTCTCTCCACATGCGTGAAGACGCTTGAAGACCGATCTGACGCGATTGGCCTGACCACCGGCTTCACCATTTACTCGCCCGAGGGGGCGGTGAGATGGGAGGACTATCGGGGCGAGTTCCCAAGCTCGGGCGACGCAGCCCGGCGGTTTGAAAGGATGTTGTGGTTTTACCATGCCGGCGACGCCAAGTATGACCCGATCTACGGCATGTATCGACGCTCCCGGCTCCTGGAAACACGCATGCTTCGCCGCTCCGAGCAGACAGACTGGCTCATATGCGCGGAACTAGCGCTGGCAGGGCCGATCATTCACATCCCCGATCGGCTCGCGAACCGTACCCAGAAGCCGCGTCGCGGCCTGGACCGAGTTGCATTCCGCCGGCGCCTTGATCCCACCTGTAGCGAAGAACTCAGAACCTGGCCGTCCCGCACCTATCGCGATCTTCGCGATATCGTCGGTTCAGCAACGCTTACCGAGGATCAGGTGCGTCGATGCGAAATGGCGCTTCGCCGCTTCTGGGCGAAGGAAACAATCAGGGCCGGACGTGCGCAACTGTCCGACTCAAGGCATTTGCTGCTTAGGCGCCTGCGCGGAAATCAGGGCCGCTTCGTTTCATCGACACCTGTGGGTCAAGACTAAGGATGAGGGCGATGGCCCAGTCGCCGGAGATGGAGGGTCGGCCGAGATGGTCCACCAAAATCCAAAGACCACAGACCTCAAGGTTCTGATCACCGGCGGGAGTGGCTTTCTTGGCTCTCACCTTTGCCAACGGCTTCTTGGACTTGGCTGCGAAGTTCACGCGACCTCACGTTTCAAACGAGAGAGAGACGATCACGGACCGATCTGGTGGGAAGCCAACATGGCCGATCTCTCGACGGCTCGTCGCGTTGTTGCCGCAGTGAAACCGGACATTATCTATCATTTGGCCGGCGCGGTTGGCGCGAGCCCCGACCTTGAATTGGTTGTACCGACTTACCAGAGCCTGTTGACCAGCACGCTCAACCTGCTGATGGCCGGAACGGAGGCCGGCAGCGGCCGCATTATCCTAAGCGGCTCCTTTACCGAGCCCCAGCCGGGTCTCGCGCACCCCACTCCATATTCACCCTACGCAGCGGCGAAATGGGCGGCGTCGGGTTACGGACGCATGTTTCACACCCTCTTCCAGGCACCGGTGGTCATTCTACAGCCGTTCATGGTCTACGGACCGCGCCAGGCACCTGCCAAGCTCATCCCGAGCGTAATCAAGTCGCTCCTTGGCGAAACCGCACCCGAGGTGACCAGCGGAAAGCGCAAGGCTGACTGGATTTATGTGAACGATGTGATCGACGGGTTCGTTTTGGCGGCGACGACAAAGGGGATTGAGGGGAATACGATCGACCTCGGATCTGGCCGCCTCGTCTCTGTTCGCGAAATCGTCGAGAGGATTGTTGCAATCGTTGGCTCCGCGCCCGCTCCTGTTTTCGGTGCGTTTCCCGACCGGCCGGCTGAAAACGAGGTCATCGCCGACACCGAGTGTGCGTTCGCGCGGCTCGGCTGGGTGGCTAAAACCTCGCTCGATGAGGGTCTCAGTCGAACCGTGCAGTGGTACCGCAAGGGTGCTGTGGCGCCGCAATAGCGCAAGTCTTAACCAACTACTCCTTCTGAATAACTGGGATGCGCCCTGCGCACTTTTGTAGGCGTTTTATGCAGCGCCGGACCAACCAGATAATGTGC
>Ga0136846_1233539_pt1 | contig 11372 bp, 9 predicted proteins | sample HopSoiMetagenom2_FD_96841 | JGI IMG/M metagenome (GOLD analysis project Ga0136846, IMG submission 96841) | Grasslands soil microbial communities from Hopland, California, USA - 2 Assembly 2016 (version 4) | ecosystem: Environmental > Terrestrial > Soil > Grasslands | place: USA: Hopland... | reverse complement strand
TTTAGGCCGGCGCAAAATAAACCCGCCGATTGCCTTTGCTTGGGGCGTGCTCGGGTCGGCAATCGGCGGGGTACGTTTCTCCTTACTCACCCTGTTGTTTTCAGGAGTAGTTATGCTATGAGAACACAATACTCAGGAAAAAGTTTTGTGAATTTCTAATTTTTTTCACGAACCCGGTAACTTGATGCATACCTAAGACTTGCACCCAGTTTATTCCGGAATGGCCACCGGTTGGGCCGCCATTAATTCAGTGAACCGCGGATCTTTGCGAAGAGTCGAGAACTCCGCGTCTTTGTAAACCATCTTGATCTCTTTGTAGCCTTCCTCCATGGATTTCCGCAGGTATTGCAGGGACCGCTCAAAAGACCCCATGCGGGCATAGAGCTTTGCCATCACGTAGTCGTATCGAGCCCTATCCTCGGGGGAGGGCAGTTGGGCCGCTACTCCGGTTCTCGAGGTCCGCTCGAAAATGTCAGGATCCAACTGAATCGCGCGAGTATATGCCAGAGTAGCTTTCTCAAATTGTTTCTGCGAAAAGTAGGCTGCTCCCAGGTTGCTGAAGTAGGAAGCCGCGTTCTCGTCCAGCGCGATTGCCTTGCTATACAGCTTGACCGCCTTCCCATACTTCTTCAGTTCGTAGTAAACCACGCCTAGGTTGTTGAATGCATCGGCATGACTCTTGTTCAGTTTTGTGGCGCGCTCGAAACATTTCTGGGCTTCTTTCAGGTGGTAGGTCTGCAATTGCACAATGCCCATCTTGTTGTGGATTTGCGCGCTCTTGGGATTCTTCAGCACCGCCGCTTTGAAATAGTCCAGCGAGTCCAGGTAAGCCTTTTCCGAGCGCAGTTCATCGGCCCGTGCTTCCAGTTCGTCCGCTGTTGCTGTGGGCGAGGGCGGCTCGATGCGTCGCACTGGGGGGCCAACTTGCACCTGCTCCGAAGGCGCAGCTTGCGCGAGACCACGAAGATGAGGGAAAAGAATCAGCAGAGAAACTGCAAGGACGTAGGCCAGTTGACGACGCATGACCGCACCTCCAACACAAAGCCAAAACCATCTTCCCCAAAACGCGATGGCGCTCCTAGTGAGGGTTGTTATCCCCGTTTCCGGCGTCGCTCGGCTGTTTCGCCGGAGAGGAAGAAGATTTGTCGTCTTTAAAGATACCCGCAATTTTGCCGAAAATGCCCTTTTTCTTTTTAGACGCGTCCTGCTGGTCCCCATTGGGCTGCCCGGTTTGGGAGGTCTGCGCGCCTTGCGGAACCTGTCCTCCAGGAGGAGGCGGTGGAAGCGGTTTCTCGCCCAAGCCGAAAATCCGGGAGAAAAACCCACGCACTCCCGTCGCCTGATCGCATGTGTCACGCGGCTCGGTCCCCGCCACAAATGCAGCCGTGTAAGTCTCTGGGCATGAAGGCGTCGCGAGCCGATTCGTGGCCTTGTCCAACTGCACGTCGACCACTCCCGAGGGCTGAGAGAAAGATTTCATTTGCGAATACTGGGGCAGCTTGGCGGCTTTCTTCATGAACTCTGCCCAGATCGGCGCCGCCGTTTGGGCCCCGCTCAACCGGATATCACTGTAATCGTCGTAACCTACCCAGACGATACATAACAGGTTGCTGGTGTATCCCGCGAACCACCCGTCATGCGAGCTGCCCGTTTTACCCGCGGCGGGAGCGTCGAAGCCACGCACCCGAACCGCTGAATAGGCCAGGCCGAAATTCATCACTCCTTCCATCATGTCAGTCATGATGTAGGCGATTCGCGGATCGAGAACGTCTTTTTTGTCTGCCTTAAAGTCTTCGATTACGTCGCCGTGAGCATTGCGCAGAGAATTGATCAGAAGAGGAGACAGGCGACTGCCGCCGTTCGCGAACACGGTATACGCTGAAGTCATCTCGAGCGGTGTCGCATCGTACGCCCCCAGCGCCATCGCCGGCGTCGCCTTCACCGAGTTAATTCCCGCAGCTTTCGCCAAGTCCGCGACCTTGTCGTAACCTACCTGTTCCGCGAGTTTCACGGTGGCGTTGTTCAACGACATCGCCAACGCGTATCGCGCTGTGACTTGCCCGTGGTACTCCTCTTTGTAGTTCCGCGGCTCGTAGATTTGATCTCCGTACGAAAAAGTGGTGGGCGAATCGTCTACCGTGGACGCGGGAGTGAATACGGCCGCTTGTCCATCCGGCATGGCCACAGGATTCAGAGCGGTGTTCATCGCGGCAGCATATACGAACGGCTTGAAGATAGACCCTGTAGGCCGCTTCGCCACGGCGTGGTTCAACTGGCTGAACCCGTAATTGCGTCCGCCGACCAGAGCCAGCACTGCGCCGGTATGGGGATCCATGGCGACCAGTGCCACCTGGGGAGTCGGACCCGGCTTGACCTGAGTCTCGTACTTGCCTTTGCCAATCTTGATCTTGCGTGTCCGCAGTTTTTTGACCTGCTCATCAACCAGAGTGATTCCGCTATCGACCGCTTGTGCGGCGGCTCTCTGCAGATCCGGATCCAGCGTCGTGTAAATGCGATAGGTCTGCTCATTGAGTTCGCGCTCGTTGTACTTGCTGGTCAGCGTGTCCCGAACCAAATCCACGAAGTACGGTGCGTCACTGGCCTCCACGTTAGGCGGGGCGAGCTTCAGTGGAGTCGCTTTGGCCTTGTCTGCTTCTGCTCTGGTGATGGCGTGGGTCTCAACCATCGCGTCCAGTACCAAATTGCGACGCTCGAGCGCTCGTTCAGGATGGCGATAAGGCGACAAGAAGCTGGGCGCCTGTACCAGACCCGCGAGCAACGCCGCCTCAGGAAGGCTAATGTCTCGCAAATCTTTATTGAAATACGCACGGGATGCTTCCGCGAAGCCACTGATCGTAAAAGAACCGCGCTGGCCCAGATCCACCCAGTTGGTGTAAAACTCAAAAATCTGCTGCTTGCTGAATTTCCTCTCCAGCTCGACAGCGATCAGCATCTCAATCGCTTTTCGTTTCACCGTCTTTTCTGGAGTCAGGAAGAAGCCGCGCGACAGCTGCATGGTCAGAGTAGATCCGCCCTGCTCATGTCGCTGGTGGGTCAGATCCACCCACACCGCCTCGCCGAGACGGACAAAGTTTACCCCGCTGTGCTGAAAGAAGCGCCGATCCTCAATGGAGGTGACAGCGTCTACCAAGACCTTGGGAATGTCCTGATATCTGACCACCTGCCGCTTCGCGCGTTGACCGGCATCGAATAAAGACGTGATCAGTTCCGGCTCAAGTTCGTACGCATCCAGATCCCCTGTTTTTCCGGCGATGCTCTCGACCTTGCCTTCCGAGATGTGGAGCCGCGCTGAATCCGGGCTGTGGTACGACTCCGGCCCGGGGTTAATCTCGATAGCGTCGCGCTGCATCCGATAGGTGCCTAGGGGTGACGACCCGCCTTCGGTGTATCCCGCCCTCTTCAACTGTGCGGCGATCTCCTTCAGGTCGATCTTTTCTCCGACGCGAACCGTTTCTGGCTGTGCGTAAATGCGAGCCGCACTGCTAAAGACTTGCCCGCTGAAGCGGCGTTCGATAATCCGGTCGTACTTCACATAAAAGTAGGAGAAGAACCCAATGACCACCAACGATATGGTGACGAAGGCCAGCGCCGCGGCCCTGAGAACAGGATCGCGAGGGAAGAGTGTCCGAGTTCCTTTCGCGCCGTCCTTGCTTTTCGGAATCCTAAGTTTTATAGCCACAGTTTGATAAGCGGAGTAGTACCCATTCAGACGTTAGATGGCTTATAGAAGTTTCCCAGAGCTGAACGTTTTCCGGTCGCATCTGCGATCCTTGCCGGGTCGGCCTCCCGGCATTCAGACGCTCGGTTTATTTTAAATCACCGGACCGGTTCGCCGCCTCGTACTCTCCCTGACTGCTTAGATGCTCCTTACAGTGTTTTCGCTGGTATTTGGGTGGAACCGCGGCGCTTTGTAGGCGCCACGATGACACCCTGAACAGGATGGGGCTTCAGCCCCGGGAAAGCCGAGATATTCATCGCTTCACAGCAGAATCAGTAAATGCCTTTGTTTTTTGTTGCGGCGTGAAAGTCGAGGTCAAGAGGATAACCGGGCAGATCCACATGAACGGTGTAGTTTGCCTCGATCGCCAGTGTTCCCGTGCCTTGGGACCCCGCACGATGGACTTTGATCTGCTCCGGCGCTATGGGAATATCCATCTCTTTGGCTTTCTTGAACACAATTCCGCGGATGTCATCATCACTCTTGCTGCTGTACGTGGCGGCGAGCGCTTCTGTGTTGAGCGCGTCCTCAAACTGGTAGTTGCTAAAATAGGGTGGAACGACTGCGACGCCGACGCCTATCAGCCCTACAACGAGCGCAATTCCGAGAATCATTTTTATCGTGCCCATAGCATGGTCCGGCGACCGGGCACGCCTAATTCTTAGCGCACCGGCGGCAATAACTTCTCAAAATACTCACTGATTGCGCCGATGCTAGCATCCTGCATTTCACGTGTCGAGCGATGAACGACCTCGACAGTGCCTTCGGTAACCTTCTTCCCCACATTGACGCGATACGGAATCCCGACCAGGTCCGCATCCTTGAACTTCACTCCCGGTCTCTCGTCGCGATCGTCGAGAAGTACATCAATTCCCAAGGCTTGCAGCTTGTGCACGATATCGACTGCCACGGACATCAGTTTCCCATCCGACGCATTGGTGGGGGTAACTATTACCTGGAACGGCGCAATCTGCGGAGGCAGCCAGAACCCGTTTTCATCGTTGCTCTGTTCAATTGCGGCGGTCAGAATGCGTTCAATGCCTATCCCGTAGCAACCCATGATCGGCATCACTTCCTTGCCATTGCGATCAAGCACACGAGCGCCCATGGACTCGGAATATTTGTATCCGAGCTTGAAGATATGGCCTATTTCCACGGCGGTGTCGACCCGCAGAGTTCCATCGCAATTCGGACAGTCCTCTCCCGCCGTTACGCTGCGCAGGTCGGCGTAAGCTGTCGGGTGGAAATCTCTGCCCGGAGTGATGTTCTTCTGGTGGTAATCCTCCTTATTCGCCCCAGCAATCAGGTTGGTGCGGCCCTCGAGTGCTTGATCTACCAGCAGAATCAATCCGTTGCTGAAGTGACCGTCTTTCTCGGACGCAACATCTTGCAATCCTATAGGCCCAAGAAATCCCGCCGGCGAATGAAAAACCTGCTCAATTTCATCTGCCTGCATGGGACGCGTCTTCATGCCACCCAAGGCCGACGACAGCTTGGTTTCATTCAGTTGATGGTCCCCGCGCACAAATACCACCACCGCGCGATTTTTCGACTTCCCATTCTTCCCATCCGTCTCCTCTCCTATGAGCGCAAGCGTCTTCATCTTGTTCTTAGGAGAGACCTTGAGATAGCGGGCTACGTCCTCAATGGTTTTCACTCCCGGTGTGTGTACTTCGAGCGGTTTTCCGTTGCCCTCGGAAGGAAGATCGTCAACTGCGTCAACCTTCGAGATCGCCTTCTCCATGTTGGCGGCGTACCCACACTTCTCGCAGCTGACCACCAGATCTTCTCCGGCATTGGTTCGCACCATGAATTCATGCGATTGCGAACCGCCCATCGCGCCCGAGTGCGCCTCGACCACTACGTACTTCAACCCGCAGCGGTCGAATATCCGGCAATAGGCGTCGTAATGCTTGAGGTACGAAACGTCCAGTCCTGCAGCGTCGATATCGAACGAGTAAGAATCCTTCATGATGAATTGCCGCACTCGCAGCAATCCTGACTTTGGCCGTGGTTCGTCCCGGAACTTGGTCTGAATCTGGTACCAGATCTGTGGTAGTTGCTTGTAGCTACGGAGTTCCTTTCGCGCAATGTCGGTCATTACTTCTTCTTCCGTGAAGCCCAGACACAGTTCGGCACCCTTACGGTCCTTTAGGCGAAACATATTCTCGCCCATTACCGACCACCGGCCACTCGCCTCCCACAACTCCCGTGGATGCAGCGCGGGCAAATAGAATTCCTGCCCGACCTTGTCCATCTCCTCCCGAACTATCCCGATAATCTTGTTAAATGCGCGATTGCCGAGAAACAGATAGGAGTAAATCCCGGCAGCTAATTGGCGGATATAGCCCGCCCGCACTAGAAATTTGTGACTGGCGACCTCTGCATCCGATGGTGCCTCGCGCAACGTGGGTATAAACAGTTCCGACCAGCGATACATGATTTGTCTTTCGTCGTACAGGGAATTTAATATTGTAATTGATCAGTGCGGCGCTCACGACCGCAGAACGTCGCAGTCATGAAAGCCGCCGTCACGGCGCTGTCACTCCGCTGCTTTTCCACAGTTTCCTTCGGCGAGAAACTCTGCCATAATTGATCGTGCACCCCAGCCTGCACGAATTAAAACCAACAATTGAAGCGAGGAAGCGATGTCGGCAAAGTACATCTTTGTGACCGGCGGTGTTGTGTCTTCATTGGGCAAAGGCTTGGCAGCAGCCTCCATCGGATGTCTGCTCGAAAGCCGCGGGCTGAAGGTCAACCTGATGAAGTTCGATCCTTACTTGAACGTGGACCCAGGCACGATGTCGCCTTTTCAACATGGCGAGGTCTTCGTTACCGACGACGGCGCTGAAACCGACCTCGACCTCGGACACTACGAGCGCTTCACCCACGCCAAGCTCAGCCGCGACAATAACTGGACCACCGGCCGCATTTACGAGCAGATCATCGCCAAAGAGAGGCGCGGAGATTATCTCGGCAAAACCGTCCAAGTCATCCCTCACGTTACCAATGAAATTAAGAGCGCCATGAAGAAAGTGGCTCAGGACGTGGACCTCGCCATCGTCGAAATCGGCGGCACCGTCGGCGATATCGAGTCTCTGCCGTTCATGGAAGCCATCCGCCAGATGCGCCAGGAACTGGGCCGCGAGAATACCTTGTTTGTGCACGTCACCCTCGTTCCCTTTATCGCCGCGGCTCAGGAATTGAAAACCAAGCCGACCCAGCACTCCGTCAAAGAGCTGCTCAGCATCGGAATTCAACCTGACATTTTGCTCTGCCGCACCGACCGGTTCCTGTCCAAGGACATCAAGTCGAAGATCGCCCTCTTCTGCAACGTCGAGGAAGAAGCCGTAGTCACCGCCAAAGACGTTGCTTCCATTTACGAAGTCCCGGTCGTGTTCTCGCGAGAAGGAGTCGACACACTGGTACTCAAGTACCTGCACTTGCAGGCGAAAGATCGCGATTTAAGTCAGTGGGAAGACATCGTGCACCGCGTCTACAATCCGAAAGATGAAGTAAATATCGGCATCGTAGGCAAGTACGTTGAATACGAAGATTCTTACAAGTCCCTGAAGGAAGCGCTGGTCCATGGCGCACTTGCTCACAACCTGAAATTGCAGGTGAACTGGATTGAAGCCGAAGGCTTGCAAACGAACGACAGCAGTTTCGAAGCGCAGATCGAAGATTTTGACGGCATCCTTGTACCCGGTGGTTTTGGCAAGCGCGGCATTGAGGGAATGCTGCACGCCATCCGCTACGCCCGTGAAAAAAAGGTTCCGTATTTCGGGATTTGTTTAGGCATGCAGACGGCTTGTGTCGAGTTTGCTCGCAATGTGTGCGGGCTTGCCGATGCCAACTCCAGCGAGTTCGATCCAGCCACACCTCACCGGGTCATCTACAAGCTGCGGGAATTGCGTGGCGTGGAAGAACTCGGTGGAACTATGCGGCTTGGCGCCTGGACTTGCAAAATCGAACCCAACACGCTTGCTCACCGCGTGTATGGCAAACTCGAAATCAGCGAACGTCACCGTCATCGCTACGAGTTCAACCGTGAGTACGAAGGAACGCTGACTGCGGCCGGAATGCGCATCTCGGGATCTACCCCCGACGGCACCTATGTAGAAATGGTTGAGCTGCCCGACCATCCCTATTTCATCGGTTGCCAGTTCCACCCCGAATTCAAATCGAAGCCGCTCGAGCCACATCCGTTATTCAAGAATTTCGTCGGAGCGGCGTACGAGCATGGGCAACAGCGCAGAGCGGCGAAGCAGGCCGAAGAAGTTGAGATGTTTCTGCGTCCGGAAAAAGTCAGTCGCCGGTAAAGCTGGAAGACGAAAGTAGCAGAAACACGTGGACAGCCCATCACCGTGGGGGAGCGGGCTTTAGGACAGCGTACGGCGTACATGAAGAAGGGCGATTTAGCCCCAGCGTTGCTCCTATACGAAGAATCCACGCTTAGGCGCTCCTTCGTGTTTTGCAGTGAATCGTCTCTGTGCCCTCTGTGGTTAAATCATCTTCATGGGTGAAGGCTTCCAGGTCGGCAATGCGGTAATCGGCGGAGGCAATCTCTTCCTCATCGCCGGTCCCTGTGTCATCGAGAGCGAAGATCACGCCATTCGCATGGCCGAGATCATCAAAGGGGTCACGCGGTCTTTAAGCTTCCCATTCATCTTCAAGGCTTCCTACGACAAGGCCAATCGCACCTCTTTGAAAAGTTTCCGCGGACCCGGTGTAAGCGAGGGCCTTCGCATTCTCAACCGGATCAAAAAGGAAGTAGGCCTTCCCGTCCTAACCGATGTTCATGAAGCCGCCGACGTGCCTCGTGTCGCTGAGGTGGTGGACGTTCTGCAGATCCCCGCATTTCTATGTCGGCAAACCGATCTCATCGTCGCTGCTGCCAAGAGTGGCCGCGTCGTCAACATCAAGAAGGGTCAGTTCGTTTCTCCCTGGGACATGAAGCACGCGATTACGAAGTGCCGGGAAGCTGGCAACAATCGCGTCTTCGTGACCGAGCGTGGATCAACCTTCGGGTACAACAATCTAGTTGTGGACATGCGCTCCCTTGCTATCATGCGCAGATTTGTGCCAGTCGTCTTCGATGCGACGCACTCCGTCCAACTTCCCTCGGCTTCGCATGCCGACGACAATGGCGCTGCCATCAGTGGCGGCCAGCCGGAATTCATTCCAGTCCTGGCGCGAGCCGCCATAGCGGCCGGGGTGGACGGCGTCTTCATGGAAGTGCACGACAATCCCCAGCAAGCGAAATCCGATGGCGCAAACGCGCTGGAGTCGACTAAACTGCGTGGCGTACTGAAGGAATTGCAGGCGGTACAACGTGCCTTGATGGATGCAGCCCGCTCCGTATAGCCAGCCGTTATATCTTGTCAGTCGTTCTTTTGTCGCTCCCGAGCCGAGCACGCCACAGGATCGCGACCGAGCGAAAGCGGAGGACCGATGCGTGTTCCCTTCAGCTATAAACGACGGAGATCTTCCGCTCGCGTTCGGAGGACCGCTGCGGTTACGTGTGCCTCGCCAAACCTGGTTACAGGAGCGTCAAATTCCTAACGCGTCTAATGAGACGGACTCCGCCGGCGGCTTTGTCTCGGCTGTAAATCCCAAATCCCCGATTTTGGCTACTGGCGGTATACGGGCATCTGAGTTGCAGCCGTCGCCAATGCGAGAAGTTCCGGACAGCCGAGCGCGAACGATGCGCGGCGAAATTGAGCGATGAGAGTCGAGAGGGCACGCATGGCTTGTTCGTCAAGCGTGCCCTTTCTTGTCTGAGAACCTAGCTCTTTTTCGAAGTTACAGCAAAGAACGCTTTCGCTTCCTGCTCCACGTTCTCGCTGCCGCAGTGTGGGCACGTCATACTGTCATGATCGTGTTCGTTCAGGCTTATAACTTTCTCGAATTCCTTGCCACAGTCGTTGCAAAGGTAGTCGTACACCGGCATGGGAACCTCCCGGGTTGAAAAGTCGCGGATTAGTAAGAGAACGACGGCAAAATTGTAGTCCTTTCCAGAGATGATGGCCGGAAATTCCAGCTTCTTAAACTGTTGAAAAAGTTTACGGCCGCCGCAATGGACGGCCGTTGCAAAAAGCTCTTCTGATCGTGAGAATCGCTTACTTCTTTTCCTGCAATTGAATGCTGGCGCGCGTGTTCTCCCAATCGAGATTCATCGTGCAGCCACCACCGCCTTGGTCAAAGGAGATCGTAAAGTTCTCGACTTGAGAGGGCGTCTTGGCGACGTTCATGTCGGCCCGCAGCAACTCATCGGACTCATACTTGTAAGGGATGCCCCACTCACCAGTTTTCTTATTGATGATCAGGCTCCACTTGTCTGCATTGGGAACGGTGAAAATCGTGTAGCTCCCGGCTGGCACGTCTTTGCCAGCGACGGTCAAATCGGTATCAGTGACAAAACTGGTGGCCTCATTCGCGCCGGTACGCCAAACCTGGCCGTAAGGAACAAGTCCACCGTAGATCTTGCGTCCACGCATGCGGGGGCTGGAGTAGTGCACCTTGATCGTCTTGCCATCGGCCATCTTGCATTCGGCATCGGCTGGGGGGCTGGCCGGCGGCTTTTTGTCCTGAGCGACAGCGAAAGACGTGAGACTGAGAAGGAATGCAGCGACAATCGCGGACTTCTTCTTCATGGTTGCTCCTAATACTAAGTATTTGGCGTGCTGGCCAAGTGCTGACTGCTAACAACTTTGACGTATAGACGAAGGCCGGGACAGCAATACATAGCAATTATGCGACATCTAGCGCGAACGTTACAATTACAGGATGTCCGTATACCAAGATAAACAGGAAGACCTAGAACGCTACGAGTTCATGATGGGCATTCCGCGCGGCAGGTTAGCGGTCACGATGGACCTTGTCACCGATGCTATGGCCTTGGTTGGCCAGCATGGGGTTTATTGCCAAAGCCAGCGCTGGCCGGGCAAGCCGGTGATGGATGTTCAGCTGATTCTCAAGAGCCTCACGGACGCGAAAGAGCTGATTCAGAGCGTCATGGAACAGTTGAAACCGGAAGCCGAGAGAACAGCTTAGGAACACATACAAACCAAAGCTGACCACAAGGACACAACGGACGCAGGAATGTTTCGATCACGCGCGAGCGTAACGAACCCTGCAAGTGCAGAGCGCGCAAACTATCTTGCAAATCGTACTTCGAAAATCTCTTCCTCTCTGTGGTTAACGGTATTTACGCCAGAACGTACTTCCCCGCCTCTAGCACGCGTTCGGAGATCTTCTGGCGTGCAGCAACCGTGTTGAAGGGATCATGTTTTGCCAGTCGCCGCAAGATTGCCATTTGCGTCTTCAGCATGTCGCCTTCCGCAACCGCCGCAATCACCTTACGCGCGGCAGCTTCGATCTTCTCCATCGCCTCCGACAGGTAAACGTGAGTCATGGCGATTGGCAGGGCTGAGGCAGCCTCCCCGTTGTTCTCGATCAGCTTCTGCGTTCGCAGGACCGTGGACTCCATAGCGTAGGTTTCGATGACCATGTCCGCAATGGCCCCCATGATCTCCTGTTGATCCTGGATCGCCTGCATATATTTCTGTGTGGCAGCGCCTGCCGCGAACAGACCTAGCTTCTTGGCATTGGTTACCAGTTTGCGCTCTTC
>Ga0136846_1233056_pt1 | contig 11374 bp, 6 predicted proteins | sample HopSoiMetagenom2_FD_96841 | JGI IMG/M metagenome (GOLD analysis project Ga0136846, IMG submission 96841) | Grasslands soil microbial communities from Hopland, California, USA - 2 Assembly 2016 (version 4) | ecosystem: Environmental > Terrestrial > Soil > Grasslands | place: USA: Hopland... | reverse complement strand
GCCGGGCAATCCTGTTCCAGCACTTTTCCAAAGTCAACGGCATCAGTCGGACTTCCTGCAGGCCTACATTCCAAAATCCCCAGCCGCTTTTCCAAAGCTCCTATCGGAGCCTGCCCCTCAACAAACACCCGCGGCTTCTCCTGCGCCCCCAAACCAACCGCAAACATCACCAGCACTCCGAACAACCCGCAACATCGCTTCATAATAAAAGTTTGGTTCCCCACAGGTCCCGAATCAAATGACCAAAGTTTCTGAATACCCGCATCGACCCGATGATCTGGAGAAAACCCGCCTGGAGCCACTGAGAAAGGAAGCCCAAGCCCGCCAATCCTGAGCGAAGCGAGCGAGCACCATGCCCGCGCAAGTAGGCTATGAGTTAGCAGCGCAGTTCTGAGCAGAATGCCGGCAAACAAAAAAGACCGCGCCCAATCGGATGACTGGGGGCGGTCCGCTGTGAAGGCGCGCTAGTTCTTGGTGAGGAGAATCGGCTTATACCCAATCGAAACAGTGCCCCCGGAAACCGACGTCTTCCTACCGGACAGGTCGGTCTGCTTCGTATAACCCGACGGGTACGTCCACTTCGAGCTGCCACAGCTTCCACGGCTGCAAGTCTTCGACGTATCCCAAACCGCCACGCCGTTGTCGAGGTTGCAGGTGTAAACCGTGCCTTTAGCTGTGCAGGCGCTGATCGAGTGTCCGATGAGCCATCGGCCTACTACGTCCCACGCTGTGCCTGCTTCGTTGCCCTGCAGGTTGTGATCCCAGGTATACACATACTGACGTTGTATGCCGACTCCGGCACGCAGCAGCAGCGATCTCGCCGCATATCCCGCCTGTAGGTCGGAATCGTTCATGTTATCTTCCGGCTTGATGCCGTGCTCGTCATCCCAAACGGGGAGCCTGGTCAGATTGCGTTTCGAGGTCTCTGCCGTGAGATCGTTGTACATCGCGAGGAACGATTCAGGAGATACATTTGCATAGGTGCCCTTGCCCCGCAAGTGGGCATTCACGATGTCGAACGTGGCCGCGCCGCCAGCCGCGACATAATCGTCGAACCAGGTCTTCATCGTTGGCCCATGGCCAGACGGACTGAGAATCCTGGCATTCGGATCCTTTGAACGAATGATCGCAGCTGCATCCTTGCTCATCCGTACAAGCTGGGCCTGATTACCGGACCAGAAACACGTGCAATCTGGTTCGTTCCACAGTTCGTAGTAAGCGATCTGGCCCTTGTAGCGCTGAACCACCGTGGTCACAAAATCGGAAAAGTGCTTGTCCGTTCCACTGCCGTCCGTCTTCACATCGGTGGGTGCTGAGCAGCTGTACGATCCGACCGGCCCGCACGGACTCCCCTTAGGGATAGACCCGGCCCACTTAGGAGTGTCGCCGAACGTATAAAGCACATCGACGTGTTGCGCCTGCGCCTTGGCCATGACGGAATCCATTTTTTTCCAGTTGTAGACCCCGGCTGCCGTTTCGATCTGCGCCCACTTCATGCCGTCATCCCAGAGGCGAATGCCTCCCATGGTCGCGATCTGCCCCTGCCCATCCGTCGGAGGCCATCTTTCGAATCCGTTAAACCCGGCTCCGAAAAAGGATTCCTTGATCGTGTGGGAAGTCGCCGCAGTCGCGCTTGCGGTCTGCGCCTGCGCAGCTACCGGCTGCGCTGCTCTGATCACAATCGATGCGCTGTCGGACTTTGTTCGATCCGCCACGCTCGTAGCCGTAATCGTCACCACTGTGTCCCGCGTGACCTTCGGTCCGCGATACAGACCGCTAGCCGAGATCGTCCCGGCCGATGCCGCCCAGGTCACTCCTACGTTCGGAGTATTTCTGATCAATGCAGTGAATTGGACAGTTTCTGAAGACGTCAGCATGGCTGTATCGGGCGTCAGCCTGACCACCACTCCCGTCCTGGAGTTTTGATTTGAGGTCGCCTGACCAAAAGAAAAGCTGGCGCAGAATACAACTGCCGTAAGCAGATACACAAAGGGGGAGCGTGGTCGCACGATGAAAAGCCTCCGTCTGATTTTCCAGAGCTCAACAGCACCGACTGCCGGAGAGAGTGCGATCTTCACTGCGATTCGTTCGAGCGATCCGAAATCACAATGCGGAACAGATTCTCTGGATAAGGTTTTGTAGAAGAACGACAGGAAACATGCAATCGGCCGGGCAAATGGGAAGGACTACAACCTTTGGGAGTCCGATTTTCGTCTGCTCCATTCCCTCCGCGGGTGCGACCGAACCTCCACTTCGAGGCAGTCGCCGGGTTTTCAGTCGGGGTCCAAGCCTCATCTCCGCCCTCCGCCGGCTCTCCCCCGTCCTCTGCCGTGCGTTTTGTCAGCTGCCCAGCCACAAGACCCCCCTGTATGCCTCTGTTTACCGGCTGGTAAATGCCTTGGTTACAAGAGTCATCTTCAGTCCGCAAGCTTCCCGCGCAACAATGTTGACGGGGGATGCTGGCCGCCGGCGGATGCGCCGACTCTACCTAAGTTGTTTGCGGTGAATGCGCACCACTACGCGCACCAGCGAATAGCTCAGGGGACACTCATCTACAGTCGATGCGCCAGCCTCGCCGTCGAGGAAAGAACGCTTGCAGACAACACGCGACCAGCTAAGCGGCCCCGAGGCCAAAACGCGGCTCGTTGAGCAGATCAACGCCTGCCTGCGTTCGGGCGCCTATTCTCGCGCCCTGCAACTGTTGCGCGCCGCTGCCGACGAATTCCCCAACGATACAATCCTGTCCGATCTCGAAAAGCTCGCCCTGAATGGCGCCACGCGCAAGGCCGAAGCCGACCACCTTATCACCGAAAGCCAGGAACTATTCGCGGAGCGCAAGTCCGCCGAGGCCATTCAGTTATTACGCCGAGCCTACGACCTCGACAAAAACAACTCTCTCGCCCGTACCATTCTTGCGAATGCCTTAGTCGAGCACGCGCAGTCCATCGTAGAAACCAATTGGCTGGAGGCCGAGACGCTGGCGAGTCAAGCGCTCGCGTTGAACCCCGCACATCCCACGGCCAAAACCCTCCGCAACCTGATCGTAGAGCAGAAACAAACAAGCTCTGTAGACGATTGGGTTGAGCAAGCCCGCAAGCTGCACACCTCCGGAGATCTATTCGCAGCCTTGGCTTGGGTTGCTGAAGGATTGGCCGTTCATCCCGACGATCCCAAGTTGTCTCAGATTCAGGATGCAATCCAGCGCGACCAGGCCGCTCGACGCCGCCAGGCGCGGCGTGGCGACTTGGAAGACCTGCGGCGCATGGAGCTTGAAATCGATGCGGCCGCCGACCCTGTCGTGAAACAAGCGTTGGCAGAACGTATCCAGCGTCTGGCTGCCAAGTATTGGACAGATGGCGAAATCTTAGCTATCGCCAATCGCCTTCTGAACCAGTTGGGACTGGCCCCACCCCAGAGTTCCTCCGCTCCGACAAAAAAGGGCGCAGCCATCATCTTTCACGTTCCGCGCCCGAGCGCTGCGCAGCCCTCGAGCGCCACATCGACTCAACCGGCGCCCATCCCGCTTCCGACCAGCAAGGTCTCGCCGCCGGCCCCGGTCCCACCCGAAAACGTTCAGGCCAGCACTGCGCCCATCAAAGCTACGCCGAGCACGCCGGTCAAAATCGCGACCACTCCCTCCGAGCCGCAACGTGCCGCGTCACAATCCGCTATTGCTTCATCCGCGGCAGCAGCCCAGGTGTCGCAGCGAAAACAGCCCACGAAATCGAAACTGACAATACTGATACTCGTCTCAGCCGCCGCCATACTCTCAATCGGAGCGATCTTCTTCTTGGTGCGAAGACATCACGCTCCACTCGTAGCAAAAACACCAGCGGCGGGTCCCACGGTTCCCGCTCCTGTCATCTCAGCTGCACCAGTCCCTGCTCCAGTCGCACCCGCGGAAACAACTCCCGACCCACCTGTCCCCGATGCCCCGGTCTCCTCCGGTGTCGCCACGGAACAAGCCGCGCCCGAACCGCCGCCCGTACCCGCCCGCAACCACGGAACGCTCCTCGTCGTTGCCGGACAAGATGACGCCAAAGTGTTTCTCAACGGCAAACTTCAACGCCAACTCACTCGAGCCGGCCAATTGCGTCTGCCAAATCTGGAGCTAAAAGACTACATCGTGCAACTCTCCAAGCCCGGTTTTCAGGATCCTCCTTCGCAAAAGATTCGTATTCGCAACGACGGAGAAGCCACGCTCACCTTCAACCTCCAGCCTCAGCCTCGCCTCGCCTCGCTGACCATCCAGGGTGGCCTTCCGGGAACCGCCGTTCTCGTCGACCAAACTTCCCTCGGTACCATTCAGCCCGATGGCACGCTCTCCATCGCCACAGTCACTCCCGGAGACCACACTATCGAACTGCGCAAAGACCGGTTCAAGCCTCGCCAGCTCAAGAAACATTTCGTTGTAGGCGGTAACATCACTCTCGCGGCTGCCGACGTAGCTCTCGAAGGCGCTCCCGGCGAATTGAAAATTACGTTCACGCCCAACGACGCGAATGTCGCGATCGCGAAGGGTGAGTTTTTGAAGATCGTAAGCAGCGGCGTCGCACTCAACCTCGCACCCGGCACCTACACTCTCACTGCGCGAACCGCCGAAAGGTTCACGCGCTCGTCCACCCTCGAGGTCATCGCCGGTCAATCCAGGACTTTGGATTTATCCCTCGCCCCCGGCGGTATGTCGAAGTGGGACGACCCGGCCGCATGGAGGCATGAGAAGGATTCCTTCACCCGAAAAGGCGGAGACTTCGTCCTTTACGGGGCTGTCCCCGCCTCGGGCACATTTCTTTTTTCTGCGATGCCCGCTAAGGGACATCTCCTGCAATGGGTGCTCAACTACACCGATTCCAGAAACTACATCCTCTGTCAAATGGACGACACCAACTTCTACCGCACTGTCATTCGCAACGGACAGAAATCCGAAACAATCAGCGTTCCCGATAAAGGCGACAAGAAAAGCTTCCGCACGCTCCAGATCCGCGTCAGCTCCACCGAAGTAGTCCACGTCATCAAGCACGGAGACAGTTGGACCGTCCTCGATCGCTGGAGCCACCCCGGCGCAAATCTCAGCCAAGGCAAGTTCGGCTTCTACATCCCAGGCAACGACCAGGTATCACTCGCCAGCTTCGCCCACTACGCCGACCTGAACCTCCATTAAGCCGTCAAACGCCTCTCTCTCTGCACTCCCCGCCACTCCACTCTGCGTCCTCTGCGTTGAAGGCTCTGTCGTCAGCACTTCGATCCTCGAATGCCTTCAGTGCTCGCCAAGAAAAGCCGCTGGCCCGCTCGACCATCCATGTGCCAATGAAACCCAATGCTGCCGCTCCTGATAGTTCATCGAGTTCGCAAAGGCCACCACACAGCTGTGCGGATCAGGGTCCGTACTGCACTGAGGGTCCCATAACTCCCAGAAACTTGTCGCGCCGGCCGCCAACATTCCACCCCATAGGTCCTTCACCAGTTGAATCGCTTCCGCATGGTGCCCGCTCTTCTCCATCGCTTCGAGAACAAAATAGTAAAAATATGGAGTTCCCGCCTGCGGCGCGGTCTTCAGCACTTTGCTGAAGATACTCTCGTAGCTCCCCGGCTCCGCGATTCCCGAGAAGATCGCCATGGCGTTGGTTTGCACTCGGTCGCCGAATGTCCCCCTGACCGGATCGAAATATGCCGCGAGAACTGCAGTCTTGATCTCATCAGCCGAATCCTGCGCACCGCTCTCGTCTTGCGACTGTCCCATCTCGCCGAACAGAAAAGCGGCTTCACGAAACGCCAGGTAGTAACTCATCGTCGTGATCTTGACCGCCTCAGGAGCGTTCTGTCCCGGAAGCTGAAACATCCCCGGCGCCCAGTCTGAAAACACATTCACATCGCCGCTACTCTGGTAGAGCCCGCCACTCATCTCGCTCCTCATCACTTGGAGTATCTCGACTATGTTGTCCCGTTGACCTTCAAGGAACTTCAGATCCCGGTTATACCGGTAAAGATCAGATAGAGACGCGATCCACCACGCGTTATAGCCCGGGATGCAGTTGATGTCGCGCCCGGTGATCGGCACATATTGGTTGATACAGACCCGGTGCAGCAGGTCTAGAAGCGTATCCTCCACCATGCGATCGGTCGCGTGTCCAAACACAGCGCGCGCGGCTCGCGCCGTGACAAACAGATCTCCGGAAAAAGGATTCCGATCCCTCTTGATCCCATCGAAAAATTCCGTCTGCATCCCCAGTTGTGCCGTGTACGCGCTGACTTCCCATATCTTTCTCAGCTCAGGATCCCAAGACGCGAACGGATGCACAACCGGCAAACGTCGGATAAACTGCTCGGCCCACACATGGACCACATCTGGAGACGCGTTCACGCCCCGCACTTGTACATACCGAAATCCTGTCAGCGGACCATGAGCAGCAATGCCGGGTGGCACCACCAGCTCGCGCGGCCCCAACGAGGAATAATCCGGAGTCGCTTCATCGGCCGATTCCCCGTAATTGAGTTCGGCGCGAATTGCCGACCCCGTGGACTGCATTACCAAAATTCGCCCAAACATCTCCTTGCCGAAATCCAGCAGCACAGTGTCTGCCGCCTGCACGGTCACAGTCTCCGGCTCAATTTCAGTTCGATCCAGCAATCTGGTGATCCCGCGATAGCCGGGCCATCGATACATATTCAGATCAAAATTGTCTTTGAAGTGCCCGACGTCTGACTCAATCGATCCGTTGTCGCTCACTTGCGCCCACGAACTTCCGTCCAACGATCCATCCCACGAGCCGTCCGATACGATCAAGGCGGGTACATCAACGCCCTCAGCTGCCGGAAGAATCTTGAATGCAAGTACCTCACTTCCCGAAGCTTCAATCGCCACAGTGTTCTCGCCGGCGATGAGATTCGCAGACACATCGACCGCCGCCACCGGACGATCGTGAGCCAGGCTCGGACCACCACTCCTGAACTGCGTCACACTCTGCCCGTTGATGGCAATGTCCCAGTTATAAGGACCCGCAACATACAGCGTCGCGGCTGCAGGCAAACTTGTTAGCGAGAAAGTCTTTCGGAAGAACCGAACCATCGACGCATCAGAGGAAGGAGATGAGAACCAGATGTAGTGCTCCGGTTCGAGGGCTGGCGGATCGTCACGCGGGATCGCAATCTGCCCGCGAGAATTGCCGCCACAGCCGCTGAAACTCACCTGCAGAAAGAGGAGAGAGCAAAGTACGAACCTCTTACGGAATCCCCGCAGCATTGAGTCGGTCAGCGCGCCGCTTTCGAAAACTCACTCGCAGCGGATTATAGCTCCGACCCTCGGCAAGCGAGATGCGCGCAAACCGAACTGCAAGACTTTGTAGCAGGATGTTCCACTCTGGGATTGGCGTAGGCGCGTCTGCGGTAAATCTGTTGGGAACCGTAGGAAGGAACCGTCTGCGCTTGTGTCAGAGCTCCCCGCTATAACGCCTGTGGCGAGCCGCAAAGAACCGGGCGTCCAACTCAGGTTGGGATTCCGATGATGTTCACCGGCTTACTGAGCCTTGGTCGCGTGATATCAGCGAGCGCTTCGCAAGGCTTCTCCTGAGATCATGACGCAACAGAGACTTCCCCACTAATTCACGGGCGATCCCGAAGGGTCGCTCAACGCAATCAGCCTTCCTGGCGGATAATCTGCCTCCCGAAGTGGCGTCGCAGGGCTAATGGTTAGCACTTTTCCAGTGCGCACTCCCCGGATGATCAGGCTTTGACTCTCCACCGCCACTACCCGGTACTGCTCGTCAAAGATTTCCCCCGTTGCGCCATCCATACCCGATTCGGATGCCGAATGAGCTCTAGACGGCCCCCTCCAATTTTCGTGGCGCTCCGCGGCCGAGAAAAGGCTGGTTATTCGTCGCATAATCTCCATTGAACACCTACCCGCGCCTCGGAGTTCCTGCCCCGCAGAAAAACTAAAGGCTCCGCATCTGCCAAGTGACCCCATCGTTTAAATAAGTGGGCCGCCTTCGTATACTCCAGCGGGTAGCGCCTGAGGTGAGCTTGTTCGGCGTCTTCCTCTGCGTCCCCTGTGGTGGAAGCCTCTGACGTTCACGCGCGATTCGTCGGGGAGGGTTGGACCGCTGCCGCCGGCAAACCAGGGCTGGAGTTCACTCCGGCCGATAAGTCGCTAAAAGAAGCCCGCGCTTCAGCGCCCGAGGTGATCTTTGCACCTTTCCGCCTATGTAGGAGCTCGTGATCTCCCTACGGAAATACGCAAAGATCTACAATCTGAATCAATGGACCAGGCCCGCATCGCCGACCTGCTGCAGCCATTCCTCGCTAGCGACCAGCTAACGCCTGAGATGTTCGCTTTCATATCGACATACATCGATATACTGCTCCGCTGGAACGACCGCATCAACCTGACCGCAATCCGCGACCCGGAAGAGATCGTGACGCGCCACTTCGGCGAGAGCCTTTTCGCGGCACGCAATCTTTTTCCGCACGCTTCAGCTGCGCAGAGGCGCGAGAGTGCAGCCCAGGGCGCAAGCCGTGGGATTCATGGCATGGCCGATGTAGCTGGAAACGAGCAAAAGAAGACCCTTGCGGACGTCGGCTCGGGCGCCGGATTCCCGGGTATCCCCATCAAACTCTGGCGGCCGGAGATCGAACTCACCCTGATCGAGTCGAATCACAAGAAGGCGACGTTCCTTCGCGAAGTCACCCGGGCCCTTACATTGACGGACATCGATATACAAAGTGTCCGCGCCGAAACACTGCACGTCCAATTCGACGTCGTCACCATGCGCGCCGTCGAACGCTTCGATACCATCCTGCCCTCCGCCGCCAGCCTGGTCGCTGAGACCGGTCGACTGGCGCTCCTGATCGGCACCTCCCAAGTTTCACTAGCCCGAGCCCTGCTCGCAACCTACGAGGTCGATGAGCCACTCGCGGTCCCGCAGTCGACCTCGAGAGCGCTCCTGATTTGCCGTTCACCAAATCACCACACGTAGCGGTGTTTGTAAGAAGTGGGATTCTCATCGAGTATTGGGCGTAAACTGACCGAGTTTGTTGCACTGTTCGCAGTTGGAAAGCTTCGAAGTGGGAAATATAGCCCTATTGTTGCATTTTTAAACGCTTACCTCCCGGACAGTTGCACCAAATATGGTGCTAATGAAAAGATGAACCTAATCTGATAACAGGTGGGACTTATGAGGCATATTCCGCTAGAAAGCAAGCAAATGTCAATGATACTTGCGCACAAGTGGAACAACATAGGTGCGTTCTGCTACTCTGAGTTGAGGATCGCAGTGAATCAGTCAGTTTTCTTGAAAAGTGTTCCTGCAGGAACACTTTGTCGAAAGTGATATCTTTTGCCGACGTGGTCGATAGAATGAAGCGTTGGCGGGCCGCATGACTGTTCCTGCAGGAACACTACAGCAGAACGGAATGTATTTCGGAGCTATGGCCCAGCAGCAACTTTGGCGAGTCCAGCCATACGAATCGACTCCATAGTGTTCCAGGAACACTAATAGTCGCCTCGCCAAGAGCTGCCTCGGGTGTTCGCTGAGGATGCCGAGCCTTGCACAAAGAAATCCGCACCACATGACGCTGCCGCCAAAGTGTTCCTGCAGGAACACTTCGGTTGAGGAACAACCCTCGATCAAAACGGCGCGAGTTTACCCGCGCCGGCAGATTCCCAGGGAGAGCCGAGGCTTCTGGCTCGAATCATCACTCCATTCGCCCAACAGCGAATAGTGTTCCTGCAGGAACATTCACTCTCTATTCCTGCATCCTGAAAGAGACTTCTTCACTCGGCCAATTGCGCCGGGGAGGGTTCCACGCCCTGCACCTCAAACAAGTGTTCCTGCAGGAACGTTGGCCGTATGAAACGGTCAGTGAACTCACCCGATCAGTTTGAACACACAAGTATCTAATTGACTTGCTCAATTTGTTCCTGCAGGAACACTAGACGTGTTTTGCACACAAATTCACCACTCTGCACAGCACTTCTTCATTGCTTTGCGATGCGAACAGAACTATGCTGCGAGTGCTCTGGTTCTTCCTCACAACTTAATATGGGACGCGTGATCGCTGTTGCCAATCAGAAGGGCGGCGTTGGGAAGACTACGACCGCCATCAACCTAGCCGCGTCTTTCGCGGCTGCGGAAGTTAACACGCTGCTCGTCGATTGCGATCCGCAATCGAACGCCACCAGCGGCCTGGGGTTCGCCAAGGATCCTGAGCGCGTCAGCACCTATCACCTTCTGATGGGCGCGGCTAGTGGCGAAGAGGCGCTGCTGCAAACAGAACTCGAGCAGCTGTGGCTGATTCCAGCGCACAAGAATCTCATCGGCGCAAACATTGAACTGGTCGATCAAGAGGCGCGCGAGTACAGGATGCGCGAAGCGCTCGCGCCACTGCGCGACCGCTTTCAGTTCATCGTGCTCGATTGTCCTCCTGCGCTTGACCTGCTCACGCTGAACGCACTCGTTGCTGCTGACGCTGTGCTCATTCCTATGCAGGCAGAATACTTTGCGCTTGAGGGCATCAGTGAGTTGCTCGACACGATCGAACGCATACGCGCCAGTCTTAATCCAGAGCTAGGCATTGAAGGCGTGGTGCTGACCATGCTTGATGAGCGCACCAACCTGGCGCAGCAAGTCATGGCAGAGCTGCGAAACTTTTTTGGTGAGAAGGTCTGCAAGACAAGCGTGCCGCGAAATATCAGGCTGGCTGAAGCGCCTAGTCATGGCAAGGCCGCGCTGGTGTACGATCCGCGCTCGAAAGGTGCAGAGAGCTACATACGACTTGCGAAAGAGATTATTGAGCGTCAGCCATCAGCGATCAGCCCTGATGCGTCGCAGACGTTCACCACAGAGGAGCACGGTGAAGCTGCTGGCGAAGTGCCGGTGGCTGAGATGGATAAGAGCGCTTGATATATTGATGGACGTCTATGTAATACATTGATGGGCGTCGATGTTAGCGGGGCATGCCTTGGACGATGCATGGGACGGCGGAAACGACAGCAGATTCCTCACTTTGTTCGGAATGACAGAGTGAGGGTCCGGATGACAAAGCGAGCGTGGAGACGACAGGAAAGAGACTAACGATGACTACGGCTACGGCGGGGAATTTGACGGACAAGGATAAAGAGAAAGAGAAAGAGAAAGAGAAGCCTGGGATGCGGCGCGCTTTGGGGCGCGGCTTGGCTTCTCTACTCCCGGGCCCGCGCGTGGTGACACCTGCGGCTCCTCCGACGCAGGCTGCTTCGCATCCGGGGACGGTGCCTGCAGCACCGGTGGTTGCGCCGATACCCGCTCCGGGTTCGGCTACTGAATCGGAAAGTGGCAGTGTTGCCGCTGCCGGCACGGGGGCGGGAGCGCCCGCGCCACATGAGATTCCTCGCTTCGCT
>Ga0136846_1230038_pt1 | contig 11374 bp, 7 predicted proteins | sample HopSoiMetagenom2_FD_96841 | JGI IMG/M metagenome (GOLD analysis project Ga0136846, IMG submission 96841) | Grasslands soil microbial communities from Hopland, California, USA - 2 Assembly 2016 (version 4) | ecosystem: Environmental > Terrestrial > Soil > Grasslands | place: USA: Hopland... | reverse complement strand
TCCATGCCGTTCTCGATGTGGCGGCTGGTGTTTTCCAGCACCACGATCGCATCGTCCACCACAAAGCCGGTGGCCACCGTCAGCGCCATCAGGCTCAGGTTGTTCAGGCTGAAGCCGGCCAGGTACATCACGCCGAAGGTGCCGATGAGCGAGAGCGGCACGGCGACGCTGGGAATGAGCGTTGCGCTCACGCGACGCAGGAAGAGGAAGATCACCATCACGACCAGCGCGACGGCGAGCAAGAGCTCGACCTGTACGTCGTGCACCGACGCGCGGATGGTGTTGGTGCGGTCGGTAAGCACGGCGACGTCGATCGACGCCGGCAACGCGGCGTGGAGCTGCGGCAGCTGCCGCTTGATGCGGTCGACGACCTCGATCACGTTGGCGCCCGGCTGGCGCTGGATGTTCAGGATGACCGCCGGCACCTCGTTCATCCACGCCGCCAGGCGCAGGTTCTCGGCGCTGTCGACGACGTCGGCGACGTCGGAGAGAAAGATGGGCGCGCCGTTCTTATACGCAACGACCACCGACTTGTATTGGGCGGCCGAGGCGAGCTGGTCGTTGGCGTCGATCGTATAGGCGCGGCTCGGGCCGTCGAGGCTGCCTTTCGCGCGCTTGACGTTGGTCGCGGCGATGGCGGCGCGTACGTCTTCCAGGCCCAGGCCGAAGGACGCCAGCGCCTTCGGATTGGCCTGCACGCGCACCGCCGGGCGCTGCCCGCCGGAGAGCGTGACGAGGCCGACGCCCGCGACCTGCGACAGCTTCTGCGCCAGCCTCGTGTCCGCGAGGTTCTGGATGTCGGGCAGCGTCATGGTGCGCGACGAGAGACCCAGCGTGAGGATCGGCGCGTCGGCCGGGTTCACCTTGCTGTAGACGGGCGGCGCGGGCAGGTCCTGCGGCAGCAGGTTCGAGCCGGCGTTGATGGCAGCCTGCACGCCCTGCTCCGCGACGTCGAGCGGCACGGCGAGGTCGAACTGCAGCGTGATGACCGATGCGCCGCCGGAGCTCGTGGAGAGCATCTGCTTCAAGCCCGGCGTCTGGCCGAACTGGCGCTCGAGCGGGGCGGTGACCGACGAAGCCATCACCTCGGGGCTCGCGCCTGGATAGAAGGTGAAGATCTGGATCGTTGGGTAGTCGACTTGCGGCAGCGCGGAGATCGGCAGCTGCCGGTAGGCGACGAAGCCCGCGAGCAGCACCGCGAGCATCAGCAGCGACGTCGCCACTGGCCGCAGGATGAACAGGCGCGACGGATTCATCCGCCGCCCGCTTTCTCGCGCCGCCTTCCTCCACCACCCTTCTTGGCCTCGGCCGGCGGCTTGGCCTCCGGCCGCGCGGAGGCCACGGTCACCGGCGCGCCCGGCCGCAGGCGGTCCACGCCGTCAGTCACCACCATCTCGTCCGATCGCAGGCCGTTGGCGATCGACTGGCGCTGGTTGTCGAGCGGGCCGAGCGTGATCGGACGCAGCTCGACTGTGTTATCCGCCTTCACCACGTAGACGAACATGCCCTGCGCGCCTCGCTGCACGGCGGCGGAAGGGACGATCACCATGTCGCGCAGCGTGTCGAGCTTCATGCGCGCGTTGACGAATTGGTTCGGAAACAGGCCGCCGTCGGCGTTATCGAACTGCGCCTTGAGCTTCACGGTGCCGGTCTGCGGGTCGACCTGGTTGTCGGCGGAGGCGAGGCGGCCTTCGGCGAGCCTCGTTTTCTGCTCGCGGTCCCACGCTTCCACCGGGATCTGCTCTGCCGATTGAATGCGCTTCATCACCGCCGGAAGCAAGTCCTGCGGCACGGTGAAGAGGACGGCGACCGGTTGCAGCTGCGTGATCACCACCAGGCCGTTCTGGTCGCCCGAGCGCACGATATTCCCCGGATCGACGAGGCGCAGACCGATGCGGCCGCTGATGGGCGCAGTGATCTTCGAGTAAGCCAGCTGCAGCTTGGCGTTGTCGATCTGGCTCTGGTCGACGGTCACCGCGCCTTCGTACTGGCGCACGAGCGAAGCCTGGGTATCGACCTGCTGCTTGGCGATCGAATCCTGCTGGAAGAGCGTCTTGTACCGCTCGAGGTCCAGCCGCGCGTTCTCGAGCAGTGCGCGGTCGCGCGCGAGCTGGCCTTGCGCCTGCTGGAGCTGGACCTGGAACGCGCGCGGATCGATTTCGGCCAGGACCTCGCCTTCCTTCACGAGCTGGCCTTCCTGGAACAGTACCCTCACTAGCTCACCATCGACACGCGTGCGCACCGTTACCGTGCGCAGCGGCGTCACGGTGCCGAGGCCGTTCACGATCACATCGATGTCGCCCTGTGTCGCGGCCGCCGCGACGACCGGCGTCGCCCGAGCCGCGCCGGCCGGTCCGCCGGCACCGCCCTTCGTCGCGCCCGCCGCCGCCGTCGGCGACGGCGCCATGCGCCATTCCCAGTAGTAATAGCCGCCGACCGCGAGAGCGGCGAGCAAGACGAGACCGAGGACTGCTTTCACGGTTTTTCGCATCAGAGCTCCAGCTTGTAGCCGACACCGTAGATCGAGCGCACGAGGTCCTCGCCCGGGCGCACTTCCTCGAGCTTGCGGCGTAGGTTCTTGACGTGCGCGTCGACCGTTCGATCGGTCACCACGCGATGGTCTTCATAGAGACGCTCGAGCAGCCGGTCGCGCGGGAACACGCGGCCGGGCGACGACGAAAGCGCGCGCAGGAGGCGCAGCTCCACTGGCGTGAGGTCGAGCTCGCGGCCATCGAGGGTCGCTCGGTGCTCGTCGACCGAGAGGCCGCTCGGCGCGTTGCGCGGGCGCCGCAGGATGGCGCGCACGCGCGCGACGAGCTCGCGGATGCTGAACGGTTTGCAGACGTAGTCATCCGCGCCGAGATCCAGGCCGACCAGGCGATCGATCTCCTCCACCTTGGCGGTCACCATCACGATGGGAACGTCGGTGAAGGTGCGCAGCTCGCGGCACACCTCCAGGCCGTCGCGGCCGGGCAGCATGAGATCGAGCAGGATCAGGTCCGGCGCATTCGTCCGTACCCAGCCCACCACCTCGGCACCGTTGGCGATGCAATGCGTCTCGTAGCCCTGCGACTTCAGGTAGTCCGACTCGAGCGCGGCGAGCTTCGGCTCGTCTTCCACGATGAGGATCCGGCTCATGCGGCCCTCAGGTCCGATGCGGGTAGAACGACGCGCACGCGCAGACCGCCGAGCGGCGAATGCTCGGCGCGGATGTCGCCGCCGTGCGCGTCGGCGATGCTGCGGCACAAGGCTAGGCCTAGGCCGGCGCCGCCGTTCGCGCGGCTGCGCGACGCATCGACGCGGAAAAAGCGCTCGAAGAGTCGCGGCAGCGCGTCCGGCGGCACGCCGGGTGCGGAATCGTCGAAGTCGATCGCCACGCGGTCCTGGTCGCGCCGCACGGCGACGCGTACCCGCCCGCCCATATCCGTATAGCGCGCCGAGTTCTCGAGGAGGTTGCGGAACATCTGCAGCAGGCGATCGGTGTCGCCGTACACCGGCGCTTGGCCATTCCATGCCGACTCGAGCTCGAGGCCGCGCGCCGCCAGCCGCTCGCGGTACGACTCGACCGCCTGCTCGACCAGCGGCACCACGTCCACCGTTTGCTTGCGATAAGCGAGCGCGCCGACGTCGGCGAGGGCGAGCTGGTTGAGATCGTTGACGAGCTTGCTCAGCGCCCCCACCTCGTTGCGCAGCGAAACGAGCGACCCCTTGTCCAACGGGCGCACGCCGTCCTCGATGGCTTCGAGCTCAGCGGAGAGGACGGCGAGCGGCGTGCGCAGCTCGTGCGACACGTCGGCCATGAAGCGCCGGCGCAGAGTCTCGTTCCTCTCGAGCGTCTCGGCGAGGCGATTGAAGTCGTCGCCGAGGCGGCCGAGCTCGTCGCTCGAGCGCACGTCCACGCGGGTGGCGTAGTTGCCGCCGGCGAGGCGATGGGTGGCGTCGGCGACGCGCTTCATCGGCAGCAGGAACACGCGCGCGAGGAACAGCGCGAGCGCGCCAGCGAGCGCGACTGCGAAGGCGGCGATGACCCAGGCCGCGCGCAGCTGCTCCTGCTGGAAGGCTTCCTCCGCAGCGTTCGACAGCCGGCGTAGCGGCGCGCGCGCGATCCATCCGACGATGCGGTCGTCGACGATGATCGGGCGCTCGGCGGCGCCGCTCGATTCGGGATTGCCAACCACCAGCGAGCGCCGCGCATCGAGCAGCGTGAAACGTTGCGTGAGCTGCGCCGACGCGGCGACAAACTCCCGCAGGCGCGAGTAATCGCCGCGCACGAAATCCCAGCCCCCGTTCCTGCGGTACTCGTCGGCGAGCGCGGTCGACAGCGCGTCGAGCCGCTGCGACTCGACCTGCGACAGATAGCCGAGGAACCCCGACTGGAAGCTCCAGCGCGTGGCGAGCGCCATCGCCGCCGCCGCGACCGATGCCGCCGCGAGGATGGCTAGGAACAGCTTGAGCGTAATGCCGGCCTTCATATCCGATGGCCATGGTTCCAGCCGGCGAGCCTGCGATCAACCGCTGGCGGGCGCTTTCACGAAGAATTCACATTCTCGTCCGAGCGGACTATCTGGCCATGCAGCGCGCTTTCGAGCTCGGCAGCCTCGCGGGCGGCGTCGGTCAGACGGGCGTGGCTGATCAGGCGCGTGAGCAGATGGTTGGTGCGCGTAAGCGAGCGGAGCAAACCGGCGTGGATAGCGTGTTGTAGCCGCACGGAAGTCCGCGAGTCATGGGTATGGAGACCGCTGAAACGCTCCGCCGGCAGCTCGAGCAGCACAGCGCCCTCGCGGACCCGCGCGCTCGCCGCGTGCCGCTCGGCCGCCAGCGCGGCGAGATAGCCAACGAGCTCGCCAGGGCCAGCGATGGCGACTCGCCGCTCGAAGCGACCGTTGCGCGACAGAACCTCGATCGCGCCTCTTATGACCAGGAAACACGACACCGCCGGCTCGCCGGCGGCGAAGATCCACGTCCCGCGCGGGAGCTCCAGCGCACGCGCCATCGCCACCACCTCACCGATCTCATGGCGATCGAAACCGTCGAAAAAGCGCAGGAGCGGCAGGAACGCTCGCCATTCGAATGACGGGCATCGGGCCGGCGAGAGATCGGTCTTCGGCTCCTCGCGCGGCAGGCGATCTTCCGCGCAGGGGAAGCTTCGCACCTTGGCGTTCAAGGCACGCAGCTTCGCCGCGAGGGCGCTCGTCAGCGCACCCTGCACCTCGAGCCCGGCGGGGTCGCGGCTTGCGACGAGGGCACGGAAATCCTCGCGCTCGACGAATGCGGCCTGCACATCGGTCAGGGCGCTCACGCTCGCCGAGCAGACGCCGCGCTCGACGAGCGCCATTTCGCCGAACACGTCGTCATTGCCAAATTCCGCCACGGTCAGCATGCCGCCGCCGGGCAGTGCGACTTCGGCGGCCGCGCGGCCGGAGCGGATGAGGAACGCACCGCGCGAAGCCTCGCCTTGCCGCACGAGACGCTCACCGCGCTTGAAGTTGAGAGGGCGGGAGATACGCAGCAGGCTTGCAAAAGCCATGGCGCGCCGAGTGTACACTCGCCCCCGCGTGGCAACGCCGATCGATCCGAATCGCCTTCTCGCCGTCGTCGCCACTGTGGCGCGCGAAGCCCGTCCGAACGTGGACGCCTATGTCGCGCTCGACAGCTCGCTCGAGCGCGACCTCGGCCTCGACAGCCTGGCACGCGTGGAGCTCGTCCTGCGCGTCGAGCGCGAGTTCAGCGCGTCCCTTCCCGAGCAGGCGCTCGCGACGAGCGAAACGCCGCGCGATCTGTTGCGTTATGTGCTCGCGAGCAGCGGTCACGCACCCCAGCACGCCGAGCGCACGGTGGCGAGCCTGGTGCAATCGGAAGGTGTGCGCCCGCCCGACCACGCTAAGACGCTGACCGAAGCGCTCGAGTACCACGTCGAGCGCCAGCCGGATCGGCTGACGGTGCATCTCTACGAAGACCGCGCCGAACATCCCTTGACCTATCGAGACCTCTGGGACGGCGCGCTCGCGTATGCCGCGCGCCTCGCCGACGCCGGTCTGTCGCCCGGGGCGACGGTAGCGATCATGCTGCCGACGTCGAAGGAATACCTCTTCTGCTTCTACGGCACCCTGCTCGCCGGCGGCATCCCGGTGCCGCTCTATCCGCCGGCGCGCCTCACCACCATCGAGGACCACCTCACGCGCCACGTCGGCATTCTCAAGAGCTGCGGCGCGGCGCTGATGGTGACGATTCCGGAAGCAAAGCCGCTCGCCTGGCTGCTGCGCGCGCAGGTCGAGTCGCTGCGTGCGGTGCTGGTGCCGGCAGATTTTCCGGACAAAGCGCCTTTCACCCCGATACGCGGCGGCAGCGGGCAGATCGGCTTCCTTCAGTACACCTCGGGCAGCACCGGCCAGCCGAAAGGCGTGGTGCTCACGCATGCCAACCTCCTCGCCAACGTGCGCGCGATGGGCAAGGCGGCGCGCGCGACGAGCGCCGACGTGTTCGTCAGCTGGCTGCCGCTCTACCATGACATGGGCCTCATCGGCGGCTGCTTCGCCACCATGTTCCTCGGCTTTCCGGTCGTGCTCATGTCGCCGCTCGCGTTCCTCTCGCGGCCGAGCTCGTGGCTGCGTGCGATCCACCGCCATCGCGGCACCATCTCCGGCGGGCCGAATTTTTCCTACGAGCTGTGCCTGCGCCGCATTCCGGACGAAGAGCTCGAAGGCCTCGATCTTTCCTCGTGGCGCTTCGCGTTCAACGGCGCCGAGCCCGTCAGCCCCGACACCATGGCGCAGTTCGAGGAGCGCTTCGCCAAGGCCGGCTTGCGCGAGCGCGTCATCTCGCCGGTCTACGGCCTCGCCGAGTGCTCGGTGGGCCTCGCCTTCACGCCGCCCGGTGAGCCCTGGCGCGTCGATATCGTCGACCGCGAGCGCCTTTCCACCGATGGCGAAGCGGTGCCAGCCCAGCCGGACGACGGCTCGCCGCTCCGCGTGGTCGCCTGCGGCACGGTGATTCCGGACCATGACATGCGCGTGGTCGACGGCGCGGGCCTCGAGCTCCCCGACCGCAACGAGGGACATCTGCAATTCCGTGGGCCTTCAGCCACCACGGGCTACTACCGCAATCCCGAGGCGACGAAGACGCTCTTCGACGGCGAATGGGTGAATACCGGCGACCGCGCGTACCTCTTCGAGGGGCGGGTGTACATCACCGGGCGCGAGAAGGACATCATCATCCGCGGCGGGCGCAACATCAGCCCCTACGAGCTCGAAGAAGCGGTCGGCGACCTGGACGGCGTGCGGCGCGGCTGCGTCGCGGTGTTCGGCGCCGCCGATACCGCCGGCGGTACGGAGAAGGTGGTGGTGCTGGCGGAGACGCGAGAGCGCGACGCGGCGAAGCATGGCGAGTTGAAGACCCGGATCAACGAGCTCGCCATGGGCCTCATCGGCGCGCCGGTGGACGACATCGTGCTCGCCCCGCCGCACACCGTGCCGAAGACCTCCAGCGGCAAGATCCGCCGCGTCGCGGCGCGCCAATACTACGAGCGCGGGCCTTCGGCGGTGAGACCGCAGGCGGTATGGATGCAGTTCGCGCGCCTCTTGCTCGCCGGCGTCTTGCCCCAGACGCGCCGCGGCCTGCGCGTGGCGCGCGGCATGCTCTTCGTCCTTTGGGCGTGGCTCGTATGCGCAGCCACCTTCATCGTCATTTTCTGCGCTGCCGCCGTCGTCCCCGGCCGGCGGACGTGGCAGGTGGCCCACACCTGCTCCGGCCTTCTCTTCAAGCTCCTGCGCATACCGGTGGTGGTGCGCGGCGCCCACAACATCCCGGCGCGAGGTCCCTACGTCGTCGCGGTGAATCACACGAGCTACATGGACGCCGCGGTCCTGCTCTCGGTGCTGCCCTGGCACCAGAGCGTCTTCGTCGCCAAGCGCGAGCTCGGTAACAACGCGCTCGCGCGCATCTTCTTCGGCGGCATCGGCACCAAGTTCATAGAGCGGTTCGACGTGCAGAAGAGCGCCGAGCATGCCGACGAGCTGGCCGAGGCCGCGCGCAACGGCACGACGCTGATCGTCTTTCCGGAAGGCACGTTCCGGCGGCACACCGGGCTCCTTCCCTTCCGCACCGGCGCCTTCCAGACCGCGGCGCAGGCGCAGGTGCCGGTAGTGCCGATCGCGCTGCGCGGCGTGCGCTCGGTGCTGCGCGATGAGACGTGGTATCTGCGCCGTTATCCGATCTCGGTGACGATCGGCGCGCCGATCGCACCGGAGGGAACGCAATGGAACGCGGCGGTGAAGCTTCGCGACCGCGTGCGCGCCGAAATCCTCAAGCACTGCGGCGAGCCCGATCTCGCCGCGCCCTGATTACTCTTTCATTACGCGCTCTACGCGCTTGGGATAGATGATGGACTCGGCGTGCCGGTACATCGCCTGCACTTCCGCGTCGCTTCGGTAGGCCGGGCGGGTGCGCTTGGCGGCCGCCAACAGCTCGGCATCGATGTTGCGGCGCGCCTCCGCGGTCAGCGTGGTGAGGCGGTGATACGCCTCCGAGACGTTGCGCCCCAGGGCCGTGACGCCGTGGCCGACCAGCACAACGGTGTTCGTGTTCTGGATGAACTCCTTTACGCCGCTCACATCCGCCTCGACGTCGACGTGCGCCGGCACGTAGTACACGGGCTTGCCGAGGACGAACGGCGGATCCAGCGACAGCATTCCCACCTCCTTCACTGCGCCCGAGCCAAGCAGCGAGATGAGCGCATCGTCGTGCACATGGATGGTGGCTTGAATGTCCGGGCGCAGGCGCAGGATCTCGCGCGACAGGTTGTGGCCGATGCTGGTGAGCTTGTCGCCGTAGAGGACGCGACTCGTCGGGATGTCGGTGATGACGATATTGTCTGCCTGCCTCTCCTCGAGCGAGAGCTCGGCGTGCTTGGTGTACGCGACACCGTGAGGGTAATCGGCGTGGGGAGCCCGGATCACGATGTTGCCGAGGGTGTTGTGCACGTAGCCGCGCGCGGCGAGCCGTCGCGCGTAGCGCAGCAACGTTTCCAGTACCGCCGGATCCGGGCGCATCGCCGGATGCTACTTCAGTATGCGCAGCAGGTTGTGATGGGAGTCGGTGAAGGTGGCGAGGCCGGGCCGGTCCTCGATCTCCTCCGACGCCTCGTCGATGTGCGCCGAGTTCAGCAGCTTCTGGTTGCGCGTGACGATCACCTGGTCGGTGGCCGAGTACCAGTACTGAGGACCGTCCACCACGTCCGGCGAGTCCGAGATATTGACCGCTTCCATGCCGAACTCTTCCGCCAGCCGCTTCACGACCGGCAGCAGATCGATGAAGCGGTTCGTCGCCTGGAAGACGATGACGCCGTCGGGCTTCAGGTGCTTCACGTAAAGCGCCATCGCCTCGCGGGTGATGAGGTGCATCGGGATGGAGTCGCCCGAAAAGGCGTCGATGCCCATCACGTCGTAGCCGCGCGGCGGCTCGCGCTCGAGAGACAGGCGCCCGTCGCCGAGGATTACCTCGGTGTGCGCCGCGGTGTCGGCGAGATAGGTGAACTCGCGCCTCGCGATGTCGACCACGCGCGGGCTGATCTCGTAGAAGACGAGGCTGTCGCCGGGCTTCATCCACGCACCGAGAACGCCGGCGCCGAGGCCGATCACGCCGACGGAAAGCTTGCGCCGCGGCTCGATCTCGCGCCAGGTGGTGAACACGCGGCCGTAGCCCGAGCCGGGACTGAAGTAGTCCGCGGGCGTATTGCGGAACGAGTCGCCGAGGAGCTGGCCGCCATGCATGATGCCGCCGTGGTACATCGAGCGATAGGGCACCGGGTCCGGATGGTCGGCGGTGCGCACCACGCCATAGAAATCGCGCTCCATGACGCGCATGCCCTGCGAGTAGTCATAGGCGGCCTTCACCACCATTACGAGCGTCGCCACGGAGATCGCAATGGCGCCGAGGAGCGCGTGGCTTCGCAGCCGCAGCGCCACGATCACCGATAGCACCACGAGCGCGATGCCGATCTCGAAATAGCCGGGCAGCGTGAGCGGCGCAATGATCGCCACCAGCACCGCGCCGAGCGCGCCGCCGATGGAGATCATCAGGTAGAAGCGCGTGAGGTGCGCCGGGTCGGGCTTGGTGCGCGCGAGCTCGCCGTGGCAAAACATGCAGGCGAAGAAGAGCCCGACCAGGAAAAGGGGCGCCGCCAGCCGGAGATCGAGCGACGGGATGTAATGCGCCATCGCCGGCACGAGCAGCAACATGGCCGCGACGAAGATCGGCCGCACGTACCAGCGCGGATGGTCGAAGGCGAAGATGAACGTGATGAGGTAGAGCGCGAGCGGCAGTACCCACAGGAAGGGCACGCTGGCGACGTTCTGGGTGATGTGGTTCGTGACGGCGAGGAGCATCACCGAGCCCATGGCCGAAAGCACGAGCCACCACACTTGGTCCTTTACCGCGAGCGGTGAGGGCCGCTCCGCCTTCCGAGCTTCCGCGCCGTTTGCCGACAGGAGCGCCACGCCGCCGCAAAGCACCGCGAATGCGGCATAGACGAACGACCAGCCCCAGCCGAGCTGGCGCAGGTCGAACGCCGGCTCGAAGAGCAGCGGAAAGCCGAGCAGCGCGAGGAGCGATGCTAAGTTAGAGAGCGCAAACAGCCGGTACGGCACCACGCTCTGGAAGCGCCGCCAGTACCACGCCTGCAGGAGCGGCGTGGTGGTCGAGAGCAGGAAGTACGGCAGGCCGATCGTCGCGACGAGAAGCGCGAGGATGCGCAGGATCGGCTCTTCGTCGCCCTGAGGCTTCCAGCTCGTCGAGGCGATGATCGGCAGCGAGACGAGCGAGAGGGCGAGGAGCGCGACGTGGAGGTACGCCTGCCGCCGCGCGCCGAGCCGCCTCGTCCAGTCCGCGTAGGCATACCCGGCTAGAAGCACGCTCTGGAAGAAGACGAGACACGTCGTCCACACGCCCGCCGAACCGCCGAACCACGGCAGGATCTGCTTGGCGATGATCGGCTGCACCAGGAACAGCAGGAAGGACGAAAGGAAGATCGTCCCCGCGTAGGGGAGTGTCGCGAGCAGGGGGTAGCGGATTACTTGAGTAGCGATTTGAGCGTCCTGCCCATTTCGGCCGGGTTGCGGGTCGTCTTGATCCCGCATTCCTCCATCACGGCCAGTTTCTCCTGGGCAGTGCCCTTGCCGCCGGAAATGATCGCCCCGGCGTGACCCATGCGCTTGCCCGGCGGCGCGGTGATGCCCGCGATGAACCCGACCACCGGCTTCTTCATGTTCGCCTTCACCCAGCGAGCCGCGTTCTCCTCGTCCGAGCCGCCGATTTCACCCACCATGATCACCGCTTCGGTCTTCGGGTCGTCATTGAACATCTTTAGAACGTCGATGTG
>Ga0136846_1214055_pt1 | contig 11375 bp, 11 predicted proteins | sample HopSoiMetagenom2_FD_96841 | JGI IMG/M metagenome (GOLD analysis project Ga0136846, IMG submission 96841) | Grasslands soil microbial communities from Hopland, California, USA - 2 Assembly 2016 (version 4) | ecosystem: Environmental > Terrestrial > Soil > Grasslands | place: USA: Hopland... | reverse complement strand
TGGAGCATCCACCAGTGGCTGAGCCCGTCGAGGGCAGCGGTCGTGGCGCCGGCCCGGGCGGCGGCCCTGGCGGCGGAGGCCGCGTTCAGGAAGGGATCCTCACCGGGGAGGATCACCAGGCCGGGAGCGGGGACGGCCGCGAAATCCGGGCCCCACTGCTTGCCGACCTCGGTGGCCGAACGGTACAGGTCCAGGATGCAGTCCGCCATGGAGCGGTTGATGTGCGACGCCAGGTCCAGGGCCGGCTCCTCGGGCACGCCGAACATCTGGAAGACGCCGGCCCGCTCCTGGACCGGTGCCGCCAGTTGCTGGTCCCAGAAGTCTTCCCCGGCTTGCGGTGTCTGCCAGATCTTGGCGAAGTCGTGCCACTCGAACTCGACGTCGCCGAGGCCGGCGGCGTCGGTGACCCAGGACCGGACCAGCTCGGGCCGGGTCGAGACCAGCCGGACCACGAACCCGCCGCCCCAGTCGTGCCCGACCAGGTCGGCCGGCCCGTCTATCCGTTCGAGCTGCGCCGCGAGCCAGGCGGCGTACTCGTCCATCGTCGCCCCGAAGCCGGCCGGACGGGCGCTGTCGAACCCGGGGAGCGACAGCACCACCGTGTCGGGCCGGCCGAGCGCAGCCAGCAGGCCGTCCCAGACGGCAGGGGTCTCGGGCACTCCATGGACGAAGACGGCAGTCATGGCCCCATACTGTCACGAAGCAGGAACTGTCTTATGTGATCAACGAGGGAGATGGCCGATATGACCGGCAGCGACCCGACCAGGTCAACGTGGCCCGAGGAGGAGCCGGCCCCGGCGCCGGAGCAAGAGCCGGACACCTCCCAGTCCGCCGAGGATCCCGGGTACCTCACGGAAACAGGCCAGGCGGTCGGCGAGGACGGCTCGGTCGTTCCGATCATCGGCGGGCTGCCCGCCGTCGAGGGTTCGGCCTGGGATATCGGCGCCCCGGCCGACGAGCGCGGCGCGGGCTTGGCTGAGGAGCTGGGCACCCCACCCGGCCCGGCCGGTGGCGAGGAGCCGCGCGGCAGCTGAAGCGCGGCCGGCGGAAGCCGGGGTCCGGACATGACAGCGCCCCCGGGAGCGGGTGCTCGCGAGGGCGTGCCGTAGCCGGTGCGCAGGTCGCCTCACGGCGAAAGGCGCAACATGGCTCCAGCCGGACGGTATTCCATGAAGGCAGTGGTTAGGCCCGGGGGACACTAACGCACCGACCGGGAGTAGAACGCGAGCCCGGCCAGTGCTATTCCAGCCGCGCGGGCCATTGCCGGCTAGTGCCGGGCAAACCAGTCCAGAACGAGTTCCGTGACCGCCTGCGGCTGCTCGCGCTGCAGGAAATGGCTGCTGCCGGGCACGAGCTCGAACCGGTACGGGCCGGCGAAGTGCCGGGCCTGGTCCCGCATCACCTCGGCCCGCTTGTCCTCGGCGCCGCACAGGGCCAGGGTCGGCACCGTGATCGGCCGGCCCGCGGCCTGCCGCACCGGCGCCAGGTCCGGGTCCGCCCGGGCCGGGTCGAACATGGCCCGGTAGTAGCCCAGGGTCGCCTCCAGCGCGCCCGGGACGGCCAGCATCCGCTTGACCTGGGTCAGGTGCTCGGAGCCGGTGAAGCCGGGCGCGGTCCAGTAGTCCCACAGCCAGTCCACGAACGCGAAGTCATCCGTGCGCAGCGCCCGCTCGGGCAGCTCCGGGAGCTGGAAGAAGAACCAGTGGAAGGACCGCTGGATATGCTCCGCGAGCAGCAGCGACTCCCGGGTCGCGGCCGGATGCGGCACGGCCATCACCACCGCGCTCCGCACGACCTCGGGGAAGGCGGCGAGGACCTGGTAGCCGATCGATGCTCCCCAGTCCTGGCCGACGAGAAGGCACGGCTCGCCGCCGCCGAGCACCGCGATCAGCTCGCGGACATCGGTCGCCAGCGTACCGATATCGAAATAGCCCGACCCCGGGATCTCGGTGGGCGGATAGCCGCGCAGCCACGGCGCCACCACGCGGAATCCCGCTCCGCCCAGGGCGGCCAGCTGGTGGTCCCAGGTATGCGGCGTGTCGGGCCAGCCGTGCAGCAGCAGCACCAGCGGCCCGCTGCCTCCCTCGAGGTACGCGAACCGCAGTCCGTTGGCCGTGACCCGGCCCTCTCTCATCAAACCCGGCATCAGACCATTACCTCAGCCCGGTTCCGGTGAAGGTCCAGCGGGTCCGGCGGTAACGTCGGCGACGGCTCCGGGGAGGCCGCATCTGGTACGGCAAGGCTCCCGGCCTGGACCGGGCCAGCGACGCGCTGCGGCACGGGAACCTGATGGGCTCCTACCCCCGGGGCGGGGCCCTGGTCCTGGTCGGCGACGACCCGGCCGCCAAGTCCTCGACCCTGCCGTGCGCGTCGGACGCCGCCCTGGCCGACCTGAACATCCCGTACCTGTACCCGGCCGACAGCCAGGACGTGCTCGACCTGGGACGCCACGCGATCGACCTGTCGCGCGCATCGGGGCTGTGGGTCGGGCTGAAGATCGTCACTGCGATGGCGGACGGATCCTCAACCGTCGACCTGGCCGCGGACTGGCCCGCCCCGCGGCTCCCCGCAGGCGCCGGGACGCACGCACCCACCGCCCGGCTGCTGCACCCCACGCTGGGCCAGCTCGAGCGCGACCTGGTCACCAACCGGCTCCGCCTGGCCAAGGAGTACGCCCGCCTCAACCAGCTGAACCGGATCGCCGGGCGCGGCCCGGACGACGTCCTCGGCGTGGTCGCCGCCGGGCACACCTACCTCGACGTGCTGGCCGCGCTGGGTACCCTCGGCATCGCCGGGGACAGCCTCGAGAGCAGCCGGGTCCGCCTGCTGAGGGTCGCCATGCCGTGGCCGCTCGAGGAGGACACCGTTCGCGAGTTCGCCGACGGCCTGGAAGAGATCGTGGTCGTCGAGGAGAAACGCTCCTTCCTCGAGGCCGCCATCCGCGACGTGCTCTACGGCGGCCCGGCCCAGCCCGCCGTCACCGGCAAGGCCGACGCCGACGGCTCCGAGCTCATCCCCGCCTACGGCGAGCTGGACGCCGACGCGATCACCGGCCCGCTGCGCCGCCGGATGACCGCCCGCGGCATCCCGGCGGCGCCCGAACCGGAGCGTCCGGCCGAACGCATGATGCTGCCGCTGGTCAGCCCCCCGCTAGCCAGCAGGGTCCCAGATGGGCGGCGAGGGGATGCAGTGGATCGGCATGGCGCCGTTCCTCGACCGCGACCACTTCACCCAGAACATCGGGGACGGCACGTTCGACCACTCGGGCTCGCTGGCCATCAGGGCAGCGGTGGCCGCGGGGGCCAACATGACCTACAAGCTGCTGCTGGCCGAGGGGGTGGCCAGGGTCCTCGTCACCACCGAGGACCCCGGCCGGTACCAGCACACCAAGATGCCGAACGGGGTAGCCGTCTGGGATCGCTCCCGGCTCGACGAGGCGCAGCGGGTCCTCGCGGCCACGCGCGGCGTCACCGTGCTCGTGCACGACCAGGAGTGCGCCACCGAGAAGCGCCGCAAGCGCAAGCGCGGCAAGCTCGCCCAGCCCGCGGCCCGGGTGTTCATCAACGAGCGGATCTGCGAAGGCTGCGGGGACTGCGGGCGCACGTCCAACTGCCTGTCGGTGCAGCCGGTGCCGACCGAGTTCGGCCGCAAGACCCGCATTCACCAGTCCTCCTGCAACGTCGACTACAGCTGCCTGGACGGGGACTGCCCGGCCTTCATGACCGTGGTACCCCGGGCATCCGGCGGCGGCCGCGCGGGCGGCCGGGGCGATCGCCGCGGACGAGCTCCCGGCCCCGAACCGGTGGTGACAGCCGGCTCGTTCGGTATCCGGCTTTGCGGGGTCGGCGGCACCGGCGTGGTCACCGTGTCGCAGGTCCTCGCCACCGCCGGCCTGATCGCGGGCTGGCACGCGCGGTCGCTCGACCAGACCGGCCTGGCGCAGAAGGGCGGCGCGGTCCTTCCCCGACCGGGCCGCCGTCAGCCAGCCGATCACCGCCCGGGTCCGTGACGGCGCGGTCCTGGCTGACGTGCGCCAGCTCGTCATCGGGCTGTTCGGAGACGACCAGTTCGCCAACGTCTTCCTGGTCGGCGCGGGTTTCCAGACCGGGGCGCTGCCGCTGCCGCCGGACGCCATCGAGGAGGCGCTCCGGGTGAACGGCGTGGCCGTGGAAAAGAACATCCAGGCGTTCCGGCGCGGCTGCCAGTACATCGCCGACCCCGCCGCAGTGCTCAGCGCGGCGGGCCTGGACCGGCCGGCCGTGACGGACACCGGGGAGTCCCCGCTCGACCGGCTGATCAGGACCCGGTCCGAGGACCTGACGGCGTACCAGGACCAGGCCTACGCCCGCCGCTACCTCGACGTGGTCGAGCGGGTCCGCGCCGCGGAACGGGACCAGACGCCGGACTCGAAGCCGAGTTCGGGCCGGGTGCCCGCGCCTCCTGGCGGCTGCACCCGCCGGTCCTGCGCGCCCTCGGCATGAAGCGGAAAATCGCGCTCGGCCCGTGGTTCGTCCCGGCGTTCCGTGTTCTCCGGGCGATGCACCGGGTGCGGGGCACGTGGATGGACCCGTTCGGCCGTACGCAGGTGCGCGTCGTCGAGCGCGAGCTGATCGAGGAGTACATCGGTCTGGTCGACCAGCTGGCCGGCGGCCTGAACCCGGCCAGTGCCGCGCTGGCCGTGCGGCTGGCCGAACTGCCCGACGTCGTGCGCGGCTACGAGGACGTGAAGCTGCGCAACGTCGAGTCCTACCACCAGTCCCTGGCCGAGCTCCGCGCCCAGCTCGACGCGTCCGCCGTCAGCCCGGCCTGACACAAGCTGGCGGCTGGCACCTGTGTGGTACACATCTTGTACTACCACGGAGGGCTGGTCGTCATGTCGATCACCGTGAGTGAGGCCCGTAAAGGACTCCTTCCGCTGATCAAGAAGGTCAACGAGGACCACGACGCCATCGAGATCGTCTCCAAGCACGGCAACGCTGTCCTGGTCTCCGCCGAGGATTACGCCACCTTGCGCGAGGGTGCCTACCTGCTGCGGTCACCAGCCAATGCCCGTCGGCTGCTCAACGCCTACGAGAATGCCCTGAACGGAATCCACCTGGCCGAACATGCCCTGATCGATCCCAGCGAGGCGGACTCCGGCAGCGCCCGGTGAGGCTGGTATCCGAAGACCGGCATCGGCAAGCCTGAGCCGCTCAAGTACCACCTGCCGGGAGCATGGTCGCGGCGCATTGACGATGAGCATCGTCTCGTCTACATCGTTACGGAAACAGAGATCATCATCCTCGCGGCCCGTTACCACTACTGACCTCACCTGCGCGCCCAGCGTCCGTGGGCAGGACGGGGAGCAGGACGCAGGCCGGGTGCTGCGAGTCGTGGTAGATCTCGAACCGGCATCGCACCGCGCTGGTGGCGGTGGCAAAGGGCTGCGCGGTGCCGAAGTTGCGGGCGAACCGCGGGAACGCGCCCCCGCTGACCTGGACGCGGATCCGGTGCCCGGCCTGGACCCGGTAGGCGGTCGGGAACAGTTCCACCTCTACCGCGAGGACCCGGTCGTCGTCGGCCTGGACGTCGCCGGCGGGCACGGTGGGCGGGCTCAGCCGCCGGACGCCGTCCACGATGTTGCGGGAGACGCCTTTTTCGTCGACATCGCACAGGCGGACGAACAGGTCGGCGTGCTGGCGGCCGGTGCGCACGAAGATGCGCGCGCTGACCGGTCCTACCAGGTCCTGGCGGACGGGCAAGGGATCGGTGGTGAAGGTCAGGACGTCGGGCCGCGCTTCGATGGCCTGGTTGTCGACCTGCTTGCCGGGCGGCTGCAGGAGCGGGCCCCCGGCCGACGGCGTCGGGTCCGCCGGGTCGTAGACGAACGTGCCGGGCGGGGCGTCACCGGGCTCGGCGTCCAGGGCCAGGCGGCCGGAGGCGCGCAGGTAATACGCGGTGGTCACGGTAGCCGGCGGCGGCCACTGGCCGAATTCCAGCCAGGTGGCGGCCTGCTGCAGGAAGACCCGGACCGGCGGCCCGGGCGGCGGCGGGCCGCCGTTCAGGTGGTGCTCGAGCCAGGCGATGTCCTGCCCGGTGATGGCCTTGACTTCGGCGGGCTCGCCGTGCAGCCAGGGCCCGACGATGAGCTGCGCGGTGCCGCCAGCGGCCTGGATGGCCGTGAAGTCGCGCAGTTGCAGCGGCAGGAACAGGTCCCACCAGCCGGTCACCATGCTGACCGGCGGCAGCCGGGTCAGGTCCGCGTGGTCGTGATCGGTGCCCGCCCAGAACTCATCGCCCGGGCCGGCGTGGCTGGTGAAGTCCCGCCAGAACGCGACCGGCGCACCGGTGACCGCGACGTCGGCGGCCTGCAGCGGGATCTTCCGCAGCGCCCGTCTTACCCGTGCCATCTGCCGCGGGTTCGGCAGGGCGCTGAGCGGGCTCCGTTCCTGCCGGCCGATGAGCCCAGTCCAGTTGAGCGCGTTCTGCAGGCTCGGTACGCCATCCTGATAGAACGCGCCGCTGATCTTCGCGGCCGTGATATTCAGGCACACTGACTGCAGCGGCGGATTGACATACGGTGCGATCGCCCACTGGGTATGGCCCAGGTAGCTGGCGCCGGTCATCGCCACCCGGCCATCGCACCAGGGCTGCTCACGCAGCCACGCCACGGTAGCCAGGCCGTCCTCCTGTTCGGTACTGAAGGGGCGGAACAGCCCGCCCGAGCCGAACGTCCCGCGGATGCTCTGGATGAACACCTGGAAGCCCCGCCGGGCCAGCGGCGCCGCGAACATCAGCCCCGGCAGGCCCGCCCGGCCGTACGGCGAGCGGATCAGCACGACCGCAAGCGGCTGTTCATCCCCCGCGGGCCGGTAATGGTCACCGAGCAGCACGACGCCATCTGGCATCTCCACGGCCACATCGCGCCGCAGCTCGTACCGCGCCGCGGCCGGACCAAGTCCGAGCATGCGGTCCACCGCCATGCCAGCAACACCAGACAGCGGATTCATCAGCCAGCCTCCACCACGACATGCACCGGTCCCGGTCATCGCAGGCTACTCCGCCGCCGGGCCCCTGGGAGGCACGGGCGCATCCCGATCTGTCATTGTTGGTTGAGGATTAGCAAGTACCCGGATCTCAGATGGGGAGCGTGTCCGCCGATGGCGGTTAATCCTGACGTGGCAGACGCGTCAGCTCAGGCAGGCGGTGATCTCGGACCGCGCTACAAGTGGATCGCGCTGTCGAACACGACGCTGGGCATGCTGATGGCGACGATCAACCAGTCGATCGTGCTGATCGCGCTGCCTGACGTCTTCCACGGCATCGGGCTGAACCCGCTGAGTCCCGGGAACACCAGCTACCTGCTGTGGATGTTCATGGGGTTCCTGGTGGTCTCCGCCGTGCTCGTCGTCAGCTTCGGCCGGCTGGGCGACATGTTCGGCCGGGTCCGGATGTACACGCTGGGCTTCGCGATCTTCAGCGTGGCCTCGATCTTCCTGACCGTGACCTGGATGCACGGCGCGGACGGGGCGCTGTGGCTGATCATCTGGCGGGTCGTGCAGGGCATCGGCGGCGCGTTCCTGTTCGCCAACGCCGCCGCCATCGTCACCGACGCCTTCCCGGCCAGCCAGCGCGGCCGCGCCCTCAGCGTGAACTCGATCGCGGCCATCGCCGGGTCGTTCATCGGCCTCATCCTCGGCGGCGTCCTCGCCCCGGTCAACTGGCACCTGATTTTCCTGGTCTCAGCGCCGATCGGCGTGTTCGGCACCCTGTGGGCGTACTTCATGCTGCATGACATCGGGATACGCAAGCACGCGCAGATGGACTGGTGGGGCAACCTGCTGTTCGCCGCCGGTCTGGTCTCCATCCTGGTCGGCATCACTTACGGACTGCTGCCCTACGGCGGGCACCCGATGGGCTGGACCAGCCCGTTTGTACTCACCGCGCTCTTCGGCGGCTTCGCGCTGCTGGTCATCTTCGTGTACGTCGAGACCAAGGTGGCCGAGCCGCTGTTCCGCGTCTCGCTGTTCAAGATCCGGGCGTTCGCCGCCGGGAACGTCGCGAGCCTGATGCTGGCGATGGGCCGCGGCGGCATGCAGTTCATGCTGATCATCTGGCTGCAGGGCATCTGGCTGCCGCTGCACGGCTACGACTTCAGCCAGACCCCGCTGTGGGCCGGCATCTACCTGGTTCCGCTGACGGTCGGCTTCCTGGTGGCTGCGCCGCTGTCCGGCGTGCTGTCCGACAAGTTCGGCCCCAAGGCGTTCACCGTGGGCGGCGCGCTGCTCACGGGAGCGAGTTTCCTGTTGCTGATATTCGTCCCGGTGAACTTCTCTTACTGGGAGTTCGCGCTCGTCATCGCCCTCAACGGGTTCGGCTCCGGACTGTTCTTCTCGCCGAACTGGGCGGAGATGATGAACTCGGTCCCGGCCGACCGGCGCGGGGCGGCGGGCGGCATGATCGCCACCTTCCAGAACTCCGCGTTCGTGCTGTCGATCGGCATCTTCTTCACCCTGATGGTGGCCGGCCTGTCGAGCAAGCTCCCGGCGGCTATGTTCAGCGGCCTGACCGCGCAGGGCGTCCCGGCCGCCACGGCCGCGCCGATCTCGCACCTCCCCCCGATCGGCGTGCTGTTCGCCTCCTTCCTCGGCTACAACCCGGTCCAGCAGCTGCTCGGCCCGCTGCTGCATAATCTGTCCCCGGCCCACGCGTCCTACGTGACCGGACGGCAGTTCTTCCCGCACCTGATCACGGCGCCGTTCCACAGCGGCCTCGGCGTGGCCTTCGGGTTCGCCATCGCGGCCAACGTGATCGCGGCCATCGCCTCGGCGCTGACGGGCCGGCGCACGAAGGTACCCGCCGCGCGCGAGCCACTGGGGTACGAGCTGGCCGCCGTGGCCGGCGAAGGCAGCTTCGAGCCCGGCGAACTCGTCCCCGGCATCCCGGAAGAGAGCACGGAGCCGCCCGACCAGCCCGGCTAGGAGATAATGCGGGCACGATGAGCAAGCAGACACCATGGATATTCGTCGATTGCGAGGCGCGTGGCACCAGTCCCGTGCACGGCGTGCTGACCGAGTTCGGGGCCATCCACTACGACACGCGTGACTCCTTCCACGGACGCCTGTTCGAGGCGACACCGGACCCGGTCAACCCCGCGATCAGCATCGTCGGCGAGCGCCTAGCGACCGACGAGGAAGTCGCTGTGAGCTTCGCGGCCTGGCTGCGAGGGCATCTCGGCGGCAGGCGGCCGGTCTTCGTGAGCGACAACCCTGCCTACGACTGGCAGTGGATATCCGGCATGTTCGACCGGGCCGGAATGGATAACCCGTTCGGCCACTCCGGCCGCCGCATCAGCGACTTCTGGGCTGGCCTCAACCGGGACTGGAGCGAGACCCAGGGCTGGAAGCGGTTCAGGAGAACCGCCCATGACCACAATCCCGTCAACGACGCGATGGGGAACGTAGAGGCCTTCGAGGAGATACTGCGATTGACTTCCACTCCGCCTTGAAGGACGGAGATTCCCGCCTGTCACGCCGCTTCCCGGCGCGACTTCGGGAGGGTTCCTGCTTCACCGCGCTGCGCCGGGGCGAACCCCGGTCTTACCTGCGCTCCACAGGCTGACACCGCCAGCCCGGCGGCCTTCGCGACATTAACCGCCGCGTTCACATCCCGGTCCAGCCACGTCCCGCACGCGGCACACTGCCACTCGCGTACATGAAGCGGCTTCGGGCCGTCCTTCACCCCGCACGCCGAGCATGTCCGCGAGGTTGGCTCGAACCGGCCGATCCGGTGATACTCCCGGCCATACAGCCGGGCCTTGTACTCCAGCATGGCCGTGAACGCCGACCAGCCGGCGTCGTGCACCGACTTGGCCAGGCGGGTCCGGGCCATGCCGTTCACCGCCAGATCCTCCACGGCGACCGCTTGGTTCTCGCGGATCAGTTCCGTGGACAACTGGTGGTGGAAGTCGCGGCGGGCATCGGTCACCTTCGCGTGAGCGCGGGCAACCTTCGCTTTCGCCCTGGCCCGGTTCGCGGAGCCTTTCTGCTTACGGGGTGGATGGTCAGAACGGTTGCGAACCCGACCAGTCGGGGGATACCGGTTTTCCCGGCGGCGAGTCCGCGTCGAACGCCGAAGACGGCTCCGCTCCGTGAGTTAGGTGATTTATGCACTGGCCTGTGTCGGGCCAGCGATGGCGATGTTAGTCAATTCAGCTCGGCCGTTGGTATCGACAGCGCGGATGCCGGTTGTGCGCGGCCAGGAGTTGAGCCGGTGGCGCGGGCGGTTGCGTTCCGGTTCTCCCGTTCGGGCTGCACGGGCTTACGTGTCTCGTGTCGTTGGCTCCGTAGCCGTCCGGGTCCTGTCTTTGGTGGCGGCGGAGAGGAAGGCGTCCGGGCCGTCGGCGGACACCGCGTCGCGGTGCCCGGGCTGACTGCGAACGTCGTTGTCCGCCTCGTGCTAGCGGACGGGCTGAACGACCTTCTCGGCCTGGGCGGCGCCGCTGAACGCGGCGGTCACGCGCCAGTCACCTGGCCCGGGGCTGACGCTGCCGCTTGCCGTATATGGGCTGGTAGGACAGGACGACGACGCCTGTCCCGAGGGATTTCGCGCCGACCAGGCTCAGCGGCGTCTTGGCGCCGTCCCGGAACAGCAGCCCGCCATGCCCCGCCAGGACGGGGTGCACTGCGAGCCTGAGCTCGTCGGTCAGGCCGCTGTCGAGCAAGGCCTGCGCGAGGCGACCGTGGCCGAAGATGGCGATGTCACCGCCGTCCTGCTGCTTGAGCCTGGTCACCTCGGCCGTGACGTCGCCCGTGACGATCGTCGAGTTGTTCCAGCCGGCCTTCTTGAGCGTTGAGGAGAAGACGTACTTGCGGATGCTGTTGACCCGGTCGGCGAACTCGCCGGTCATCGAGGGCCAGATTGCCGCGAAGAACTCGTAGGTGACCCGCCCCATCAGCATGGCGTCGCTGGAGGAGAACCGCTCCCGGGCGTCCGCGTCGACCTCCTCGTCCCGGTACTCCATGGCCCACAGCGGCGGGTCGGCGACGACACCGTCGGCCGACACGAGCGTGGACTCGATGAGCTTCCGCATTGCTACCTCCAAGGTCCGGGCTCGGTTGCGCCCTGGGCATGAAGACCAGCCGGCCCGCGAAAGGAATCGGCGGCGGCCGCGATTCCTCTGCTGCCGGTGGCGGGTCTTCATCTGGCGGAAACCCTTCGCGGAATGAACGGAGCTGGACATGAAAGACCTGACGGGGAAGGTGGCCCTGGTGACGGGGGGCAGCCGGGGCATCGGGGCGGCGATCGCCCTGCGGCTGGCCCGCGAGGGCGCCGCGGTGGCGCTGACCTACGCCACCGCCGCCGATAAGGCCCAGGCCGTTGCCAAGCAGATCGAC
>Ga0136846_1211309_pt1 | contig 11375 bp, 9 predicted proteins | sample HopSoiMetagenom2_FD_96841 | JGI IMG/M metagenome (GOLD analysis project Ga0136846, IMG submission 96841) | Grasslands soil microbial communities from Hopland, California, USA - 2 Assembly 2016 (version 4) | ecosystem: Environmental > Terrestrial > Soil > Grasslands | place: USA: Hopland... | reverse complement strand
GGTGGATGCCGGCGTCGTCCAGGCGCGCGCTGGGAAGGCGCCGGCCCGCGCGCAGACTGGGCGTCTTCGAAGGGTCGGCAACGCACCCAGCGCGTGATCTGTGCGGCGTCCGGCGCCGCCAGGAATTGGGAGACATGCCCTGGGGCAGGCCCTAGCGCACGCCCCGACGCGCCAGCGGGGGTCAGGAGTTCCACTGGCGGAGCTTGTCCGGGTTGCGCACCGCCCAGATCCGCGTGATCCGGCCGCCGGCCACGTCGAAGGCGAAGACGGTGAGCGTCGCGTCGTCCTGACGGATCACCAGCCCGGGCTGCCCGTTGACGAGGTGCTCCTCGATCCGCAGGTCGATGCTCCGGCGCGCCAGGGCGACCAGGAACTCCGCGATCGTCTCCGGACCCTCGATCGGCGCCAGTGCGGCGGCGACCCGCCCGCCGCCATCGGCCACGGCCACGATCTCGGGATCGAGGATGCCGAGCAGCGCGTCGATGTCCATGGCCTCCCAGGCCTGCTTGAACTCGCGGACCACCTCGGCGCGCCCGGCCGTCGGGGTCTCGACCGGCCGGGAGTCCCGGACCTTCCTGCGGGCGGTGGAGGCGAGCTGCCGGCAAGCGGCCGGCGTACGACCGACGATCTCGGCCACCTCGTCGAACGGGTAGCGGAAGACGTCGTGCAGGAGGAAGGCCACGCGCTCGGCCGGGCTCATCGAGTCGAGCACGACGAGGAAAGCCATGTCGACCGACTCGTCGAGGGTGATCCGGTCGGCAGGGTCGGCGCCGGCGTCCGCGCCGGGCCACTCGGTCCGGTCCGGCACCGGTTCGGGGAGCCACTCCCCGACGTACCGCTCGCGCCGGGCGCGCGCCGACCCGAGCTGGTCCAGACAGATCCGGCTCGTGACGGTGGTGAGCCAGGCGGCGGGAGTCTCGATCGCCTCCCGGTCCTCCGGGGTGAGGGCGTACCAGCGGATGAACGCCTCCTGCACGGCGTCCTCGGCGTCGGCCACCGAGCCGAGCAGCCGGTAGGCGACGTTGATCAGCCGCCTGCGGTGGGCTTCCACCTCGTGGCTGACCGGGTTGCTCGTCATCGTCCCCTGCTCCCTTCGCTTTGCGGCTCTCACCGTGAAGACGGCACAGCCGGTCGAATTGTGAGGTGACCCCTCTCACATCACATCCTGCGCGACCGCCTCGTCATCCCTTCGGACACATCGAAACGACCCAAGGAACGAGGGGAGAACCCCATGGACGCACGGCTCGACTTCTTCAGCCAGCCCAGCGTGACCACGCTCATCAAGAAGATCTCCGGCGCCAGCTTCGTGCCGGACTCGGTGCTGCCGACGACCCTGCAGGAGCTGTGTCGCCTCCGCGCCAGCCAGATCAACGGCTGCGGCTACTGCACCGACATGCACATCAAGGAGGCCCTCCACGCCGGTGAGGACCAGCAGCGGCTGAACATGGTCGCAGCCTGGCGCGAGGCCACCTGCTTCACCGAGGCCGAGAAGGCAGCACTCGAGCTGACCGAGGCGGGCACCCGCCTCGCGGACGTCGGCAACGTCCCTGACGACGTGTGGCTGAACGCGTCCAAGCACTTCGACGACGAACAGCTCGCCGCCCTGGTCTTCGTGATCGCGGTGATCCAGTTCTACAACCGGCTCAACGTCATCACCCAGCAGCCGGCCGGCGGCTACGAGGTCGGCCAGTACTCCGGCTGACCCGTTCCGGGGCCGGTCCCCCCGGTCGGCCCAGGTCGTGACGATCGTCAGGCCCCCACCATGCCAGCGAGCCCCGCTGCGGCGTCTGCGCGACTCGTAGAGTGCTCGCCATGCCGGACCTCGCACCCCGACAGCTGATCCTCACGCTGTACGGGTTGTACGCCCGTGACGAGCACAACTGGCTCTCGGTCGCGTCCGTCGTGCAGCTGCTGTCCGACCTCGACGCCGAGCCGGCCGGCGTCCGCTCGTCGATCTCGCGGCTCAAGCGCCGCGGCGTCCTGGAGTCGCTCAAGGTGGACGGCACGGCCGGCTACCGCCTGTCGGACTCCGCCCTCGAGGTGCTGCGTGAGGGCGACACCCGGATCTTCAAGCACCAGCGCGCGACCCTGTCGGACGGCCTCGTGCTCGTCGTCTTCTCGATCCCGGAGACCGAGCGCGACCGCCGGCACCAGCTGCGCAGCACCTTGAGCGGTATGGGCTTCGGCACCGTGGCGCCGGGCGTCTGGGCCGCCCCCGGCACCATGGAGGAGGTCGCCGGCGAGACGATCGAGCGGATCGGGCTGCGGAAGTACGTCGACATCTTCCGCACCCGGGTGGCGGACGCCGACGAGCTGCGCACGCGCGTGCGCGAGTGGTGGGACCTGCCCGCCATCCAGAACGAGTACGACGACTTCCTCGCCAGGTACCGCGACGCCCCCGCCGTCCTCAAGGGCGCTAGCGACCTGCCCAGGCAGGCGTTCGGCATCTACCTCCCCATGCTCACCGAGTGGCGGCGGCTGCCGTACCGCGACCCGGGGCTGCCGGCCGAGGTGCTCCCGGCGGACTGGGTGGGCCAGCGGGCCGCGGACCTGTTCACCGATCTCGACGCCCTGCTCCGGTCGCCGGCGCGGGAGCACGCACTCCGGACCGTCCACGGCTGATCCCGCCGCCGGGTATGTCTCTTCATTGACGCTCGTTAGCCAGGAATGGGAGGTTCGAGCCGTGCCAGGTCCGGTCGCTCTCGTCACCGGAGCAGGTCGCGGCATCGGCCGTGGCGTGGCGGTCAGGCTCAGCGCCGAGGGCTACTCCGTGGCGCTCGTCTCCCGGACCGAGTCCCAGCTGCACGAGACCGCCGCGCTGTGCACCGGACCGACCCTGGCCGTGGCCCGCGACGTCACGAGCACGTCCGCCGTCGACGAGGTGTTCGCCGCCGTGGAGCAGCACTGGGAGCCCGTCGAGGTCCTCGTCGCCTGCGCGGGCGCCGGGGCCTCGGCGCCGCTGGCCTCCACCTCCGACGAGATGTGGGACGAGATGGTCGCCCTCAACCTGACGGCGCCGTTCCGGTGCATCCGGCGGGCCGTGCCGGGGATGGTCGCCCGGGGTCGCGGCGCCGTCGTGGTGGTCGCCTCGGTGGCCGCCCAACGCGGCGACCCGTACGTCGCGGCGTACACGGCCAGCAAGCACGGAGTCCTCGGTGTGGTGCGGTCCGCGGCGGCCGAGCTGGCCACCAAGGGGGTCACGGTCAACGCGATCTGTCCCGGCTACGTCGACACGCCCATGACCGGGCACACCATCGACATCATCGCCGAGCGGACCGGCCGCAGCCGTGACGATGCCAGGCGTGAGCTGGAACGCCGGCAGCCGCACCACAGGCTGGTCACGGTCGACGAGGTGGTGGAGGCCGTGTGGAGCTGCGTCCGGAACCCGGGCATCAGCGGCCAGGCGATCACCGTCGACGGAGGGGGACTCCAGTCATGAGACTGGTCGCATGAGCCTGGAGTTCGTGAACCCGCCGGAGCTGGCGACACCCCGCGGGTTCTCCCATGCGGTGGTCGGGCGCGGGCGGGTCGTCTTCCTCGCCGGCCAGACCGCACTCGACGCCGACGGCGCGATCGTCGGCGCCGACGTGGTCGAACAGTTCGAGCGGGCCCTCGGCAACGTCCTCAAGGCGTTGGCCGCGGCCGGCGGCTCGCCCGAGTACCTGTCCAGCATGACGATCTACATCGTCGACATGGACGACTACCGCGCCCACTCGCGCGCCATCGGCCAGGTGTGGCGTCGTCTCGTCGGGAACAGCTACCCGGCGATGGCCGGGATCGGCGTGAGCCGGCTGTGGGATGCCGAGGCCCTCGTCGAGGTGCAGGGGTACGCCGTACTGCCGGACTGACGGCGCGTCAGCGGCCCTTCCACTCAGGCGGTCGCCCCTGGGTGAACGCCGCGTGGAACTCGGTGTGGTCCTCGGTGGTCATCAGCAGTGCCTGGGTCATCGCGTCCAGCTCCATCGCGGACGACAGGGACATGTCGAGCTCCCTGGTCAGCAGGGACTTGGTCTGGGCCAGGGCCAGGGTCGGGCCGGTGGCCAGCCGGGCCGCCAGGGCAGCCACCGCCTCATCGAGTCCCTCGTCATCGACGAGCTCGGACACCAGCCCGTAGCGGTCGGCGGTCTCGGCATCGATGGTGTCGCCGAGCATCAGCAGCGAGGTGGCCCGGGACAGCCCCACCACCCGGGGGAGCAGGTAGGCGGCCCCCATGTCGCCCCCGGACAGGCCGACCTTGGTGAACAGGAAGGCGAACCGGCCCGAGCGACCCACGACGCGGAAGTCCGCGGCCAGGGCGACCACCGCTCCGGCGCCCGCGGCGATGCCCTGCACCTTGACGATGATCGGGATCGGGCACTCCCGCATCGCGCGGATGACGTCACCGGTCATCTTGGTGAACCTCATCAGGTCCGCGGCCGGCATGGTGATCAGCTCGCCGATGATCTCGTTGACGTCGCCTCCCCCACAGAAGGCCCGGCCCTCGCCCTCGATCACCAGGACCTTGACCTCCTCGTGGTGCGGCAGCTCCGCGAGGAGGTCGCGGAGGTCGGCGTACGACTCGAAGGTCAGCGGGTTCAGCTTCTCGGGCCGGTTGAGGGTCACCCGGGCGACCCCGCCGTCGATCCGGAAGGCGAAGTGGTCCCACTGGTCCGTCAACGGGGCGGACGCTCGGAATCGGTTCACAGCGCGGTCCTTTCGCGGAGCAGCTCGCGGGCGATGATGGAGAGCTGTACGTCGGTGGCGCCCTCGTAGATCCGCGGCGCTCTTACGTCGCGGTAGAGGTGCTCGAGCAGGTGGCCCCGCTGCAGGGCCCGGGCGCCGTGCAGCTGGACGCACTGGTCGACGATGGTCTGGGCCGCCTCGGTGGCGAAGTACTTCGCCATCGCCGCGGACTTGGTGACCTGGCTTCGAGGGCTGTGCTCGTCGTACGCCCGGGCCGCCGCGTAGACGAGCAGCCGCGCCGCCTCGAGCTGCGTCGCCATCCGGGCCAGGTGGTGCGCCACGGCCTGCTGGTCCGCGAGGTGCCCGCCGTACGCCTCCCTCGTCGCGACGTGGTCCACCGTGGCGTCCAGCGCCGCCCGGGCCATGCCCAGCGCGAACGCCCCTACGCTCGGGCGGAACAGGTCGAGGGTGCGCATCGCGACCCGGAAGCCGCCGTCGACCTCGCCCAGGACGTCGTCGCGCCCGACCCGGACTCCGTCGAAGTGGAGGCTGCCGATCGGGTGCGGTGAGAGCAGGTCGAGATGCTCTCCGCTGAGCCCCTCGGCGTCCCCCCGGACCGCGAACGCGGTGACCCCGCGGGCTCGGGCGTCCGGTGTGGTGCGGGCGAAGACGGTGTAGACGTCGGCCTCGGGAGCGTTGGAGATCCAGACCTTCTCCCCGTGCAGGCGCCAGCCGTCGCCGTCGGCCTGCGCGGCCAGCGCCACCGCGGCGGCGTCCGAGCCCGCGCCGGGTTCGGTGAGCGCGAAGGAGGCGACCACCTCGCCGCTCACGACGCCCGGGATCCAGCGCCGGACCGTCTCGGGGGTCCCCGACTGCAGGATCGGGTAGCTGCCCAGGCCCTGGAGGGCCAGAGCGGTCTCCGCCTCCGTGGAGACGGCGGCGATGCTCTCGCGCAGCAGGCACAGCTGGGTGGCCGCGGCGTCCTCAGGCGCCGATTCCGCCGTCCCTCCGAAGAGCGCACGCAGCAACCCGAGCCGGCCCATCGAGGCCAGGAGGCGGCGGTTCACCCGCCCCTCCGCCCCCTGCTCGGCCAGGGGAAGGAGCTCGGTCAGCGCCAGCTCGCGGGCCCAAGCGGAGAACGCGCCCTCGTCGACCGGGGCGTTCACCGCTCCCCACTATCCCTGGGCCGCCAGCGCGCGTGCCTGGTGCCCGCCGGGCCGTTGCGGATCAGCTCCAGCCGGGGCTTGGGCCCGTCGGTGCGGCCGGTCTGGGGGCGGCGCCGCCCGGCCTGCCAGGGCAGCGGCCAGCGCGCGCCGAGGCCGTCGTAGTCCTGCTCGGCGGCCGCGTGCAGCGTCCAGCTGGGGTCGAAGAGGTGCGCTCGGCCGAGCGCACACAGGTCGGCCCGGCCGGCCAGGAGGAGGGAGTTCACGTCGTCGTAGGACGAGATCACGCCGACGGCCATCGTCGCGATGTCCACGGTGTTGCGGATCCGGTCGGCGTAGGGCGTCTGGTACGAGCGCCCGAACGCCGGCTTCTCGTCGGCCGTGACCTGTCCGGTGGACACGTCGATCGCGGCGGCGCCCGCCGCCTTGAACGCCTCGGCGACCAGGACGGCGTCGTCACCGGTCACCCCGCCGTCGACCCAGTCGGTGGCCGAGATCCGGACGCTCATTGGCTTCCCGGAGGGCCACACCTCCCGCATGGCGGTGAACACCTCGAGCGGGTAGCGCAGCCGGGCCGTCAGGTCTCCGCCGTACTGGTCGGTGCGCCGGTTGGTGACGGGCGAGATGAAGGAGGAGAGCAGGTAGCCGTGCGCGCAGTGCAGCTCGAGCAGGTCGAAGCCGGCGTGGTCAGCGCGCCGGGCGGCGTCCACGAACTGCTGCTTGATCTCGGCCAGGTCCGCGGGGTCGAGCTCGCGTGGCACCTGGTTGACACCCTCGCGGTAGGGCAGGGCCGAAGGGGCGACGACCTCCCAGTTGTCGTCGTCGAGGGGCAGGTCGATGCCCTCCCACATCAGCTTCGTGGAGCCCTTGCGGCCGGAGTGGCCCAGCTGGATGCCGATCTTCGCCGCGCTCTCGGCGTGCACGAAGTCGGTGACCCGGCGCCAGGCGGCGGCCCGGTCGTCGGACCAGATGCCGGTGCAGCCGGGGCTGATCCGTCCCTGGGCCGAGACACAGACCATCTCGGTCATCACCAGCCCCGCACCGCCGAGCGCCTTGCCGCCGAGGTGGACCAGGTGGAAGTCGTTGGCGAAGCCGTCCACGGCGCAGTACATGTCCATGGGCGAGACGACGACCCGGTTGACCAGCTCCAGTCGGCCCAGGCTGAAGGGCCGGAACATCGGGGGTACGTCGGCGCTCGACCCGCCGGTGTCGCCGTTGTGCTCTCCGAACCAGCGGTCGACCCGGGCCACGAACTCGGGGTCGCGCAGCTTCAGGTTCTCGTAGGTGACCCGCCGGCTGCGGGTCATGATGTTGAACGCGAACTGCCACGGGTCCTGGTGGACGTACTGGCCGAGGTTCTCGAACCACTCCAGGCTGGCCTGCGCAGCGCGCTGGGTCGACAGCACCACGGCCTTCCGCTCCGCCGCGTAGGCGTCGAGGGCGTCGGCGAGCTCGCGACCCTCGTGCAGGCACGCGGCGAGCGAGAGCGCATCCTCCATCGCTAGCTTGGTGCCCGAGCCGATTGAGAAGTGGGCGGTGTGGGCGGCGTCGCCGAGCAGCACGACGTTCTCGTGCCGCCAGCTCTCGTTGCGGATCGTGCTGAAGCTGATCCACCTGGAGTTGTTGGCCATCACCTCGTGGCCGTCCAGGACGTCGGCGAACAGCTCGGTCACTCTGGCGATCGACTTCTCGTCGGACTGGCCCGGCGCGAACTCCTGGGTGGCGAAGGCGTCGAAGCCGGCGGCCCGCCAGACCTCCTCGTTCATCTCGACGATGAACGTGCTCCCGTGCGCGTCGTAGGGGTAGCCGTGCACCTGCATCACGCCGTACGGCGTCTCGCGGATGTCGAACCGGAAGGCGTCGAAGACCTTGCTCGTGCCCAGCCACATGTACTTGCACCGACGGACGTCGAGGCTCGGCCGGAACGACTCGGCGTACTTCGCGCGGACGGCGGAGTTGAGGCCGTCAGCGGCCACCACGAGGTCGTGGGAGCTCGCGAGCTCCGCCACGTCGGGCGCGTCGGTGAGGAAGTGCAGCACGACGCCGAGGTCCCGGCAGCGCTCCTGGAGCAGCTCGAGCAGCCGTCTGCGGCTCATCGCCGCGAAGCCGTGGCCGCCGCTGGTGATGGTCTCGCCGCGGAAGTGCACGTCGATGTCGTCCCAGCGGGCGAACTCCAGCTCCATGCGCTCGTGGACCAGCGGATCGGCGTGCTCGATGCCACCGAGGGTCTCGTCGGAGAACACGACCCCGAAGCCGAACGTGTCGTCGGCGGCGTTGCGCTCCCAGACGGTGATCTCGTGGCTGGGGTCGAGCTGCTTGGCCAGGGCCGCGAAGTAGAGCCCGCCCGGACCCCCGCCGATCACCGCGATGCGCACGCTGTGGCCTCCTGGTCCGACCGAAACTATGCCGCTTGCTGAACGAGCGTCATGAAAACTCTAGACTACACTTTCACCCGGACGTCGAAGGGGCGACTCCGCCTCCGACTCGAGCCCGTCGAGCTGCCGCAGCCTGAAGCGCTGCAGCTTGCCGGTCGAGGTCTTCGGCAGCTGGTCGACGAAGACCACTCGACGGGGGTACTTGTACGGCGCGATGGACTCCTTGACGAAGGTCTGCAGCGTCTGCGCCAAGGTGTCGTCACCGATCAGCCCCGCGCGCGGGACGACGAAGGCGGTGACGACCTGGCCCCGCGACTCGTCGGGGAGCCCCACGACTCCGCACTCCGCGACGTCGGGATGGGCGAGCAGGGCTTCCTCGACCTCCGGGCCGGCGATGTTGTAGCCGGAGGACACGATCATGTCGTCGCTCCTGGCGCGGTACCAGAAGTAGCCGTCCTCGTCCTGGACGAACGTGTCCCCGGTGATGTTCCAGCCGTGCTGGACGTAGGCGGCCTGCCTCGGGTCGTTGAGGTACCGGCAGCCGGTCGGACCCTTGACCGCCAGCCGGCCCGGCTCCCCCGGCGGGAGCTGGCGGCCCTCCGGGTCCAGGATGGCGGCCCGGAAGCCCGGCACCGGGCGGCCGGTCGAGCCGGGTCTGATCTCGTCGTCGGAGGCGCTGACGAAGATGTGCAGCATCTCGGTGGCACCGATGCCGTCGATCAGGCTGACACCCGTGGCTGCGTGGACGGCCTCCCACGTCGCCGCCGGGAGGTGCTCGCCGGCGGACACCGCGCGCCGCAGCTGCGAGAGCTGCGCCGCCTTCCCGGACGTCAGCATGGCTCGGTAGGCGGTGGGCGCGGTGAAGCAGACCGACACCCGGTGCTGGGCGATGAGGTCGGCGAGCTGGTCCGGCGTCGCCTTCTCCACCAGTAGCGTGGCGGCGCCGACGCGCAGCGGGAAGATCAGCAGCCCGCCCAGCCCGAAGGTGAACGCCAGCGGCGGCGTACCTGTGAAGACGTCGTCGGCGGTGGGCTTCAGCACCTGGGCCGAGAAGGTGTCGGCGATCGCCAGCACGTCCCGGTGGAAGTGCATGGTCGCCTTGGGGCGCCCGGTCGTCCCCGAGGTGAAGGCGAGCATCGCCACGTCCTCCGCGGACGTGTCCACCGCGGGGAAGACGGCGGGCTTCTGCGCCGCGGCCGCGGCGAGGGCGGTCTCGGGGCCGTAGGCAACGATGCGGTCGCCGGGCACGCCGGAGGCGATGAGGTCGTCGAGCACGCGGCTGTCGCACAGACAGAGGTCCACCGACGCGATCTCGCAGATGGTGGTGAGCTCACCCGCCCGCAGCATGGGCATCGTCGTGACCGCGACCGCGCCCGCCTTCATGACCGCGAACCAGCACGCCACGAGCCACTGGTTGTTCGGCCCCCGCAGGAGGACCCGGTTGCCCGGCACGATGCCGTGGTCCTCGACCATGACGTGGGCGAGCTGGTCCGAGAGCCGCTGGAGCTGCCCGTAGGACCAGGGCTCGGCGTCCGGCGCCAGCAGGCACGGACGATCCGGGCCCAGCCGCTCCGCCACCCGATCGAGCAGCTCGACTCCGCAGTTGAGCCGCTGAGGATAGTCGAGCTCGGGCAGCTCGAAGAGAAGCTCCGGCCAGGTGTGCGCGGGCGGCAGGTTGTCGCGGCAGAACGTGTCGATGTGAGCGGACGGCGACAAGGTCATCGGCAGGGTCATCCAGCGGCCTCCCTCGCAGGCCCCCGCCCGTGCCGCGGCGGCCGGTTCGAGGTTATGACCATGTCGTTACGGCAGTCAACAGACCGCCATAGACGCCCTGCGAGCGGCCAGAAATGCCGACAGCCGGACCCACAGGTGGTCCGGCTGTCCGGGATCTCGACCTCGCTTGGCGCGCCCGTAGGGATTCGAACCCCAAACCTTCTGATCCGTAGTCAGATGCTCTATCCGTTGAGCTACGGGCGCCTGTCCGCCGACGGCGAGCTGGCTCGTCCGCAGGACTGCACGAGGATAGCCGAACGGGCCGGAGGGGTCCGAATCGATGGCCCGGCCGCCGCTCAGCGGGTACCGATGAGCTTGTGACGGTGAGTGTGACCGGGGTCATGGGGCTTGGACCGATCCAATATGTACGGGCTCCGGACAGAGGTACCGTCGGCCTCCCGAAGCGCCGCCAGCGGCGAATCTTGGGGATTCGGGACGAGTCGCGACAACGACGCCGCGCCATCCGCCGACCATGTGTTGATCCGACAGAAGGACTCGCCAGCGATGACGGACGTTGAAGCAGCCCTCGACGAGGCCGGGATCAAGAACCAGCAGGTCCGCGACTACGTCGCCCACTGGGCCGCGATCACCCAGCCCGACCGCATCGAGGTCGTCAGCGCGGCTGACGACCCCCGGTTGGTGCAGGAGGCGCTGGACGCGGGTGAGCTCCAGCCCGCCGGCGAGGGGCTCTATTACTCACGCTCCTACGCCAAGGACACCGCGCGCTCGGAGGAGCGCACGATCGTGGCGACCAACGACCCCCGGGACAAGGGCGTCTACAACAACTGGCGGCCCGCCTCGGAGATGAAGGAGCTCTACAACCGGCTCGTGGCCGGCCAGTCGCGCGGCAAGACGATGTACGTCGTCCCCTACCTGATGGCCCCGCCCGGCTCACCTCTGGAGCAGTTCGCCGCCGGGGTCGAGATCACCGACTGTCGCCCCGTCGTCCTGCACATGATCCGCATGGCCCGGGTCGACAAGGACCACGTCGACAACCTCGCCGACCAGGACTCCTTCGTCCGCGCGGTCCACGTCACCGGCGACCTGCCCACTCTGGGCCACGGCACCGAGGACGACCAGCGCTACTTCGTGACCGTCGCCGACGAGCGCACGATCCTGCACTACGGCTCGTCGTACGGCGGCAACGCGCTGCTCGGCAAGATCGCCCACGGCCTGCGCCAGGCCATGTACGACGGCTGGAAGAACGGCTTCCTGGGCGAGCAGTTCATGCTGCTCGGCATCGTCGACAAGGAGACCGGCCGCAGGTACCACATCGCCGGCGGCTTCCCGAGCGCCTCGGGCAAGACCAACCTGGCGATGACGCTGGCTCCCGACGCCCTCGGCGACCGCTACCACGTCGAGTTCTACGGCGACGACATCACCTGGCTGTGGGCCGACGAGG
>Ga0136846_1229250_pt1 | contig 11376 bp, 11 predicted proteins | sample HopSoiMetagenom2_FD_96841 | JGI IMG/M metagenome (GOLD analysis project Ga0136846, IMG submission 96841) | Grasslands soil microbial communities from Hopland, California, USA - 2 Assembly 2016 (version 4) | ecosystem: Environmental > Terrestrial > Soil > Grasslands | place: USA: Hopland... | reverse complement strand
GTGAGCTTGTAGAACGTCTCGATGTCGTCGCGCGGCAGGGCGAGCATCCGGTAGATCACGTTGAACGGATAGGGCCGGGCGAACTGCTCGACCAGCTCGGCCCGGCCGGTGTCCCGGAACGTGCCCACCAGCTCCTCGATGACCGGCCCGACGATGCCGTCGCCCCACGCGGTGATGATCGAGGGCCGGAACGCCCGCTGGAGGATCTTGCGATAGGGGGTGTGCTCCGGAGGGTCCATCACGCTCACGGTGTGACCGAAGCCCCGGCGGAGGTTCACCAACGCCTTGTTCGAGAAGGTGATCGGGTCGTTCAGCACCTGGTCGACACCCTCGTACGACAGCACCATGTAATGGGGCTTGCCCTCGTCGCCGAGCTGGCGGGTCAACGCCACATGGTCGCGGTAGAAGCCCTCGAGCACCGGCCCCTTCGCCCGCAACTCGGCCAGCAGCGAGTACGGATCCTCCATCGTCCCGAAGATCAGCTCTTCCTGCATGTATGGGTCGAAGGACGTGTCCTCGAGGTCCTCGATCCGATCCACAACAGCCACGGTGTCCCCCTCGTGCTCAATCCACCTGGCGCACGCGCTACGCCGATGGTCAACATACAGCCGGTACGCAGGACGCGGCAGGCGCCCGGCTGCGAACGAGCGGTGAGCTAGACCTGGAGCTCGCCCGACGCAGCCCAGGCTGCCTGCTCTGTGGCGAACGCAGCCTGCTGGCGGGTGCGAAAGGCGGCGATGGCGTCGGCGTCCGACCGGGAGGCGGGAAGGCAGTCCGTGAGGCGGAAGGTGGTGTCCTCGATCGTGAGTGGGAGGGCGCCGGCGGCCTGCGCGTCGCGCATCTCCAGCAGGTCATCGGCTCCAACCGGGTACCAGCGCAGCTGGTCGAAGGTCCGGAGCAGCCACGGCTGCTCGAAGTGCGGGCCTCGGCGGGCGGCGTTCCACACCTGCACGGTGCGGCCGACGAACTGGTAGCCGCCGGGACCTTCCATGCCGTAGATGCAGAGGTAGGCACCGCCAATGCCGACCGCGTTCTCAGGCGTCCACGTGCGAGCCGGGTTGTACTTGGTCGTGACGAGGCGGTGGCGTGGATCGATGGGGGTCGCGACCGGCGCGCCGAGGTACACGTCACCCAAGCCGAGGACGAGGTACGAGGCGTCGAAGACCGTGCGCCGCACGTCGTCGACGCTGTCGAGGCCGTTGATGCGTCGGATGAACTCGATGTTCCAGGGACACCAGGGTGCGTCCGGCCGGACGCCGTTCATGTACCGCTCGATGGCGTCCCGCGTCGCCGGGTCGTCCCACGACAGCGGCAGGTGCACGACTCGTGACGGGAACCGCCGCCCGGCCACGTCGTCGAGCCCATCCTCGGCGCCGCGGAGGATGTCGACGGCGCGCGCCACCGACAGCTGCTCGCCATCGACCTGGACGAGCAACGACCGGACGCCTTCGGTGAGATCGATGACACCCGACCCAAGGTGTTCTGCCGCCCAGATTCCCAGCGCGCGGATCCGTAGCCGGAGCTCGACGTCGAGCACCATCTCGCCCAGCTCGACGAGCAGGAAGCGGTCGCCTGCCTGCCGATAGGTGACGTCGCCGAACTGACGGACCACAGCGCCGCCGAGGTCACCGGTGGCGGCCGGCACCGCGTTCCAGGTTGGTCGCGCCACCGGTGTGATCCGGTCGGTCGCCCGGGAGAGCCACTCTCGCTGTTGACGGCCGGCGACGGCGGCCGCCGCCGCCGACACGGGGACGAAGCGGACCAGGTCGCCAGGCCGGGCTTGACCGAGCTTCCAACGTTCGCCGGCCGCGACGACCAGTGGGCACACGAAGCCCCCCAGGCTCGGCCCGTCGGGGCCCAGGACGATCGGCATGTCCCCGGTGAGGTCAACGGCGCCGAGCGCGTACCCGGTGTCGTGGATGTTGGACGGGTGCAAGCCCGCCTCGCCCCCGTCGGACCGCGCCCAGCGGGGGCGTGGCCCGATCAGGCGCACCCCGGTACGGGCCGAGTTGTGGTGCACCACCCATGTGGTCCGGACCAGCTCGGCCAGCCCGTCGGCGGTCAGGAACTCGGGCGACGTGTGGGGACCGACCAGCACGCCGATGCTCCAGTGGGTCCCGAGCTCGGGCGCCATGCCCGCCGGCAACGGCGTGGCGGCGCCCAGCACGTCATCACCGACAGCGATGACATCGCCTTCCACCAGTGACCGGCCCTCGTGACCACCGAACCCGCCCAGGGTGAACGTCGAGCGGCTGCCAAGGAACACAGGGGTATCGATGCCACCCCGCACGCCGATTGCCGCTCGGAGCCCCGGCCCACTGCCAGCGCCCACGGTCACGACGCTCCCGGCCCCGACCTCGATGGGCCACCACGGCCACGCCGGGCGCCCGTCGACGAAAACGGGCATCGGCGCGCCCCCGACGGCGATCACCGCCGGCTCGTCGAACTGCAGCGTCGGCCCGGCCCCTGTGAGCTCGAGGGCGGCGGCACCGGCGGGGTTGCCCAGGACCCGGTTGACCAGCCGGTGCGACAGGTCGTCCATCGGCCCGCTCGGCGGCACGCCCACGTGCCAGTAGCCGATGCGACCGGGCACGTCCTGCACCGTGGTCATCGGCCCCGGAGCGAGGACCGTGAACGTGCCCGTCACGGAGCTGCGATGACCTGCAGCTGCACGGGCGTGGGATCGAACCCGTTGCACGGGTTGTTGATCTGCGGGCAGTTCGAGATCAGCACCAGCACGTCGATCTCGGCCCGCACGTCGAGGGACAGCCCTGGCGCCGAGATGCCATCGACGATGCCGAGCATGCCGTCGTCACCGACTGGGACGTTCATGAACCAGTTGATGTTGGAGACGAGGTCCCGCTTGCCCAGCCCGAATGGCGCGGCAGCGTGGAGGAAGTTGTCCACACACGCGTGCTGGTGCGCGGTGTGGTGGCCGTAGCGGAGGGTGTTCGACTCGCGGCTGCACGCCCCGCCGATCGTGTCGTGGTAGGCGCACGTCGTCGCCGTGATCGTCATCATCGGAACGCCCTCGTTGGACAGGAGCTGCGTGCCCTCGACGAGGAAGATGTTGCGCTGCCCGACGATCGTGTCGGCGGCGGAGTAGCGGTGGACCGGGTCGGCGGCGTCGTACAGGAGGCAGTCGACGGCCTGGTTCCCGCCGAGGTCGACGACTCGCAACGTCTCCCCCGCCCTCACCACCCGGGCCCACGGCGCCCGGGCGGCAAGCACCTCGTCATGGACGATCACGAGTGGGCACCGAGGACGAGCGCGGTGTTCTCGTAGGCCCGCTGCCGCTCGGGGGTCGACGGCGAGTCGGCGGCCGGGCCGCCGAGCCACGCCGTGCACCGGGCGGGGCTGACGGTGTAGCTGTCACGGTCGTCGAGGGGATGGGGCGTGTTGGCAACGACGACGATCACGTCGAGCTCGGCGCGGAGGGCGACGTGGGTGCCCGGCCGCCGCGATCCATCGAGATGGAGGGCACCGTCGCCGCCCACGCGCACCGACTTGAACAGGTTGACCGGAGGACCGAGGTCGACCCGGCCGAGCCCGTGCTTCGCCGCCCCGAGCGCAAGGAGGTCCCGCCCGTTCGGCGCCGGCCCCCACATGGAGCCGTCCCCGTACCGCTCGTCGTTGCGGCGACGGTTGGAGCAGCCGCCGAGGCAGTCGTGGCGGGCACTGGTGTCATCCACGATCGTCATCAGGACGCGCCCCATGTCGGACAGGAGCAACACGCCCTCGCCGAGGTAGGCCTGCCACTGCACCTTGACCGTGTCGGCGACGTTGAGCCGCTCCGCGGTCTGGTCAGCCCGGTAGACGAGGAGCTGGACACACGCGTCACCGTCAGGGTCGCTCACCTGCAGGACGGCGTTCCGTGGCAGCTGGCAGGAGGCGTAGCCCCCGCCGGGAACCGGCTCGTCCCACACGACGCTCCCGGGAGCCACCCCGACAGGCAGGTCGGGCGCGGCGGTCGGCGGCACCGTCGGCCCGGTCGTGGGGGCGCCGTCGGCCCGGCTCCGGGCATCGTCCCGTGCGCCCGCCAGCGTGGCGGTCCTCGTCTCCTCGTTCACTTTCGATACAGCCTCGAAACCATGTGCGCTCAGTGTCCGGCCTGGAGGCCGTCGAACGCAAGCCATCGGGCACGAGTTCACGAGGCCGAAACGCGGGGTGAATACAGTCCGGTTCGTGACGCCGCGCCGCACCGGACGCCCGCGGCGCGACGGGCGGATGGCGACTGGTGACCCGATCGAAGAGGTCTTGATCGCGGCCGGGCGCCTGTTCGGGCAGCTCGGGGTGGAAGCGACGACGATGTCCAAGCTCGCTGCCGAGGTCGGGCTGGGTCAGTCATCGCTGTACTACTACTTCCGCAATCGTGACGAGGTCGTCGCCGCCCTCGTCGCGCGGGCGAACGTGGTGCCGCTCGAGCTCATCGAGGGCCTGGTGCACGGCGACGGCATCGTGCCCCTGAAGCTCTATCGCTTCGTCCGCGGTGACGTCGAGGCGCTGTGCGGGCTGCCGTTCGACATCAACGAGATCCACCGCATCGCCGGGCGCCAGCGCGACCGCTTCGCCGACTACTGGCAGGAGCGAGCCCTCCTCGACCGGCGACTCACCTCCCTCGTTCGGGCCGGCGTACGTGACGGCAGCCTCCGCGACATCGACCCCAGGCTGGCGTCAGCCACGATCCTCGCCAGTTACGAGGGAACGCAGAACTGGTTCCGGCTCCGGCCGCAGCCGGCGCGCCGCGTCGCCGACGCCGTCGCCCGGATCACGATCGGCGGGCTCGTGGCGCCCGGCATCGACATCGACGAGATCGCGTCCGAGGCGTAGGCCCGCGCTTTCGAAGCCACATCGAAACCGTCACACCTCGTTCGCGATCGTGAAACGAGCCGGAAACAGCCCGTCCTTAGCGTCCCCGGCATGACGCGCATGCGGTCGATCTGGGTCCCAACCACTCTCGTCGCGGCACTGGCGCTGGTGCTCGGTCTCGGCGCACCGGTCGCCTCGGCGAAGGCGAAGCCGGTGAAGCTGACGATCGGCTACAGCGCGTGGCCGGGCTGGTTCCCTCTCGCCGTCGCCCAGAAAGGAGGCATCTTCAAGAAGGCCGGACTGTCGGTGAAGCTCAAGTACTTCGTCGACTACACCGCCTCGCTCGACGCCCTGGCGGCTGGGAAGGTCGACGTCAACGCCCAGACCCTCAACGACACGATCTTCGCGGTCGCGTCGGGCGCCGAGCAGCGCGTCATCGTCGTGAACGACAACTCCACCGGCAACGACCAGATCATCTGTGACAGGTCGGTTGGCTCCTCGATCAAGGACCTGAAGGGCAAGACCATCGGCGCCGAAGCCGGCGTGGTCGACCACTTCCTCCTGCTGCAGGGCTTGGCCAAGGCGGGCATGACCGAGAAGGACATCGACTTCCGCGGCATCAAGACCGATGCCGCTGCGTCGGCGTTCGAGGGCGGCCAGTTCGACTGCGTCGGCGTGTTCGCCCCGTTCACGGTTCAGGCGCTCAAGCGGCCCGGCTCGCACGCGGTGTTCACCTCGGCCGACTTCCCCGGCGTCATCCCCGACCACTTGGTGGCCACGGCCAAGGCGGCCAAGAATCAGAAGGCGATGCAGCGGCTGGTCAACGCTTGGTACATGACCGTGGATTGGATCGCCACTCACCCAGACGAGGCGGTCACGGTCATGGCGGCGAAGGCCGGCGTATCGGTGGCCGAGTACGCGGACTTCGCCAAGGGCACCACCATCTTCACGCCGGAGCAGGCCGTCAACGCCTTCGCGGATCGTCCCGGCGACCCGACATCGCTGGCCGAGATGGCGCGTCGCACGAACCCGTTCCTCGTCTCCTCCGGCCTGACCAAGAAGACGGCCGACCTGAAGGGACTCCTCGTCGGCAAGTACACGAAGGCGTACGCCAAGGCCCATTCGTGACGCTGCCCGGCTCGTGCGTGGCCTCCGGCACCCGCGGCCGGCGCCAACCCCAGCTCCTACGGGTGTTCGGGCCCATCGACCTCCGCATCCGGGTCGCCCTCGGCGTCGCCGGCGTGGCCAGCGTGTTCGCCCTGTGGCTGATTGGCGCGGCCGCGTTCGCCGGGGGATCGTTGATCCCAACGCCGGGGGCGACGTGGACGGCGTTCTGGGACCAGTGGCACACGACCCTCAGGGGCGACCTCGCCGCATCGTCGTACCGGATCCTCGTCGGCTACACGATCTCGGTTGCCATCGGCATCGTGCTGGGGATGGCGATGGGCGCCATGCGTTCGGTCGAGGCATTCTTCGAGCCGCCCATGGGCTTCCTCCGCTACATCCCGGCGACCGCGCTGGTGCCGGTCTTCCTGCTCCTGCTCGGCATCGACGAGACGCCCAAGATCTGGCTGATCGTCGTGGGCACCGTCTTCTTCAACATCCTGATGATGGCCGATGCCGCTCGTGCCGTTCCCCGTGAGCTCGTCAACGCCGCCTACACCCTCGGCGCCGGCCAATGGACCGTGCTGCGACGGGTCGTCTTCCGGCATTCTGTGCCCGGCATCGTCGACGCCGCGCGCGTCAACCTGGCGGCCGCCTGGCTGATGCTCGTCGTGGCCGAGCTGCTCGCGGCCAACAACGGCCTCGGCTTCGGCGTCGAGCGGGCCCACCGCTTCCACGCCTTCCCCGCGATGTTTGCGCTTCTGATGGTCTTCGGGATCATCGGCCTTGTGAGCGACTTGCTCCTACGCGCCTTGCGCGGCCGCCTCGCGCCCTGGGCCGAAGGATGACGACCGCGGACGTCATCGAGGTCGCCGCCGCGGCGCTCGAGGGCCCCGGGGGGCTCGTCGTCGCAGGGGTGTCCAAGGTGTTCAGCGGCCGGCGAGGTGAGGTGGCTGCGCTCGCGGACGTCGACCTCCACGTCGACCACGGCGAGCTGGTCTGCCTCCTGGGGGCCTCCGGTTGCGGCAAGTCCACCCTGCTCTCGATCATCGGGGGCCTCGACCACCCGACGTCCGGACGGGTGACGGTGGGCGGCGACGAGGTCATCGGGCCGGGGGCCGATCGCGGCATGGTCTTCCAGGCCTACTCGCTGTTCCCTTGGCTGACCGTCCGTCGCAACATCGAGTTCGGGCTCGAGCTCGCCGGCGTCGACCACGCGGCACGAACGGCCAGGGTCGACGAGCTCCTCGGGACCATGATGCTCACCGAGTTCGCCGAGGCGCTTCCCCGCGAGCTCTCCGGCGGCATGCGACAGCGAGTGGCGATCGCTCGCGCGCTCGCTCCCGAGCCCGACATCCTGCTGCTCGACGAGCCGTTCGGCGCGTTGGACGCACAGACGCGTCGCCACCTCCAGGACTTCCTGTTGGCCCTCTGGCGCCGCACCGGCGCCACGATCCTCATGGTGACGCACGACGTCGAGGAGGCGATCTACCTCGCCAGCCGCGTCTACGTCCTGGCCCCGCGGCCGGGCCGGGTGCTCGAGGAGATCGACATCCCATTCGGGCGAGACCGCGGCCCGACCGTCAAGCGCGACCCGCGCTTCATCGACCTACGCGAGGCGCTCGCCGACGCCCTCGGCTGAGCCCGGCAGCCGCTCGCCAAAGCCCTGGGCTCCGGACGGGCCGTCGCCCGGCTCCGAGACGCGCCAAGATGAGCCCATGAAGGTCACGAGGCTGTTCGAGGACGCTGCCGGCGACTCCCACTTCGACGAGGTGGAGATCGAGATGGCGGAGCGCGGTGGCGGCATCTCACTGTCGGAGATGCTGCCTGCCACGGGTGTGGTGCTGATGGGAGCCGGCGGATCGCTGTCGATGGAAGCCCATCAGGCGCCCAACCGGCAGCTCATGATCGTGCTCACCGGCGAGTGGACGGCAACGTCGTCCGATGGCGAGTCCCGGCGGTTCGGCCCCGGGGAGATCCTGCTGGCGGAGGACACCACCGGCCGGGGCCACGCCACGGCCACGCCGACCGAGCAGGGTGTGGTCGTCGCCGCGGTCGTCGTGCCGTGATCGACCCGCAGGCCGCCAAGGCCCTCGAACAGGGTCGCCTCGTCGACATCACCACCACCGGGCGGAAGACGGGCCGACCCCACCGCATCGAGATCCCGTACTTCAACGTCGAGGGCCGGACGTTCATCATCGGCGACCCCCGAACCCACGACGAGGCCCGCTCCCTGCGTCCCCGTGACTGGTACGCCAACCTGCTCGCCAATCCCGACTTCACGCTGCACCTCAAGCACGAGTATCTGCTCGACCTGGGCGATGTGGTCGCCGACGTCCTGTCCTACGACGGTGGCGTCGACGCCGATGTGGCGATGCGAGCAACGCCGGTGACCGACCCAACCGAGCGTCGCCATGTGGTTGGCGCCGTCCTGACCAAGATGGGCGCGCGTGGCTACGAGTACGACCTCGAGGACTGGGTCGCCCACGGCCCCATCGTCGAGATCGCCGCCACGGCGACGTGACAGGGGAGTCCCGCTCATGACGAAGATGACACCGCGGAAAGCCGACCCCGAAGCGTGGGCGGCGAGCGGCCTGCTCTACGAGGTCGTCGACAACGTCGCCTGGCTGCGGCTGAACCGCCCGGAGAAGCGCAACGCCATCAACCGGCCCCTGCGCACTGCCCTGCTCGAAGCCATCCACGAGGTCAGCGAGGACCCTGACGCGCGCGTGGCGGTCATCACCGGCAACGGACCGGTGTTCTGCTCGGGCGCCGATCTCAATCAGGAGGGCGGGCCCTTCGACACGCCGCCCGATCGCTGGGTCGACGGGCCCAACGGCCCCCGCCGCGACGGGGCGATGTACGGCTGGTACCGGATGGTCGACGCCCTGTGGCACAGCGAGACGCCGTTCATCAGCGCCGTCAACGGTGTCGCCGCCGGTGCCGGCTGCCAGCTGGCGCTGGGCTGCGACATCGTGCTGGCCGCCGAGGACGCCGCCTTCTGGGAGATCTTCGTGCGGCTCGGCCTACCGCTGGAGGGTGGCGCCGCCTGGCTGCTCACCCGGTCGCTCAGCCTGGTGAGGGCCAAGGAGCTGGCGCTGTTCGGCGACCGCCTGCCGGCGGCCAAGGCCGAGCAGTGGGGATTGGTCAACGCCGTCGTGCCGGCCGCCGACCTCATCGACACGGCCCGGGACTGGGCCAGCCGGCTGGCCACCGTGCCGCCGCCCGGCAGCGGACCCGGCATCGATCGGCAGAACCGTGATCTGAGCCAGCGTGTCGGCCACATCAAGGGCCAGCTCAACTCGGCCTGGGAGCAGACCATGTGGCAGACGTTCCGCGAGGAGTTCAGCCTCCTCGGTGTCCACCCCGGCAACCGTGCCGCCTGGTCGCCCAACAACGAGTAGCACGGTCGTCATCTCATTCGGCGGTGGCGTCCCTGGGCCCGTCGCCTTCTCGTGCAGGTGTTCGGCTCGCTGCCGGACGTGGGGCGTACGCTGGTGATTCGAGGCTGGGCCCAACGGGGCCCGACCAAGGGGGGAACCGATGTCGATCACTGATGTCCCTGTCACCGAGGTCACCCTGGCCGACCTGCCGGAAGCCACCCAGGGCGCAATCCTGTTCTCGCCGGCCCCGTCGCTGGACGTGCCCGAGCCGCAGCCGATCTTCCAGCGGATGCTCGAGGAGCACCCCCGGCTGCGCTGGGAGGGCGGCATCGCGTTCTTCCGCATGGAGGATGTGGTGGAGGGTGGGCGCAACCCGGCGATCACCTCCGAGATGGAGTTGGCGTTCAACTTGATGGGCTCGCGCGAGGCGCTGATCCCCCTCCACGTGCACGGCACCGAGCACCGGGCCTACCGCAAGCTGCTCGACCCACTGCTGACGCCGCGGAAGATGGCGCCGCTCGAGTCCGACGTGCGGGCGTTGGCCGACTCGCTCATCGACGAGTTCATCCAGGACGGGCAGGTCGAGCTGCACGACCAGTTCGCGGTGCCGTTGCCGTCGCAGATGTTCCTGCGCCTGTTCGGGCTGCCCATCGAGGACGCACCCCTCCTCAACGGGTTCAAGGACAGGATCCTCAAGAACACCGAGCCCGACCCCGAGGTTCGGGCCCAGGTGTCGGTGGCCGCGGGGGACGAGATGCGGGCCTACCTGGCCACCAAGATCGCCGAGCGCGAGCGCGAGGGCACACCTCGCGACGACCTGCTCGGCGCCTGCATGAGCTACGAGGTCGAGGGCAAGCGCCTCACCAACGACGAGATCATGAACATTGCCCACCTGTTCGTCATCGCCGGGCTCGACACCGTCACCGCCTCCCTCAGTTGCATCATCGGTTGGCTGGCCCGCCACCCCGACGAGCAGGCCCGGCTGCGCGCCGATCCGTCGTTGGTCCCCTCGGCCATCGAGGAGCTCATGCGCTGGGAGAACCCGGTGCTCACCAGTGGCGGGCGTTTCGCCCTCGCAGACACCGAGGTGAACGGCGTGCCCGTGAAGGCGGGCGACTTCGTCACCCTGTGCTGGTCGACGGCCAACCTCGACCCCGGAGCCTTCGACGACCCGGGGATCGTCGACCTCGAACGCGCGGGCAACCGGCACGTCGCCTTCGCTGCGGGCATGCACCGCTGCCTCGGCTCGCACCTGGCACGACTCGAGCTGCGCACCGCAGTCGACCAGTTCCATCGCCGGGTCGGCCGCTACTGGATCACAGAGGGCGACCAACCCCACTACAACCACGCCGGCGTCCGCGCTGCCGAGCACCTGCCCATCAGCTTCGAAGGCCGGTAAGTCCTGCTGTTCGTGGCTCGGACAGCTCCTTCGTAAACCGTCTGGCCGACAGGTCGCTTCGCCGAGTCCCTCAGGCGCGGCCGCCTGCGGACGGGGGTGAACCCGGTCAAGTTTTCCTGTGCCGACAGCTGCCGTCGATCTGGGGGTGGCAAGGCGTTCAGATCGGCTTCGTACGGTCCTTTCGGTCATCTTCCCCCCGAAAGGAGCAGTCAGTTGTCACGATCTGCACGCATCCGAGGCGCTGTTCTCAGCGCAGCCGTCCTCACGGCCTCGACCGTCGGCGCCGTCGTTGCCTCGGCGGTGCTCGCACCCACGCCGGCGAGTGCCGCCAACGGTGTGCCGCGACCTGATCATGTCGTGGTTGCCGTCTTCGAGAACACGAGGGCGAACTCGATCTTCGGCAACAGTCAGGCGCCGTACATCAACTCGCTGGCGAGCTCCGGCGCGAAGTTCACCCAGTCGTTCGCCATCGAGCACCCGAGCGAGCCGAACTATCTGGATCTGTTCTCTGGCGCCAACCAGGGCGTCACCGACGACTCGTGTCCGCACACCTTCAACACCGCCAACGAGGGTGCCCAGCTCATCTCGGCGGGGCTGTCCTTCACGGGATACTCGGAGGACCTGCCCTCGGCGGGATCGACGGTGTGTACCTCGGGGAACTACGCCCGCAAGCACAACCCG
>Ga0136846_1225774_pt1 | contig 11377 bp, 10 predicted proteins | sample HopSoiMetagenom2_FD_96841 | JGI IMG/M metagenome (GOLD analysis project Ga0136846, IMG submission 96841) | Grasslands soil microbial communities from Hopland, California, USA - 2 Assembly 2016 (version 4) | ecosystem: Environmental > Terrestrial > Soil > Grasslands | place: USA: Hopland... | reverse complement strand
GGGGATCGGCCCGGGCACCGAGGAGAAGATCGCAGCGGCGCTCGCCCAGCCGAAGGCGACCGAGGGGCCACGCCGCGCGCTCCTCGGGACCACGCTGCCGAAGCTGCGAGCCGTCGTCGACGTGCTGCGGGAGCACCCGGCGTGCGTCGACGTGTCGCTCGCCGGCTCGGCGCGGCGCATGCGCGAGACCGTCCGCGACCTCGACATCATCGCCACCGCGTCGGACCCGCAGGCGCTCGTCGACTACTTCTGCGCGCTGCGGTGGGTGGTCGACGTGGCCGCCAAGGGGCCGACGAAGGCGACGGTCGTCTCGCACGACGGCCTGCGCTTCGACCTGCGCGTCGTGCCGCCGGAGAGTTACGGGAACCTGTTGCAGCACTTCAGCGGGTCGAAGCACCACAACGTCGCGCTGCGCGAGGACGCGGTTCGCCGCGGCTTCTCCGTCTCCGAGTATTCGGTCACCGAGGTCGAGAGTGGCGAGGAGCACACGTTCGCCGGCGAGGAGGACGTCTACCGCTTCCTCGGGTACGACTGGATCCCGCCGGAGCTGCGCGAGAACTGCGGCGAGCTGGCCGCCGCGCGCAAGGGCGAGCTGCCCGAGCTCGTCGAGCTCGGCGATCTCCGCGGCGACCTGCACACGCACACGACGTGGTCGGACGGCAAGGACTCGCTCGAGGACATGGTCGCCGCGGCGCATCGGCGCGGCTACAGCTACTACGCGATCTGCGATCACGCGCAGCGGCTGCGAGGTGAGCTGCTCGCCCAGCAGTCGGAGCACATCGACGCGCTGAACGAGGCGGTCGCGCCGTTCCGCATCCTGAAGGGAATCGAGGTCAACATCCGTCCCGACGGGACGCTCGACGTTTCGGACGAGGATCTGGCGACGCGGGACTGGGTCGTCGCGTCGGTGCACTCGCGCTTCGACCACCACCCGACGGAGCGCGTGTTGGCCGCGATGGAGAGCCCGTATGTCGACTGCATCGGCCACGTCACGAACCGGAAGATCGGCAAGCGCGCACCGTCGCCGGTCGACGTGGATCGCGTGATCGAGAAGGCGCTCGAGACGGGGACGTTCCTCGAGATCAACTCGCAACCCGACCGGCTCGACCTCACCGACGTGCACGCGCGCGCCGCACGCGAGGCCGGACTCAAGCTGGTGGTCGACTCCGACGGGCACGAGGTCGGCGCGCTCGATTTCGTGGAGCTCGGCGTCGGTCAGGCACGCCGGGCGTGGCTGACGAAGAACGACGTCCTGAACACGCGCACGTGGAAGCAGATCGAGAAGCTGCGGAAGGGGCGTCCGTGACGTTCCGCGAAGACCTCGACCGCGCCGCCGCGTGGGCCGACGGCTATCTGCAGCGGGTAGGCGAGCTGCCGGTCGCGGCGCAGGTCGCCCCCGGCGACATCCGCGCCCGCCTGCCGTCAGCCGCGCCGGAGCAGGGCGAGGCGTTCGAGGCGGTGCTGCGCGACCTTGACGAGCTGATCCTGCCGGGGTTGACGCACTGGAACCACCCGCGGTTCTTCGCGTGGTTCTCGAACACCGGCTCGGAGCCGGGCGTGCTCGCCGAGTTGCTGATCGCGGCGTTGAACGTGAACAACATGACGTGGCTGGCCTCGCCTGCCGCGACCGAGCTCGAGGTGACGGTGATGGACTGGCTCGCGCAGTTGCTCGGCCTGCCGCGCACGTGGCACGGGCACATCGAGGACAGCGCGTCGACGGCGACGGTCGCCGCGCTCGCCGCCGCGCGCACCGCGAGACCGGGCGGCGTCGTCTATGCGTCCGAGCAGGCGAACTTCAGCGTCGAGAAAGCGGCGCGGCTCGTCGGTCTCGAGTTCCGCAAGGTGGAGGTGGACGACGAGTTCCGCATGCGCGCAGACGGGTCGTTCGACGACGCGACGGCCATCGTTGCGACGGTCGGGACCACCGGGACGACGTCGGTCGATCCCGTGCCGGCCCTTGCGCGACGTTCCGCAGAGCAGGGCGCCTGGCTGCACGTCGACGCCGCGTACGCGGGCTCCGCGGCGATCTGCCCCGAGCTGCGCTGGTGCATGGAGGGTGTCGAAGGGGCCGACTCGATCGTCGTCAACCCACACAAGTGGCTCTTCACCCAGATGGACTGCTCCGCTTTCTGGACGCGCAGGCCCGAGGCGCTGCACGAGGCGTTCGCGCTCGTGCCCGACTACCTCGCGGCGACACAGGATGCGATCGACCTCAAGGACTTCGGCCCTGCGCTCGGGAGGCGCTTCCGCGCGCTCAAGCTCTGGACGGTGCTTCGCTGGTACGGGGCGGAGGGACTGCGCAGCCTGATCCGCGAGCACGTGCGGCTCGCGCAGCTGTTCGCGACGCTCGTCGACGCCGAGCGCGGCTGGGAGGTCGTGGCGCCGCACCCGTTCTCGACCGTGTGCTTCCGCAACGTCGGCGGCGACAACGACGAGATCGCACGCGCGGCGACGGCGACCGGCGAGCTGTTCGTCGCGTCCTCCCGGCTGCGCGGGCTGCCCATGATCAGGCTTGCGATCGGCAACGCGCGGACGACGGAGGACGACATCCGGCGCTCGTGGGAGGTGCTCCGATCGTGCGCACGCTGAGCCGCAAGCCGCGCGCCGTCGTCTTCGACCTGTGGGAGACGCTGATCGACTGGGACCGCGAGTCGGCGGCGCGCATGCTCCGCGAGGTCGACGAGCTCGTCGGCAACGGCTTTGCGGAGCGGTGGAACAGCTCGAACACACGCTACGTCGCGCCGATTCGCACGGCACTCGCCGAGGCGGATGTCCCGACCGAGCTCGTCGAGGTGATCTGCAACATCCGCCTCGGGTACCACCGCCGCTCGCTCGTGCCGCGCGCGGGCGCGGTGGACACCCTCGGGGAGCTCCGGCGCCGGGGTTACCTGATCGGCCTGATCACCGTCTGCAGCGAGGACATCGAGGTGCTCTGGCCCGAGACGGCATTCGCCGGGCTGTTCGACGCCGAGATCTTCTCCTCGCGGATCGGGTTGTCGAAGCCCGACCCGCGCATCTACCTCGCCTGCGCCGACGCGCTCGGCGTCGACCCACACGAGGCCGTGTTCGTCGGCGACGGCGCGAACGACGAGCTCGAGGGCGCGCGTCGCGTCGGCATGGAGGCTGTGCTCATCCACCGGCCCGGCGAGGGGCCGCTGTGGGGGCTCGACGGCTGGGACGGGCTGCGGATCGAGTCGATCCCGGCCGTGCTCGACCTGCTGCCGTCCTGAGATCGCCGGAACCCCGTTCTGCGAACGGGTCCTGGAGTCACGCCGGCTCGGCACGCGATCGTCGGATCCGCAGGTTCGGCGAAGGCACAATCCACCCATGCCACGTGTGCGCAGGTCACGGCGCCAGGCGCCGGCGCTCGAGCTCCTCGACGCGACCCTGCTCGAGCTGCGGCGAGGGCTGACCGCGAGCGCGGCGCGCACCGTCGCCTACGAGCTGTTCGAGAAGCTCGGCTACGGAGCCGTGGCGGTCACAGACCGCACCGAGGTGCTGGCCTTCGTCGGCTCGGGCGCCGACCACCACGGCGCCGGCGACACGCCGATGCGGCCCGTCTACGAGTCGATCGCGCGCCGGGAGCCGCTGCTCGCGCCGCTCGGCATTCGCACCGAATGCGAGCATCCGGCCTGCCCACTCGGCGCCGCCGCCGTCGCGCCCTTGCAGGGGACGGACGGCGCGGCGGGGACGATCGTCGCGTACGCCACCGTGGGCTCGCCGCTCGACGAGGCGGCCGTCGCGAACCTGAACGCGCTCGGCCGGCACCTCTCCACGCAGCTGCAGCTCTCCGAGCTCTCGACCGCGACGTCCACCGCGCTGCAGGCGCAGATGGAGCCGCACTTCGTCTTCAACGCCCTCAACACGATCGCGTCCTTCATCCGCACCGAGCCGGAGCGCGCGCGCAAGCTCGTGCTCGCGTTCGCAGACCACCTGCGCAGCAGGCTCGCGCGCCCCGGGGAGTTCGTCACGCTCGAGGAGGAGCTGCGGCACGTGCGCAGCTACCTGGAGCTCGAGCAGGCGCGGTTCGGCTCGCAGCTGCAGGTGACGATCGACGCGGACGGCGAGGCGCTCGCCGTCCGCCTGCCGCCGCTGCTCGTCCAGCCGCTCGTCGAGAACGCGATCAAGCACGGCAAGACCGATCGGCCGCTCCACCTGATCGTGCGCGCCCGCGTCCGGCGCGGCCGCCTGCGGGTGACCGTTCGCGACGACGGGCGCGGGATCGCGCGGGAGATGATCGACCACGTGCTCGAGCAAGGCGTCGGCGAGGGCACGGGGCTCGGCCTCGCAAACGTGCACCTGCGCCTGAACGCGCACTACGGCGGAGGCGTGCGGCTGCGCTCGTTTCCCTTCGGGACGATCGTGCGGCTCGAGGTGCCGACGGCGCAGTGAGCCTGCGCGCGCTGCTCGTCGACGACGAGGCTCCCGCGCGCTCGGAGCTGCGCTACCTGCTGCAGACGCACCGCGACGTGGAGGTCGTCGGCGAGGCCTCGAGCGCAGCGGAGGCGATCGAGCTGTCCCGCAAGCTGCCGCACGACGTCGTCTTCCTCGACGTCGAGATGCCCGGCCTGACCGGTGTCGAGGCGGCGCCGCTCGTGCGCGAGCGGGCGCACCCGCCTGCGATCGTGTTCGTCACCGCGCACGAGCGATATGCCGTCGAGGCGTTCGCGGTCGAGGCGTTCGACTACCTGTTGAAGCCCGTCGACCCGGATCGCCTCGCGCGCGCGGTCGCGCGGCTGCAGGAGCGGTCGCTGGAGAACGCCGCACCGGTCGAGAAGATCCCGGTCGTCGCGGGTCATGCGACCGAGCTGCTCGACTACGACCAGGTCCACTACGTGCAGGCCGACGGCGACTACAGCCGCGTCCACACCTACGATCGCGCGTACCTGTGCACTGCGTCGTTGGGCCAGCTCGAGGAGCGACTGCCGGCGAACCGCTTCGCGCGCATCCACCGCTCCTACCTCGTCAACCTCGGCAGGGTCGCGGGTGTGCGCCGCGCGACCCCGGATCGCCTCTGCCTCCAGCTCGCCGACGCCGGGCACACCGAGCTCGACGTCGCCCGCCGTCAGTCGCGTCAGCTCCGCGAACGGCTCGGGCTCCAGAAGCAGTAGGAGGCTTTTAGAGCTGGGCGATCAGCTCGCGGAAGGCCTCGGTCGAGCCGACGAGCAGGTCGGCGCGCGCGCCGAGGTCCGGCGGGCCTTCTTCGGAGACGACGGCGATGCGCACCGCCGCGTCCAGGCCGTCGAGCGCTGCGAACCCGTCCAGGTCTGTCGTGTCGTCGCCCGCATAGAGCGCGCGGCGCAGGCCGGTGCGCTCGAGCAGGCGGCGGACGGCGGTTCCCTTCGACGCATCGACCGGGGGCAGGACCTCGAGCACCATGCGTCCCCAGCGCGAGCGGAAGCCGAGGTCGAGCGCTGCGGCCGCGACCGGCTCCAGCTCCTCGCGCGCGGCAGTCTGATCCGCTGCCGTCCGGTAGTGGAAGGCGACGCTGAGCGGCTTCACCTCGACGTCGATCCACGGCACCTCGACCGCGAAGCCGTGGATCCGGTCTGCCCACGCGCCGGCGTCCGGATCGAGCTCGAGGCCGTGCTCCCCCACGTACGTCAGCCCTTCGACGCCGACGATCTCGCGCGCCGTCTCGCTCGGCCTGCCCGTCACGCACGCCACGAGCCCGTACCGGTCGCGCAGCCGCTCCAGCACCCGTCGCGTCTCGGCCGGGACGCGAGCGTCCTCGGGCCGCTCGACGATCGGCGCGAGCACGCCGTCGATGTCGAAGAAGAGCGCGGTGGTCTGCGGTTCGGCGGCGATCGACTCCAGCCCGGTCACGATCCGTAGAGTAAGCGCGCTCGGCGGCGACCGTGCCGTCTGGCGGATCGGGCCCCGATCGTGGACACTTCCGGAAGATGACCGGCGACGCAGACGTCTGGATCCCGCTCGTCGACGAGCCGATCGGCTCGATCGTCGCGTCCCTGCAGGCGCAACATCCGGAGATCGACGAGCTCGTCTCGTCCCCGCACCGGATTCTCGCGTTCCGCACGTTCGCCTACATCCGCGTGGGGATCCTGCTCGGTCAGTTGATCGTCGAGCACGACGTCCCGGACTATGACGGCACCGAGACGTGGATCGATGCGCTCCTGCGCGAGCCCCGGCACCGCGACGCCGTCGTGCGTGAGCTGCGCAGGGTCGCCGAGGAGGTGGCCGCGGATCCGCGGTACGCCGACGAGGAGAAGATGGGCCCGGACGACGAGGCGCGGGCGCGCTTCCGGGAGTTCGCGCGTAAGCAGCTCGGCTGAGTTGCCCGGCGACGACGAAGGCGCAGTGGGCGTCGATCCGCGCTGGTTCGAGTCGTTCTTCGACAGCGACGAGTGGCTCCACACGGCGGTCACGCGAGACCCGGAGCGGACCGAGCAGGAGGTCGCGTTCGTCGCGTCGCAGCTCGAGCCGGGAGCACGGGTCCTCGACCTCGCCTGCGGCACCGGCCGGATCTCGATCCCGCTCGCCGCCCGCGGCTTCGACGTGCACGGCCTCGACATCTCCGAGCGCGTGCTCGAGGTCGCCCGGCGCGACGGGCCGGAGCTCGAGTTCCGGCAGGGCGACATGCGCGAGCTGCCGTGGGAGGACGGCTCGTTCGATGCCGTGATCAACCTCTGGACCGCCTTCGGCTACTTCGACTCCCAGGCCGAGGACGAGCGGGTGCTCGCGGAGGTCGCCAGGGTGCTCCGCCGCGGCGGCCTGTTCGTGATCGACACGGTCAACCAGGTCGCCCTCGTCCGGGGCTTCCAGCACCGGGGCTGGCAGGACCTCGACGACGGGACGCTGTGGCTCGAGCGGCGCAGCTACGACCTCACGACCGGCCGCTCGCAGGCGTTCTGGTCGTTCGTCAAGGACGGCCGGCGGCGCGAGCTCGCCTTCGACCACCGTCTGTACACGCTGGGCGAGTACCGCGAGCTCCTCACGCGGGCCGGATTCGGCGACTTCCGCTTCTGTGCCGGGAGCGACGAGCAGGAGGTGACGCCGGACTCTTTCCGGGTCCAGATCCTCGCCCGCCGATACTGAGAGGGGGGGATCGCTCCGGCCTGGCAGAATCAGGTCACGGTGCGCCGTCGTCTCGCCCTGCTCCTCCTCGTCACGTTGTTCGCGATCGGCCCCGCCGGAGCGGAGGGGCCTGCCAGCACTCCCGGAGCGACCGCGACCGCCTGGGGCATCCACATCTCCCCGGCCGGCGGCACGAGCGCCGGCACGACGACGGTCGTCTCGCCCCCCACCGCCGCGCCTGCCGTCGAGGGCTTCGCCTACCCGACCGACGGCTCGATCGCGAGCGCCGTGTCGTCCACGGCGAGCGCCGTCACCGAGATCAAGACGAACGCCGGTGCGCGGGCGGAGAGCGTCGTCACGGGCATCTCCATCTTCAACGGCGAGATCACGGCAGACGCGGTCACCGCGCGCGCCTCCGCCGGGACCGGCCTCTCGGGAGCGGGCGGCAACGTGAACGGCAGCGCGGTCACGAATCTCGTGGCCCTCGGCCAGCCGGTGTCGTCGGGGCGCGTCGCGCTGGCCGACTGGGGGCAGCTGACGGTCGGCAGCCAAGCGGTCGACACGAGCGCGCCCGACGGCGCCAAGGGCTACCGCACGTTCGTCACCGAGGTCGACATCCACCTCACCGCCGACCACGGCGGCCTGCCCGCGAACAGCGAGATCCAGATCGGCTACGCCGACACCGCCGCGCAGACCGCGCCGCCGGCGCCCGCGGCCACCACCCCGGAGGAGACGCCCACCACGACGGCGCCGGCCACGCCCGCCACGCCGGGCACGCGGGTCACGCCGGGCACGCGACCCACGCCCGCCACGCCCGACATCCGGAGCGGCGACGCGCCGCGCGACCGTCCGAAGACGAGCGGCAAGACGACCAAGGTGGATCCGCTCACGGTGCACCCGAAACTGACCGCTGGGCACTACGTCTTCCCGGTGTACGGCCCCACCTCGTACGGCGACACCTTCGGGGCGTCGCGCTCTGACGTCAGCTACCACCACGGCGACGACATCTTCGGCCAACTCGGCCAGCCGCTGCTCGCCGTCGCCGACGGAACGATCTTCTCCGTCGGCTGGAACAAGATCGGCGGCAACCGTCTCTGGGTGCTCGACGGACAGGGGAACCAGTTCTACTACGCGCACCTCTCCGCCTTCTCGACCGCTGCCGTCAACGGCGCGCGCGTCAAGGCCGGCGAGGTGGTCGGCTTCATGGGCCGCACCGGCGACGCGGAAGGGACGCCGTACCACCTCCACTTCGAGGTGCACCCGGTGTCGCTGCTCTACCTCGGCTACGACGGCGCCGTCGACCCGACGCCCTACCTCGACGCGTGGAGCCACCAGCGCGACCTGCCGTTCCCGGTCGTCAGCGGCTGGGCGCCCGCCATCCCCGGCGGGCACGCGGCGCCGGAGCCGGGAGCGATCCTGCTCGGGATGTCCGACATCTCGACCGCGGACGGCCTGGACCCGGCGTCGCTGCGCCGCGCGCTGACGCCGCTGAAGCCCTCAGCGCTGATGCAGACGCTCGTGCCGACGCAGCCGGCGCCGACGGGGGACCTCGGCCGCGGTTAGGTGCCGCCGTTGTTCGAGGAGTAGTCTCCGCCGAAGTCGTCGGAGCCGCCGCCGATCATGTCCTTGACCCACTTGCGGGTCTCGGGCCCGGTGACCGGGTTGAACAGAAGGCCCAGGGCGATGCCCGCCATCAGCAACGTCGTGTTGCGGCCGCTGTGGCTCTTCTTGCCCTGAAGCCTGTCTGCTGCGCTCCGCAGGTCCTCGATGGCGTCCTTCAGCCTGTCGCGGATGTCGTCGTCCGTGGCAACGCGCGTGGCCAGCGTGACAGCGCTCCTGCCGCCGATCAGCTCGTTGTACAGATCCTTCGCGGTCGTGAACGCACTCATCACGTCGTCGCGCAGCTTCTCGTCGCGCATCGCGCGTTCGACGTAGGGTTTGACGCTGTCTGCTGCGTCGTAGACCTTGTCCTTCGTCTTGGCCATGTTCGCTGGATCCTTTCGCCTCGTTAGCGCGCGCCTGATACCCGGGGTAGGCCGATGCAAACAGGCGCTTCTGCTCGGCGCCGTGATTCTCGCAGGCTGCGGCGGCTCGGGCGCGGCGAAGCCGCAGAAGGACTGGCAGTCGGTCACCGGCCCCGGCTTCAGGTTCCAGGCTCCGGCGGGATGGAAGGTGGAGCGCGCGAAGGCGCGGGTCTCGGCGAGCCACGAGTCCGAGCTCGTACAGGTCGCGACGTTCCCTCTGCTCAAGGCGTACGACGCGGCGCTCTTCGAGAAGGTGGCGCGCGAGCTGCAGGTGCGCATGAAGCAGATCGCCGGTCAGACGAACGGCAAGCTGAGCGGCCGCCGCACGGTCACCGCCGACGGCATCCGGGCGCACGCATACGACGTCGCAGTCGGCGAGCACGTCGACGAGTACACCTTCGTGCTCGCCGGCAAACGTGAGTACCTCCTGCTCTGCCGCCGCAGCTCGGAGGACGACGCGTCGCAGGCCTGCGCCCGGCTCGCTAGGAGCTTCGAGCGGGCATAGCGGCCTGGCGCTCGACGCTCCGCGGCCCTCGCGTACGTGTACGGCGCTTGCGGTCGAAAGCGGCCGCGAACACGTCCTCGATCTTGTCCGCCGGGATGAACTCGAGGGCATTGCGCGTCTCCGGCGGCAGCTCGTCGAGGTCGTGCTCGTTCTCGCGCGGGAAGACGACGCGCTTCAGGCCCGCCCGCTGCGTCGCGAGCGACTTCTCGCGCAGCCCGCCGATCGGCAACACCTGCCCGGTGAGCGTGATCTCGCCCGTCATGCCGATGTCGTCGGCGACGGGCACCCCCTGCACGAGGCTCGCGATCGCCGTCGCCATCGTCACGCCGGCGGACGGCCCGTCCTTCGGCACCGCTCCGGCCGGCACGTGGATGTGCACGTCGTGCTCCATGAACCAGCCGGACGGCAGCCCGAGCTCCTCCGTGTGCGACCGCACCCAGGAGAGGGCCGCCTGCGCTGACTCCTGCATCACCTCGCCGAGCTGGCCGGTGATCGTCAGCCGTCCCTTGCCCGCGTACGCCGTCGCCTCGATGAACAGCACGTCGCCGCCGACCGCGGTGTAGGCGAGGCCGGTCGCGACTCCCGGGTCGGACGTGCGCCTGCGCACCTCGCTCGAGAAACGGCGCGGCCCGAGCCAGTCCCGCAGCCGTGCCTCGTCCACGCTCAGCTTCCGCTTCTCCCCCTTCGCGATCTGCGTGGCCGCCTTCCGGCAGACGTCCGCGATTCGCCGCTCGAGGTTGCGCACGCCTGCCTCGCGCGTGTACTCGCGGATCACCGTGCGCAGGGCTTTGTCGGGCACCGACAGCCGAGATACGGACAACCCATGCTGCTCGAGCTGCTTCGGCAGCAGGTAGCGCTTCGCGATCCCGAGCTTCTCCTCCTCGGTGTACCCCGAGAGCGAGATCACGTCCATGCGGTCGAGGAGCGGCCCGGGGACGGTGTCGGTGGTGTTCGCGGTGGTGATGAACAGCACCTTCGACAGGTCGAACGGCAGGTCGAGGTAGTGGTCGCGGAAGGTGTGGTTCTGCTCGGGATCGAGCACCTCGAGCATCGCGCTCGCGGGGTCGCCGCGCCAGTCGGCGCCCATCTTGTCGAGCTCGTCGATCAGGATCAGCGGGTTCGCCGACTCGGCGTCGCGCAGCGAGCGGATGATCGAGCCCGGCATCGAGCCGATGTAGGTGCGGCGGTGCCCCCGGATCTCCGACTCGTCGCGCACGCCGCCCACCGAGAGGCGCACGAACTTGCGGCCCAGTGCATTTGCGATCGAATGGCCGAGCGAGGTCTTGCCGACGCCGGGCGGCCCGACGAAGCAGAGGATCTGCCCCGAGATCTGGTTGCGGAGCTTCGCGACTGCGAGGTACTCGATGATGCGGTCCTTCACCTTCTCGAGGTCGAAGTGGTCGGCGTCGAGCACCTCGCGCGCGTGCTCGAGGTCGAGGTTGTCCTCGGTGTACGAGCGCCACGGCAACGTCAGGATCCACTCGAGGTACGTGCGGATCACGCCGTACTCCGCCGCGGCCGGCGGCAGCTTCTCGAGCCGCCCGAGCTCGCGGTTGGCGGCCTTGCGCGTCTCCTCCGGCAGGTCGAGCGCATCCAGCTGCTCGCGCAGCTCGTTCACCTCGGCCTGCTCCGGGTCGACGTCGCCGAGCTCCTGCTGGATCGCCTTCAGCTGCTGGCGCAGGAAGTACTCGCGCTGGCCCTTCTCCATCTCGGACTGGACCTGCGACTGGATCTTCGAGCCGAGCTCGAACACCTCGAGCTCGCGGGAGAGGATCGCCGACAGCTTGCGGAGCCGCTGCTCGACGTCGACCGT
>Ga0136846_1242229_pt1 | contig 11381 bp, 12 predicted proteins | sample HopSoiMetagenom2_FD_96841 | JGI IMG/M metagenome (GOLD analysis project Ga0136846, IMG submission 96841) | Grasslands soil microbial communities from Hopland, California, USA - 2 Assembly 2016 (version 4) | ecosystem: Environmental > Terrestrial > Soil > Grasslands | place: USA: Hopland... | reverse complement strand
TGTCACGTACCTGGTGCCGCCGGTCGCGCTCGTCTACGCCGCGATCTTCCTGAACGAGCACATCGGCGCCTCGGCGCTCGCCGGCCTGGCGCTCATCCTCGGCGGCGTCGCCCTCGGCACCGGGAACGTCCGCCTTGCCCGCCGCCGCGCCGCGCTCCCGGAGCCGGCCCCGTGAACCGCGGCTACGTCGTCTCTCTCTCGCTCCTTGCCGCAGTCTGGGGCGCCTCGTACCTCTTCATCAAGGTCGCCGTCCGGGACGTGGAGCCGGCCACGCTCATGTTCATCCGCGTCGCGCTGGCCGCGCTGCTGCTCGTCCCGTTCGTGCTCGTCACGCGCGGCCCGCGCCGGGGTCTCGCCGAGCTGCGCGCCGCCGCCGTCCCGGCGCTCGTGCTCGGGACGATCAACGCCGCCATCCCGTTCACGCTGATCGCCTGGGGCGAGACGCACATCGACTCCGGCGTCGCGGCGGTCGCCAACGCCACCGTCCCGCTGTTCGTGGTGCTGCTCGCGATCAAGGTGCGCCCCAGCGAGCGGGCGACCGGCGGGCGCCTCGCGGGCATCGTGCTCGGCCTCGCCGGGGTCGTCCTCCTGGCCGGGGCGCAGCCGGGCGGCGGCTGGTGGGCCGTCGCCGGCACGCTCGCGGTCGTGCTCGCCTCGCTCTCGTACGCCGGCGGCGCCCTGTACGGCCAGGCGCGGAGCGGCGAGCTCGCGGGGCCCGTCCTGGCGGCCGGCACCGTCGTCGGCGCCGCGATCGTGCTAGCCCCGTTCGCCGCCGTCCAGGCGCCGGACCATGTGCCCGGCTGGAAGGCGATCGCGTCGATCCTCGCGCTCGGGATCGGAGGCACCGCCCTGGCCCAGCTCGTGCTCTTCCGGATGTTCCGGCTCTACGGCGCCTCGCGGACGACGCTGGTCACGTACCTGATGCCGCCGGCCGCGCTGCTCTACGGCGCGGTCTTGCTGAGCGAGCCGCTGACACTCGCCTCCGTCGGCGGCCTCGTGATCATCCTCGCCGGCGTGGCGCTCGGGTCGGGCGCCGTGTCGCTCGGCCGCCGCCGCGCGGCGGTTCCGGAGCCGGTCCCCTGATCCGCATCCGCCGCGCCGGGCCCGGGGACGTCGAATTCCTCGTCGACCTGTTCTCGCACGAGGAGGTCGAGCCGTTCCTCGCCGCGGTCCGCGTCCGCGACCCGGACGGCGTTCGCGCCGAGATCGAGCGCTCGCAAACCGAGCCGCAGGACTTCGGGCGTTTCCTGATCGAGGTGGACGGCGCGCGCGCCGGCGCCATGGGCTTCGAGGTCGCGAACCGGCGCAGCCGCATCGCGAACCTCGGCAGCCTCGCCGTGCACCCGGACTTCCGCGGCCGGCGCGTGGCGGACGAGGCCGCGCGGATGTTCCAGCGCTACCTCCTCGACGAGCTCGGGTACCACCGGCTCCAGCTCGAGATCTACGGCTTCAACGAGCGCGCGATGGCGCACGCCGAGCGTGCCGGATTCCTGCGCGAGGGCGTGCGCCGCCGGGCGTACCTGCGCCACGGCCACTGGGAGGACGGCGTGCTGTTCGGCCTGGTGGCCGAGGATCTCGACGGCAACAAACCGGCCGAAAACTCGTCATAGCTCGCGCGGGCAGATCTGCCCGTCCGAGGAGGGGTCCTTGGTGCCACGGCCGCCGCGCCGGCGAAAGGGAAGAACTTGACACCACCGGCACAAGCGGCGTAGGGTCGCGCCACTAAGACCTGAATCGGGTCTCAGTTTTCTATACGACGCAGGAGGAGGCAGGGATGAATCGCGGGACCACGAGTCGGCTCGCGCTGCTCGCCACAGCCGTTGCGCTGCTGGCGCTCGCAGGGGTCACCGCCCAGACGACGGCCGCGTCCACGCAGGCCAGCACCGTCAGGGTCGGGATCATCTATTCGAAGTCGGGGCTGCTCGCCAACTACGGCGCCATGTACGAGGAAGGCTTGCGCCTCGGAATGCAGTACCTGACGCACGGCACGAACACGGTCAACGGCCACAAGATCGTCTTCACGTTCAACGACGACGCCGGCGTTGCGGCCAACGCTGTGACGACGGCCAAGGACCTGATCGGCCAGGGCTACAAGATCATCGCCGGCGCGACCTCCTCCGGCGTCGGGCTGGCGCTCGCTCCCATCGCCGCCCAGAACAAGGTGCTGTTCATCTCGGGGCCGGCCGCGAACGACGGCATCACCGGCGCGAACCGCTATACGTTCCGCTCCGGTCGCCAGACCTACCAGGACATCCTGGCCGCGAAGGAGATCCTCGGGAAGGGCGTCGGCAAGAAGATCACCGTGTTCGCGCAGGACTCGGCGTTCGGCCAGGGCAACGTCGCCGTCATCCAGGCGGTGCTGGGCTCGCGTGGCCACAGCGTCAACAAGGTGCTCGTGCCGCAGTCGGCTACGGACTTCACGCCGTTCGCGTCGCAGGCCAAGTCGCAGAACCCCGACCTGCTATTCGTCGCCTGGGCCGGCACGACAGGCCCGGCGATGTGGAAGGCGCTGCAGCAGCAGAACGTGCTCAGCTCGACGACGGTCACGACGGGGCTCGCCGAGCGCGCGACCTGGTCGGCGTTCCCGGACGGGATCACCTTCCTCTCGCACTACGTCTCGATCGCGCCGAACAACAAGGTCAACGACTGGCTCGTCAAGACGATGCGCAAGCGGAACCAGGCGCCGGACATCTTCACGCCGGACGGGTTCGTGGCCGCACAGATGATCGTCCACGCCGTCCAGAAGTCCGGCGGCGACGACGTCGACAAGATGATCAGCTCGCTCGAGGGCTGGCAGTTCGTCGCGCCGAAGGGCACCGAGCGGATCCGCCAGCAGGATCACGCGCTGATCCAGCCGATGTTCTCGGTCAAGCTCACGACGCAGGCCAACGGCAAGCAGAAGCCGGTGCTCGTGAAGCGCTTCTCGCCGGGGAACCTGATGCCCCCGGTAGCCACGTTCCCAAGCGGTTAGACGTTAGAGATACCGCGCGGTGGGCGCTCAGCCTCTCCTCGCGACCAGGCAGCTCGGGCTTGACATCGGCGGCGCCACGATCGTCGCCGATGTCTCGCTCGAGGTTGCCGAGGGCGAGTTTCTCGGGATCATCGGCCCGAACGGCGCCGGCAAGACGTCGCTCTTCAACCTGCTGTCGGGGCTCTATCGGCCGACCTCGGGGTCGATCATGCTCGCCGGCCGGGACGTCACGCGCGACGCCCCGTACCGGCGGGCGGCGGCCGGACTCGGCCGGACGTTCCAGGTCTCGAGCGTCTTCCCGCGGCTGACCGTCTTCGAGAACGCTCGCCTGGCGGCCGAGGCCGCCGTCGGCGGGACGCTGCGGATCTGGCGCCGCGCCACCGGCGTCCGCAAGGCCGTCGAGCGGGCGCGTTGGGCCCTTGGCCGCGTCGGGCTGGGCGCGCGCGAGCAGTGGCCGGCGGGCGCGCTCGCCCATGGCGAAAAGCGCAAGCTCGAGCTGGCGATGGTGCTCTGCGGCGACCCCCGCGTGATCATGCTCGACGAGCCGATGGCCGGGATGAGCATCGAGGACGTCCCGCCGCTCGTCGAGCTGATCAAGTCGGTGCAGCAGCAGGAGGGCAAGACGGTGCTCATGGTCGAGCACCACATCTCCGTCGTCACCGGTGTCGCCGAGCGCATCGCCGTCATGCACCACGGCCGCCTGCTCGCCGTGGACACGACCGAGGCCATCCTCCGCAACGAAGAGGTGCAGGCCGCGTACCTCGGGGAGCCGCTGTGATTCTCGAAGTCGAGGACCTGCACGTCTACCTCGGCCAGTCGCACGTGCTCCAGGGCGTGTCGTTCAGCGTCCCGGAGGGCGGCGTGACCGCGGTGCTCGGGCGGAACGGGGTCGGCAAGACGACGACGATGCGCGCCCTCATGGGCCTCGTCTCCCCGCGTGGCCGGGCGACGCTCGCGGGCGTCGACCTGACCAGGCTCCCGACGCACGAGATCGTCCGACTCGGCGTCGGCTACGTGCCGGAGGACCGCGAGGTCTTCGCCGGCCTCACGGTCGAGGAGAACCTGCGCCTGGCCGTACGGAACGGCTCGGCGCGCTACGACCTCGTCTACGACCTGTTCCCCGAGCTCCGCGAGCGCGGGCAGCAGCGCGCCGGGACCCTGTCGGGCGGCCAGCAGCAGATGGTCGCGATCGCGCGGGCGCTCCTGAATGAGAACCGGGTGCTCCTCGTCGACGAGCCCACCAAGGGCCTCGCCCCGCTGCTCGTCGCCGAGGTGGCGGAGGTGCTGGCGAAGGCGAGCGAGACTGAGACGATCCTGCTCGTCGAGCAGAACCTGAGCGTCGTCGAGCGGCTGGCGCGCGACGCGATCGTGCTCGACCAGGGCCGCGTCGTCTACACCGGCCCGGCCAAGGACCTGCTCTCCGACCGGCAGCGGGTCCGCACGCTGCTCGGGGTCGCCTGATGGACACCTTCGTCCTCCTGACCGTCACCGGGCTCGCGCTCGGCGCCCTCTACTTCCTGATCGCGTCGGGGCTCTCGCTCATCTACGGGCTCATGGGCGTCCTCAACTTCGCCCACGGCGCCTTCCTCACGATCGGCTCCTACGCGGCCTGGTGGAGCAGCGTCAAGCTCCAGGGCACGATCGGCTCGGTCGGCCTGCGCTTCGCGGTCAGCGTGGTGATCGGCCTGGCGGTCGGCGCCGCGGTGGCGGCGCTCGTCGAGCTCGTGCTGATCCGGCCGCTCTACCTGCGCCACATCGAGCAGGTGCTCGTCACGGTCGGGCTGTCCTTCGCGCTCATCGCCCTCGTTCAGGCGTACTGGGGCCCGGACATCCACGAGCTCGACGTCCCGAGCTGGCTGAACGGCACGACCGGCCTGGGCGGCGCTCACGTGCCGAACTACAACTTCGTCGAGATCCTCGTGGCCGGCGGCGTCCTCGCGGGCCTGCTCGCGTTCCTGCGCTTCACTCGCTACGGCCTGATCATCCGCGCCGGCGTCGAGAACCGGGCGATGGTGACGGCGCTCGGCATCGACGTGAAGAAGGCCTTCACGCTCGTGTTCGCGATCGGAGGCCTGGCCGCGGCGCTCGCCGGCGTGCTCGCCGGGATCCACTTCAGCGAGATCGATCCCACGCAAGGGACCTCACTCCTCATCTTCGCCTTCATCGTCGTCGTCATCGGCGGCCTCGGGTCGATCGTCGGCTCGGCCGTCGCCGCGGTGATGGTCGGGCTCGTGCAGCAGTACGTGAACTACAAGTCCTCCGGGATCGGCGACCTCTCGGTCGTCCTCATGCTCGCGATCACGCTGCTCATCCGGCCCGGCGGCCTCTTCGGCAAGTGGAGCCCGACGCATTGAGACGCTCCGGCCGCATCCTGATCCCGGTCGTCGTCTTCGGCGTGCTCGCGCTCGTCCCGAAGATCTCGGTGAGCACGCACGGCATCTTCACGTCGCCGCTCGACAGCCCCGGGACGCTCCAGCTGCTCGGGCTGATGCTCTGCTTCGCCGGCATTGCGCTCTCCTACGACCTGCTCTTCGGCTACACCGGGCTGCTGTCCTTCGGGCACGCCCTCTACGTGGCGGTCGGCGTCTACCTGACGGCGATCGCGACGACGAAGTGGGGCTGGGGCATGGCGCCGACGCTGCTCTTCATTGCGCTGGTCGGGCTGCTGCTCCCGCTCGTGCTCGGCGCGGTGAGCCTGCGCGTCGCCGGGATCGCGTTCGCGATGGTGACGCTGGCCTTCGCGGCGGTGGGCTCGACGCTCGTCCAGAAGAACCCGCGCCAGTGGACCGGCGGCGAGGAGGGCGTCGGCGTCAACTTCGACCACCTGCCCAGCTGGATGGTCGGCGTCTTCAACACGAAGTACCTGTACTGGATCGCGCTCGGCTACCTGATCGTCGTCTTCGTGATCGTGGCCTGGGCGGTCGACTCGTCGCCCGGCCGGATCTGGCAGGCGATCCGCGAGAACGAGCAGCGCGTCCAGGTGCTCGGCCTGCAGCCGTTTCGCTACAAGCTCATGGCGTTCGTGCTCGCGTCGTTCCTGGCGACGGGCGGCGGTGTCGTGTACGCCCTGCTGATCGGCCGGGCCGACCCGAGCGTCACGACGCCGAGCTTCACGCTGGCGCTGCTCCTGATGGTGGTGATCGGCGGCACGGGCACCCGCTGGGGCGCCGTGCTCGGCGCGATGCTCTACACGTTCCTCGACCATCGGCTGCCGGACTGGTCGGGCTCCGGCTGGATCCATGACCTCCCGGACGCGCTCAGCAAGCCGCTGTCGCAGCCGCTGTTCGTGCTCGGCGTGCTCTTCATCCTGCTCGTCTACTTCCTGCCCGGCGGGATCGTCGGCCTCGCGCGGCTCGGGCCGCGCCGCGGCGGCCTCGAGACGCTCGAGCAGGCCGTCAACCTCGAGGGCACGCACGGCGACGTCGAGGAGGAAGAGGAGATGGCGCGCGTATGAGTATCCGGACCGACCTCCACATCGCGTGGGAGGCGGCCGGCGACGGCGCGCCGCTCCTGCTGATCCACGGGCTCGGCTACGACCGCCACGGCTGGGGGCCGCTGCCGGGACTGCTCGCAGCGGACTTCCGCGTCCTGCGCTTCGACAACCGCGGCATCGGCGAGAGCGATGCCCCGCCGGGGCCGTACTCGACCGCGGCGATGGCCGGGGACGCCCTCGGCGTGCTCGACGCCGCCGGAGTCGAGCGCGCGCATGTCATCGGCACGAGCCTCGGCGGGATGGTGGCGCAGGAGCTCGTGCTCACCGCGCCCGAGCGCGTCGGCCGCCTGGTGCTCGCCTGCACGACCCCGGGGCACACCACGTACCCGATCCCGCAGCGCACGCTCGATCTCGTGGCCCGCTTCCCCACGCTCGAGCCCGAGGAGGCGTACCGGCTCGGCGTCGAGAACGCGCTCGCCGACACAACGGTCGCGGAGCGTCCGGAGCTGGTCGAGGAGATCTTCGCGTACCGCCTCGCGCACCCGCCGAACATGGCCGGCTGGCAGGCGCAGGCCGGAGCGTCGCTCGGCTTCGACGCGACGGCGCGCCTGGGCGAGGTGGAGGCACCGACGCTCGTGCAGCACGGGACCGGCGACCATGTCGTCGACGTGCGCAACGCTCCCCTGCTCGCCGAGGCGATCCCCGGCGCCCGGCTCGAGCTCTACGACGACCTCGGCCACCTCTTCTTCTGGGAGGAGCCCGAGCGCGTGGCCGCTGACCTGCGGAGCTTCCTGCTGTGACCGGCCTGCTGACGCTCGACCGCTGGATCCGGGACCGCGCGGTGTTGACGCCCGACCGGGTGGCGATCGAGTCTCCGGGCCGCGAGCTCAGCTACCGGGAGCTCGACGAGCGCTCCGACCGGCTCGCGCGGACACTGATGGACGCGGGCCTGCGCCGCGGCGACCGCCTCGCCACGCTGACCGCGAACTCGCCGGAGAACGTCGAGGCCTTCTTCGCCTGTGCGAAGGCCGGCTTCATGCTCATGCCGCTGAACTGGCGGCTGTCGGCGGCCGAGCTCGACTACCAGCTCTCCGATGCCGAGCCGGCGCTGCTCCTCGTCGACCCGGAGCACGACGACCTCGCCGCCCGGCTCACGCGCGGCCCGGAGCGCCGTCAGCTCGGCGACGTCGGCGACGGCGGCGCGCCGATCCCGCGTCAGGTCGCCGACGAGGACGGCCTCCTGCTCGTCTACACCTCCGGGACGACCGGCCGTCCGAAGGGCGCCGTCCTGACGCACGCGAACTGCTTCTGGACGAATCTGGGCTTCGACCTCTCGACCGGCGTGTCGGGTGACGACGTGGTGCTCCAGGTGCTGCCGCAGTTCCACTGCGGGGGCTGGAACGTCCACCCGCTGCTGGCGTGGTGGAAGGGCGCGCGGGTCGTGCTGGAGCGCGAGTTCGACGCGGACCGCTGCCTCGGCCTGATCGAGGCCCGCGGCATCACCCAGCTGATGGGCGTGCCGGCCATCTACCTGTTCCTCTCACAGGCGGCCGGGTTCGAGGACGCAGACCTCTCGAGTCTGCGGCGCTGCGTGGTCGGCGGGGCGCCGATGCCCGAGACGCTGCTCGAGACATGGCAGCGCCGCGGCATCGACATCGTCCAGGGCTACGGGCTCACCGAGGCGGCGCCGAATGTGCTCTGCCTGCCGCCCGAGGACGCCCGACGGAAGACCGGGTACGCGGGGAAGCCGTACCCGTACGTGACCTGCGCGCTGCGCGACGCCGCGACGGGCGACCTGCTCGAGGGCGCCGCCGAGGGCGAGCTGGTCGTGCGCGGCCCCAACGTCTTTGCCGGCTACTGGCGAAACGACGAGGCGACGGCCGAGGTCTTCGACGGCGCCTGGCTGCGCACGGGCGACATCGCCGAGCGCGATGACGAGGGCTACTACCGCATCCGCGGCCGGCTCAAGGAGCTCTTCATCTCGGGCGGCGAGAACGTGTACCCGGCCGAGGTCGAGCACGTGCTCATGCAGCATCCCGCCGTGGGGGACGTGGCCGTCGTCGGCGTGGCCGACGAGCGCTGGGGCGAGGTGGGCGCTGCGTTCGTGGTGCTCGAGGCCGGCGCGACGGCGAGCGCGGACGAGCTGCGCGAGCACTGCTGCTCGCTGCTCGCGCGCTACAAGGTGCCGAAGTCGTTCACCTTCGTCGTCGAGCTGCCGCGCTCGGCGATGAACAAGGTGCTGAAGGACGAGCTGCGCGCCGCGCACGAGGCGCTCGCGTGACGGACGTCGCCGCTCCGACCGGGGCCGACGGCCGCCGCCTGCGCGCCCGCGGCGCCCGCACGCGGGCGAAGCTGCTCGCGGCGGCCGAGGACGTCTTCACCGAGCTCGGCTACCACGAGGCGTCGATCGTGAAGATCACGGAGGCCGCGGGCGTCGCGCAGGGCACCTTCTACCTCTATTTCGGCTCGAAGCAGGACGTGTTCGAGGAGGTCGTTCTGGACCTCAACCGCCGCGTCCGCCACTACGTGAACGAGGCCGCGAAGGAGGGCACGACCCGGCTCGAGCGCGAGGTGCTCGGCTTCCGCGCCTACTTCCGCTTCACGGCCGAGAACCCGGCGCTCTACCGTGTGATGCGGCAGGCGGAGTTCGTCGCGCCCGACGCGCTCAAGCTCCACTACGAGCGCTTCAGCGAGGCCTACATAACGGGGTTGAAAGCCGCGATGGAGTCGGGCGAGATCGCCGAGGCCGACCCCGTCGTGCTCACCTGGGCGCTGATGGGGATCGCCGAGCTCTTCGGCATCCGGACCGTGTGGCAGGGCATCCCCGAGGCCGAGCTCGTCGAGCTGGAGGCCTTCATCAGCCGCGCCCTGGGGGCGACGTGACGCGCGTCGGCATCGTCGGCACGGCCGCCTACCTGCCCGACCGCTGGATGACCGCGGCGGAGGTCGCGACCGCGAGCGGCATCCCCGAGGGGGTGGTGATCGAGAAGTTCGGCCTGCGCGGCAAGCACATCGCCGCGACCGACGAGCACGTGAGCGATCTCGCCGTCGCCGCGGGCGAGCGCCTGCTCGACGACCACGGCATCGACCCGGCCTCGATCGACGTCGTCGTCTACTACGGCTCGCAGTGGAAGGACTACGCGATCTGGCAGGCGGCGCCCTGGATCGCCCACCGGCTCGGCTGCGTGAATGCGTTCGCGCTCGAGTTCGACAACGTCTCCCACGGCACGCCGATGGCGCTCAGGCTCTGCCGCGACTACCTCGCCGCCGAGCCCGAGCTGCGCCGCGTCCTCGCCGTCGCCGCCTCGCGCGAGTCCTACCTGCTCGATTACGCGAACGAGCGGTCGCGCTTCATGTTCAACTTCGGCGACGGCGCCGTGGCCGCGCTGATCGAGCGCGATCACGCGGCCAACGAGATCCTCGCCTCGCACGCGATCACCGACGGATCGCTGTCGCTCCAGGTCAAGGTGCCGTCCGGCGGGAGCGTCGAGCCGCCGTGGGACGTCGACGGCAACGGCAGCTACCACCTCGACGTCGCCGATCCGCTCGCGATGAAGGAGCGGCTCGACGCCACGAGCCTCGACAACTTCGCCGCCGTCGCCGAGGGCGCGCTCGCCAAGGCGGGCCTGACCCTGGCGGACGTGTCGCTCCTCTGCGGCATCCACATGAAGCGCTCGATGCACGGGATCGTGCTCGACCGTCTGGGCGTCGACGCGGCCCGGGCCCCGTACCTGGACGACACCGGTCACATGAGCGGCGTCGACCCGCTGCTCGCGCTCGATCGCGCCGTGCGCGCAGGGGATGTGGGCGACGGCGACGTGGTGCTGCTGCTCGCCGCCGGCACCGGCTACACCTGGGCCGCCACGGTGGTGCGCTGGGGGCCGGCGTGAACGCCGGCGACGATCTCGGCCCGAGCGGCTGGGTCGACATCGGGCAGGCGCGCATCGATGCCTTCGCCGCCGCGACCGAGGATCGCCAGTCGATCCACATCGACCCCGAGTCCGCCGCGGCCGGACCGTTCGGCACGACGGTCGCGCACGGCTTCCTCACGCTGTCGCTCGTCGTGCACCTCTGGGACGACGTGGCCCCGCCGCACGACGGCGTGACGATCAACTACGGGCTGAACCGGGTCCGCTTCCCCGCGCCGGTCCCGTCCGGGAGCCGGATCCGCGGCCGCTTCCACGTCGCCGCCGTCGACCCGGTGCCGGGCGGCCGGCAGGCGACGATCGAGGCGACGCTGGAGCGCGACGGCGGTGACCGTCCCGTCTGCGCGGCCGAGCTGCTGCTGCGCCTCCTCGACGCGTGAGCGGGCGGGTCGTCCTCGTCACGGGCGCCGCGCGCGGGATCGGCGCAGCGATCGCCGCGCGGCTCGAGGCCGACGGCGAGACCCTCGTCCGGGTCGACCTCGAGCCCGGCCCGGATGGCGTCGCCGCCGATCTCACCACTCGCGAGGGCAACCGGGCTGCGGTGAATTCCGCGCTCGAGCGGCACGGACGCCTGGACGCGATCGTCCCGAACGCCGGCTTCCAGCACGTCTCGCCGGTGGCCGAGTTCCCCGAGGAGCGCTGGGACGCGCTCCTCGCGCTGCTCTTGACGAGCCCCTTCCTGCTCGCGAAGTACGCCTGGGAGGCACTGAGGGAGAGCGGCGACGGGCGGATCGTCGTGATCGCGTCCGCGCACGGGCTGACCGCGTCGCCGTTCAAGGCGGGCTACGTCGCCGCGAAGCACGGCGTCATCGGGCTGGTGAAGACCCTGGCGCTGGAGGGCGCGCCGCACGGCATCCTCGCGAGCGCGGTCTGCCCGGCCTACGTGCGCACGCCGCTCGTGGAGGCGCAGATCGCCGACCAGGCGCGGGCCCACGGCCTGCCCGAGGAGCGCGTGCTGGAGGAGGTCATCCTCGAGCGGCAGGCGGTCAAGCGGTTGATCGAGCCCGAGGAGGTGGCCGACGCGGTCGCCTACCTCCTCGGGCCCGGAGGG
>Ga0136846_1237519_pt1 | contig 11381 bp, 12 predicted proteins | sample HopSoiMetagenom2_FD_96841 | JGI IMG/M metagenome (GOLD analysis project Ga0136846, IMG submission 96841) | Grasslands soil microbial communities from Hopland, California, USA - 2 Assembly 2016 (version 4) | ecosystem: Environmental > Terrestrial > Soil > Grasslands | place: USA: Hopland... | reverse complement strand
CGGGATCTATTGGTGTCGGAGCTGCAGCGTATCGGCCCGGAGCTCGCCTCTGACCGCGAGGCGCACTTCGAGCTCTGGCAGCTGCTGGTGCGCGAGGGCAGTGACGGGGCCGCGCTGCAGCCGCTGCACGAGCTGGGTGTGCTGGGAGCGCTCTTCCCGGAGATCGCCCGGCTGCGGGCCCGCGCGCAGCACAGTCTCTACCACGTGTACACGGTGGACACGCACACGGTGTTCGCCCTGATGCGGATGATGCGCCTGCGCTCGGGCGCCCTGGCGGACGAGGAGCCGCAGCTCACCCGCGTGGCTCGCTCGCAGCAGCGGCCGCTGATCCTCATGCTGGGCCTGCTCTTCCACGATCTGGGCAAGGGCCTGGGCCCCGACCACTCCGCCCGCGGGGCCGAGCTGGTGCGCGCCTACGCGCAGCGCATCGGCCTCGATTCCGAGGATGCGCGCGACGTGGAGTGGCTGGTGCAGGCGCACCTGCGCATGAGCCACATCTCGCAGCGCCGCGACCTGGAAGACGCCGCGCTGATCGAATCGTTCGCCCGTGAAGTGTCCACGCCGGAGCGTCTGGAGATGCTCTACCTGCTCACCTACGTGGACATGGCCAGCGTCTCCCCGGAGAACTGGACGCGCTGGAAGGCCCATCTCTTGATGTCGCTGTTCGAGAAGACCCACGCCACCATGCTGGCGGAAGGCCTGGGCACACCGGAGCACGAGCAGTCGGTCGAGCAGCGGCGCGAGCGGCTGGCAAGTCGGCTGTCCCCTCTGGCGGGCGAGCAGGCGAGCCTGGTGCCGGAGTTCGTCCGCGAGCTGCCCGAGCGGTATGTGGGAACTGCGCAGCCCGAGGTCGCCGCCCGCCACTTGGCGCTCTGGGCAGGTGCGCGCAAGACCGGGTTCGCCGGAGAGCTGCACCGCCCGGCAGCAGGGGAGGCCGACCTCACCTTGCTGGCGAGCGACCGGCCGGGCCTCTTGGCGCTCTTCACCGCCGCCCTGACCGCCAACGGCATCGACATCCTGGGCGCCGAGGTGAACTCGCTGGAGAGCGGGATGGCGCTCGACATCTTCGTGGTGCGCGAAAGCGGCGGCGGAGCGCCCTCAGCGGCCCGGTGGGAAGCCGCCCGGGCCGATCTGCTGCGCCTGCTCTCCGGCGCGGAGGATGCGCACCGGCTGGTGCAGAAGAGGCTCCGTCGCGCGAGCTGGGCCAGTGCTGCGGCGCCCGCCGTGGAAACCAAGGTGCGTGTGGACGACGTGAGCAGCTCGTCGATGACCATCCTCGACGTCCTCACCCAGGACCGTCCCGGACTTTTGCACACCATTGCCGATGCTTTGCACAGGGCAGGCGTGAGCATCGAGGTCGCCCGTATCGCCACGGAAGGGAACCGCGCTACCGATGCTTTCTACTTGCGCGACCTTGGAGCTCGCCTGCCTGGCAGCTCTTCCAAGATCGACGATCCCGCCCGCCGCGCCGCCGTCGTCCAGACGGTGGAGGCGGCGATCGCCTCACTCGCGGGGAGGGGCTGAGCCAATTCCCTAGCGGTCCCGGACGGTTGGCAGCTTGCGGGGCGGCGCCCGCCGACCTAGCTTCCGTTCGTCACTGTGAGGTGCGCGACACCCCATGGAGGCGGATGTAGGTGCAGGTGGCAGTCTGCTTGCAGAGCGGAGCATCGGGATGGCGACGCGAAAGACCGGCAGCAGGACGAGCAAGCGGCCGGCATCCAAATTGAAAATGTCCCGCCGCGAAGGTGGGATGACCGTCCGCGAAGCCGGACGGCTTGGGGGACTCGTCGGAGGCCGGAAGGGCGGCTTGGCGGTCAAGGCGGAGCGGGGGGTCGAGTTCTACCAGGAGATCGGAAGGCTGGGCGGGCAGCGGGTACGCGACCTGATCGCGGCCGGACGCAAGGCGACCCAGCGGGCGGGACGGCGCGGAAGCGCCCGGGCGGGCAAGTAAACCAATTGGCTCCTGACAGGGGCGTTGCAAGGGAGGGCGGGGGGATGGCGGACGACAATACAGGCAAGAAGAAGGGCTCGATGAGCGTCAGCGAGGCCGGCCGCAAGGGTGGGCAGACGGTGCGCGACAAGTACGGGCACTCCTTCTACGAGGAGATTGGCCGCAAGGGCGGCGAGACGGTGAAGGCGGAGCGCGGGCGCGCCTTCTACGAGGCGATCGGCAAGAAGGGCGGCGACACGGTCAAGGCAGAGCGTGGCGCCGGCTTCTACGAGGCGATCGGCAAGAAGGGCGGCGAGGCGGTGAAGGCGGAGCGCGGCACTCCTTTCTACGAGGAGATCGGCAAGAAGGGCGGCCACCGCGTTCGCACCCTCATCGAAGAGGGCAAGAAGGCGGCGGCGGATGCTGCGCGCGCCGAGGAAGACAGGACACCGGCGCCGGGCGGCGAAGTCGTGCCCGAGCCGGCGGCGGAATGACCGCGGGAGATGCCTGAATGATCAAGACCCGCGGGAGCGCGAAGGGCGGCATGACGGTCTCGGAGGCCGGCAGGAAAGGCGGCGTCCGCGTCCGCGACGAGCGAGGCGTGGAGTTCTACCAGGAGATCGGCCGCAAGGGTGGTGAGCTCGAAGGACGAAAGGGCGGCGAGGCCGTCAGCGACAAGTACGGTCCCTCGTTCTACGAGGAGATTGGGCGGAAGGGCGGTCAAAAGGTCAGAGAGCTCATCGAGCAGGGCAAGAAGCGCATTCTTTGATGCGCCTCTTGGAAAGTCACTGAAGGAGCCAAAGGCGGAGGGGAGGGGGGTTCCTTCCAACCACCGGAGGCAAGGCAGATGGCGGATGAGAAGAAGGGCGGGATGACCGTTGCAGAGGCCGGGCGAAAGGGCGGAGTGAAGGTGGCCCAGGAGCGCGGCCGGGCGTTCTACGAGCAGATCGGTCGAAAGGGCGGTGAGACGGTCAAAGCCGAGCGCGGGCACGAGTTCTACGAGCAGATCGGCAAGAAGGGCGGCGAGTCCGTCCGAGCCGCGCGCGGTCCCGAGTTCTACTCGCAGATCGGCCACAAGGGCGGACAGAAGGTCCGCGAGCTGATCGAGCAGGGCAAGCGGATGGCCCGCGAAGCCGCTGCCCGCAAGGAAGGCGGGCTCGACGAGCAGGGCAACCTCAAGGGGCGCGGAGAAGAGTAAGCGCCGCAGTGCCTTCGGGGGGTTGATCCGGGGCGGGTCCCATCGGGGCCCGCCTCGTCGCGCTTCGGTAATTCGGGTAATTCGGGGACACGATACGTAATTGATCCGACCCATCGGATGAACTCCGTATCGTGTCCCCGAATTAGGCCGCGGGGCGCTGATTTTTTGCTCTCGATCGCCCGAGAGCCGAACATGGCTGACGCGTGGCCAAGCCTGCCCCCATCCAGCCCGTCGATCCGGTGCATCCCCAGCCGCGGCACATCGCGCGCGCCGCCTCGGTGCTGCGGGACGGCGGCATCGTCTCCTACCCGACCGACACGTACTACGCGCTCGGCTGCGATCTCTTCCAGAAGAAGGCGCTGGAGCGGCTGGCCGCGCTCAAACGCCGCGATCACCGCAAGCCCTTCGCCTTCCTCTGCTCCGACCTGGGCGAGGTGGCCCGCTACGGCATCGTCTCCAACGAGAACTACCGGCTGATGCGCCGGCTGCTGCCGGGCCCCTACACCGTCATCCTCGAGGCGACGCGCCTGACCCCGCGGACCTCGCTGACGCGGCAGCGCCAGGTCGGGGTGCGGGTTCCGGACGCGCCGGTGGCCATCGCGCTGGTCAAGGCGCTGGGGCGGCCGCTCGCCACCACCAGCGCGTCGCTGCCCGGAGAGGAGCCGCTGATCGACGCAGCGGACATCCAGCAGCACCTGGGCCATGGCATCGACCTCGTCCTCGACGGCGGCGTGATCCTCAACCAGCCTTCCACCGTGCTCGACCTCACCGGCCCTTCGCCGGTGGTGCTGCGCGAAGGGAAGGGGCGCATCGAGGGGGTGATCGCGTGATCCAGGCGGAGTCGGCACCCTCGCCGCTCGACGAGGCGCAGGATCTCTACCTCGCGCACCTGCGCGTGGAGCGGGGCCTCTTGCAGGCGACGCTGGAGGCCTACGCGCGCGACCTGCGCGAGTACTGCGAGTGGCTGCGGCAGCTGGGAATCGGCCGGCTCTCCGAGGTGACCGAGCCCACCATCCTGCAGCACCTGGGCGCCCTGCAGATCCGCGGGCTCTCGCGAGCCTCGCAGGCGCGGCACCTGGCGGCGGTGCGCGGGCTGCACAAGTTCGCCAGCGCGGAGGGGATCGCGCCGCTGGATCCGTCGGAGGGCGTGGGCACGACCCGCGGCTCGCGCCCCCTGCCCAACTTCCTCGGCGTGAACGACGTCGATCGCCTGCTGGCCCGGCCCGATGCCCGCACTAGCGCCGGCGTCCGCGACAGGGCCATGCTGGAGGTGCTCTACGCCAGCGGCCTGCGCGTCTCCGAGCTGGTGGCGCTGCCGCTGGGTGCGGTCGACCCCGGCACCGGCATCGTCGGCGTGCGCGGCAAGGGCGGCAAGGAGCGGATCGTCCCGGTGGGCGAGCGCGCCCGGGAGGCGCTGGCCGCATATCTCTGCGGCCCGCGCCAGGATCTGCTCGGAGCGCGCCGCTCGCCCGACCTGTTCGTCACTCCGCGGGGCGGCCGCATGACCCGCCAGGGTTTCTGGAAGCTGCTCTGCCGCTACGCGCGCGCCGCCGGCATCCGGCAGCGCGTCTACCCGCACGCGCTGCGCCACAGCTTCGCCACCCACCTGCTCGAGCGCGGCGCCGACCTGCGCGCGGTCCAGGCCATGCTGGGCCACGCGGACATCGCCACGACGCAGATCTACACGCACGTGGACGGGGCGCGCCTCAAGGCGGTCATCTCGAAACACCCGCGCGCCTAATTCGGGGACACGATACGGAATTCGACGTATCGTGTCCCCGAATTTCGGCTAAGGTGCGCGCGCATGATCGCCGCCGTGGCCCTGCTCGCCGCCTTCATCTGCCCGGGCGACCAGAAGCTCCGGCTCGATCTCAAGGAGTGGAAGGCGGCGCTGCTCAAGGCGGAGCCGGGCAGCGACGAGCAGAAGTACGCCGTCCGCGCACTGCGGTTCCAGAGCATCCCGGGTGACGCCGGCCCGGAGGCCGACTGCGCCGACAAGCCGGTGATCGAAGGGGTCGACGTCTTCGAGGCCAACCTCACCGGCGAAAAGGACAAGCTGGTCCAGGTGCGGGCGCGCGCCTGCAAGGGCGACCAGGAGAACGAGACGCAGTCGCTGCGCATCGCCGATCTGGTGCCGCTCGCGGAGGGACAGCTCTGCAAGCTGGAGGGCGCGGATCTCTCCGTGGATCAGCGCGCCAGCGACCGGCCCTGCGAGAACCCCGGCAAGCTGCCGCGCACGCTCAGCCTGGTGGAGCTGACGCAGAAGGGCCGCAAGGTGGTGCAGACGCGCGACCAGGCCGGCTCGTGCGACGATCCCGGCGGCAGGACCAGCTCGGTGAAGACGGTCATCTACGAGGCCCAGGGCTGGCAGCTGAAGAAGATCTTCGAGTCGCCCCTGTACGACTCCACCACGCAGGCGCAAGGCCGCCAGCTGGTCGCCAGCTGGAAGCTTTCGTTCGGGAAGACCGTCCCCAAGGAGATCAGCGTCCAGCGCTGCGTCGAGGGCGCCTCGAAGTGCGAGGAGCCGGACGTCTTCGTCTATTCGAAACCAGGCGGCAAGTACGTGCCCAGGTAGGTTAGACTGCCGGACCTCCGACCATGGCAGAGCAGAAGACACCCCGAAGAGTCGTCTCCGGCATGCGCCCCACCGGGCGCCTCCACCTCGGCCACTATCACGGCGCGGTGAAGAACTGGATCGAGATCAGCAAGAAGGCCGAGTGCTTCTACTTCTCCGCCGACTGGCACGCGCTCACCAGCGAATACAAGGACACCTCGAAGATCGCGGAGTCGCAGCGCGAAATGTTCGCCGACTGGATCGCCGCCGGGCTCGATCCCGAGCGCTGCACGCTCTTCATCCAGAGCCGGATCAAGCAGCACGCCGAGCTCTTTCTCTTGTTGGGCATGATCTCGCCGCTCGGCTGGCTGGAGCGGGTGCCCACCTACAAGGAGCAGCAGGAGCAGCTCAAGGAGAAGGACCTCAACACCTACGGGTTCCTCGGTTACCCGGTGCTGCAGACGGCCGACGTGGCGCTGTACGGGGCCGACGGCGTGCCGGTGGGACAGGACCAGGTCGCGCACCTCGAGCTCGCGCGTGAGATCGTCCGCAAGTTCAACCACCACTTCGCCGGCGACAAGCCCGTGCTGGTGGAGCCGCACCCGTACCTCACCGACGTGCCCAAGATCCTCGGCCTCGACGGCCGCAAGATGAGCAAGAGCTACGGCAACGCCGTCGAGCTGGGCGAGGATCCGGAGTCTGCGCGCAAGCGCATCATGGTGGCCGTCACCGATCCCGCGCGGGTGCGGCGGCACGATCCCGGTCATCCCGAGGTCTGCCCCATCTACTGGCTGCACCGCGCCTACAGCCCGCCCGAGCGGGTGGAGCTGGTCGATCGCGAGTGCCGTAGCGCCGGCATCGGCTGCGTGGACTGCAAGAAGATGCTGCTGGAGAACCTGGTCCCGGCTCTGGAGAAGCACCGCGCCGCGCGCGCCGAGCTCGACCGCAACCCCGGCCGCATCGACGAGCTGGTGCAGCTGGGCACCCGGAAGGCCACGGCGGTGGCCGAGCAGACCATGACCGCGGTGCGCGACGCGGTGAAGCTGACGTAGTGGACACGCAGACCGCACAGAATGGCGCCTTCGCCGTCGCGCTGCCGGTCTTCGCGGGGCCGCTGGATCTGCTGCTCTCGCTGATCCAGGAGCACAAGCTCGACATCTTCGACATCCCCATCAGCTTCGTCACCGACCGCTACCTCGAGTTCATGGACGCGGCCCGGGCGCTGAACATCGACCTGGCAGGCGAGTACCTCTTGATGGCGGCCACGCTCGCGCACATCAAGTCGCGCATGCTGCTGCCGCGGGAGCAGTCGGCGGACGCGCCCGACGGCGGCGAGCCCGGTCCCGATCCGCGCGAGGAGCTGGTGCGGCGGCTGCTCGAGTACCAGAAGTACAAGGACGCCGCCCAGCGCATCGGCAGCCTGCCGCAGCTGGGCCGCGACGTCTTCGTGCGCCGGGCCAGGGAAGACCTGCCGCTCGCGCCCGACGACGCCGCCTACTTCAAGTCGCCCGAGCTCTCCGTCTACCGCCTCATCGAGCTGATGGCGCGCGTGCTGAAGGCGCGCAAGATCGAGATCCCGCACGAGGTCTTCGTCGAGCGGCTTTCCATTGGCGACCGCATCTCGGTGATCACCGATCGCCTGAAGCTCGACGAGCGCATCACCTTCACCTCCTTGTTCACCGACCTGGGGGATCGCGACCGCCACCGCATCGTGCCCACCTTCCTGGCCGTGCTGGAGATGGCGAAGCTGAAGCTGATCAAGGTGCACCAACCGGAGCGGCACGCGGAGATCTACATCGGGCGGTCGGAGACGGTCTCGGGCGCGTCCGCGGAAGGAGCGGGGATTGACTACCGGGGTTGAGAACGAGCCGGAGCTGCCGCTGGGCCCCGAAGGCGGAGCCATTGCGGAGAGCGGCGGCCCTGCCGAAGGTGTTGGCGACGCGCACGAGCTGCAGGAGGCGGCGCGCACCGAGCTGTCCCAGCTCAAGGAAGCCGCGCGCTTCGCCACGCCGGAGCGCGCCGTGCAGGTCCTGGAGGCGCTCTTCTTCGCCGCCGAGAAGCCGCTGGACATCCCTGCCCTGGAGGAGACCACGCAGTTCTCCAGGGAGCTGCTGCAGGCCGCGCTGGCAGAGCTGCAGAAGCAGTATGCGCCCGGCGCGCGGGGGATGGTGCTGGTGGACCTGGGCGGGCGCTGGCAGCTGCGCACCGAGCCGCAAGTGGGCGCCTACGTGCGCCGCATGCTCCAGGTCAAGCCGATGCGCCTGACCCGCGCGGCGCTGGAGACGCTGGCCATCGTCGCCTATCGCCAGCCCGTCACCCGGCCCGAGATGGAAGACCTGCGCGGGGTGGACTGCGGCGCCGTCACCAAGGCGCTGCTCGAGCGCAAGCTGATCCGCATCCTGGGCAAGAAGGACGAGCCGGGACGGCCGCTGCTCTACGGCACCAGCAAGGAGTTCCTCGAGCTCTTCAACCTGCGCGACCTCACGCAGCTGCCCACGCTGCGCGAGTTCCAGGAGCTCTCAGAGGAGTCGCGCAAGATCGTCGAGGATGAAGCGCCCGCGCCGCCGGGGGTCAGCGGACTCGGCGGACTGGTCCAGGATCCGGCCGTCGCGGAGCGCATGGCCCAGGCCACGGCGGAGAGCGAGTCGGCGCTGTCGGAGTTGGAGGACGCCATCGACGAGGCCGACGCCTCGGCGAAGACCACCGCGGCGGTGCTGGCGCCCCCTCCCCAGCCGCCGGCCGCCGCGGAGGCGCCCGCGGGCGCCGCCGCCTCGCCGGCGCCCGCGAAAGGCGAGTGATGGCGGTCGAGCGCTTGCAGAAGATCCTCGCCCACGCCGGCGTCGCTTCCCGCCGGAAAGCGGAGGAGCTGATCGAGTCGGGCCACGTCACCGTCAACGGCAAGGTGGTGCGCGAGCTGGGGAGCAAGGCCGACCTGGCGGAGGACGTCATCCAGGTGGACGGCCGCACCATCCGCGAGGAGCAGGACAAGGTCTACTACGTGCTCTACAAGCCGGTGGGCTGCGTCACCACGCTCAGCGATCCCGAGGGCCGGCAGACCATCAAGACGTACGTGGAGCACATCCCGGAGCGCGTCTACCCGGTGGGCCGGCTGGACTACGACGTGGAAGGCGCGCTGATCGTCACCAACGACGGCGAGCTGGCCTTCTCGATGATGCACCCGCGTTTCGGCGTACGCCGCACCTATCTCGCCAAGGTGCACGGCATTCCCAAAGAAGAGCAGATCGAGCGGCTGCTCAAGGGCGTGCGCCTGGAAGACGGCCGCGCCCGCGCGCTGGAGGCCGACCTGCACTCGCGGACGCCGAAGAACACCTGGGTGCGCGTGGTGGTGGCGGAAGGGCGCCAGCACATGGTCAAGCGGCTGATGGAGGCGGTCGGCGCGCCGGTGCAGAAGCTCTATCGCGCCGATTACGGCGGCATCGGCGTGGCCGGCATGCGCCCCGGCGAGGTGCGCGAGCTCACCAAGGCCGAGGTGGACCATCTGCGGTCGCAGGCGGGCAAGAAGGCGGAAGCCCGCGAGCGGCCCCAGCGCGTGGCGCTGCCCGCGCGGCGACATGGCCATGGGCCGCCCCCGGCCGGGGGTCGGACGCGTCGGGGACGGCAGCGGAGATAAGCGCGCACTCCGACCCACATCGCGCCTTCACGGTTCGAGACAGCGACCCGAGAGAAGGGTAGAAAAGAACACGATGGCCCGCAAGCCACAGGTCGACGTCCGCAAGCTCAAGGACGAGGTCGCCGACTGCCTGAAGAAGTCGAAGCTCGACAAGGCAGCCGAGGTCCTGGAGCAACTGATCGCCGCAGAACCCAAGGACATGTCGCACCGGCTCAAGCTGGGAGACACGTACCGGCGCTCGGGCGACGGACAGCGGGCCATCGCCGCCTACCAGCACGCGGCGAAGTTCTTCGCCGACGAGGGCCAGCTGATCAAGGCCATCGCCGCGGTCAAGATCGTCCTCGAGATCGACCCGCGCAACGCCGACGCCCAGCGGCAGCTCGGCGAGATGAACGAGCGCCGCATGGGCAAGGTCACGCTGGAGAGCGCCGGGCTGAAGTCCAGGCCCGGGACCGCGCCTGCCGGCGGCGCCATCGAGCCGGCGCCGGCCCGGAGCGGGACGGCAGTGCAGCAGTCGACCCCTGCCGTGGACGAGGACGCGCCGCTGGAGCTGGACGATCGCCACTCGGCGGGCAGGACGACGCCGTCGCACGCGGCCGTGCCGACGTCGTCCAGCATCGAGTTCGGCGGCGAGCTGGAGCTGGACATCAGAACCGCGCCGATCCGGACTCCGGCGCCTCCGCCGGCGAAAAACGTCATCGCTCCGCCGCCGCCTGCCCGGCGCGAGATCGAGCTGGATCTCGATCCCATCGTGCCGCCGGAGTCCTCCGAGCAGCTGCCGGACGAGGCCATCCTCACGCCGCAGGCGGAGGACCTGATCGCCTCGCCCCACGACGAGGCGCTGGTGGGGCTCTACGAGAACACCTACGCGATGCCGGTGATGCCGGCCGAGTCGCATCCCATCGCCGATTTGCTCGCCGACCGCGGCGAGGAGGATGTGGAGATCCTCACCGCCGAGGACGAAATCCTCGAGCCCGCGGAGGTGCAGGCCGAACCGGAGGAAGAGGATCTCGACGCGGCCTTCGACCGGGTGTCGCCGGCAGGTCAGGCCGCGAAGAAGGTGCCGCTCAAGAAGGTGCCGCTCTTCGACGACCTCTCGCAGGACGCCTTCGTCGAGCTGGTGAACAAGCTCGGCTACCACCGCCACGCGGCGGGCGAGCTGATCATCCGCGAGGGCGATCCGGGCCGCAGCTTCTTCATCATCGTCGAGGGCAAGGTCCGCATCTTCAAGCAGGGGGCGGACGGCGGCGAGCTGACGCTGGCGCACCTGGGGGAGGGCGCGTTCTTCGGCGAGATGGCGTTGCTCTCGGGCGCGCCGCGCACCGCCAACGTCGCCGCCGAGGAGGACACCGAGATCCTCGAAGTCACCGACGTGGTGCTGCGGCAGCTGGCCACCAAGTACCCTCAAGTGATCAGCTCGCTGAAGAACTTCTACCGCCTGCGCCTGCTCAACAACGTGATGGCCATCTCGCCGCTCTTCAAGGACTTCGATCCCGGCGAGCGCAAGCTGATCGTGGAGAAGTTCCGCATGAAGCAGGCCGCGCCGGGCGAGGTGCTCATCGGCGAGGGCCTCATCTCCGACGGCCTCTACGTGGTGATGCACGGATCGGTGCAGGTCTCGGCGCGCAAGGACCGCAGGGACATCGAGCTGGCGCGGCTGAGAGAGGGCGAGATCTTCGGCGAGATGTCGCTGCTCACCCGCCAGCCGGCCAGCGCCACCGTGACCTCGAACGGCAACTCGATCCTGTTACGCCTGCCGCGGGCCAGCTTCCAGGAGCTGGTGGTGACGCACCCGCAGATCCTCGAGCTGGTGTCGGAGCTGACCGAGCGCCGCAAGAGCGCCACCGAGGCCATCCTGCACGGGCAGGGCGAGGGCCACGACGGGATGAGCTTCGTCTGAAGTCCCGCCCCGCCGCTCAGCGCGCCGCGGACGACGCGGCGGGCGGGGAAGTGCCGGTGCTTGGGGTACAGCGTTGCCGGTAGGAAGCGAGCTGCACTCCCAGCTCCTTCACGTCGGAGCCGACCGACCCGACACCGTGAGCGTGGGAGATCTCCTCCGCCCTCGACT
>Ga0136846_1236007_pt1 | contig 11381 bp, 7 predicted proteins | sample HopSoiMetagenom2_FD_96841 | JGI IMG/M metagenome (GOLD analysis project Ga0136846, IMG submission 96841) | Grasslands soil microbial communities from Hopland, California, USA - 2 Assembly 2016 (version 4) | ecosystem: Environmental > Terrestrial > Soil > Grasslands | place: USA: Hopland... | reverse complement strand
GGTCTTCCGCTGAGAACCACGTTTTATTGATCAGCATTGATGGATTGCACGCGATCGATGTCGTGAAGTACGCGAAGCAGAATACGAATTCAGCGCTCGCGGTTCTGTTGAGGCAGGGCGTCTTTTATTCGGATGCTTCATCTGCGCGACCGGCAGACTCATTTCCGGGAATGCTTGCAATCGCGACGGGCGGAAGCCCTGCTTCGACGGGGGTCTATTTCGATATCAGTTACGATCGGTCCCTCTATCCGCCGGGAGTGACATCCGGGCCGACAGGCACAGCCGTGATCTATGATGAAACCGTAGATATTGACCCAAATGTTTCCGACGGCGGAGGCGGGTTGAGCGAATCGGAGCTTCCGCTGGACCCTGCGCGCGGGAATGCGCCTGTCTATCCGCATAATTATCTTCGGGTGAACACAATATTTGAAGTGATCAAGGCAGCCGGTTTTCGAACCGCGTGGAGCGACAAGCATCTGGCAGATGAAATGGTAAACGGCCCCTCCGGCAGCGGGGTTGACGACCTGTATATCCCCGAAATCGCGGCGGTGAACGAATTTGGCGTGACGATTACAAAAAGCCTCGAACTGACGGAGCAGTACGATGATGGAAAAGTCCAGGCAATCATTAATGAGATCGGAGGGTACGATCATGCGGGGTCGAATCACGTTGGAGTCCCGGCGATTTTCGGAATGAATTTCCAGGCTGTTAGTGTGGCTCAACGAATGAACAACAACAAAACTCCTCAGGGAAAAAGCGTCACGGGCACGTTGGCCGGCGCGGGAGGTTATCTGGATGGAAAGGCGACACCGAGCCCGATTCTCGCTCACGCTCTTGATCATACGGACGCGGCCTTAAATCGCATTCTGACGCAGCTTCAGACCCAGGGGCTTTCAGAGAGCACCTACATGATCGTTACGGCCAAGCATGGGCAGGCGCCGATTGACCCGGCTTTGCTAAACCATGTCAGCAGCGCGGCAATCGGTAATCTGGTCCAAAGCGAGGCCCAGCCTCTTTTAATCAGCGGGGACGATGCGGCGCTTATTTGGCTGCAGGACCAGTCGAATACAGCCGGGGTCGTGGAAGTTCTGCTCAATAACCGGACGAATGCGTCGATTGACCGGGTGCTCGCGAATGAGTCGCTGACCTTGCAATTCCCCGACCCACTCATCGACCCGCGGACTCCCGACATCATTGCGATTGGGACCGTCGGCACGATCTATAGCGCGAGCAGCAAAATCGCGGAGCATGGCGGTTTCTCGGATGACGATGTTCATGTTCCGATCATAGTTTCCAACCCGAACATCAAACAGGAGACCATTACAACCCGAGTGGAAACGAAGCAGATCGCGCCTACCATTCTGCAGCTACTTGGGCTAAGTCCATTTGCATTGCAGGCTGTGATTCAAGAGCACACCACCGTCCTGCCAGGCTTTGACGCGGCTTTTGCCAATCTCCATTTTCCTCCCGCAGTGCGTCTAAGCCTGAGTACAAACTCGGCCGTTCATACCGCGAATTCGCAGCTTCCAGTTGCCATCACCGCATTTCAGGCGCAGCCTTTCATCCTTGATACTTCAACAGACCTCAGTAGCTGGACGGCCGTTAGCACAAACATTTTGACGCTCACCGGCGCAACGAATGTATCCGGTTCGATTTTCGCGCCGGGCGAGACTCGATTTTATCGTGTTAAGGAACCGCTATGACGGGTCGGTGGTGGACTGCTCTAAACACGAGGGTGCCGAGTTAATTGCCTTGTTTTCGTCAGGCGCTGGTGGTCACCGGGTGACTTTCGCCGGTGAAGCGTCCGAAGCGGTAGAGCAGAGACGGGAGGAGAAGAAGGTTCAGCAGAGTTGAACTGATAAGCCCTCCCAGGATGACGATGGCCATCGGGCTTTCGATCTCCTGGCCGGCGGTTTGGCCACCGAGGGCCAGGGGCAGCAGACCCAGGCCGGTAACCAGGGCAGTCATGACAATAGGGGTGAGCCGTTCCGCGGCGGCGCGAGTAACGGTTTGTTGGTTCCAGGGCTGATTCTCGCTGATTAACAGATGTTCGAGGTGCGACATAAGCATGATCGAATTGCGGACGGTGATTCCGAAGAGGGTGACGAATCCAACGAGCGCGCCGAGGGAGAGGGTATGAGTGGTCAGCCAAAGAGCTACAATTCCGCCGACGAAGGCAAAAGGGAGGTTCGCAATTGCCAGAACCACGTTTCGCGAGTTGCCGAGAACGAGCGATAGTAAAATGACAATTCCAATAGCGGCAATGGAACTGTTAATGAGCAGTTCGGTCCGGGCGCTGCGCTCTTGTTCGGCAGCGCCGCCAAAGGCAAGATAATGGCCGGGCTTAAGCTTTAATTGACTCGCGCAAAGTTTTTTTGCGTCCGCTACAAATGAACCGACATCCCGGCCGGCGACGTTGCAGGTGATCGTCTGGCGGCGGCGCGCCGCATCGTGCAGGATCATCGAGCGGCCCTGAACCGGATCGATGTCCGCGAGTTCGCTCAAGGGCAGGCGGAGCCCATTCGCATTCTGGAGGAAAAGCTGGCCGATGGTTTCGGGTTCGTTGCGCGATCCCGGTTCCAAAATAACGACGATGCTCACGGTCTTTTCGCCCTCGTATAACTGGCCGACGATACTGCCTTGATAAGCGGTTTCGATCGTGTCGAGAACATCCACCGGGGTGAACCCGAATTGTCGCAAGCGGTCGTGCCGCAGTTTAATTCGGGTTTTGGGGAGCCCAGACGGGGACTTGAGTTGGACATCCGCATGGCCGGGAACTTGATTCAAGAGTTTCACGATTTCCCGCCCTTGCGCATCCAATTCATCGAGGTCATCGCCAAAGACGCTGACGCTGACCTGAGCTGTTTCGCCCGAGATGCTTTCACCGATGCGATCGCCGAGAAAGGTGAGGACTTCGGTGCTGATTCCGGGATAATTGGCGAGAAGCTCACGAATTTCATCAGGAACTTCGGCTTCGATTTTGGCGGGAAGACTTTTGAGTTCGACATGCATTTCGGCGCGATTGGGTCCCCACGGATCTTCGCCTGCTTCGGCCCTGCCGATTTGCTCTTCGACGGTCGCAATGTGCGGATTCTGCAGGAGATCAAGAGTGATTTTTTGGCCGAGCCGTTGCATCTCAGGAAGAGAGATCCCGGGCGCTGTGGTCAATTGCACAACATAATGCCCTTCGCGGAATTCGGGGAGAAATTCACGTCCGAGGAACGGGGTTGTGGCAGCAGCGCCTGCGAAAAAAAGAATGACACAGAAAAGAATTAAGAGAGGCCTCTTGAAGGTTCCGGAAAGGAACCCTTGGTATTTTGCGCTGACGTTTGTAATCCAGCGAGGTGATTGGAGCTTCGCTTTGCCCGGACGCAATAAAAGATAGGACAATGCGGGCGTGACCGTCAGCGCCACGACAAGAGAACAGAGAATCGCCAGAACATAAGCGATGCCGAGCGGGGCAAAGAAGCGCCCTTGCAATCCGCTGAGTTTGACGACAGGAACGAAAACCAGCGCGACAATAAAAGTGGCGAAGACTACCGCGCTGCGGACTTCGAGGGAGGCGGACAAAATAGTGTTCAGGGCGGAGGCGGGAGAGATGAGGCCGTTCTGCTGACGCAGGCGACGGAAAATATTTTCCACATCGATAATCGCGTCATCGACCACTTCGCCGACGGCAATGGCCAATCCGCCGAGTGTCATGACGTTCAAGCCAACACCGAAGCGGTCGAGAATGAGCAGCGCGCCCAGAAGGGAAAGCGGGATTGCGGTCAGTGAGATGACTGCGGTGCGCCAATTGAGAAGAAATGCGGTGAGCACCAGAGCAACAAGAACGGCACCGATGAGAAGCGCGATTCTCATGTGATGGAGCGAGTTTTCAATGAAGGTCGCCGGCCGATGCAAACGGTCGTAAAGCGTGATCTTCTGGGCGCTCAACAGGGGTTTTAGTTCGTTCAACGCCTTTTCCAGCAATCGAGTGGTGGTGAGCGTGTTTGCTCCCATCTGGCTGGACATTGTTAACAGAACACCGAACTGGCCCTGGATGATGCATTCGCCGTATTTGGGTTCAGCGGCTTCAGTGATGTAGGCCACGTCGGCGAGGCGAACGGGTTGGTTAGTGAATTGTCCGACGATGACCTCTCCCAACAATTCAGGAGTCAAGGACTGGCCCTGGCTTTCCAAAATGATCCGCTGATTCGCGGTTTCAATGAATCCCGCGGCCCGAACGCCACTGCCGAGCCGAGCCGCCGTCGCAACATCTGTAATTGAAAGTGCCAGCGATTGAAGACGGTCCGGCCGGACTTGGATTTGCAACTGGCGGACTTCGCCGCCAAATGCACTGACCTTCGCGACACCCGGGACGGCCAGAAGGCGTGGTTTCATTGTCCAATCCGCGAAATCACGGAGCTCGCGCAGTTTCATTTCCGGAGCGACAAGCCCGATCTTGAGCAAGTCCATAGTGGCGGAGGTGAGAGGCGTCATTTTCGGCGGCTTCACGCCGAGAGGAAGCTGCGGCGCCACGGCGGTGAGCCGTTCACTCAAGAGTTGGCGCGCGTTGATGAGCGAGACGCCTTCCTTGAAAACCAGAGTGATAATCGAAAGCCCCTGAATCGATTCTGAGCGGATGTTTTCCAAACCGAGCGAACCATTCAAATTATTTTCCAGCGGCTTGGTGACCAGCAGTTCAACTTCTTCCGCCGAGAACCCCGGCGACTCTGTTTGGACTACGACTTGCGGCGGAACGAAATCCGGAAAGACATCGAACTCGGAATTTGAGGTCACATAAATGCCGTAACCAACAAGCAATAGCGCTAAAATCGCAACCGTGCGGGCGTAGCGCAGGGAAAAATGAACGACGTGCTTCAGCATCTATTCCGGTTCTCCGCCGAATGCCGCCTGAAGTTCAGCCGAAAGCAACGAGGCCGCGCCTTCGACGACGCACGACGTATTAGCTTCGAAGAGTGTCTTCGTAAACCAGCCGCCGTTCTCGCGTCGCTCCAGCGCGATCTGCTTTTTTTCGAATCGCTCCGGGCCTTCTTTGATATAGATCCAGTGTTCGCCCAGATATCGGAGAATGGCTGCCGCTGGAACAAGCGACCCTTTTTCAATGGCGGCCGGATCGGCAATTCGCGCCTCAATCGCCGCGCCAGGCCGCATGGTGGCCGGCGGATTCTCCACTTTCGCGAAGAATGATTCTCCCTGGGCACGGGCGTCCACTGCGGTAGCGAAGCCAACAAACGAACTTGGGAGCCATTTATCGGAGCCTGCCTGGCGCAGCCGGATCAAAAATTTTCCAGAAGGGAGATGCTGACCAATCGGTAATTCGACGCGAGCTAAACTGGATTTACGCGTGAGCAATTGCTCGGCTAGAGCCTGCGCGTTTGTGCCCGAACCCAGCATGTTCCCCCACTCAAAGGCAATTCTGCGTTGAGCGACTTCCCGACGCGTATTCTCGATGCGTAATTGGTTCTCCGCAGTTTCGAGAGTTCGTCGTGAAACCGTTTGGTCATCCTGGAAAAGTGTGCGCGCGCGTTGCAATTGGTTACTGGCAATTAACGTGGCGGCTTCGGCATCGTTCAATTCGGTTTCAAGCAAGAGCAGGGGAGCGGGATCCACAATCGTTCCGAACGCCGACAGTTCCTTGGAAATCTCCACCGGTTTGATTTCCGCAAATTGAAAGCCATTCCGCTTTTGAGCGTCGGCCGACACGATGACGGCGCCCTCCTCCACTCGCACGGGGCCGGTTTTTGCCGGCTTATGCTCTTCTTCAGCGCCACGGCAGAGAGCTGCGGTCATCACGAATAAAGCAAGAATTGCTCGACTTATTTTCATTTCTCGTTTGTTGGATCGGTTCTGATGGTTGAAAGAGGTTTTTGCGCGGCATCCTCGATCATCCCGAGCGCGAGCTGCACATCGCGAATAGCAGCAAGCCGGTTTCGATCAAACACGGCGCTTTGAATCTGCACCGTATAAAGGGAAGTGCGATCCAGTTCGCCGAGTTCGAACGCACGACGGCTGACTTGCGCCTGACGAGTAACAATATTTTTCCAGGTGAGTTCCGAATTCCGCATGCTCTCGAGAGCGCCGTCGTAATGAAGTAATGCGAGGCCTGCATCGTTAATCACTTTGCTTTGGAGCGCGACAAAACGGGCTTCGGCCGCAGTTCGTTTTGCGTCGGCTTCTGCGATAGGGCCTTGGTTCTGGTCCAGGATTGGAAGAGCGAAAGAACCTCCAAACGCAATTTTGTGCGTGTGCTGGTCCCAGGCATAACCCGGAGCAAAATGAATATCGGGATATTGTTTTGAAACTTCCAACTTGAGAGCCGCTTCAGCGGCATCGTACTCGGCCAGAAGCTGCTGAACGTCGGCGCGAGATAACGGCGCGTCGTTTAGCAATTCGCCCGCGCGATTCAACTCCAATTCCGGCGGCTTCTCAAAATCGGGCCAGCCAATCTTGATTTCGGCCAGTGCATTGGTGGTGACTCCAATAGTTTGAGCCAGGGCCGCGCGATTTTCAGCCATGCGATTGCGGGAGGCCTGAAGATTTAGCTGGCTGGAAAGTTGTTCGGTCCGCGCCGTCTCAACTTCGAAAACAGAGGCCTCGCCGTTTGCCAGTTTTTTTTCGACAAAGCGGAGCAGATCCGTTCTGGCCTGGGCTTCCGCCGCAACACTTTGGCTTTCCAATTTGCTGGAGAAATAATCGATCAAGCCGTTTCGCAAACGACTTCGCAGGCGCCACATGGCGTCCGCCAGACCCAACTGCGCCGCACGAGCCGCGGATTCAGCATGGGAGATTCGGTTCGCGCGTTTGCCGGCGGTTTCGATGGGAATATCAACTGAAAAACCGAGAATCCAGGGTGGGGCAGGGGTCGCATACTCAGGCAGCAACGACAACGTGGGATTCAGGCGAGCGCTCGCGGTTTTGATAGCCGCCTGGAAAACTTCTGCATCGGCTCTCGCGGCTTTGATTTCAGGATTTAGAACAAGAGCCGCGAGAAAAAGCCGGTCCAGGTCCCAATTCTGAATCGGACCGTTCGTATTGAGGTCGTGACGGGTCAATTCAATCAGGACCGCGGGATCAGTTAAGCGGGCATTCTCGAACGATGCTTTCGTTGCGATCGGATCAATGGGGCGCGGCTTGTACGTGGAGCATCCGCACAGGCAGATCAGCAGAATGCTCTGGCACAATCCCACTTTCATCGCTTCGGTCCGGTTCTCTCCGCCGCCTCTGTTTAGCGGCGGAGGCGCTCGCAAGCGAGACAAATTAACCTGGCCGATTTTGCCGGTTGCGATTGTTTGACATTCAAGAGCGTTGGGCAAAACTCTCCCCCTTTACGATGGCTCAAAAAGCATACGCAAAAGCGGGAGTGGACATCGACCTTGGGAACAAGGTCAAAGCGACTTTGCCTCAGTTACTCGCCTCAACGCACCGGCCCGAGGTCATGGGAAAAGTCGGCGGGTTCGGTGGCCTGTTCGCGCTGGACCTTAAAAAATATAAGGAACCGGTGCTGGTCTCAAGCGTGGATGGCGTCGGGACCAAATTGAAGATCGCTTTCGCGATGAACAAGCACGACACCGTCGGGCAGGACCTAGTGAATCATTGTGTGGACGACATTGCGGTGCTGGGCGCGGAACCGCTCTTTTTTCTGGATTACATCGGCACCGGCAAACTTGAGAACAATATTTTTCAGCAACTGATCCGCGGCTTCGCCAAAGCTTGCGCGGAAAACAACTGCGCGCTGATCGGCGGTGAAACCGCCCAGATGCCTGGGTTTTATCAATCCGGCGAATACGACGTCAGCGGAACTGTTATCGGCGTTGTTGAAAAGTCCCGCATGCTGGATGGGAAAACGATCCGTGCCGGTGATGTGGTGCTCGGTATTGAATCCAGCGGGTTGCATACGAACGGTTATTCGCTCGCGCGAAAAATCTTGTTCGATGATCTCCGGCTGGGTCTCAGGACTAAAGTTCCTGGCCTGAAAAGTTCTATCGGCGCCGAGTTGCTGAAGGTGCATCTCAGCTACGGGCCGCTCGTGCAGGGTTTGCTCAAAAAATTTAATCGCGACGGACAAACACGCATCATCAAAGGGCTCGCGCACATTACTGGCGGCGGCTTCATTGATAACATCCCGCGGGTCCTGCCGAGCAAGTGCGACGTGGAAATTCAAAAGGACTCATGGCCTGTCCTTCCGATTTTCAGATACCTCCAGGAGAAGGGGAGCATTCCCGAAAATGAAATGTACCAGGTTTTCAATATGGGCATCGGCATGACTGTGATTGCTGATCAAACCAGGGCTGGAGCAGTGCTGGGCGAAATAAAAAAATCGCGATTCAAGGCTTGGCAAATTGGCCAGGTTGTTAAAGGATCAGGCATAGTCCGAATTAAGGAGGGAAAATGAAGTGGAAAGTTGTTTCGGCTTTGACAGTGGCTTCAGTCATCTCGCTTCTGGCCTTGTGGAACTCGGCCTCGGGTGGAAATTTCACCAACGAAATCGCCGCCTTCGTTGAGTGCGATAAAACCAATCCTCCGCCGCAAAATGCGGTGCTTTTTGTGGGCAGTTCCAGCATCCGGCTCTGGACCAATCTTGCGTCTGCCTTTCCCGAATTGACGACGATCAATCGCGGCTTTGGCGGCTCGCAAATCTCCGATGTAATCGAGTATATAGACAAGATTGTAATTCCGTACCATCCATCCAAAATCGTTTTTTACGCGGGAGATAATGATATTGCGGCGGGCAAATCTTCTCAGGACGTTTTTGAGGATTTTGAGACCTTCGCCAAACAAGTGATGGAGAAACTCCCTGAGACGGACGTCTATTTTCTCGCCATAAAGCCCAGTCCGGCCCGGGCGCGTCTCGCCTCTGAAGGCGCCGAAGCTAACAAACTGATTCGCGAATACGCGGATAAACTACCGAAGATCTATTTTATCGATGTCGCCAGCCCGCTCCTGAATTCCACGGGCGAACCCGACGAGACTCTCTTCCAACCGGACAAACTGCACCTCAATAGCAAAGGCTACGCAATCTGGACCCGCGTTGTGAATGAGGAATTGAAGAAGAAATCATGATTCTCGTCAGATTATAATTCATGGCCGAACCATTGTTGCGACTTTGTTCTGTCACTAAGGATTACCCATCAAACGCCAATGGCGGACGGCTTCCGATCCTTAGCGGAATTAATCTGGAATTGAATAGAGGAGACTCGCTCGCGATTGTCGGTCCGTCGGGTTCCGGCAAAAGCACTCTATTAAATATTATTGGCACGCTGGACCGGCCAAGTTCGGGTAAAGTCTTCCTTGCCGAGAAGGATTTGAGCACGCTGGATGATTTGGCTTTAGCGGAGGTGCGCAATATCCAGATCGGTTTCATTTTCCAGGCTCACCACCTGTTACCTCAGTGCACCGTTCTTGAGAACGTCCTGGTTCCCACGCTGGCCTCCAAAGATAAACAACTGCGAGCCCACGCCCCGGACCGTGCCAAACAATTGCTGAAACGGGTCGGTCTTTCCGAGCGACTCGATCACCGCCCGGGCCACCTTTCCGGCGGAGAACGTCAGCGCGTCGCCGTGGTGCGGGCCCTTATCAACAAGCCGAAACTCCTTCTCGCGGACGAACCCACCGGCGCCCTTGACCACGCTTCCGCCTTGAACCTCGGCCAACTACTGACCGAACTGAACCGCGAAGAAAACGTGACGTTGATCGTGGTAACGCATGCTGCGGACCTGGCGGCAAAGATGGGCGGGGTTGCGGAATTGAAAAACGGGCGGCTTCAAAATTGATTGAATCTACTTGACACAAGGGCGAGTGCTAATAATAATCGCACCTTAGCTGGAGCAAATCTATGAAAACAAAAGCAGCGGTAGTTAGTATCCTCGCATTTGTGGCACTTGTCCCCCTTCAGGCGCAGTTGATCAATATCGATTTCGGTTCTGATCAAAATCCGTACTTACCACCCGGCATAGGGCCGGCTGCAGTCGGACAAACCGATGCCGATATTTGGAACATCTACAGCCGCGATGATGAATTTGGAAACTGGCGTGAAAGCGGAACACTTTCGAACCTGGTGCAAGCAGATGGAACGCCCACGGCAGCCAGCATATCCGTCAATAATGCGGCGGGCCTGTGGTTCACGCTCATTTCGCAAAATAATATGATGCAGAGCTACCTTTATCCGCTCTCGGGCGCTGGCGATATTACGACAAGCGTGACGGGACTCGTGCCGGACAATTATGATGTGTACGTGTACGCTCACGGCCAACCGAATGAGGAGAATGCCGCTCTCACGCTCTCGGTCGATGGGATCAGCTACGGTTCACAATCAACCAGCAGCGAGCCGGGCTGGGATTCGGTTCTATGGACTGAAGGTGCCCAATATGTTGTATTCCGAGGAATTCCGATCGCTTCGGGACAAACCTTAAATGTAGTTTCATCCCCGGGCGTCTCAGGGTTGGCCGTTATTAATGGAATGCAACTCGTCTCTTTAGGGGGGAAGTTGCACCCTCCTCATCCCCAGCATCCCGACCACCCGGAACATCCAGTGCATCCCACTCATCCCGTGAACGTTCCGAAGATTGATTTGCTGAATGTCGACTTCGGGTCGTCTTTGAATCCGTACTTGCCTCCGGGTGTCGGGTCCGCGGCAGTTGGAATCTCTGCTGACGATTACTGGAATTTATACAGCCGAGACGACGAATTCGGCGGATGGCGCGATAACGGAGTTTTAAACGAGCTGAAATTGGCTGACGGAACTCCGACACCTGCAGAGCTGAGCGTAAGCAACGCCGCGGGACTTTGGTTCACTCCAATTTCTTCGGACTACATGTTCCAGAGTTATCTTTATCCGCTCTCCCGAGTCGGTGACATCACAGCAACCTTCACGGATCTCTCGCGTGGAACCTATGACATTTACGTTTACGCGCACGGTTATCCGCCCGAAGAAAACGCTGTAGTCAATCTGTCCGTTGGCAGCGTCTCCATGGGCACTCTAAGTACCAGCAGCGAACCAGGCTGGGAATCACCTTTGTGGACGGAAGGCCGTCAATTCGTCGTCTTCCGAAATGTCTCAATAGACGGAGGTAACGATTTGACGATCGTTTCGTCTCCGGGGGTAAGCGGTTTGGCCGTCATCAACGGCTTGCAGATTATCAGTCATCGCTTAAACCAATAGGCTATTCTTTTCAAATTTGGGCTGCGCTTTAGACTTAACGCAGCCCTTCTCATTTCGGGGCGACTTTCGGGACGCCGAATTGAAGCATTCGCTTCAATTCGTCCAGCCGATTTAGTCTCAGGTTAATGAAGCGCAGCATCCAAACGTCCGACCTTCGCCTCATCTTAGCAATAGCGTTTCTTTCCTGTCGGACGTGACCGCGCATTTTAAAGCAATC
>Ga0136846_1211277_pt1 | contig 11382 bp, 10 predicted proteins | sample HopSoiMetagenom2_FD_96841 | JGI IMG/M metagenome (GOLD analysis project Ga0136846, IMG submission 96841) | Grasslands soil microbial communities from Hopland, California, USA - 2 Assembly 2016 (version 4) | ecosystem: Environmental > Terrestrial > Soil > Grasslands | place: USA: Hopland... | reverse complement strand
CTTCAGCCCGGCGAGAGCATCCGCCGTATCGCGGATCTCCCGCTCGCCGGGCAGGAACACCAGGACGTCGCCCGGGCCCTCGCGCTGGAGCTCGGCGACGGCGTCGCCGATGGCCTCGATCTCGTCGCGGTCGGGGTCGGCCTCGGGGTCGTCGGGGTCCACGACCGGCCGGTAGCGCAGCTCGACGGGATACGAGCGGCCGGAGACCTCGACGACCGGCACGGTGGTGCCGAGGGCGTCCGCGAAGTGCCGGGCGAAGCGCTCGGTGTCGATCGTCGCGGAGGTGATGACGACCTTGAGGTCCGGGCGCCGGGGGAGCAGTTGCGTGAGGTAGCCCAGGATGAAGTCGATGTTGAGACTGCGCTCGTGGGCCTCGTCGACGATCAGGGTGTCGTAGCGCGAGAGGTTCCGGTCGCCGGTCAGCTCGGCGAGCAGGATGCCGTCCGTCATCAGCTTGACCAGGGTGTTCTCGCCGACCTGGTCGGTGAAGCGGACCTTGTAGCCCACAATCCCGGATCCACTGTCGCCCAGCTCGGTGCCCAGCTCCTCGGCGATGCGGTCCGCGACGGTGCGCGCGGCCAACCGCCGCGGCTGGGTGTGGCCGATCATGCCGGTGACGCCGCGGCCCAGGTCGAGACAGATCTTGGGGATCTGCGTGGTCTTACCCGAGCCGGTCTCGCCGGCGACGATCACGACCTGGTGGTCGCGGATCGCCGCGGCGATGTCGTCGCGGCGGGCGCTGACGGGAAGCGCGGCGGGATAGGTGATGTGGGGGACGGCGGCGCGCCGGGCCGCGAGCCGGGCCTCGGCGGTGTCGACGGCACCGACCAGGGTCGCGAGCGCGCGGCCGCGGTCGACGTCCGCACGGGTACGCAGGGCCGCGTCGAGGCGGCGGCGCAGGCGCTGCGCCTCGTGCGTGCCCAGGGCGGCGATGCGCTCGCGGAGGGCGGCGGTGTCGAGGTCCGGGGCTGCGCTCGGGGTAGTGGGGGCGGCGTCGTCGGGAGCGACGCCGCCCGGGAAGGCCGCGGCGTCGGCGGCGGGAACGCCGGACGCGGCCTGGTTCGCGGGGTTGTGGGAGGGGGAGCGCCCCCGGCCGCCGCGGCGCCGACGAGGACGACGAGGGGCACCATCGACCGGGGTGGTGGACCCGGGGCGGCGGTCGTCGTCCGGGCGCGCGCCGGCGGCAGGGGAGTTCATCGGTGATGCAGTGTGCAGGGTCGGTCTCAGACGGATCGGAGGCTGGGGGTGATCTCGTCCGCGACGGGCTCGTCGGCGGCCGGGTGCTCGACGAGCGCGAGCACGCGGTTGGCCAGGAACCGGGCCGTGCGGACCGTGGACCCGCCCCGGGTGATCTCACTGACCTCGACGACGCCGCGGCCGTGAGTGACGTTGACGCGACGTCCGGCGCGGGTGGCCGTCACGTCGTACGTACGTGTCGTCCCGCTGCCGGCGTCGATGACGATCTCGACGCGGTCGCCCTTCATGACATGTCTCCGCTGCTAGAAGAAGAAGAAGTGTCCGGACCCGGCGCTGGTCGCCTCGCGGCGAGTGGCACGACACGGCTCCAGCCGAACGGTGTTCCGTGAAGGCGCTTCATAGGTGAGACCCGGGGACACAGATCGCCCGGTCCGGACATCTTCTTCAACCACCGCCCGCCGCGGAACATTCCCTGGAAGGGGTGGTGTCCGAGCCGGGCGCTGGTCGCCTCGCGGCGATTCGCACAACACGGCTCCAGCCGAACGGTAGTCCGTGAAGGCGGTTCAATACTGAGACCCGGGGACACAGGTCGCCCGGCTCGGACAGGTGGGTCAACGAGCGGGACCCGGCAGATGTTCCCGTCGATTACCGCGCCGACTCCTACAGGGCCGCGAGCACCCGGTCGGTGAACGGCGGCCACGCCTCGATCGCCCACGGCCCGAAGTCGCGGTCCGTCAGCACGACGCACGCCGCCTCCGCGTCCGGGTCCACCCACAGGAACGTGCCGGACTGGCCGAAGTGCCCGAAGGTCTTCGGCGAGCTGTTCGCTCCCGTCCAGTGCGGCGACTTCCCGTCGCGGATCTCGAAGCCCAGCCCCCAGTCGTTGGGCTTCTGCCGTCCGTAGCCGGGCAGGATGCCGTCCAGTCCGGGGAACACCACGGTGGTCGCCTCGGCCAGCGTCGTCTCCGACACGAGCGTCGGTGCCTGGAGTTCTGCGGCGAACCGCGTCATGTCCGCGCAGGTCGAGGTGATGTCCGCGGCGGGCGAACCGTCGAGGCGGGTCGCCGTCATGCCCAGCGGGGTGAGGACCGCCTCGTCGAGGTACTCGGCGAACGCCATCCCGGCGCCTGCGGCGACCGCCTCGCCCAGCAGTTCGAACCCGCGGTTCGAGTAGATCCGGCGCACCCCGGGCTTCGCCTGGATCTTGCCCTCCTCGAAGGAGACGCCCGAGGTGTGCGCGATCAGGTGCCGCACAGTCGAGCCGTCGGGCCCGGCCGGGTCGTCCCAGTCGAGCGCGCCCTCCTCGACCGCGATCAGCACGGCGTAGGCCACGATCGGCTTGGTGACCGAGGCGAGCCGGAACGCCCGCTCCTGCTCGCCGGCCACCGCCGCGACCTCGCCGTCGGCCCGGACGACCGCGGCCGCCACGTGCGGGACGGGCCAGTCGAGCACGGTTCCTACGGCCCTGCGCAGCGAGTCGGTCACCCGACACATCGTGGCAGAAGGTGGGATCTTGTCGCGATGGCAGACGCGTGGATCGGCACGTCGGGCTGGCGCTACCCGCCCTGGCGCGGGGTCTTCTACCCGCAGGGCCTGCCGCAGCGCCGCGAGCTCGCCCACATCGCCGGCCTCGTGAACAGCGTCGAGATCAACGGCTCGTTCTACTCGCTCCAGCGGCCCGAGTCCTACCGGGCGTGGGCGGCGGAGACTCCCGACGACTTCCGGTTCGCCGTCAAGGGCAGCCGCTACATCACCCACCTCAAGCAGCTGCGCGACGTCCGTGTGCCCCTCGCGAACTTCCTCGCCTCGGGCCTGCTCGCGCTCGGGCCGAAGCTCGGCCCGGTGCTCTGGCAACTGCCGCCGCGACTGCGCTTCGACGCGGCGCGGATCGACGAGTTCCTCACGCTGCTGCCGCGCAGCACCGGTGCGGCGGCCCAACTGGCGGGTGAGCACGACGCGCGGCTCGACGGGCGGGCCGAGACCGTCACGGACGTCGACCGCCCACTGCGGCACGCGTTGGAGGTCCGCCACGAGAGCTTCCGCGACCCGGCCTTCGTCACGCTGCTCCGCGCACATGACGTCGCGCTGGTCGTGGCCGACACCGCCGGGACGTTCCCGTACCTCGAGGACGTCACTGCCGGGTTCGTCTACGTCCGGCTGCACGGCGACACAGAACTCTACACCAGCGGCTACTCGCCCGAGGCGCTCGACCGCTGGGCCGGGAAGACGCGGGCGTGGCTGGCGGGGGAGTCGCCTGTCGGCGAGCACACGGTGGCGCCACCGGCTCCATGGACTCCGCGCGACGTCTTCGTCTACTTCGACAACGACGTGAAGGTGCACGCCCCCTTTGACGCAATCGGGCTCGCCCAGCGGGTCGATTGAGCGCCGGACACGGGGGTACCACGGCGCGGTGATGTCCCGGAGCAGCGACACCCTCGAGGGGCCGGCGAACGGCCCAGTGGATGAAGACGCCCAGGCCGCGCTGGCCGAACGGGCCGGGGAGCTGGCACTCTCCCGCAACCTCACGGTGGCGGCGGCCGAGTCCCTGACGGGCGGCATGATCTCGACCGCGCTGGCCGCCGCCGGACGGTCGAGCGAATGGTTCCTGGGCTCGCTCGTGGCCTATGCCAGCGACGTGAAGCACGAGGTCCTCGACGTGCCGCCCGGTCCCGTGGTCAGCGCGGCGGCCGCGAGCGCGATGGCCCGCGGCGTGCGTCGGCTGTTGAAGGCCGACGCGGCCGTGGCCGTGACCGGCGCAGGGGGCCCGGGCGGCCAGGACGGCCGCGATCCGGGCACGGTGTTCATCGCGTTCGACGGCGGGAGCGAGCACCGCGTGGTCCGCCTCGAGTTGGACGACGAGCCGAAGGTCGTCTGCGCGACGAGCGCGGCGGCGTCCCTGCGGGTGCTGGTCGAGGGCCTCGAGGGGATGTAGCGAAAGCGGCTTTCAGTGCGTTGAGTGCACCCAAAGCCGCTTTCGCTACGTCACTGTGCCGGGGTCTCGTGCGCGGCTCGGTGTGTCAGCAGCAGCCGCCGTCCGACCACCACCAGCAGGGCCGCCGCCACCATCGTCGCTGCCGCGGCCAACCACGCCGTGTCGAAAGACGAGTGGGCCGCGACGAACCCGAACGCGATCGGCCCGCCGAACCCGCCCGCGTACACCCCCGTCTGCACGATGGCGCTGGCCGCCGCCGGAGCAGACGGGTTGAGCCGCACCACCGCGAACTGCATCAGGCCCGGCCACGACCAGCCCAGGCCGAACCCGAGGATCGTGCCGATCGCCAGCGCGGCCGTCCCGGGCACCGCGAGCAGCGCGAGGCCTGCCGCCCCGATCGCCATGCTGCCCGCGACGAACGCGACGTGGCCGCCGTCGCGCCGGTCGGCCAGCCAGCCGTGCAGCAGCCGGCCGGCGAACCCGACCATGCTGCCGAACGTCAGCACCAGCCCGGCCGTGCCGGGACCGATGCCCCGGTCCACCGCGGCGGCCACGAGGAAGATGCCGAGGGCGTTGGCCGCGCCGGCCCCCAGGCCCGAGCCGGCCCCCAGCACGGCCAGCGCGAGCGTCGCGCGCTCGCCGGGCGGCGGCTTCGGGGCCCGGACGTACTCGCCACCGCGGGGCGCCCCGAGGAGCGCGAGAACGGCCAGCCCCGACGCGATCACGTATGCCCATCGCCAGCCGACCGTCAGCGCGACGGCCGGCACGGCGGCCCCGGCCAGCAGCGTGGCCAGCGGGATCGCCGCCTGCTTGACGCCGAACGACAACCCGAGTCGGTGCGCGGGGACCGACCGGGACAGGGTGAGGTTCGAGGCCAGCTGACCCATCACGTTGCACCAGGCCCCGCAGAGCAGGATCGCGACGAGCGAGACGTACGAGTCGGCGAAGATCGCGAGCGCGAGCATCACCACCGCGACGCCGAGCACGGCGATGCGGCTGGTCGTCGCCCCGCCCCAGCGCTCGACGAGCCGGCCGACCGGCAGCGAGCACAACGCGCTCACCCCGAAGTAGAGCGCGACCACGAGCCCGAGGCCTGCGGGGTTGAAGCCGAGCTCACCGCCGAGCTGCACGGCCAGCGCGCCGGTGAGGAACACCGGGAGCACGGAGACGGTGGTGACGGTGATCGCTCCCGCCGCCGCGCGGACCGCTCCCGTGTCACGGGACTCCGCGACGGGCGCGCCGGTGAGCGTCATGTGAAGCAATGCTAACGGCCTGGCCAACCGATTTCGCCGGAAAGCGACCGAGGCCACCGCGGTCCGGGATGTAGCGAAAGCGGCGTTGGGTGCGTTGAGTGCACCGAAAGCCGCTTTCGCTACATCAGGGCACCGGCTACTCGCGTCGCAGCACCGGCCGGAGCGCGTCGAGCACGTCGATGCTCTCGATCGTCGACGGCACCGGCTCCTCGACGCCGTCCGCGATCCCGCGCATCGTGCGGCGGAGGATCTTTCCCGACCGGGTCTTGGGCAGCGCCGCCACCACGTCGACGTCGCGCAGCGACGCCACGGCGCCGATCCGTTCGCGCACCAGCGCCACGAGTTCGGTCCGCAGCTCCTCCTCGGGCCGGTCGACGCCCGCCTTGAGCACCACGAGCCCGCGCGGCACCTGACCCTTGAGCGGGTCCGCCACCCCGATGACCGCGCACTCGGCGACCGCGGGATGCGAGGCCAGCGCCTCCTCCATCCCGCCGGTCGACAGCCGGTGCCCGGCCACGTTGATCACGTCGTCTGTGCGGCCCATGACGTAGACGTAGCCGTCGTCGTCGATCCGCCCGCCGTCGCCGGTCAGGTAATAGCCCTCGAAGGCCGACAGGTACGACCGGATGAAGCGGTCGTCGTCGTTCCACAGCGTCGGCAGCGCACCCGGCGCCAGCGGCAGCTTGATGACGATGGCGCCGTCCGTGTTCGGCGGGACCGGCTGCCCCGAGCCGTCGACGACGCGCACGTCCCAGCCCACCATCGGCACCGTCGGCGAACCCGGCTTGATCGGCAGCTCCTCGACGCCGACCGGGTTCGCGCAGATCGGCCAGCCCGTCTCGGTCTGCCACCAGTTGTCGACCACCGGGATCCCCAGCAGGTCCGACGCCCAGCGGTAGGTCTCGGGGTCCAGGCGCTCGCCCGCGAGGAAGAGGTAGCGCAGCCCCGACAGGTCGTACCCGCCCAGGAGGGCGCCCTTCGGGTCCTCCTTCTTGATCGCGCGGAACGCCGTGGGCGCGGTGAACAGGGTTTTGGCCCCGTGCTCGGCGGCCACCCGCCAGAACTGGCCCGCGTCGGGCGTCCCGACCGGTTTGCCCTCGTAGAGGATCGTGGTCGCACCCACCAGGAGGGGCGCGTAGACGATGTAGGAGTGCCCGACGACCCAGCCGACGTCCGACGCGGTGAACATCGTCTCGCCGGGGCCGACCGCGTAGATGTTGGCCATCGTCCAGGCCAGTGCTACCGCGTAGCCGCCGCTGTCGCGGACCACGCCCTTCGGCTTCCCGGTGGTACCCGAGGTGTACAGGATGTAGAGCGGGTCGGTCGCCGCGACGGGGACCGGCTCGGCCGGCTCGGCGGTCGCCATCGCCTCGGCCCAGTCGACGTCGTCCGGGCCCATCGTCGCCTGTGCCTGCGGCCGCTGCAGGATCACCCGCTTGCCGGGCTTGTGCTCGGCCAGCTCCATGGCCTTGTCCAGCAGGGGCTTGTACTCGAGCACCCGGCTGCCCTCGATGCCGCACGAGGCGGAGACGACGACCACCGGTGTGGCGTCGTCGATGCGCACCGCGAGCTCTCGCGGGGCGAACCCGCCGAACACCACCGAGTGCACCGCTCCCAGCCGGGCGCAGGCCAGCATCGCGATGGCGGCCTCGGGAACCATCGGCATGTAGACGACCACGCGGTCGCCCCGGCCGACTCCGAGCACGGCCAGCACGCCGGCGAAGCGGGCGACCTCGTCGAGGAGTTGCGCGTAGCTGTATGAGCGCACGGTCCCGGTGACGGGCGAGTCGTAGATCAGCGCCGCCCGGTCGCCGTGCCCGGCGTCGACGTGGCGGTCCAGCGCGTTCGCGCAGACGTTCAGCTCCCCGTCGGGGAACCAGCGGTAGAACGGGGACCGGGCGTCCAGGGCCCGGGTCGGTGCCGTCTGCCAGTCGATCGCCTGCGCGGCGTCGAGCCAGAAGGTCTGCGGATCGTCGAGGCTGGCCCGCCACCGCTCCTCGAACGCGCCCACCTTGCCGTCCGTCCGCTCGTCCACGAGCCCTCCTCGCCCCGGGCCAGTCCGGTCGAGGAGACAGTAGGCCGTCGGATCGGTGCCGCGGCACTATCCGAGAGGGCGGCCGGGTTCCGAATCTCACTCGTTCGGACCACTCACGGACGGGTGATTCTTCTCGTTGTGCTGCTCGGGGGCGGACGGGCGGCGGGAGGGGTGCCGCCCGTCCGGGTACCGAGGCGGAAGTGCCGGTCTGACGGAGGTGCCGTGTGGGTGACGGACGGCGGGCAGTGCCGGCGGGTGGCGGCATCGGGGTGATCCTGCTCGCGGCGGTGCTCGGCAGCATGGCCCTGGTCGGTGCCACGGGATCGGAGCCGGCACCACGCCCCGCCGTCATGACGGCGGCGGTCGACCGGTGCGGCCCCGGATGGGTGGCCGCCTGGCGGACCAGCCCGCAGCCGGTGCAGCCCGCCGAGCCGCTCGCCGGCCGCACGCTGCGCATGGTCGTCCGGCCACAGCTCACGGGCTCCGGGGTGCGGGTACGGCTGTCCAACCGGTTCGGTACCGCCCCGCTCGCGGTCGGGCGGGTCACGGCCGCCCGCGGGGGGCCCGACGCGACACTGGTGCCCGGGAGCGTTCAACCGGTGACCTTCGACGGCCGCGCCGATGTCGTCGTCGCGCCCGGGACCGAGGTGGTGAGCGACGCCGTCCCGGTGGTCGCCGAGGCCGGTCGGCCGATCGCGGTCAGCCTCGTGGTGGCGGACGGTCCGGATGTCGTGGCCGGGCATCCGGTCGCACTTCAGACCTCCTACCTGTCCGGCCCGGGCGACTTCGCCCTCGACGTCGACGGCGCGGCGTTCGCCACCCCGATCGACTCCTGGATCGTGCTCACCGGCGTCGACGTCGTGACGCCCCGCCCGGTCAACGCGCTGGTGACGATGGGCGACTCGATCACCGATGGCGTGGGCAGCGGCCTCGACGCCGACTCCCGCTGGTCCGACGCGCTGTCCGACCGCCTGACCCGCCGGGGCGGCGCGGCGACCATGGCGGTGCTCAACGCCGGGATCTCCCGCAACGAGCTGCTCGCCGACCGCGGTCCGGACGGTGGGGATTCACCTCTGGAGCGGGTGGGCCGGGAGGTCGTCGACGTGCCGGGCGCGACGGACGTCGTGCTGCACATCGGCACCAACGACATCGCTGCAGGTCGCAACGGGCAGGAGATCGTCGGCGGTCTCGTCCGGTTCACCGGCCTCGCCCGCGCGGCAGGCAAGCGCGTCTTCCTCACCACGATCACCCCGTCGGACGCCGGGCCGCACGGCGACGTCCGGGCCGCCGCGGTGCGCGACGGGGTCAACCTCTGGGTGCGCGAGCGGGGAGCGGAGTACGCCGACGGCGTCTTCGACTTCGCCGCGGCCGTCGCGGACCCGGCCAGGCCCGACCGGCTGCGCGGACGCTACGACTCGGGGGACGGCCTGCACCTGTCGCCGGCCGGGTACCGGGCGCTCGCGGACGCCGTGGACGTCACCCGCCTCACGGGCAGCCCGTGCCTGGCCGACCGCAGCCCGGCGCGCGTGGTGCTCTCCGATGGCTGACGCAGCCGGTCGCGGCCGCCTCCTACCGGCCGAGCCGCCTCAGCGCGTTGCGCCAGGCCGGCGCCTCGACGGCGACGTCGATCGGCAGCGGACCGGTCTCCGTGTCCTCCTGGTCCAGCCGTTCGAGGACCCAGTCGACGGCGAGCGCGCCGGGGGAGACGCCCCGCTCGGCGGCGAGCCGCCGCAGCTGCTCCATGCGCAACGCCGGCAGCCGCAGGGGGAAGACCTGGGCCGACCCGAACCGGCCGGTGGCCGGCCCGCCCGAGGCGGCGTCCGGGGCCAGTGCCGCCATGTAGGAGTCGAGGTCGGGATCCTGCGGCGGCAGCTCCACACTCCGCTGGCGCTGCGCCGGGATGCGGTGCCGGGAGCGCTGACCGTCGTCACGGGGAGTCATCGCTGCAGGGTACGGCCCACGGTCGGGGTGGTGTCCGGCCGATGACTGCGCCAGACGATATTCACGCCCTGTACTCGTACGGTCACTCAAGGGTGACATTGATCATCACAGGCTCACCCGGGAAGGGGCGTGCATCGGATGGCCGCGATGGGTAACGTGCAGGTCACGGCCACGGGGGTGGCTATGACATCGAACCGGACCGGGTGGGGGCGCCCGGCCCGGTCTTTGCGTGAAAGAAGGGGACGTCGCTGTTCTCGCGCTACCCCCATGCCATCAGTCGGGCGACCGGAGCGGGGGAAGCGTCGATGAGCATCGGCAGCGCACGACGGGATGTCGGCGAGGAGCGCCCCGGTCCCAACGGGTCGATCCCCGGTCCGCGTACCGCGGCAGACGCCTACCGGGTGTCGGACGACCAGATCCACCGGGCCCGTCTCGTCGTCGCCCGCAACTGCGACGACCCGGACGATCTGCGCCGGCTCCTCGACATGCTCGGCCTCATCGCCGCCCACCCGGACCAGCCTCCGCCCGTCGGGCGTTGACCAGCGCGGACATCGCGCTCCGACCCCGGTTCGATGGGGGGAGGGATGGTGTCCTATGCTGGTGAAGCTCCCAACGGAAAGCCGTTGGAGGGCGGGGATGGCTCCGGCTGTCCAAGCCCCCATCGTCTAGCGGCCTAGGACACCGCCCTTTCAAGGCGGCAGCGCGGGTTCGAATCCCGTTGGGGGTACGGCACTACAGCAAGGCCCAGTGGCGCAGTTGGTTAGCGCGTCGCCCTGTCACGGCGAAGGTCGCGGGTTCGAGTCCCGTCTGGGTCGCACCATCACCGGTCCTCGGGGTCGGTGCCCGGCCAGGTAGCTCAGTTGGTACGAGCGTCCGCCTGAAAAGCGGAAGGTCGGCGGTTCGACCCCGCCCCTGGCCACGCCTCCCTGATCCGCACTCGTGCGGTCAGGGCTTTTTTGTGCGATCTTGCCGACTCGGTCGGGTCGGGGTCGGAGGGGTACGTGCAGATCATCCACACGGCAGGCGCGCCGTCGCACACCGGCCCGGTTCCCCAGGCCGTCGAGGCAGGCGGGTGGATCTACGTGTCGGCGCTGTTCGGGGCCGACCCCGCGACGCACGCGATCCCGACCGAGGCGCGCGACGAGGCCGAGCAGGTGTTCGCGAACCTGGCCGCCATCCTCGCCGCTGCGGGCGCCGACCTGACCGATGTCGTGCGGGTGGGCATCGTCATGCGTGCGCTGCAGCGCGATCGGCCGGTGTTCAACCAGGTGTGGGCCGAGCGGTTCGGAGAGCACCGACCGGCGCGGTCGGCGATCGAGGCCTCGGACTTCGGCCGCAAGGGCGAGAACGCCCGGTTCATGATCGAGGTTGTTGCCTTCCGTGGCTGACATCTCCGGCGGCTTCGATCTGGTCGCGAGCTTCTTCACGCTGACCGGGGCCGGCTTCGGAGAGGAACCTCGGTACCCGTTCGTCGAGCGGTGCCGAGCAGCCGCAGCGGCGGGATTCACCGGAATCGGGCTGCACGCCGACGACCTGCCTCGGACGGTGGCATCCGGGCTCGACGTCGCGGGGATGCAGGCCGTGCTGGCGGACACCGGCCTGCAGGTGGTGGAGATCGAGTTCCTCGGCGGCTGGGCGCTGGCGACCGACCCGGCCGAGCTGGATCGCACGGTGCGCCGGATCGAGGCGGTGGCGGATGCTTTCGGTGGCCGGCATGTCAGCGCCGGCGAGTTCCGTGGTGGCGTCCCGCTCGACCTGGCTGCGGCGGGAAGACGGCTGGAGGAGCTCGCCCGACGACTTGCGGGACGTGGGCTGCAGGTCGCTGTGGAGGCGTTCCCCTGGTTCGTGCTGGCAGGGCCGGCCGCCGTCCCCGTGCTGCTGCGTCAGGTCCAGGTGCCGAATCTGGGGCAGATGGTCGACGTGTGGCACTTCTTCCACAACGGTGGTACCCCCGACGCCCTGACAGGGACGATCGCAGCGGTACAGCTCAACGACGGCACGCGGGTGCACGGCGACTACCTGGT
>Ga0136846_1228136_pt1 | contig 11383 bp, 8 predicted proteins | sample HopSoiMetagenom2_FD_96841 | JGI IMG/M metagenome (GOLD analysis project Ga0136846, IMG submission 96841) | Grasslands soil microbial communities from Hopland, California, USA - 2 Assembly 2016 (version 4) | ecosystem: Environmental > Terrestrial > Soil > Grasslands | place: USA: Hopland... | reverse complement strand
GCGACACCCCGGTTGTCATCCCGAGCGTAGTCGAGGGATCTGCACTCGTTGTCATTCCCGAGCGCAGTCGAGGGATCTGAACTTCCTCATCGCCTCATCCGCCGCCTCTCAGCCCCACCGCCCCGCAGCCCCGCTGCTCACCTCCCCACCACTCCGGTGAACATCCCCAACTCCTTCCGTCTCCACCACGCGCCCGTCCGTCGCTTCGTGTCGAGATCGGTGAACCAGTACTGCCAGCGCACCGTGCGCACCAACGATGGTGGGCTGCTGGCGAATGGATTGCTCCGAAACAGCCGCAGCACACTCGGACTGTTCTCGAGCAGGCGCTGCTGTGCGAGCACGACCCGGCTCGATTGCTCCCACGGGCCCAGCGATGCGAACCAGAGATTCCAGTCGAACCTCGGCTGGTACGGCGCGTAGATGCCCGGTCGCTCGCGGACGTCCTGCGGCTTGTACCGGAACGGATACGCGATCCACGTCACGCCGTCTCGACTTCCCTGGAACTCGATCTCGTAGCGCGCCTCCGTCATCACGGCGAACAGACCGTACGCATTCGCGATCCGGAAGGGCGCCAGCAGGCGCGCCGGCATGGCGAGGATCGACGACGACATCTCCCCGACGAACGCGGTAATCGTCGCCCAGAAGAGGATGCCGAGCACCGCGCCTTCGATCCGTCGCCAGGGCACGGCGCGCGGACGCACCACCACATCGGGCGATGGCGACGGCAGCCGCAGTCGCGCGAACAGCGCGTCGTCGAGCAGCAGCACGCCGAGCACGAGCACAAGGTAGTTGAGGAAGGCGTAGTTCGCCGTCGCGATGATGCCCACCTGCAACGCCGTCACGATGGCGAAGCAGGCGAGTCGGAACGGCCGTGGAAGAAAGACCATCCACACCAGCACGAGCTCGACGGCGAGGGTGAGGATCACCGTGCCGGCGTGATACCAGTGCGGGAAGTGCTGCACGTACCAGCCGAGCCAGGTCGGCAGCGGTCCGTTCTGGTAGTACTCGTCCATCGCCGTGAGATCGCGCCAGTGCGGATCGCCACTCAGCAGCTTCACGAGCCCCGACTCGAAGTAGATCCGGAACCACTCCCAGACGAGCATGAAGTACGCGAACCGCGGCGGCGGATCCGTCGCGCCCAGGCCGGGGCGCACGCCGCGCGGCGCGACGAAGCACGAGATGAACCCCGCCTCGAGCAGCATCCCGTCGGACTGATAGCTCGAGAAGTCCTGCAGCGCGGCGACGCATGACAGGAAGAGCAGCGTGCACAGGGCGACGGTGACGCGCGGCCACACATTCGCCGTGAGCAGCACCGCACACACGATCCCTGCAGCGATCACCGCGGTCAGGGCGCCGTCGCTCGCGCCGAGCCAGAGCAGGGTCGGCGCGAACCACACCCCGCGTGCGACGCCGAACGCGTCGCGCACCTGCTGGAGATACGCCCCTGCCGGGAGGATGCCGCGCTCGCCGATCAGCCCGTGGATCTGGAAGGCGAGCGAGTAGAACGCCGAGAGGAAGATGAGGCCGAGCGCACGGAGAAACAGCCAGCGCGGCCAGAGCCGGCTGTGCTCGAGGGGCACCGCAAACCGGTCGCCGTTAGCCAGTCCTCAACACCCCCGCTTCGCGAGATACGTCAGCTCGTTCTCCCGATCGTCCTGCAGGATCCGGTTCACCCACTCCACGCCCTGCGCCACCGAGTGGTCCATGTTCCCCACCTCGTAGCGCCAGGCGCCGAACCGGCCGCGCGAGTAGATGTCCTGCGACTCGAGCCAGGGATGCAGCACCTTCAGCGCGCCATCCCGCTCCAGACTCGGCGTGGGATACGTGTAGTCGCGCGCGATGAGGAAGGCGTCCACGATGTCCTTCCGGTCGCTCTCCTGCAGGAGCTGCGTGTTGATCATCCCCTGGATCGTCTCCTCGACGATGGTCTCGCGGTTCACCGGCTTGAACTCCGAGTGCGACACCTCGGCGAGGAGCGAGTAGTACTGCGTCGCGTCGGGCACGACCTCCGGCGAATAGTTCGACAGATAGGTGACCCGATAGAACGGCGAGTTCTCCTCGGGGAAATACATCCAGCACTTCTTCGACGGCACCGGCTGCTTCACCCCCACGCCGACGATGTAGCTCCCGGAATGGCGCAGGCGGTTCGCCTGGCAGTGCACCTCGTCCGGCACCTCGCCCGAGACTCCCTTCACGAACAGATCGACCGGCGTCGTGTTGAGCAGAATGTCGTACGGCTCGCGCGTGCCGTCCTTGAGCACGACCTCCTTCGTCGCGAGATCGACCGACGCGGCACCCGCGCACAGGCGGAGGTTCTCCTGCACGTAAGGACGCAGCCGCTCGAACAGACCGCCGGTGCCGCCGTGGCGGGGATACTTGAAGGTGGAGTTGGGACCCCAGCCCGCGTCGTCGCGGTCGAGCACGACGTTGCCGAGCACGCGAGCGATGTCCACGACGGAGACGCGCTCTCCGATCCACTCCTTGTTCATCATCTTCGGCGGATGCGCCCACACCTTGAAGTTGTAGGGCATCATGAAGTACTTCGCGATCCCCTTCCCGAAGACGCCGTAGATCAGCTCCTCGAAGTTGTGGAACCGCGAGAGATCGAGCTCCTGCTTCTGCGCCTCGATCACCCCCATCAGGCACTCGTAGACGACCTCCTTCGGCAGATACTTGATGTTGTTCTGGAAGGGGTACGGCAGGAAGCGATCGCACATCCACACCCAGCTCTCGCGCAGCAGGAGCTGATACTCGTCGCCGAGCAGCTTGTCGAACAGCTTGTCGAAGTACTCGTAGTGCGAGAAGAGGACGTGTCCGCCGATGTCGTAGATGAACCCGTTCGGGCTCGTCTCGCTCGACGCGAGCCCGCCGACCTTCTCGCGGGCCTCGAGCATGAGGAAGTTGGTGTATCCCAGCTCGCGCAGCCGGTATCCGGCCGCCAACCCGGTCGGGCCGGCGCCGATGATGACGATGCGCGGTTGATCGCTGGTCGGACGTGCGGTGGTGCTGTGTAGCTGTTCCATGCGGGAATGCGGATATGTGGGGCAGCGGGGCTGCGACGTCGAATCGAGAATCGGAAACCGTCTACCGGGAACCGTGAACCGTTCACCGAGAACCGACTACTGGCTCATCCCGACATCACCAGGTCTTCGTCGGGGAGAAGCCGGAGCCAGGGACGTTCGTTCACGTAAGCGGCGAGGGCGTGCTCGAGGGGCGGCATGATCCATCCCCGTTCGCTGCGCAGCGGCACGCGCCGCGGCCGGCGCGCGGCGAGCCCGAGCTCGGTGTGCGGGCGCGCGCGGATCCACGTCTCGTCGAGATCCGCGGCGCGCGCCGCCATGCGCGCGAGCTCGGCCCACGTGCACTCCCCGTCGTTCGTCAGGTGCCAGATGCCGTGCTCGCCGTCGATCAACAGATCCAGCGTGGCGTGCACGAGGTCGGGCACGTACGTCGGCGATACGACGAGATCGTCTGCCGCGTCCACCGGCACGCCGAGCGCGAGCGAGGCGAGTGTGCGGGTGATGAAGTTCCAGTCGTCCCACGGCCCGAAGAACGCCGCCGTACGCACGACGAGCGCGCCCGAATGCGCGGACAGCACGCGCGCCTCGCACTCGGCCTTGCTGCGGCCGTACACGTTCAGCGGGGCGACGTGATCCGACTCGACGTACGCCCGGTGTTTCATGCCGTCGAAGACGAGATCCGATGAGAAGGCGACGAGCGGAATGCGCAGCTTCCCGCAGGTGCGGGCGAGCCGCTCCGCCGCGAGCGCGTTGAGCTGGCGACAGGCCAGCGGATCGCGCTCGGCGTCGTCCACGCGGACGTAGCCCGCCGCGTTGATCACCGCCCACGCGTCGTGCTGTGCCACCGCACGCTCCAGCGCACCGCGATCCATGACGTCGAGCTCGTGGCGCGACAGCGCGCGGGCAGCGAGCCCGCGCGCCGCGCACAATCGCGCGAAGGCGCGGCCCAGCGTGCCGGACGCGCCGGCGATCAGGATGGGCCGCCCGGACGCCATGTCGTGATGGCTCGGCGCGCTCGCGCTCCGCAGATCGTCGTCACGCTCGCGGTAGAGCAGGCGGTCCGCACAACGCCACCAGCCCGGCGCGCCGAGCGCGGGATGCGCCCCCTCGCCCGTCGTCGCGAAGGAGCGGGCCAGCCGGGCCAGCGCGGTCGGACGCGGAGCGGGCGCACGAACGTCGAACAGGCCGGGCTCGTAGTGCCCCTCGATCCGCGTGACGAGGGAGTTCCAGTCGCGCGTGCCGAGCACGGCCCACGCCGTCACGGCGCGGACGTCGGCGCCGAGCGCGCGCGCATCGCGTGCGGCCTCCCACACTTCGGCCAGCCAGCGGAGCTGCTGCTCGCGCGTGCAGCCGAGATGCGCCTCCGTCACGGCGATCGGGAGCCCGTAGCGCTCCCACGCCTCGAGCATCAACGCGCGTGGGCCGGCCACCCCGTCCTCCACGACCCGCACCGCCTCCACGTCGGCATAGCGGTGGCGATGGTTCCCGCCGTGGGTGTGCGGCGGGTAGCGCTCGAGGCGCTCGTCGAGGAACCGCTCGCTCGTCGCGTAGTGATTGATCCCGATGATCGACGGCGGACATCCGTCGCCCACCGCGTCGGTGATCTCGTGCTCGCTGATCCCGCGCGAGCGGACGTAGCCGTACATCGGGTGCTTCGGCCCGACGCGGCCGAGCAGGAGATCGAACGTCAGCCACCGTCGCTCGTTCTCGAACGCCGCCTGATAACGCAGCGCCGGCGTCGAGTGCGTGCGCCCGAGGTCCTCCGTCTGCACGAGCTGCGCGTCCGGCTGCACGACACGGATCGCCGTCATGGCGAGCCGCGTCGCCCGCACCTGATTCAACGTGGCGCGCAGAAAGGCCGCGTCGTCGCGCTCGTGCGGATACCACACGCCGTACAGTGCGCTGAACCGCGCCGTCGTCAGCGGCTCGTTCACCGGCGTGTAGCGTCTGATCCACGGATAGCGCTCCGCCACCTCGCGCGCGAACGCCGCCAACCCGTCCGCGAAACCGGGGTCGAGCAGGCTGGTGCCGAACGGCCCGCTGCCGTGATGGACCAGGCCGACGATCGGCTCGATGCCGAGCGTCCGCATCCGCTCCATCACCGCATCGTGCCAGGCGAAGGGCGCGTGCACGCCCTCAGCGCGCTGGGCCTCGATGCGCTCCCAGAGGATCGGATACCGGACCGTGCGGATCCCGAGCGCGGCCACGCGATCGAGATCGTCGAGGCGCCGATAGTGTCCGGTGAGCTCGAGCTGGTCGTGCTGTGCATCGCCCACCCGGTTGAGCGTGCACTCGAACCCGGCCCACAGCGCGAGCGGGGACGTCAATCGCCGACGTCTTCGCTCGCGGCCGCCAGCAGCGTCCGCGTGCGCGTGGTTGGGCGCGCGTCCGAGCGTGCACGATCCGCCACCTGGCGCTCGGCCCGGGTATCGCGCGTGCGCATCGCGTCACGGATGATGCGCTCCATGCGCGCCACGATGCTCTCCCACGAGTTGGCGCGCGCCTGCTCGAGGCCGCGCGCGATCAGCTCCGCGTTCGGCGACTCGATCGCGGTGCGCACCGCGGCGACGAACTCCTCCGGCGAGCGGGCGACGGCGACGACCGGGGTGAAGTTGTGCACCACGTCCGCGATCGCCGTGGACACGATCGGCTTCCCCGCCGCCATGTACTCCAGCGTCTTCGTCGGATTGATGTACTCCGTCGCCTCGTTGAGGGCGAAGGGCATCAGGCACACGTCGAACCCCTTCACGTGCGCGGGCAGCTCGGCGTACTGGCGCTGGCCGAGCCAGTGGATGTTCGCCGCCTGTGGCAGCTCGCTCGGATCGACCTTCACCACCGGGCCCACCATCACGAGCTCGATGTGCGGCAGCGATTCGGCGAGGTGGCGCAGCAGCTCGTAGTCGACGCGCTCGTCGATCACGCCGTAGTAGCCGACCACCGGCCGCTCCAGCGTCGCGATCTCGCGCGGCAGCGCGAGGTCCGCCGAGCGGGCCGAGGCGAAGTGCGCCACGTCCACGCCGCAGCCGAAGAAGTGCACGTTGGCGTGATACTTCGACTTGGACTGCGAGAGCTTGTAGCCGCCGGTGAAGACGACGTCCGCCTGCGCCATCAGGTACCGCTCGCGGTCGACGAGCTCGCGCGGCGCGAAGCGGAACTTCGACAGCTCGTCCATACAGTCGTAGATCACCGCACGCTCGTCGAACGCGCCGATCATCGCCGGCGCGGGCATCGGCGTGTAGAACCACTGGATCGGCCGCGCGAACCGTCCGCCGAGCGCGCCGCTCGCGGCGATCTCCTGGCGCACCAGCTCGCGGATCTCGGCGATCGATGCGTCGTACTCGCCGCGCAGCGACGCCGGCAGCATCGGCACCGCGCGGTGCACGTGCGGCTCGGGCTCGGACAACATCAGCCGCGAGTCACCGAGGTCGTCGTAGTAGATCGGTTCCTCGACGAACAGCACCTCGTTGCGACGGGCGAGTCGCGACAGCAGCTGCTGCGGGCGTTGCCATACGAAGTCCCAGCGCAGGTGGCTGTGGACGATGATGGGCGCATGCGGGTCTACCGCAGGCTTGGTCGCAAGCGGGCTCGGCAAAGTTCGGTATGGTTGAAGTGGTGCGCGTCGAGCGACGACGCTGTCGGCGCACCGATGAATCGGGCAAACCGCGTGCCCCCAATGTCCGGCGCAACGCACCGTGGCGGCGAGGTAGCGCACGGCCAAAACGACGCGCGCTATGTACGCGTGCGTACGCACACGGCACGCACATGCTTCATTCGCAACGCATTGCGCCGTGCACGCGCAGAAAAAAAAGAGGCCGGGCTCGTGGTGCGAGCCCGGCCTCCGCAGCGTCGACGCCCGACGATCAGCCCAGGCGCGCGCGTGCCTGCTCGAGATCCGCGCCGCTGTCGAGCGTCTCACGCCACTCGGCGATGATCTCCTTGTAGCGAACGCCGACGGGACGGATGCGCCGCCGCAGATCGTACATGCCGACGGTGTGCAGATCGTTTCGCTCGACGCGCAGCGCATGCTGCCAGTCGATCTGGTCGGTCAGCGAGTACCAGGTGAAACCCATCACCGGCACCCCGGAGGCGCGCATCGCGAGGATGTCCGACCACTGATGATCCAGCCACTCCACCGCGAGATGGCTCACGCGGTTCGTCTCGCAGTGGAAGATCGGCAGCCGGTACCGGTCGTAGTACTGCGTCGCGAGCTTGCGGAATCCCATCGCCATCGTGTGCGTCACGGTCGACCGCCCCGTGGACGAGACGCGATGCTCGCAGGTGGGATAGTAGTCCACGCCGAGCCAGCGCTGGCCGACGGCGCGCCGCTCGCGGAAGAAGCTCAGGTCGTTCGACGTGACGCCGTGCTCGTTGAGGAAGCGGGCCATGCCGGGCGCGAGCTCGTGCCCCGTCGTGAGGTCCACCGACAGGTGCTTGATCCCGTTCAGGTGCTCCGCGTGCGACTGCGCGTCGCGCCCCGCCGCGTGGAAGTGCTCGATCGACTCGCCCTGCACGATGATCGCGTCGGGCCGCTCCGAGAGGATCGCCTCCACGGCCAGCTCGTGCGCCATGCACAGGTTGCGGATCGCGCGCACGAAGGCACGGTCGCTCTTCTCGCACTCGTTCCACCACCCCTTGAGGGCGGAGAAGTTCGCGGCGATGAAGATCTCGTTCACCGGCGTGAAATGCCGGATCCACGGATACCGCCGCGCGAACGCACGCGCGTACTCCGCGAAGAGCACGGGGAAGGCGGGATCCTGGAAGCCGCCGAGCCACGACGGGACGCCGAAGTGGCAGAGATCGGCGATGACGGTGAGCTCGAGCTCGCGCAACCGGTGCATCTGCGCGTCGCACACGTCCCAGTCATACGCGTTCGGGGCCGTATGCACCCGATAGTACGGAGGGCCGTAGCGCAGCGCGTTCAGCCCACTCTCGCGGACGAGCGCAAAATCTTCTTCCCAGCGTGCGTAGTGCCCGCACTTGTCCATCTGATCGATGCGGGTACCGCCAGCGATCGTGGGATAGCTGTTCTCGACGCCGGTGGCGAAAACAAACGGAGTCGACGACTTCATGATGTTGGGGGTGCAGCTGAGCGGGGCGTCGCGCGGAGGCGGGAACGTCGCATGGAGAACGACGCGGCCGCGCGAACGTCACGCCTCGATGCGTGACGAGTGGCTGGAAGACGAACGATGCGGCGTGACGCCACATCGGCTGCTCGGAGACGAGCGGGAGACCGACGATTCATAACCGAGGTTACGATTCGTTTCTACCCCGCAACCGCAACAGGGTCCGAAAGCCCTACATCTCCTCCACGCGCGCGCCCGACGACGCCGACGACAGCCACAGTCGCGGCACGAGGGCGAAGCGCGCCTCGTACTCGCGGGCGAGCACGGGAGCGGCGTCCCGCAGCGCCCCCTCCTCCCCCACGACGATCGCGCAGCCCCCCCATCCGGCGCCGGTGAGCCGCGCGCCGCGCACCCCCGGCAGCGTGATCGACCGCTCCACCACCCAGTCCAGCTCGGGGCGCGAGCACTCGTACAGATCGCGCAGCGACTCGTGCGAGCCCACGAGCAGCTCGCGCGAGATGTGACCGCCCGCCCGCAGCGCGGCGACAGCATCGCGCACGCGTCGCGTCTCGCGCGAGACGTGCAGCGCGCGCCGGTCGAGCGGGTCGGGAAGCCGCGCCTCGAGCACCTGCTCCGGCTCCGCCGCCGCGAGCGAGGGCAGCGCCGGCCACCGCTCCCGCAGCAGCCGCAGCGCTTCGTCGCACTCGGCGCGGCGCTCGTTGTAGTGCGACGTCCGCAGCGACCGCGGGATCGCCGTGTCGAAGATGAGGAGCGTGTCGGCGAAGGGGGCGTAGTCGTACCGCGCCGTATCACACTCGAGGTGGAGCGCCTCGCCCGCTCGGCCGAGCGCGCTCGCGTACTGGTCCATGATCCCGCACGCAACTCCGACGAAGCCGGTCTCGGCGCGCCAGGCCGTCATCGCCGCCTCCTCGAGCGGGAGCGGCACGCCAAGCACGCCGGCAACCGCCAGCGCCGTGGCGACTTCGAGCGCGGCGGAGGAGCTCAGGCCGGCGCCGGCGGGCACGTCGCTCGTGACCGCGAGATCTAATGAGGTGTAGGACTCCCCTGCCGTGACAAGGGGCGCCGCGACCCCCGTCAGGTAGTCCCACCAGTCGCCGCTCCGCGTCGGCGTGCGCAGCGCGCTGGTCCCCATCGACGGATGGGTGGCGGACACTGCGCGCAGGGTGGGCTCGCGGTCGCCCTCGCGCCGGCCCGCGGCCACCCAGGTGCGCCGCGCGATGGCGATCGGGAGCACCTCGCCCCCGTTGTAGTCGGTGTGCTCGCCGATCAGGTTCACCCGGCCCGGCGCGGAGGCGATGACCTCGGGCGGGCGCCCGAAGCGGTCGACGAACAGCGCGCGGACGCTCTCGGCGTCAGCGGCGGGGGAGGGCGATGTCATGCAACCTGGTGTGCGGGCCGAACGGCGTGGAGGGGCCGGCTACTTCGTGTAGCCGAGGACTGTCGCCGTCTTCGTCGTAAGAGTCATGCTCGACGAGGTGAAGGTGCCCGTGTACGCCGTCGAAGCGCCTTCCAGGAGCGTGACGTTCGACCCGGTGACCTCCCAGGCTCCACTGAGCGAGAGGGTATCGCCATTCGGGTTCCCCCCCGTCTTGTACAGCACGATCGTCGTCTGCGTCCACCCCGAATCGGTGACCACGAGCGTCCCCGAGACGAGCGAGGAGTCCGTGAACGCCGCCGGCAATGCCTTGGCGTCCGCCGTCTTGAGGGTGTAGTTGCCGACGATCGGCGCGCTCGGGCCACCTCCGGTGCAGCCGCCGGCGGTCGGGTTCGTCGCGCAATCGGAGCCGCTGCTGCCGCCACAGGCCGCGAGGCCGGCGAGTGCGAGCGAGGTGAGGGCGAGGGTGAAGCGCATGCGAGAAACATCTCCAGATGATCCAGAGCGAACCTTGGGCGGTGCGCCGCCGGCTGGCAAGTGAGCGAAGTGGGCCGTGGCGGTGTGCGTGCCGCCGGCCACGCGAGGTCGTCTTCTATTAGGAAGTTGGCCCAAGGACGGCCCTGCTCCCCGGTGGCCCAGGGTCGCTAACTTGCTTTGCCGATGGCCAGGCCGCACCGACCGACCAGACGATTCGAACCGTGCCCCCGACGCAGACCGACTCGCTCCGTAACCTGCCGCCCTACGTCTTCGCCGAACTCGACCGACTCAAGGCCGAGGCGCGAGCTCGTGGGGCGACCCTCGTCGATCTCGGGATCGGCAGCCCGAACCTCCCGGTCGCGCCGGGAATCATTCGGGCCATGGCCGCTGCCGGCGAGGAGCCGACGTCGGGAGCGTATCCGCCCTTCCGGGCCACGCCGGGCTACTTCGACGCGATCACGGACTTCATGCACGCCCGCTTCGGCGCGACGATCGAGCCGGAGCGGGAAGCGCTCGCCCTCAGCGGCGCCAAGGAAGGGATCGCCCAGCTGATCTTCGCCCTGTGCGAACCGGGCGACGTCGTGCTCGTGCCGGAGATCTACTATCCGGTGTTCGCGCGCGCGCCGCTGCTGTGCCGCGCCGAGGTGCGCTGGGTGCCGATGCGCGCCGAGGACGACTTCGTCCTCGACCTCGACGCGATCCCGGCGGCCGATCGCAAGCGCGCCAAGATCCTGATCGCCAACTACCCGAACAATCCCACCGGTGCGCGCGTGGACGTGGATTTCCACGAGCGTGCGGTGAGGTTCGCGCAGCAGAATGATCTGCTCTACGTGAGCGACATGGCGTACAGCGAGCTCACGTTCAGCGGCCGTCCCGCGCCGAGCGCGCTGGAGGCGGACCCGGACCGTGAGGTGACGGTCGAGTTCCACTCCTGCTCCAAGACGTTCAGCATGGCGGGCATGCGCATCGGGTTCGTCGTCGGCAACGCCGACGCCGTCGAGGCGCTCGCGGCCTACCGCACGAACGTGGGCTACGGCACGCCGACGGTGATGCAGGCCGCCGCGGCGTACGCGCTCAACCACCACGCCGAGCTGGTACCGGCCACCGTGGCCGAGTACCGCGCACGTCGCGACGCGATGATGAACGCCTTCCACGCGGCCGGCTGGAACGCCGAGCCGCCGCCGGCGTCGATGTACCTCTGGCTCCAGGTGCCGGACGGCGTCGACGACTGGGAGTGGGTGCGCACGCTGATCGACGAGGATGGCGTGGTCGTGACGCCGGGCGTCGCGTTCGGCGACGGTGGCCGCGGCTGGTTCCGCGTCTCGCTCGTGCGCGACAAGGAGACGCTGGCCGAAGCGGCAACGGCCATTGCGGCGCGACGGGGGGCGATGCTGTCCGTGAGGTAATGGGGAAGCGAGGAAATGAGG
>Ga0136846_1227950_pt1 | contig 11383 bp, 11 predicted proteins | sample HopSoiMetagenom2_FD_96841 | JGI IMG/M metagenome (GOLD analysis project Ga0136846, IMG submission 96841) | Grasslands soil microbial communities from Hopland, California, USA - 2 Assembly 2016 (version 4) | ecosystem: Environmental > Terrestrial > Soil > Grasslands | place: USA: Hopland... | reverse complement strand
GCGTGGCGGCGGACAGTCCGCCGAGCGAGCCGCGCGTCGCGAGCGAGCGGATGTAGACGCCGGGATCGAGGGCGATGTCCTCCATGCGAATGCGATCACCGAGGAGCGCACCGCCGGTGAAGGGCGACGTCGGATCGACGCATACGATCCCGACCGTGAGCCCCTGCGCGCGGTAGCCGCGCGCGAGGCACATCGTGATCGAGCTCTTTCCCGCCCCGGGCGGTCCGGTCACGCCGACGCGCCGCGCATGACCCACCCGCGGATGGAGCGCCCCGAGCAGCCGGTCGTAGCCCTTGCGGTGGTTCTCGACGATGCTGATCGCGCGCGCCAGCGCGGCCTTGCGCCCCGCATCGAAGTCCGCCAGCAGGGCGTCGTGCACGTCGCTCAGGACTCGCCTCGCGGCGCGGGCTCGTCGTGCTCGTCGCGGATGTCGCCGACGAGCTCCTCGAGCAGGTCCTCCATCGTCACCAGGCCGACCGTCCGCTGCTGCTCGTCCTTCACGATCGCGAGGTGCTGACTGCGACGCAGCAGGCGGAAGAGCAGCTCGCTGCACGGCGTGGTGTCCAGCGCTGTGGCGACGGGCCGCGGCACGGGGGGGCGCTCGCCCGCCAGCTTGAGCACGTCGAATGCGTGGACCATCCCGACGATGTTGTCGATCGACCGATCGTAGACGGGCACCCGGCTGAACGCCGACGTTGCGAACTCCTCGGCCACCTCGCGCGCGCTGGCCGAACGCTCGATCGCGAAGATCTCATCGCGCGGGATCATCACGACGCGCACGAGCTTCTCGCCGAACGACATGACGCCGGTGATGATCTCCATCTACTGGCGCTCGCCCACGCCTTCGAGCTCGCCCTCGCGCAGCAGGTCCTGGATCGAGTCTCGTCCGCCGACGTCCTCCTTCTGCTTCTTGCGCTCGAACGGCAGGCTGGCGATCCGGCTGGCCGCGACGATCGGGCTGGTGATGATCGCCGCCGCCTCGAGCAGCGGTGAGAGGAGCGACGCCACCCCCGGCGCGAAGCGGCGGGCGATGGCGCGTGGGAAAAGCTGGCCGACGACGATCATCGCCGCGGCGTACGCCGCGAGCGCGAATGCGAGGCGCAGCGGCTGCCGCGCATAGTCGGTCGCCAGGAATCCACCGCTCAGCACGAGCACGAGCGCCACCGTGGAGCTCGCGGCGATGATCAGGCGCTGCGGGCGCTCGAGATATGCATGCGCCGCGCGCGAGCCGCGCAGCTGTTGCTCCACCAGATGACGCAGCCAGATCCGGCTCACCGAGCGCATCGCCATCCCGCCCGCGGTGAGCAGCGCGACCGTCACGACGCAGAATGCCAGGAGCACGGTGTGCGTCCCCATCATGCCGACGTCCCCATCGCGGGCTGCATCCGCTCGAAGTAGACCCGTTCGATGCGTCGCCGGCGGACCCGCTCGACGACCATCTTGTAGGCGCCGATCGTCGCCGACTCGCCGGGCCGCGGCACGCGGCCGAAGGTCTCGTACACGAGGCCGCCCACGGTCGCGACGTCGTCCTGGGCGAAGTCCTGGCCGAGCAGCTCGGAGAGCTCGTCGATCGTCAGGCGGCCGCTGATCCAGAAGCGGCGGCCCTCCTCCTGCTCCACCTCGGGCTCCTCGTCGTCGTACTCGTCGTGGATCTCGCCGACGATCTCTTCGAGGATGTCTTCGATCGTGACGAGTCCAGCGGTGCCACCGTACTCGTCGCTGACGATCGCAATGTGCGTGCGGCTCGCCTTGAACTCGCGGAGCTGCATGTCGAGCGGCTTCGAGATGGGGATGAACTGGGCGGGCCGCACGAGGGTCTGCCAGCCGAGCATCGGCTCGTCGTCGTCGATGATGAACGGGAGCAGGTCCTTCGCGTACAGGATGCCGGTGATGTTGTCGAGGGTGTCGTCGAACACGGGAAAGCGCGCGTGCTCGGAGCTCCGCACGCGGTCGACCACTTCGCTCCACGGCGTCGTGAGGTCGATGCCGACGATGTCCACGCGTGGCACCATGACGTCGCGCACGACGGTGTCGCCGAGCGAGAAGACCCCGTGCAGCAGCTGCTCCTCGTCGCGCGAAACGTCCGCTTCGGCGGCGACGACCTGACGGAACTGCTCGGCTGCTTCTTCCAGCTGCTCGGCGCGCTCGGCCAGCGTGGGTGGCGGCAAAAACCGCTCGAACAACGCGTCCAGCGCCACCCCCGCTCTCAGCACGGGGGCGAGCACCACTTCGAGCGCCTTCACCAGCGGCGAGAGTAGATAGCTGAGCCGAGGCGCGGTGGCGAACCCGATCGCGCGCGCGATCCCTTCGACGAGCATCACCGTCGCAAGTGCCGCGACGAGCATGGTCGACACGTCCGCGAGCTTGTCGTCGCCGGTGAGGTCGAGGCCGCGCGCGATCGCCGCTCCCGCCGCGAGGTGCGCGAGCACTCGCGTGAGCGAGAGTGCGCGGTGCGCGTACTCCGCCGGCCGCAGCCGTCCGGCGGTCGGTGCCGGAGGCTCGGGCTCGGGGTCGCCCCCGAGCAACGCGCCATCCGCCGCCGCGGCGAGGGCCGCGAGAACGACGGCTCCCGCCGCCACGACGGCTGCGGGCCCGTTCACGCGGCTCCTCCCTGAAGCGTCCGCAGCAGCTGCTCCTGCCGCTTCCACATCGGCGAGTGATAACGCGAGTCGTCCTCGGGGTGGTCGTGTCCCACCACGTGCAGCACGCCGTGCACCACGAGCCGCAGGAGCTCCTCGCGCACGCCGCGGCCATGAGCTTGCGCATTCTTCCGCGCGACGTCCGGCGAGATGTAGACGTCGCCGACCACCTCGGCCTCGGGACTCACCGGCTCGAAGGCGAACGAGATCACGTCCGTGGGGCCGCTGTGCCCGAGATGCCGGCGATTCAGGGCGGCGATGCGGCGGTCGGTCACGAACGCGACCGACACGGTGGCATCCCGCACCCGTTCCGCCCGCAGCACGCCCTCGGCGAGGGAGGCGACGCGCTCGCGAGCGACGGGAATACGGACGCCTTCGGTTGCAACATGCACGGTACGACTCATACCGTGGCGGGTTCGCTCGTCGCGACCGCCTTGGGGTACTCGACGCGGGCGTGGTACATCCCGCCAAGCACGCGCGCGAACTCGCGCTTCACGACGCTGATCTCCTTCAGCGTGATCGGCGCCTCGCGCAGCTGTCCCTCGGCGAACCGCTCGTCGACCACGCGGTCGATCACCTCGCGGATGCGCTCGGGTGTGGGATCCGTCATGCGCCGCGCGGCGGCTTCGACGCCGTCGGCCAGCATCACGATCGCCGTCTCACGGCTCTGCGGGATCGGTCCGGGATACGCGTACTCGTCCGGGTCGGCGACGTATCCATTCCGCTGGCGCGCCCGCTCCATGAAGTAGTTGATCGTCGCCGTGCCGTGATGCTCCGTGATGAACGCGCGAATGGTCGCGGGAAGGCCGACTTCGCGCGCGAGCTCGAGCCCTTCCCGCACGTGATTGCGGATGATGGAGGCGCTGGTGTCCGGCTTGAGCTGATCGTGCGGATTGCGTCCGCGCGCCTGGTTCTCCACGAAGTACTGCGGTTTGCCGAGCTTCCCGATGTCGTGGTAGTACGCGCCGACGCGGCCGAGGATCGGGTTGGCCCCGATGCCGCGGCACGCCGCCTCCGTCAGGTTCGCGATGGCGATCGTGTGTGCGTACGTTCCCGGCGCCTCGAGGCTGAGCCGCTGCAGCAGCGGGTGGTGGAGGTCTCCCCACTCGAGCAGGGTGAGGTGCGTCTCGTGACCGGTGAGCCGCTCCGCCCAGGGGAGGAACAGCATCGCCGCAATCACGCTCACGACGGACGTCGCCGTGGCGTAGATGATCCCGCGCAGCAGGTACGCCGTCGGCGCACCGGCCGCGACGCCCGTCGCGGTGACGGCGACGCTCGACACCGCGGCCACGATGATCATCCAGAGATACGACTGATCGCGCCGCAGGCTCGCGCGCACGGCGAGCGCCGCGCTTGCCCCGGACGCGAGCATCACGGGCAGCGCCGACGGCGTGTGGTACGCGGGCTGGGCCGCCAGCAGCACGGTGATCAGCGCGACGATGAGCAAGCTGACGCGCCGGTCGTAGAGCGCACTGACGACGACGCCGACAAAGGCGATGGGCACCAGCTCCGGCGCGCCGGGAAGCACGCGCACCGCCGCAAACGCCAGCACGACGATGAGCGCGACGAGCCCGCCGAGGAGCGCCATCGCGCGGTCGCTGTCGTGCAGCATCGGGCGGAACATGCGCACCGCGGCAACCATCGCCGTCAGCATCAGCAGGTTCACGACGAACGAGCCCACCAGCGCGTCCGGCGTCCGCGACAACAGCGCTCCGCCGAGCGCGAGTGTCGTGACGAGCGCGCACGCGAAGAGCAGCAGCAACCGCAGCACGAACGTGAGGACAGCAGAGCCTCGCGTCGTCGCAGTCGCGCCGTAGGCGCGGTCGGCCTCTTCGCGCAGGCTCATGCGCTCAGTCTCCGTCCTCCGCATACGCCTTGATGATGTCGCGCACGAGCCGGTGCCGCACGACGTCGACGTCGGAGAAGTAGTGGAAGGCGATCCCTTCGATCCCAGGGAGGATTCGCTCGACCTGCATCAGCCCGGACTCCTCCCGTTTCGGCAGATCGATCTGGGTCTTGTCGCCCGTGATCACGATCTGCGAGTTCACGCCGAGCCTGGTGAGGAACATCTTCATCTGCATCGCGGTCGCATTCTGCGCTTCGTCCAGGATCACGAAGGCGTCGCTCAGCGTGCGGCCGCGCATGAAAGCGAGCGGGGCGATCTCGATCACCCGCGCCTCGAGCGCGCGCTGAACACGCTCCTGCGGCATCATCTCGTCGAGCGCGTCGTACAACGGTCGGAGATAGGGGTCCACCTTGGCCTGCATGTCTCCGGGCAGGAAGCCAAGACTCTCGCCCGCCTCGACCGCGGGCCGTGCGAGGACGATGCGCCGCACTCGCTTGCGCGTCAATGCGTCCACCGCGGCCGCGACCGCCAGGTAGGTCTTCCCGGTGCCGGCCGGCCCGATCCCGACGACGATGTCGTTCTCGGCGATCTTGGCCAGATACTCGGCCTGCCCGCTGGTCTTCGCCTGGATGAGCTTCCGGACGCCCGGGAGCGCGATGCGCCCGTCGCCCGCTCCCCCGCCCCCTCCATCCCCGCTCCCGTCGTCCTCGCTGAGGCGCAGGACGTCGTCCGGAGTCAGCTCCATCCGCTGCCGCGCCCGGTCGATCATGCGACGCGCGATGTCGGTCGCCCGGGTCACCAGCTCCGACGGCCCCGAGATCGACATCGTGTCGCCCCGCAGGGCGACCTTCACCCCGCCGAGCCGGGACAGCTCCACGAGGTTGCCGTCGTTCACGCCGGCGAGGGTCAGCATGTCTGCACCCTCCGTCGACAGCTTCTGCGTGATCGAGTTCTCGCTCACGCCGGCTCCGTGACGCGGATGTGCAGGTCGGCGATGTCCGCCGCCGGTACCTGGCTCGGCGCGCCCTCGAACAGCGCACGCGCGGCGGTCGTCTTCGGGAAGGCGATCACGTCCCGCAGCGACGTCGCGCCGGCGAGCACCATCGCCACGCGATCGAACCCGAACGCGATCCCCCCGTGCGGCGGCGCTCCGGAGCGCAGCGCTTCGAGGAGGAACCCGAAGCGGGCCTGGGCCGTTGCTTCGTCGATCCCCAGCAGCCGGAAGATGCGCGACTGCACACGAGGGTCGTTGATGCGAATGCTCCCGCCTCCGAGCTCGGTCCCGTTCAGCACGAGGTCGTACGCCTGAGCTCGGGCCTTCCAGGGTTCGGTCTCGAGCAGATCGTGGTCCTCCGGCTTCGGCGCGGTGAAGGGATGGTGGACGGCCGCCAGCGCCCCCGAATCCGGGTCGCGCTCGAACATCGGGAACTCGGTCACCCACACGAACGCGTTCACACCCGAAGGCACGAGTTGCATTCGGTGCGCCACTTCCTGCCGTACCCGATCCAGCGCCGGGCTCGAGATGCGATCCGGGGCCGCGACGTAGAGGCCCAGGTCGCCTTCCGCCAGCCCGAGCTGCGACGCGGCGCCCTCGGGGAGGAACTTGGCCGCCGGCCCGTCGAGCGCGCCGTTCACGTGCTTGATCCGCAGCAGGCCGAACGCGCCGGCACTCTTCGCCGCCGCCTCCAGCTCATCGACCTGTTTCCGCGAAAGCGTAGCGCCGCCCGGCACGCGGATGCCCCGTACGCGCCCGCCTGCCTCCAGTGCCTTCTTCGTCACGACGAACTCCGTGCCGCGGAAGACGTTGCTGACGTCCTGTATCTCCAGCCCATAGCGCAGGTCGGGCCGGTCGATGCCGTAGCGCTCCATCGCCTCCGCGTACGGCATGCGCGGGATCGTCGCCGGAACCTCGCCGTCCCCTTCGCGCCAGAGGGCGCGGACGAGCCCCTCGGCGAAGCGCATAACGTCCTCTTCACCGACGAACGACGCTTCGACGTCGATCTGGGTGAATTCCGGCTGCCGATCCGCGCGAAGGTCTTCGTCGCGGAAGCAGCGCGCGATCTGGAAGTAGCGGTCGTAGCCCGCGATCATCAGCAGCTGCTTGTAGATCTGCGGCGACTGCGGCAGCGCGTAGAACTCGCCGGGATGTACGCGGCTCGGCACCAGGTAGTCACGCGCTCCCTCCGGCGTCGGCTTCGTCAGCATCGGCGTCTCGATCTCGAAGAAGCCGTTGTCGCTGAGGAACCGACGCGTCGTCTGCATCAGCCGGTGCCGCAGCATCAGGTTACGCTGCAGCTCGTCGCGGCGCAGATCCAGATAGCGGTGGCGGAGCCGGAGCTCCTCCGCGGCGAGCTGCTCCCCCTTCCCTCGCGCCACGGGGATCACCGGCGTATCAGAAGGACCGACGACCCGCACCGACTTTGCGCGCACCTCCACCCCCCCGGTGCCGAGCTCCGCGTTCCGCATCGCCTCGGGGCGCTGCGCCACGATGCCTTCCACCAACACCACGGTCTCGGCGCCGAGCGAGTGCGCAACCTGCGCCAGCTCGGGCGAGGCGGCGGCGAGGTCGACCGACACCTGCACGATTCCCGCGCGGTCGCGAAGGTCGAAGAACATGAGGCCGCCGAGGTCGCGCGCCCGGTGGACCCAACCACCGAGGCGAACCGTCGCCCCCACGTCATCGTCACGGAGGGCGCCGCAGAGGTGCGTGCGAAAGGTCGTCGCGAGATCGGAGTCAGTCATTCAGTGCGGTCGGAGTGGGTGCGGCGCGTTGCGGTGACGGCGCGCGAGACGAACGAGGCGCGGTTGGCGCGCTGGTTCCTGGAGGCACGCGGCAAGAGACGCCGCCCCAACGGTCGAGGCGGCGTCAGCGTCAACTTACTCATTCACGCGTGCGCGAGGTTCGCATCCGGATAGGGCAAATTAGCGCCATACCGGGGTATGGGGTAGCGTGGCCGCCGCGTACATCCCTTCCGCGGGCCCTCCTCAACTCCAAGTGCCACATCACCTTCGATGCTCGGGCACGAGCTCGGCAGGCACGCTCATGTGCCTCGTACCCTGCTGCGGTTCGCCGTGCTCCATCGGCTTCCCGGCGCCACTAGCTTTCACTGATGTCCAATCGCGCCAACCTCCTCAATCTCACTCCCGCCGACGCGGAGACCCAATTAGCCGCGGCGATGGCCGAGCTCGGAGAGCCGCGCTATCGCGTTGGGCAGCTTCTGCGGCGGCTGTGGGTCCGCCCCGTTGCGAGCTTCGATGAGATCACGGAGATCCCGCTCGCGCTGCGGCAGACCCTCGCCGAGCGGTTCGACCTGCCGCGGCTGACGCTCATCACGCAGCAGGCGTCCACCGACGGCACGCGCAAGTTTCTCTTCCGTCTCGCCGACGGCGAAGCGATCGAGACGGTCGCGATCCCGGACGGAAATCGCCTGACGCTCTGCATCTCGTCGCAGGCCGGGTGTGCGCTGCGCTGCGCCTTCTGCGCGACCGGCGCGATGGGCTTCTCCCGCAACCTGGAGCCGTTCGAGATCTCCGGTCAGGTGCGCGAGATGCGTCTCCTCCCGGAGCCGATCGAGGTGACGAACGTCGTGTTCATGGGCATGGGCGAGCCGCTCATGAACTGGAAGGCGGTGTCTCCCACGCTGACCGTGTTGAACGACCCTCGCGGGCTCGGCATCGGTGCGCGACACATCACCGTGTCCACCGTCGGCGTGCTCCCGGGCATCGTCGCGCTCGGCGAGCGTCCGGAGCAGTTCCGCCTCGCGATCTCGATCCACGCGCCATCGGACGAGCTACGCCAGCCGCTCATGCCGATCAACACGAAGTATCCGCTGCGCGAGGTGATCGAAGCCGCCAAGGTGTTCGACCGGCGCGTGACGTTCGAGTACGTGATGCTCGGTGGCGTGAACGATCAGCCGGACCACGCACGCCAGCTCGCCACGCTCGCTCGCGAATGCCGTGCGTTCGTGAACCTCATTCCGCTGCACCCGGGCGGCTCGCAGGGATTCATGCCGACGCCCTCGGACCAGATCGCGCGCTTCGCTCGCCTGTTGCGCGACCGCGGAGTGGAGGTCGCCGTGCGGAAGAGCCGCGGCATCGACATCGCCGCGGCGTGCGGGCAGCTAAGGGTCGAGCGGCTCGGCCGGCGGGCGCCACGAGCTGCCGACCAGCACGGTGACGTCCAGGTAGCGTGAGCTGTCGCGCCGCGCACGCGTGTGCGCCGGCGCCATCACCTTCGCGACCGCGCCGGCCCACTCGGGGTGGCCGGAGAGGTCGAGCACGAGCGTCGTGTCCATGGTCGGGCCGACGGTGCCCAGCTCCACCACGTCGAATCCGCGGTCGCGCAGGAGGCGGGTCGCACGCCGCGCCAGACCGCGCGTCTTCGTCGTGTTGAGCACCTGCACGCGGATCCGTACGCCCTCCGGCGCGCGGACGTCGTGACCGCCGGTCACCGACGCCAGCAGCGGCGCGGGCGCGTCGCCGCGGGCGTGCATCATCACGCCGCTCGCACCCAGCACGGCGACGAGGAGCCCGAACCCGCCGGCCAGCCAGAACCGCTTCATCGAACGCTGTTCCACATCCCCACCGCTTCCGGATAGAGTCTCATGCCTTCTCGCAGCGACCACTCCAGACGCGCACGCACGACCTGGCGAAACGTCGCGTCGAAGTCGTACGGCACCTGCGAGGCGAGATACGCGCGGTCGGCACGCGAGAATTTGCGCCCCGGCTCCAGATAGTCCGCCATGTAGAGCGCGCGCCCCAGCCGGCCCCACTGCGCCGAGCCCACCGTGTGGAACCGCACGGCATCGAGGACCTCCGTGCGCTGCTCGCCATCGCGTCGCAGCTGTTCCGCGGCGGCCGGCCCGTGCAGCATCTCGATCGCGTAGTCGGGGGAGTTGCCGCCCAGCTCGCGCAGCAGTGCATCGGGCGCGTCGCGCAGGGCGTCGTGGAACCGCCCCGCATCGTGCCAGGCGACGCGCTCGTCGTGCGGCAGCGAGAGCTTCGCCGCCCATTCGTCGAGGAGCGCTGTCACACGCTGGATGTGTTCGCGCCGCTTCTCCGTCACCTGGGCCCACGCGGGCAGCTCGACACCCGGCGTCGTATGCGTGCTCACCGAACGTCGCCGAGGATGGTGTCGAGCTCGCGGAGCTCGCGCTGCCAGAAGTCGCGCCGTGGCAGTCCGGGATGCGGCAGGGTCAGATGCGGCTCGTCTACCGTACGCTCGCCATACTGAACCAGATCGAGATCGATCGTCCGCGGCGCCCAGCGCGATCCACGCACGCGCCCCAGCGCAGACTCGATGCGGTGCAGCGCTTGCAGCAACGCCACGGGCTCCATGCGCGTGCGGAGGGCGACCATCTGGTTGAGATACGGAGGCTGCGCCATCGCGCCGAGCGGAGCGGTCTCCTCGACGGAGGACAGTGCCGCGAGCCGCGTCGCGGGGAGAAGCGACATCGCCACCCTGGCGCGATCGAGGTTGGCGGCGCGGTCTCCGACGTTGGAGCCGAGCGCGACGAACGCCAGCTCAGTCACGCGTCCGCTCCACGACGATCTCGGCGTACGACAGCGGGCCGTCCAGCATGACGTGCGGTTTACGCACCGCGACGCGTGCGTGACGGACCTGAGACAGAGCGAGCGCCCCGTCGGCGATGGCCGTCGCCACCTGCTCGAGATAGTCGATCGGCTCGAGGGCGACGGCATTCGACGTCACCTCGTACAGCGCGCGATAGTCGAGCACCGGCGCCTCGTCCGGCCGCGTGACCGCGAGGTCGACCTCGAGCGGCTGTGGATGTACACGCTCGTGTGCCAGGATGCCGATGCGCACGTGAAAGCGCATCCCGACCAGTGAGATGACCACGGGTCAGCGCACGCTCGTGATCCGACGCGTCAGGTCTTCGAGGTAGATCGCCACCGAGCGCAGCTCCTGCGTCGCCCCTTCGAGCTCGCGAAGCGCCGTTGCCTGGTCGCGCGCGCTCGCCGTCACCTGCTCCGCCCCGTCGCGATTCCGCCAGGAGATCTGGGCGATGCGCCGCACGCGATCGCTCAGCTTGGAGAACTCCAGCTCCTGCTCGCGCGACGTCATCGCGATGCGCTGCGCACCGGTCGCGGCGCTGGCCGTCGCCTCGACGATCATGTCGAGCGCACCGCGCGCCTGCTCGGACAACGTCTCGACATCCTGCACCACCGCCTCGCCGCGCGACATCTGCAGCGCCACGCGCCGCATCTGCTCCTCGAACGTCATCACGATGTCGCCCGCCTCGTCCGACGCCACGGCGCTCTGTTCCGCCAGCTTCCGGACTTCGTCGGCGACGACGGCGAACCCCTGCCCCTGCTCCCCCGCGCGCGCCGCCTCGATCGCCGCGTTCAGCGCGAGGAGGTTGGTCTGGTCCGCGAGCTCGCGGATCACGGCGATGAACTCGGTGATGCGGCGAACGCTCGTCGCCAGCTCCTGGATCTGCGCCCCGCTCTCGCCGACGAACACCTTGGCGCCGACGAGGCGTTCGATCGCCGTGGCGATGGTGCGCCGGTGCTCCGTCGCGATCTCGGTCGCGCGCTGGCTCGCCTCCGCCGCGGAGCTGCCGTCGTGGACGACGCCCTGCGTCGCCTCGTGCAGCGCCTTCGTCACCTCGAGCGAGCGGCCGACCTGCTCACCCTCCTCGGCGATCCCGCGCGTGATGTCGCTGATCGTGCGCGCCACCGACTCGCCGCCGCCGCGCAGCGCGCGCGCCGAGTCGGTCAGCGTGTCGAGCTGCTGGCTGACGCGATTCATCGCCTCGAGCAACGGACGACGCAGGTCGTAGATGTGCAGCGTGGTGGCGAGCTGGTTCGCGAACCGGCGGATCAGCGCCACTTCCTTCGCCGTGTACGCATCGGGCTTGTGGTGCTCGAGCTCGAGGAT
>Ga0136846_1231604_pt1 | contig 11384 bp, 14 predicted proteins | sample HopSoiMetagenom2_FD_96841 | JGI IMG/M metagenome (GOLD analysis project Ga0136846, IMG submission 96841) | Grasslands soil microbial communities from Hopland, California, USA - 2 Assembly 2016 (version 4) | ecosystem: Environmental > Terrestrial > Soil > Grasslands | place: USA: Hopland... | reverse complement strand
TTGAAACGCAGCCCCCTGTCGCCTATGTCAGTTTCGGTCCGATGGTGACGCGTGTTCCCGGCTACGCATTTTCGACCACCATGGCAGTTCAAACCAGTGCTGCCGATGCCAAGTGGACGACCCAAAACAGGAAGGCGATAAGTGCAGTTTTGCAAGAGGTCCTGGCCAAGGTCGATGCACGCACTCTGCGTACCCCTAAAGGTTTGGCTGCCCTGCAAGAGGCGCTGAAGCTGACCACTAACAGGACGTTTCAAACCGAACAAGTGCAAAATGTTTTGCTGACCGATTTCGTCCTCGAAAAGGATCGCAACTGAAGCTGCGGCCAGCTTGTCTTATTGATCCGTTTGTATTTGGCGCCACCTTGGCGCCCCTGCGGGGGCAGGGGGCAATTGCTGCACGCAACGGAAAACAAAACGCACTTAATCGTCCTTTGCACGCTTTAACGCCATGCGCCAGCCCCCGCCAGCGAGTATCGACTCAACGACGCGCATGAAGGTCCGGCACTTGGCCAAGGCGCTCGATACGATCAGCATCGATATCCCGACCGTCTTTGATCACGGTATCCCTGCCCGCGGTCGCGCGTTCGCCGGTACCTTCGGCATCGGAATCGCTATCGAGATTGGCGTCGCCGACATCGGGGCCAGCGGTGCCCCCGGCTGTATTTTCCTCCGGGTCGGAAGTAGTGCCGGTATCGAGCGGGAGACTGATCTGCTGACTCAATCCAATTCCGCCATGCACGTCGCTTCCGCTATCGGATGTATCGCTAGGCCCAAGCGCGTCGGTCCCATGCCCTTTACCGATCTCACGATCGGCAACAGGGACCAGTTCCGGATTCAGGGTGCTGGTGGTGCTAGTTGCCATGATGCGCTCCTTGATCAGGTTTGTGATGTAAACACAATTCTTGGATTGAATGCAGCGGCACATAGTTCTGCTTATCGTCGCCATTTTCCAGGAAAGCGGATGGCAATCAAATTGCCTGCATTCATCGGTTTTGTGTTTCACTTAGCGTGATTCACTACACTATTGCCGGACAACCGTGACGCCTTCCCGAAAGATCATTCATTGCGATTGCGACTGCTTTTATGCCGCAGTTGAAATGCGTGACGACCCGTCGCTGCGCGGACGGCCGCTTGCGGTGGGCGGGCAGCCCGATCAGCGTGGCGTGGTGGCGACCTGCAATTACGAAGCGCGTCATTTCGGCGTACGTTCCGCGATGGCGACGTCGCAGGCATTGAAGCGTTGTCCGGATCTTGTCGTGTTGCCGCCAGCGATGGAAAAATACCGGGTCGCGTCCCGCCAAATTTTGGCGATCTATCGCGATTACACCGACGCGGTCGAACCCTTGTCGCTGGACGAGGCCTATCTTGATGTCACCAGCGCGACGCACTTCAAGGGCAGCGGCACGCTGATTGCGCAGGACATTCGTGCGCGCATCGCAAAGACGGTTGGCATCACTGCATCGGCCGGCGTGGCGCCCAATAAATTCCTGTCCAAAATCGCCAGCGACTGGAATAAACCCGATGGCCTGTTCGTGATCAGGCCGCACGAAATCGACGCGTTCGTCGCGGTGCTGCCGGTTGAAAAATTGTTCGGCGTCGGCAAGGTTACCGCCGCCAAATTGAAGCGGCTCGGCGCGCATCACTGCGCGGATTTGCGCAACTGGTCGATGGGCGACTTGCAGCACCATTTCGGAAAATTCGGCGAGCGCTTATTCGACCTGTGCCGCGGCATCGACCAGCGTGACGTATGTGCGACGCGCGAGCGAAAATCGATCAGCGTCGAAGAAACTTATGTAGTCGATTTACCGGATCTCGGCGCGTGCGCGCAGCAATTATCAGTGCTGCTCGAATCGCTGGCCCGCAGTGTGCAGCGCCTGAAGTCCTAGCGCTTCATCGCCAAGTTATTCATCAAGATCCGTTTCAACGATTTCCGAAAAACCACAGTGGAGTGCGTGAGCGCCGCCATCGATCAGACGCTGTTTCACAAGCTGCTCGAGACCGGATTCCAGCGCGGGCAACGGCCGGTACGCTTGCTGGGCGCCGGTGTTCGCCTGGACGAGGGCGACATCAACTTCAATCAGTTGGGATTGTTCGGCGGCGATGGCGACTTCTCGCTGGAGCTGCCTGCCGGCACAACGGAATAGGAATGCAGCACTCTCCGGCTCCACGCCATTTTTTGTCGCGAAATTGGCCTGTTGAAGCGCTACGCGCGCGTGTAAAATGACGCCTTTTTCCGGGTGCTCACCATGTGGTTCAAGAACCTTCAGATTTACCGACTTCCAGCCCCGTGGGCGATGACATCCGAACAACTGGAAGCCTTGCTGGCACCGCAGGCATTCGTGCAAGGCACCAGCCTCGAGTTGCAAACGCAGGGCTGGATATCGCCGCGTGAAAACGGCATGCTGGTACATACCGTCAACCGCCAAATGCTGCTCTTGCTCGGTGTCGAAAAGAAACTGCTGCCGGCAACCGTGATCAACCAGGTAACAAAGATTCGCGCCGCTGAAATCGAAGAACAGCAGGGTTTCCAGCCCGGACGCAAGCAAATGCGGGAACTCAAGGAGCAAGTCGCCGATGAGCTGTTGCCGCGTGCTTTCAGTATTTATCGCAGTACCTGGGTCTGGATCGACCCGGTCAACGGCTGGCTGGTGGTCGATGCCGCCAGCGCCGCCAAAGCCGATGAAGTGATCAAGCTGCTGCTCAAATCGGTCGACAAGCTGCCATTGGAGAGTTTGCACGTGCAACAATCGCCAGTCACGGCGATGACCGATTGGCTCGCCGCCGACGAAGCACCGGGCGGCTTTACCGGGGACCAGGGTACCGAGTTGCGCGCAACAGGCGAGAGCAAGGCGACGGTGCGTTATGTGCGTCACACGCTGGAGGCGGACGATGTGCGACGCCACATCGCGGCCGGCAAGCAATGCACGCGTCTGGCAATGACGTGGGCCGATCGCGTGTCATTCGTGCTGACTGAATCGCTCACGATCAAGCGCGTGGCGCCGCTCGATGTGCTGAAAGAAGGCGCTGATTCGACGACCAAGAACGACGACGAGCGTTTTGATTCGGATATTGCGTTGATGACCGGTGAATTGAGTCGCATGCTGGCCGATCTGGTGCAGGCATTGGGCGGCGAAGTGCCAGCCAAAATGGCGGCATAGCAGTGACCACTAGCGTCTTGGCGCATAAACAGGTTTTGCAGGGGCAGCCCTGCCCCCTGTTGCATTCCTGGCGACGCTCATCGCGGGCGTCGCCTGTTCCTGGAGAAACGAAGCTGCGCCGAATCGGATGAATAGGCGATAGGGATAAAAAAAAAGACGACCCGAAGGTCGTCTTTTTTCTTGCTACTGGCGGAGCGGACGGGGCTCGAACCCGCGACCCCCGGCGTGACAGGCCGGTATTCTAACCAACTGAACTACCACTCCGAAACTGCAAAAATGGTTTCATTGCATCGCATTTGACTGGTGGTGGGTGCTGAGAGGCTCGAACTCCCGACCTACGCCTTGTAAGGGCGCCGCTCTACCAACTGAGCTAAGCACCCAAATTCGCTACCTAGTCAGTCAAATACTTGCTGACACATGTCACTGTGCCTGAAGGGTGCGAATTATACAGCAGATTAATAAATTTGGGGAGTGCCTGAAACTGAAAGAGGCAATGGGCGCATTCTGCGGCACGGCAGCGCTCCATTGATAAATAAGGCGATATGGCCTGCGCCGCTAGCACCGAGAAAAAGTTGATCACCTACAAAGAGCGCGCTGGTAGCGGCGACCCGTGTGGCACTTTTGCCTATCATGGCTGCGACGACGTGGACGATGACGTGACGGCGCGTACAATTGATCCGCTGATGACCTAAGTAAGCCACACTGCCATGATCGACACCCCTTCCGAGCAGATCCTGTTTCCCGCAATCGAACCTTATCAGAGCGGCATGTTGCCAGTGGACGAACTGCACACGCTGTATTGGGAGGAGTGCGGCAATCCGAGCGGCATCCCGGTACTGTTTCTGCATGGCGGACCGGGCGGCGGCCTGACCGCCAAACACCGGCGCTTTTTCGATCCGGCCTATTACCGTATCGTGTTGTTCGATCAACGTGGTGCCGGCAGATCGACGCCGCTGGGCGAATACCGTAACAACACCACGCAGTTGTTGATCGCAGACATCGAACACCTGCGGCAAATGCTCGGTATCGAGCAATGGCTGATGTTTGGCGGCTCGTGGGGTTCGACGCTGGCGCTCGCATATGGGCAAGCGCACCCGGAACGTTGCACCGGCTTCGTGCTGCGTGGCATTTTCTTGTGTACGCGCCCAGAGATCGACTGGTTCCTCAACGGTATCAAATGGTTTTTTCCAGAGGCCCATGCGCAATTCACCGCGTCGATTTCGCAACATGAGCAAGATGATCTGCTGCTCGCCTATCAAAAACGGTTATTCAGCCCGGACCCGGCAGTGTACTTGCCCGCTGCTCGCACTTGGAGCCGCTACGAAGGCAGTTGTTTATTTTTAAGGCCCGATTCGGACGCGGTCGAGCAATTCAGTTCGGAAGCCGTGAGTCTCGGCTTGGGACGGCTGGAAGCACATTATTTTTTAAACAACGGCTTTTTTACGGAAGATCAGCTAATCCGCAATGTCGATCGTATTCGGCATTTACCGGCGGTGATCGTGCAGGGGCGTTACGACATTGTATGTCCTCCGCTATCGGCGTATCGTTTGCATGAAGCCTGGCCGCAAGCAAAGTTCCACATGATTGCGGACGCCGGTCATGCCGCGACAGAACCGGGCACTGCGGCCGCGCTGGTGGTAGCGATCGAGCAGTTCAAGACCAAAGGTAGTTTTGATTGAAAAGCAGAGCTACAGCAGGGCAAAAATCAGGAATAGTAGCGGCTTGCCAATAAGCAGCCACTCAAAATAAATTGTGTTTTTATTCGTTTACTTAATTTTAAAAGGCAAGCACGCCACATTTTGTAGATGGGCTACAACTCTCTTTGCCCGAGGAGGTGTGTATGAGTGCCGCAATAAAAAAGTACCGATTGGTAACGCGCAGCGATTTGGTACTGCATCCGTCGATAGCGAATATTTGTTTTCCTCTTTGGACATCATGAAAACAGCGCTCGTAATGCTTTCCACCGCATGCCTCTTGGCGGGCTGCGCAAGTCATCAGTCAGACAAAGCCGCCACGGCGCCAGGTAACCGCGCATTGTCTGCAAGCACGCCGAAGGACACTTCGCGCGCATCGACGCTGGCGGGGTACAAGCAGGATCTGGCACAGCACATCGCGGACGTAAATTCGGCCAAGGTATTCCCAGGGCGACCGCAGGCATTGTTGCGTTCGGTGGTCGTGGTGAAATATGTAGTCGACGCGGGCGGTAATCTGATGCGCAGTGAAATCCTGCGTTCCAATCATGATCGCGACACCGAAACAACGGCGTTGGCGTCATTGCGGAAAACCGCACCCTTTCCGAAGCCCGCGTCGCATTTGCTGAGTCATGGTCGTATCGAAATTACAGAGACTTGGCTTTTCAATAACGATGGCCGCTTCCAGTTGCGCACCATCGCGCAGCCGCAGATGAATGAATAACGGCCTCGCCTTCAGACAGGACAACATTGGCCGCCAAACAGAGATGTAACGAAAAAACACGGGTTTGTCATCCAGTAACGGCGGGTGACCGGGGCATTCACAAGCCGATTGTTGTCGTTTGTTACAGATTTTTACATTTCAAAAAAGGCATTACTATTCAATGGCTTGTAGCGTTTTTTCAGAAATTGCATGGCGTTTGCGGTGCCGCAGCTTGAACGCGCCACGGGTTAGCGCATCCAAAGTTTGCATCCAGGATGCATTCCCTAAATTTCAGGAGTTAAATATGACGTTAAAAACCGCAATTCATACAGTGTCGTTATTCATTGCCGCATCAGCGTCTTCGCTTGCGCTGGCGAGTGGTTCGGGCGTTGACGCAGGCGCCAATGTGCGCGTGGCGGTTCCGGTCGCCGGACAACCCGCTGCAACCGACGTTGCCAAAGAGACGAAGGGCACCGTCAATGGAGTGGCCGATACTACCGGCACGACCGCTGATGCGGTAACGGACAAGACGCATTCTTCTGTGGTTCCCTCAGCCGATGCCAAGGCCGATACCAAGGCCGATACCAAGGCCGATACCCACGTCGCTGCCAGGAAAGCCAAGCCCACCAAAGCTAAACCGGCCAAGCCGTACACTTCCGACGACGGGAAGGTTGGCGAAAATGTGAAAGGCGGCACCCCTTCCGGTTCGTAATCGGATAGCGCATCATTGAGCAATACAGCGGCCTGCGGGCCGCTTTTTTACGCCCTTTGCAAGAGGAACGTCCGCACGCGATTGCCGGTCTGCTGCTACGATACGCGCGGCCGATGCATCGATCGCCGCAGAAATGTTGATGAGTGGCGATGCGAGCATTTCGGCACGGACGGTTTGTGTAAGCTGCTTTTTTAAAACGCAGCACGCCAATATCGTTTTTAACGGTGCCCGCAAACCCATGCCTCGATGTTTGCCGCGCGCCGATTAATCTGCTTAAATGATATTGAGCATGACCTCAAACAATCCTTCGGGATTTTAAAAAAAAATTAATCAGGACAGATGAAATGGCCACCATAGATTGTCAGCGCCCGCCCAAGCTCTATCGATATTCAGGGCGATGCTGGCTGGAACGTTCCTTGACCTTGGGCGAATTTCGCTTGCGGCCCGCCGCCGATGACATCAAACACAGCCACTCGCACGCCAGTCAGCACATTTTGCCGTTCGGACCGCCCGCGGCGCGTGGCGCAACGCCGGCCAGTTATCTCACGCTGAGCTTGGCGAAAGCATGGGATGACATGCTATTCGATGAATTTTCCGGGGCGGATTCTTGCCTCGTGATCCATAACGCCGAAGAATTTGGCGAGCGCATTCACCGCGCGGCCCAGCGCGCATTGCCCAACTGGGCCGGCATCGACGCCGCCATTTCATATGGCGTGCCGAACCCTCTGGGCGCGGCGTTTTCGAAGGTCAAGCAGTATGCAAACCAGAAAGAATGGCTGTTCGCATGGCGTCCGATGCAAGCAACCATGTCATTGAATCCGGTAGTCATTGAGATTGGCAATATCGAAGGCATTGCAGAGTTGCGCGCAAAAGCAGCGTGACGTTTTGGATCCCGCAGTAGGCAGGACGGTTTTTTCTCAGGAAATACCGAAATGAAAACCCTGACAGTCGATGTCGCTGTAATCGGTGCCGGTACGGCCGGCCTTGCGGCGTATCGCGCGGCCCGGTCGCACGGCAAGCGGGTGGTTCTGATCGAAGGCGGCCCCTACGGTACCACTTGCGCGCGGGTCGGATGCATCATGCCCAGCAAATTGTTGATCGTCCCGCCGAAGCTGCGCACGCAATTAGCGCGGCACCCGCGTTCGGCGTGCATGGCGGCGCGGTGTGCGTTGATGGCAAGGCAGTGATGGCGCGGGTGCGTGCCGAACACGATCGCTTCGTCGATTTCATCCTGAGCGGCATTAATAAAATCGCCGCTGACGATCGTCTGCGCGGCTATGCAAGGTTTGTCAACGCCAGGCAATTGCAAGTGGATGAGCACACCATCGTCAACGCCGAACGCATCGTCATCGCAACCGGTTCCAGCCCGCAGATACCGGTTGAACTGCACGAATTGGGCGAGCGCGTGGCGCTGTTCGGCCGCAGCGACCGGTTGGCGCAATTGAGTGATCCTGCGGTGCGCGATGTGGCAGCGTACCGCATTGCTCGGCGTCCAGCGCGACGACAATGGCGTGTTGCTGCATTCGCGTAGCGCCGACCGGTGGTTGAAGAAGGGGTGCGCACCGCGCTGCGCGACCTGCGTGAAAAACTATTGCATGACGTCCCGGAGATAGAACATTGCACACCGATTGCACGCCGGGGGTATGAGTTCGCATAATGACAAAATAGGAAGAGGTCGGGGAGGGCAAGGATCTTGAAAAGCGAACAGCGCTTTCGTGCCGTCGTGTATTCTTGACCGCATTGAGAGCACGCGACACCGGCGAGTGCGCGGGCCGAACAGTCGCTGCTTCGCACTCAATGAAGGCAATCGCAAGCTGGAGGATGTGCAACCAGCCACAAGGCTGGTTAGGCATAAGTTGGAATGCGCGCCATCAAACATCGTCTTTAACGCGATCCTTCCAATATCGGGGCGCGCTTGCCCTACCCGGTTTGGCTGGGTATGATGGCCCCGAAGTGACGGAATTATTTCAACCTGTAACGCCCGTACCGCATCGCGGGACGCCATATTCATCTATCTATAGGAGTGCGCCATGCTGGCATCGAACGTGAAGACCGTGCGAAATGATATGAAAACACTGATGAAGGATGCGCAGGCGCTGTTTCGGGAAGCGACTTCCGCAACCGGCGAAAAGGCCGACGAGTTGCGCGCCAAGGGCCTGAGCCTGCTCGAAACTGCGATGTCGAAAGCGCACGAAGTGCAAACGGCCGCGCTTGAAGCCGGCAAGGAAGTGGTCGAAACTGCAGACGACTTCGTACAGGAAAATCCGTGGAAGGCGGTCGCGATTTCCGCCGGGGTTGGCCTGCTGGTAGGCATGCTCATCTCGCGTAAGTAAGCGCTAACCATCGACCTAATGGAATCTCAGCAAGCGAGTGCCGCCAAAGCCGGCCCGGGCCTGATCGCCGGACTGGTCGCGGTTGCAAAGAATGTATTCGGCTTGGCGCTGAATCGGATCGAACTCGCCGCACTGGAGTTTTCGGAAGTACGCGCCAATTTTTTGAAACTGTCGCTGGTCTTCGCATGCGGCATCATGGCAGTGGGGTTCGCGCTCGTATACTGGACGGTTCTCATCGTGTACCTGAGCTGGGACGCACTGGGATGGAAAATATTGTTGATCCTCGCAGCCGTATTTACGCTGCTGGCGATAGGCATATTCCTGTATGCGCGCTCCCTATTGGACCAAGGTAAATTATCGATGCCGGCGACCATGACGGAATTGCGCAGTGATCGCGATGCGTTACTTTAGGGCCTCTTGGAAAAAAATGAAGAACCCCACGCAGGCATCCATTGCGCAACGCAAGGCCAAATTGGTCGAGGAGGGCGCGGCATACCGGTCCGGCATCGGCGAAGCCGCGCAGGCAATCGAGGCGAGTTTGCGCATGGAATCGCTGGCCAGGAACGCACTCGGCTATCTTGCCACGATCGGTTTTGGCTTGCTCAAAAAGCGCACCGGTGCTGCTGGTGTAGGCTTGCAAACCGCGCTACCGTTGTTGATCGGCGGAATATCCGTATTGAAGAGAAAGCCTTGGGTGAAATCATTGTTGCGCAGTGCATTGATTGCAGGCACCGTAGGCACAGTAGTCAGCATGGTCGCCAGAAAGAAAAAAGCGGTCACCGCACCCCAGATCAGCAAAGGCAACGGCCATTGGAAGTAGGGCCGGCCTTCGGATCTGCACTACCGTAATTCGCGTGGAGTGCATCCTTCCCATCAAGTTGCGAACTTGCATTGCTTCTTTGTGTCGAATAATCTTTATTTAAGGACACAAGGAGAAAAACTATGAAAAAGCAAGCAGTCGTATCGACCATCGCAGCCGCCATTGCGCTCACGGGCTGCGCCAACATGACGGAAACGCAGCGGGGTACCGCTACCGGCGCTGGTATAGGAGCCGGCCTAGGGGCAATACTAGGCGCGACCACTGGTGACGGCGGCGGCCGTCGAAGTGCGCAAGGTGCGGTGCTGGGCGCCGCCGCTGGCGCGGTGGTCGGCAATATCTGGTCCAGCAAGATGGAACAGCAAAAGCGAGAAATGGAGCAGGCCACGCGAGGCACCGGTGTGCAGGTCAGCCAGACGCCGGACAATCGCCTGAAGCTGGATATTCCGGCTGACATTTCATTCGACACCAACCGTGCCGACATCAAACCCAATTTCCGTCCGGTGCTCGACAAGTTTGCGGGGACGCTGGTGGAGCATCCGTACACCATGGTCACCATTGTCGGCCACACCGACAACACCGGCAGCACCGCGATCAATAATCCGTTGTCGGAGCGCCGCGCAGCCCGGACCCGTGACTATCTGGAGACCAAGGGCGCCGCCTCCAACCGCTTCAAGATCGAGGGCAGGGGAGCGCGCGAGCCGCTGGTCGCCAACGACAATGACATCAATCGTGCAAAAAACCGCCGAGTGGAAATTTTCGTGGCGGAGCAGCAGGCGACTGCACAGACCGCACAAATGCCGTCCCAGGTTCCGCAGCAAAGATGAGGACCGCACGGCGCCGAATCGATGCGTGAATCGTTTCGCGCAATGGGATGTGCAATGCCGCGCCAATAAAAAAAAGCCGACCCGAAGGTCGGCTTTTTTTGCGCGCGTAATGCTTATTTTGCGGCAGCAGCCATGTAATCTACAGCGGCCTTGACTTCGTCATCCGATGCAGTAGAGCCACCCTTGGCCGGCATCATGCCTGCCTTGCCTTGGAAGCCCTTGATCGCGTGTTCGTACAAAACAGATGGTCCCTGCTTGATGCGCGCGGCCCATGCGGTTTTGTCGCCGAATTTCGGTGCGCCTGCAATGCCTGCGCTATGGCAAGCCTGGCACGTGGCTTCATAAAGCTTTTTGCCGGCATCGGCCGATAGTTTGGCGGGTGCAGCCGCTGGTGCAGCAACAGGTGCAGCAACAGGTGCAGCAACAGGTGCAGCAACAGGTGCAGCAACAGGTGCAGCAGCCGGCGCATTCGCCGCTTCCGCTGCAGGGGCCTCCGCTGGTTTCGCTGCTTTCAAATCAGGCTCTTTGAATTTCGCGCCTGCTTGATTTGCCATGAATGCCACTGCACCGGCAACTTCAGCCTCGTCCAGGTCGGGATTGCCGCCCTTGGCCGGCATTGCGCGGATACCGTTAACCGCATGCGTCACCAGCGTGTTGTAACCTTGCGCGATACGAGCAGACCAAGCGCCGGCATCGCCCGTTTTCGGAGCGCCGGCCGCGCCGGTCGCATGACAGGCAGCACATACGGCTTTATAGACGTCTGCGCCGGCTTGCAATTGTTTCGGGGCATTCACGTCTTTCAGAGTGAAGCCTTCGTCTGCTACCGGTTTGATGCGCGCAGCGACCGCTTCGGGGCTTTCACCGCCAGAACCGGCGCCGATTTTCTTGTCGTTGGCGACATACTGTACCAGCAGGACGATGCAGATGATCGGCACTAAAAAGCCGGCAGCAATGGCTGCAATAAGCTGTTTTGGTGTCTTGATCGCGGATTCGTGTTCGTGATGTGCGTCGCTCATTATTCCCTCAATGCAATTTTTGAAACCGGTAGGCGGCTGTGCGGACATAGGGGCGCAATTCAAATGCTCCAGCGCAATGCCATGCCAAACCCTTGATTATAGACGTAACGTGCTCGATTTGGAACGAA
>Ga0136846_1218573_pt1 | contig 11385 bp, 11 predicted proteins | sample HopSoiMetagenom2_FD_96841 | JGI IMG/M metagenome (GOLD analysis project Ga0136846, IMG submission 96841) | Grasslands soil microbial communities from Hopland, California, USA - 2 Assembly 2016 (version 4) | ecosystem: Environmental > Terrestrial > Soil > Grasslands | place: USA: Hopland... | reverse complement strand
GATAGATTTAGTGCCTGTTGAAGAAGAAATAGATGCGGCGGAACAACGAAGCGCTGATTTCCATTTAATGGAAAAAGCAATGATGAGTCTGGGGGAGCCGTGTAAGAGCCTGCTGGAGGCCTACTATGTTCATAAGAGAAAAATGAGTGAGATAGCAGGTAGCTTTGGTTACACCAATGCAGACAATGCAAAGAACCAAAAATACAAATGCCTGATGAGATTGAAGAAGATTTTTTTTGCTCAATATAAAAATGAATCTGCGTAATGGAAGAGCTTCAAATGTTGGATGCGGTTGAGCGGTACATCCGCGGAGAAATGAATCCGCAGGAGAAAGAATACTTTGAACAACTTAGAAAATCGAACCCCGAGGTTGATCAACTGGTTGTAGCGCACGCCATGTTCCTGAACCAGATGGACAAGTACGGCGAACAAAAGAATTTCAAATCGGTACTCAATGAGGTGCATACGAATCTTGTTGAAGCAGGAGAAATTAAAGAACGGGTTCCGCAGGCAAAAGTTATTGACCTTTTCAGGAAGAATAAGAAAGTGTGGGCAGTTGCCGCTTCCATAGCCGGCATTACTGCACTGACTATCGCAGGGACTGTTTCGTATGTATCCCAAAAAGAAAATACTGCGAAGATTGAGCAGTTAGACCGAAAGATCACGAGCGCGAACGACGGATATAAGAAAACAAACGATAAACTAAACGAGGTCACGGCCATCATTTCAAAAGCACCTCAAAATGCACCAATAATTTTCGGTGGAACAGGTTTCCTCATAGATGTAAAAGGGTTGATTGTGACCAATGCTCATGTAGTAGATCACGCCCGCAGTGTAATAGTGCAGAACAACAAACAACAAGAGTTCCGCGCGAAGACCATATACGTGAATGAAGCAACAGACATCGCCATCCTTAAAATTTCTGACGAGGATTTCAAACCATTTGCAACGCTTCCTTATGCCATCAAAAAAACAGGAGCAGACCTTGGCGAGCAACTCTTCACGCTTGGTTATCCCGGCGAATCCCTTGTGTATAATGAAGGATACATGAGTGCTAAGACAGGAAATAAAGGTGATACCATGACTTGCCAGATAGGAATATTTGCGAATCCTGGTAACTCCGGTGGACCTGTCTTCAATAAATACGGCGAAGTGGTAGGGATCATTAATACACGCCAACTCCAGGCTGAGGGTGTAGTGTTCGCAGTGACAGCAAAAAATATCTTCCGTTCAATTGATGCGGCAAAAGAAGATACTACATTCGGAAATCTGAAATTGCCTACAACTTCTTCTATTAAGAATCTTGACCGGCCGCAACAGATAAAGAAAATCGAAGATTGCGTATTTATGGTGAAGAGTTACTAGAGATTTAGGTCCTCTGTTTTCGTGGGCTATCGTCTTTCTTCCTCGTGCGTCGGAGATTCTGTGTCATGATTTAACATCCACTTTGTTTCCCCACAGTCTTGGAGGATACTCTCCCTTATTCACCAGTTGCTGAAAACTTTCTTTCACTATTGGTGCATCTTCTTTATACGTTACTCCAAACCATTGTGCGCGTGTTGGGATCACTTTTATCTTTCCTTTGCCCGACCGAACAAATTTGTCACCGATGATTGGAATAAAGAACTCTGCTTTCGGATTACTGGCGTTATCATTTACAAACTCTTTAAACCAGCCCTCTATCAACGGGAAAACAGTTTGATGGAAACACCAGAAGTTCATCGACACTTTTGCGTCGGCAGGTACCTCGTGCTTGCCATCCGCTTCTTCATATACAATTCTTTTCCCTTCGCGATAAATTTTTGTGCGTTCCGCGATTGAAACGAGGAAATTATTTTTGTCGACCTCGCAAACGCCGCGACTTACGGTTCCATGCTCCGAAAGCGTTTTCGGCAGGTCATATCCAATTATTGCGTAAAGATCCGGACTTACCTCGCCCGTAAGAAATTGATATGATTTTTCAAACGAATCACGTCCATAAAAATCGTCGGCATTAATTACCGAAAAGGGTTCCGCAATTTTTTCTCTTGCGCAAAGCACCGCGTGAGCTGTCCCCCAAGGCTTTTCCCTTCCGGCGGGCACTTGTTGCCCGTTCATAAAGGAAGTTAATTCCTGGTAAACATATTCTGTTTTGATTTTTCCTTTAAGTTTCGGTTCGAATATGGATTTAATATCATCGGCGAAACTCTCCCGGATAATAAAAACCACTTTCTTGTACCCTGCCCTAATGGCGTCATAAATAGAATAATCCATAATTGTTTCCCCCGATGGCCCGAAGGATTGTATCTGCTTCATACTTCCATACCGTGAAGCCATACCCGCTGCCAGTATTAAAAGTGTTGGTTCCATTTCAATTAATTTTATTCTTTTATGAACGAAACAAAAGTAAGGATTTATGATTGCTGCGATCGAAGCCCTTGTCTCGATTCACGAAGCGTCAATCGAACCGGTAAAATTTCCATCCGGAGCACGTGACCACTATGCGATTGACGCTTTGAGACTAGATAAAATTCATGCCATCATTTCCGGTAATAAATGGTTCAAGTTGAAGTATTCATTATTGGAAGCGATGCAACAAAACCGGACGACATTGGTTACGGTTGGCGGTGCTTATTCCAATCATCTTCTTGCAACCGCCTGTGCATCCGGTATGGTCGGCCTGCAAAGTATTGGCATCGTTCGCGGTGAATCTCCTGTAAATCTTTCGTGCACGCTCAAAACGGCGAAGGAGTATGGGATGGTAATAGAATTTCTCCCGAGGGCAACATTCGCGGATAAGCGTCAACTGCACAGTTTCGTTCGGGAAAATTATCCACATGCATATTTTATCGAAGAAGGTGGAGCAAGCGATAAAGGTATCACTGGCGCGCAGGACATTCTGACGGCTCAACAGTTGAAGCAATATGATTATGTCTGTTGTGCAATTGGCACAGGCACTACTATGGCAGGTATTGTCAAAGCCTCCAGGCCAAACCAACAAGTTCTCGGCATAGGCGTACTTAAAATTCCAGTTGGAATAAATCCCTTACAAGCGTTTCTCAAGGCAAATTGCGAGCCTCTGACAAATTTTGAAATTCTTTACGACTATCACTTCGGCGGATATGCAAAGTTCAACAGTGAACTCATCAACTTCATGAATACATTTTACACGTCATCATCTATTCCTACTGACTTTGTTTATACTGCGAAATTGTTTTATGCCATCAATGATTTAACAAATAAGAGATATTTTAGGCCCGGATCATCCATTCTTGTTATTCACAGTGGTGGATTACAGGGAAATTGTTCCTTACCAACCGGCACGTTGTTATTCTGAGTTTTATCTTTGTCCATTCGCGAAATTTTTAAAGTTTGATTACGTTTTGATTAGTACATGAAAAAAATCCTGTTTGCTGTTTCTATTCTCTTGGCATTGAATGTGCAAGCTCAAAATATACTTCCCGACTTTTCCGTAACCACCCGTGGCAAAGGAAAGACGATCATTAGCTGGACCAATGCCTATCCCATAGTGACCCAGATCAGCATTCAGCGGTCGTTTGACAGCCTGAGAAATTATAAAACGATCCTTACCGTTCCCGATCCGCACGTTCTTCAAAATGGATTTGTTGATGCAAAGTCGCCTACTGACTTCCAATTCTATAGACTCTTCATTGTATTGGATAGTGGCCGGTATCTTTTCACAAAACCGAGAAGGCCAACGTGGGATACCAGTCGCGTTGTTACGGTTACAGCACCTCCAAAAAAAGAAGAGAATACGAGGATCATCACTGATGTGCCAAAGACAGATTCTCCAGTGGTGAAGAACGAGCCTCCTCCAAAAATACCTCCGCCGCCGAAAACATATTTCGTTAAGAAAGGCGATAGCGTAGTAAATCAATTTCTTGAAACGAACCTTAAGGCCTTTCGGGATTCCCTGCTTTATAAGACAAAGGATACGCTGGTATTCAAAGCTGGAGATACTTTGGTGATCAAGCCTTTTGTACCAAAGGAGGTGTATAAACCTTCGCTCTATGTGTTCACCGGAAAAGATGGGAACGTGACGATTTCACTTCCAAACGTGAGCGAAAGTAAATATCAACTGAAATTCTTTGAAGAAGACCTGACGCCGCTATTCGAGTTAAAGGAGGTAAAGGAATCACCACTCACATTGGATAAAACTAATTTTGTGCACGGGGGTTGGTTCCGGTTCGAATTGTATGAAAATGGCCAACTGAAGGAGAAGCATAAGTTTTATATCTCGAAGGAATTCTGATACTGGCCCTGCGGCCGAATCGTAATGCCCATCGGGACGAGGCGGGTTACTGGACCTCCGCATCAAATACATCTGCGAAATGTTTTCTTATCCGATCCTTTACCTCTGATAAAGGAACGAGACCACCTAGTTCCGCAGTAATTGAAGTCACTTGTTTAGACGGAATTCCGCACGGGATGATTCCATTGAAATATGAAAGATCAGTATTCACGTTAAGCGCAAATCCATGCATCGTGATCCAACGGCTACAACGCACTCCCATTGCGCATATCTTACGCTCCCTTCCTTTTGTGTTTGCATCAATCCATACACCTGTTTCTCCCTTCGATCGATCGGCTTGCATGCCATAATCAGCAAGAGTGCGTATGATCACTTCTTCTAATGATCTTAGGTATCGCCCGATGTCAGTGAAAAAATTCTCAAGATCAAGAATCGGGTAGCCAACAATTTGTCCGGGGCCATGGAAAGTGATATCGCCGCCACGGTTAGTATGAAAAAAATCGATGCCCATTTTTCTACGCTCTTCTTCTTTCATCAACACATGTTCCGGGTTTCCACTCTTTCCCAACGTATAAACAGGCGGATGTTCAACAAACAAAAGGTAGTTCGTTGTTGGTTTTACTTCATTTCCAACATGATCGCCATCGTAAATTGCTACAGCATTTTGCCGTTCGATTCGTCCTGATTTGATTTCAACATTCTGACGTAACAAATGCTCCTGGTAATCCCAGGCTTCCTGGTAACCCATCTTTCCGAGATCCTTAACAACGATCCTTTGTTTCATGTACAGCAAAGTTAAGGCTGTTGTATATACTCACTTCGTTGAGCCATCTTTGCTATGCCTTGCCCGCTTGTATCTTGTTCCTTCGTCAGCGTTGCTTATTTTCGTATGATATTGCATGAAGAAAGAAAGCGAAATAACGAATGAAATCGATGATACGGCCGAGGGACCGGAGGAACTTTATGAGCGAATGAGTCTCGTAGTTGATAAAGGCCAGGAGCCTTTGCGCCTCGATAAATTTCTTGTGTCCAGGGTGGAAAATGCAAGCAGGAACAAGGTGCAAAAGGCTATTGAGAACGGAAGAGTATTGGTTAATAACAAGAATATTACCGCGAACTACCGCATTAAGCCGGGTGATGAGATCATCGTATATTCAGATAAAGAGGTACAAGGCGAAGAGATCATTCCACAAAACATCCCTCTCAATATTGTTCACGAAGATGACGAGATACTGATCATCAATAAGCCTGTTGGATTGGTTGTTCATCCTGCCTGTGGTAATCCAAGCGGCACCCTGATCAATGGAGTTGCCTTTCATTTGTTACAACAAAACAGCACATTGAACGAAGACGTGCTTCCGAGGTTTGGACTCGTTCACCGCATAGATAAGAATACGAGCGGACTCATGGTGTTGGCGAAGACAGAACGAGCGGTAACCAGTCTTGCAAAACAATTCTTCGATCATACTGTCAAGAGACACTATGTAGCTGTCGCCTGGGGTGATTTTAAGGAGGAAGGCGGAACAGTTGTTGCACACGTTGGAAGGCATCAAAGGTTGCGTAAATTGTTCGACGCGTACCCCGAGGGAGATCACGGGAAAGAAGCAATCACGCACTATAAGGTTCTTGAACGCTTTGGGTATGTTACTCTCATTCAATGTGAATTGGAAACGGGTCGCACCCACCAGATCAGGGTACATATGAAATACCTTGGTCACCCTTTGTTCAATGATGAACTATACGGCGGTGATAAGATCGTAAAAGGAACAGTATTTACTAAGTACAGGCAGTTCGTTGAGAATTGCTTTGCCGTTTGCCCTAGGCACGCCCTTCACGCACGTACCATTGGTTTCATTCATCCGGCAACCCAAAAGGAAATTTTTTTTGAAAGTGAAATCCCGTCTGATATGAGCCAATTGATTGAAAAATGGAGAGGTTATGTTAAGAACCGCGTATAAGACATTTAATCGTAAGTGAAATTCCAACTGCAATTCAATTTTACAAACACCTGTGTATTGAAATTAATTGCTTGCAAGAGGCAAAGCTGGTCTCACTTTCAGCGAAGAACTGGCATCTTTTTTCTTTCCGATATTTCCTGCTATACCGAGGCTATAATAAAAATGATAGTTTGAAGTTTCTGTTATCGGAATCCGATACTGCGCGTTCATCAATAAGTACGCTTCATCATAAAAGTTAACCTGCAATCCAACTCCTGCAGGAATAAATGCGCCGTAATAAACACCATAAATCAGTCCCCCTATCCCGGTTTGTGCATAGGGAGTGATCCAATATTTGTCAGATAACATTTTTGCAATTACTGAAGCATCTACTTCCAAAAGAAATCGGTCCTTGGCTGAGCCAGGATTGTTCCGCAATTCATAACTAACAAATGATCCGGCGCCGGTAACCGCAAGGTCAAAGTGATTGCTTAGGCCTTTCAGATAGTTCAAGGCAAGACCCGCGGTCATTTCCTTGACCTTTGCAAACTGTTTGTTGATGAAAACTGAATTCAGGGAAGATGAGCGAAGATTGGTTGCACTTTTGAAATCATTAAGCAAAAAATGAACTCCAATGGCAGCCTCCTTTTTATATTCAGTTTGTCCGAAGCTGAACAAAGAAATAAGCATAAAGGCAAACCATAATCCATGGAATTTGCTCATAAGTTGTTAGTTTTTGTAAGCGAAGCTCACAAAAATAACAGCTACTTATTAAATCCGAAAATTATTTATCAACGCCAACGTCTTGTTCATCGGCTTCTTCAGGCTTGCTGGTGCCCAGCACCTCGACCTTCACTTTGGCGAGACCGTTACTAATGTACCCAAGACGCTTAGCAGCCTCACGACTAAGGTCTACTAGCCTGGTGTTTCTTGCATGCAGCCGGTCATTCACGCGTACAATAACGACTTTCTTGTTGCGGAGATTGGTCACCCGAATCCAGGTACCCAAGGGGAGTGTATTATGTGCAGCAGTTAACTTCTTCTGGCTAAATTTTTCACCGGTGGAAGTAACGAGTCCCTCGAACCTGTCGGCATAAAAACTCGCAATTCCATATTGTATGGTGCCAACGTTTGCAGCGATTACCTGTCGCTTCGCTTGTCCTTGCCCGAAGGCTGACGACACGCCAAGCAGGGACAGAATTAGGAGATTCTTCATGGATCATAGGATTTTGTTAGAGAAATACTTCTCAGTCAGCAGTTCGTCTTCAGCATAAATATCTTCAAAAAATTTCAATTGTCCATTCACCCCCTGGCATGTAAAATACCGAATATAAATGGGTACCCGCGGGAACCCTGACACTACGTGTTTTTCCTGTCTCCCAAACCAGGCCTTCAGGCTATCAGGCTGAATCTTATCCTGGTTGTTCCTGATAAGGAAATCCATCATCTTGTGCCATTCCTTCACCCTCACGCAGCCATGGCTCAGTGCCCGTTGCGACTTTCCAAAAAGCCACCTGGCATTGGTGTCATGTAGATAAACGCTATACTTGTTCCGAAAATTGAATTTGATCACCCCTAAAGAATTATCATCCCCCTGACGCTGTTTAATGAGATATGGAAACTCCTTTTTGGTAAACTTCTGCCAATCAATGCTTTTAGGGTCAATCAGGCTGTCGTTATAGTCAACAATCATAAGGTTTTGCCTGGCCAAATAATTAGAATCTTTTTTAATGCCCGGTATCATTTCTTTATAAATGATGCTATATGGAACCGTCCACTGCGGATAAATGACAAAATTGGTAACCTCGCTGGAAAGCAAAGGAGTCCGCGTTTTGGGGGAGCCAACGATAACTCTGGATTCAAACGCAATCATCCCGCTGTCCCACACTTTGAGGTTATATTCCGGCAGGTTGACCCACAGGTAAGTTGCAGGAAGAGTGTCAGGTAATAGCTTATACCTGTCAAGATTAATCGCGATCCGCTTGAATTTTTGATTGTCGGTATTGTTCAACGATTTTACCAAAGCTTCGTTTACGTGACCTGTCGTTTTCCAACCTTTTCTTCGTTGATATTTAATGATCGCTTTGGAAAGGATCGAAGTATCAATCTTGTTATACAGCATCGGCATTAATGAGTCCTCGTACAATCGTCTTTGCAGCTTTTTGAAGAACCGGATTGAGTCTGTATATGGATAAACGAGAAAGGTGTAATTAACAAACTTCGCTGAATCAAGAAAAAAGGGAAGGTAGCTTTTGATAGAATCATATCCTGCATGCTTCGGTTCCAACTCATGCAGGGTCTGTTGAATTTCGTTTTTCGTTATCGCTTCACTCATCACCCCCAGGTATAAACTATCGGGAAGAACAGTATCCTTTCTTAACGTCACACTATCATACTGAAGCCTCCCTTGCTTAAGATCTTTTGTTAAGGCCATGAACGCGTCCGTTAGGAACAAGTCATTCCTTGCCCAAAGTGTTGCATCATTTTTTGCGTTCGTATCTAATTGCACTACCTGCTGTATGTTTTTCAATTTTGCCCATCCATAATCTTCCGGGAACAATCCATATGTGCGGGAATCCCTGACAAATTCAAATAATTTGGTACCGATATATTTGTAAGAACCGCGAAGACTCCAGACAAGGTTATAATTATTCTCCTTGTAAAAGGTATTGAGTAACCTGATATGGTTTACGGACATGCTGTCGTTCAGCTTTCCGTTATTTTCCAGCGCGTATTCCAGGAATTGCTTGAGATTTTTTGCTGTCCGTTCTTCCCATGCTTCCTTCTTTTGAACAATATCCCTGGCGGGCGGTTTCACCGGCAACTTTTCATGACACGCATGAAAAAGCGGGCAAACTATAAGCAGAAAGAATGCACGAAGAAAAAAAGGTAAGAAGGCTTTGCCAGAACAGACACTTGGTTTTTCCATAAATACTATCTTGCCCGTAGATGGCATTTGAATGATATCGGTTGCAATTTCCATCCCAAGATAATGCAAGCCTATAAATTTTTTATATCGCTCGTTCTGATTTTAGATATTTATTATTGTGCAGCCCAAAATCTGCCTGTTAACGAATACGGATTAACTGTATTGTTAGACAAGCACGAATTCCTCGAAACCACCAGGAAAGATAGTATCAAACAAATGGTGGAGCTTAAAAAATTGATCCCAAATATCCGCTACGAACTTCGATATGCCACCAAGAACAATTTCATGAAGAGAAAAATGTATCCCGGAAATACTGCGAATACGTTTCTTCGGCTTCCTGCAGCACGATCACTGAAGGCGGTTCAGGAAGAGTTGAACGCGAAAGGTCTCGGGCTCAAGGTTTGGGATGCCTATAGGCCGTATTCTGTTACGGAGCAATTCTGGAAGTTGGTGAAAGATGAGCGTTACGTAGCTGACCCACGCAAAGGGAGCGGACATAACCGTGGAATTGCGATCGATCTTACAATATTCAATTTGCAGACGGGTACGGAACTCGATATGGGAACTGGCTTTGATAATTTTTCGGATTCGGCGCACCATAATTTCAACCATCTTCCTGCAGAAGTACTTCACAATCGACAGCTTTTAAAAGCCACTATGGAAAAGAATGGCTTTATTCCTTTTGACAACGAATGGTGGCATTATAGTTTACCGAACCCTTCGGTATATGAAATCATGGATATACCATTTAAGGTAATGAAGAAACTTTCTGAATAACACGGTGACGTACAAACGAAAATTTAGGAGGGTAACTTTATTTTTGCTCCCGACTGATATTCGCTAAATTTCCTCAGCGGGAAACTGCTTTAAACCTCATCCTTTATGATTGAAATTTACCATTCCCTTATCCAACATCTATTTTATTCCCCCGAAAGACATCTGCTCAAAGAAGTGTTCACAGAAAAATCGCGGAACATGAAGTGGACCGAATACCAGCACGAATTAATTAAGACTACGGAGTATTTGAAGGATTATCGTCCTTCATTCTTATTAGTGGATGCGCGAAACTTTGAATTCGTGATACAAAAGGACATGCAGAAATGGATCCAGGAAAATCTATTCTCTGTTCTTGATAATGTTGGCGTACAAAAATGGGCCGTCATCAATACGCCCGAATTTGTAAGCCAGATAAGTATTGAACAGACGATCGAATCGAAGAAGGAAAATAATTTCCAGGCGCAATATTTCGACAGCGAAGAAGATGCTATGAATTGGTTGTTCGGCAATTAATTTTCTCACTTCGCTTTTCCCTTTGAATTCGCAGCCCCTACTATAAATGCTGCCGGTGCCAGTGTTTGCCTATTGCTCATTGCCTGTTCTACTTAGCTTCTGCTATTATAAACGCTCTTTCTGCCAGTGCTTGCCTATTGTTTATTGCCCATTGCGTATTATCTTCTGCCGCTATTATGGACGCTCTTCTGGCCAATGCTTGCCTATTGCTTATTGCCTGTTGCCTATTGAATTTACGTCACAACACTCTGGCAATCCTCTCCTCCAACAACATCAGATCCGCTAACACCACCGCAGTCACGGCTTCCAGGATGACGGGCACCCGCAGGGCGATGCAAAGATCGTGTCGGCCCTTCACGGAAAACGTTTCAACATTTCCTGTTTCCCAGTTAAGTGTATTCTGTTCTTTTGGTGTAGAAGAAGTGGGTTTGATTGCGATGCGGTAAACAAGATCATTGCCGTTTGTGAGACCGCCAACAATTCCTCCGGCATGATTGCTCCTCGTTTTACCATTTGCATCCTCAATAGCATCGTTATGTTCTGAGCCAAACATTCTTGCGGCGGCAAAACCAGTTCCGAATTCCACACCCCTGACTGCAGGAATAGCAAAGGCTATATGACTGATAAGTGATTCGGCTGAATCGAAAAATGGTTCACCAAGACCAACAGGCAAACCCGTTGCGCGACATTCAATAATTCCTCCTATCGAATCTTTCGCATCAATCGCTTTCTGCAATCCTCTTTCAAGGTCATGCTCGCCTCCAATCTCCAATATTGTTGAGCTGATCTGCACCGTATTTCCATCCTTCGCTGAATTGAGAATTTTTTTTGCAATCACACCAGCTGCAACAAGTGCAACTGTTAAGCGGCCACTGAAGTGACCACTTCCCCTATAGTCTTCGTAACCGCCAAATTTTTTATGGGCAACAAAATCCGCATGACCTGGTCGTGGCACTGCCCTCTGTTTTTCGTAATCG
>Ga0136846_1226488_pt1 | contig 11387 bp, 12 predicted proteins | sample HopSoiMetagenom2_FD_96841 | JGI IMG/M metagenome (GOLD analysis project Ga0136846, IMG submission 96841) | Grasslands soil microbial communities from Hopland, California, USA - 2 Assembly 2016 (version 4) | ecosystem: Environmental > Terrestrial > Soil > Grasslands | place: USA: Hopland... | reverse complement strand
CGGTTCCGGAACAGGTAGACGCCCGGCTTGGCGGGCAGGCCCTTCAGTTGATTTTCGAGCCTGGAGGCCATGCGGCCAGCGTAGCCAGCCGGTTTCGGCGCAAAAAGGGAAGCGGCCCGGGTGGAGAGACCGGGCCGCCGCAAGAGCCAAGGATCGGTAAGGGAGGTGGCGAGCTTCCCGGGGCCCCCTGCGGCGAGAGCCTGGCAACACAATCCTGACTAGTGTCAACTATCGGTCTTGACGCCGGCCGCTCGTCCCCCCTACGAGGGATTCTCTCCTCACGGGGGTCCTAGATTCTCCCTTCCGCGGTCCTATTGACGCTGCCGGGCTCTGTTCCTACACTGGCCGCGCCCGGGTTTCTGCTTGCCACCAGGGCCATCCTCTTGCCGCGGCTTCGACCCCTCATCGCACTCGTCTGCGCACTTGCGGCGCTTGTCCTCTGTGCCCAGGCGCTTGCGAGCGGCCGGATGTACATGGGTGCAGCAGAAGACGAGGGCCGGAACTCCGACCCCGCGGTGGCGATGGCCAAGATGCAGCTGGCCAAGGCCGCCGGGTTCGACACGATTCGGATCACGGCGATCTGGGAGCCGGGCCAGACGGCCGTCCCCGCGGACCAGCTCGCCGCATTGCAGGCGAGCAGCGCAGCCGCGGACTTCCTCGGCATCCGCATCGTCGCGACAGTCATGAACTTCGGCAGCAAGACGACGCCGCTCACGGCTGCGGCGCGATCACAGTTCGCGCGCTTCGCCGCCGACATCGTCAAGCGCGTCCCCGGAATCCGCGAGTACATCGTTGGCAACGAGCCAAACCTCAACCGCTACTGGTTGCCACAGTTCGGTGCGAATGGCGAGGACGCGGCTGCGTCGGCCTACACCCAGCTGCTCGCCCGGACTTACGACGCGATGAAGGCGGCGGACCGGAACGTCTTCATCATCGGCGGCTCGCTCGCCCCGCGCGGCATCGACCGACCGGGCACCGGCCGCGACACGCATTCCCCGACCGGGTTCATCGCCGACATGGGCACCGCGTACCGGGCGCTCAAGCGCAACCGGCCGATCATGGACGGCCTGTCGATCCACCCCTACGGCGAGAACTCGAGCACGCCGCCCACCTTCGCGCACCTGAGCGGCACGTCGCTCGGGCTGGCGGATTACGACAAGCTCGTCGGTCTGCTCGGCAAGGCATTCGACGGCACGCGCCAGCTCGGCTCGAAGCTGCCGATCGTGTACGACGAATACGGCGTCGACTCCCAGATCCCGGACGGCAAGCGCCGCTTCTACGGTGGCCGCGAGCCGGCGACGACCAAACCGGTGAGCGAAGGCGTGCAGGCCGCGTACTACCGCAAGGCGCTCGAGATGGCTGCTTGCCAGCCGACTGTTCGTGGGTTCCTGATCTTCCATGTCACCGACGAGACGGACTACAACCGGTGGCAGTCGGGGGTCTACTACGTGGACGGGACGCCGAAGTCGACCAGGGGCTTCGTCAGGCAGACGATGAGCGAGATTCGCGCCGGGGCGTTCGAATGTGCCGATCCTCCGGTCGGCACGGGAACCGATGGCTGGTCGCTCGCGACACCGACGGACATCGCGGCCGCCGACAAGCTCCCCACGGGGCTCGGCGGCTGGATTCTCGTCAACGCCTCCTCGGGCTAGCATTTCCCAGATGGAAGGCCAGTACGTCGCCTACAGCTTCTTTCGGGTCGACCCGGCCTGGCGCCGGTTGCCGATCGACGAGCGCGCGGCGGGCAAGGATGCCTTCGCCGAGGTGATCGAGGACTGGGCTGGCCGCATGGACTCGCTGCGCGCATACACCGTCACCGGGGTTCGGCCCGACTCGGACTTCTTCCTGTGGAAGATCACGCAGCGCTACGAAGACCTCGGCGAGGTCGGCGCGGCACTCAACGGAACGCCTCTCGCCGGCTGGCTCGAGACGCCGTACTCCTACCTCGCCACGACCAAAGCTTCCGAGTACACGAAGGCACGCCGCCCGCGCAAGGTCGTGCCGAAAGGCTCGCCGTACCTGGTCGTGTACCCGTTCGTGAAGCTGCGGCCATGGTACGCCTTGCCGCCCGAGGATCGCCAGCGCGCGATGGAGGAGCACATGCGCGTCGGAGCGGAGTTCGCGACGATTCACAACCACACGACGTACTCGTTCGGGATCGACGACCAGGAGTTCATGACCGCCTTCGAGTGCGACGAGCCGGCTGACTTCATGCACCTGATGCTCACGCTGCGAGAGAGCGAGGCCTCTCGTTACACGGAGCGCGACACCCCGATCTTCGTCGGCCAGCACGTGGACATCCGTGCGGCGCTCGACGCACTGGACGGCGCCGGCGCGCGCGTCGGCGCGTAAACCCCGTTAGCTCGTGCCGGCGGCGAGGTCGCGCCAGCGTTTGAGGTGACGCAAGCCGATCGCGGCCGGCAGCAAGGGCAGCCAGAGATTGAAGATCCGGTAGGCGCAGACCGCGAGCACCGCCTTGGCGAGCGGGATGCCCGTCCAGGCGAGAGCGAAGGAGACGAGCGCCTCGACCGATCCGGCGCCGCCGAGCGGCAGCGTCCGCCGGGTCAATGCATAGCCGGTGGCGTAGCCGATGATGAGCGCCGCGATGTCCGGCGAATCGTGAAACGCGCGGAGGCAGGCCCAGAGACAGCCGACGTCCCCGACCCAGTACAGCGTCGTGCCGAGGAAGGCCCCTCCGTGCACCGCTCCCTGGGATGCGAGCTGCTTGAGCATCTGAACGGCGTCGAGCCCGTGGCCCAGCACGGCTCGCCATCTACCTTCCGCGCCGACACGGTGACGGCGCGCCAACATCGCGAAAGCGGCGGCGAAGCCCAGTGGAACAGCAATTGCCCACGGCAGCGTGACGCCGAGGCTCGGGTGCGTCGCCCCGCGGGCGAGCAGGATCACGGCGGCGAGCGCGGCAGCGGGGGCAAGCACGGCGTACTCGAGGACACCGAGGCCGAGCACGCGTGCACGCGCTTCGCGTGGCGCCAGACCGGCGGTCTCGAGGGCGTGGCGGTCCACGACGAAACCGCCGCGGATCACGAACGCGCCGAATCCGGCAGCGACGATCGCACCGGCCCGCGCGATGCCCAGCTCCGGTCCTCCCTCGAGCCGCGCGACCTCGCGGTACGCGACGACGTAACCGAAGTAGGCCGCCAGTTCCATGCCGAAGGCCACCGGGAGCCAGATCGGGTTGAAGTGGTGCAACTCGTGCAGCACCCTGCCGAAGCCCGCGGCCCAGGCGATCCCGACCGCGGCGCCGAGCGCCAGCGCTCCGCCGATGCCGACGAGCAGCGCGTGCTGCGCGGCATGTCGCTCGAGATGCGGAGCAGGCCGGAGAAGACGCCCAAGGGTCATCGAAGTCGCATCGGCTCTCCTGAGCAGTCTCCTGAGCAGGAGGCTCTAGGAGTACGAATGACGACCGCGCCAGACCCGGAACATCGCGTAACCCGCTCCCGCGATGACTCCGATGAACCCGAGCTGTTCGTAGCCGGGCAGGCCCCGCCAGAAATAGAGCCCGACCGCGGTGACGATCAGGAGTGCCGAGCCGTAGAAGACGACCCGCTCACGCGTCGACCAGCTTTCGATCTCATCGCGCCGATCCCGCCACATGAGATAGACGAAGAACGCAATCGCAAGGAAGAAGGCGATCCGCAGGAGCGCCGCGATCGCCAGGAGCGCCGTGTACTGGTTGAGGACGACCACGACGAGCGCGATCAGGCCGATGATCAGAAAGCCACGGAGGGTCGGCCGGTCGGAGAGGAACCTGCCCAAGTCAGGCGGTCATGTAGGCGCGGACTGCGAGCACGGCTGCAAACAGGGTAGCTCCGGCAAACCACGCGAGCCGGCGCCGCGGATCGGGTGGTGCGTAGAACCACGGCCAGGCGATCGTGAGCACGGCGAGGCTCCCGTACATGTAGTGCGTTCCCTTGTCCGCATGAAGGTGGTCCGCGAGCAGCAGCAGACCGACGGCGAACTGCGCGACAATGAGGGTCTGCGCCAGAGCGAGTGCGTGGGCCACAAGGCCGCCGGCATTCCCTCGCCGCCGGTACGCGAGCAGTGCGACGAGGGCCGAGAGCACGCATACCGCGATCACCAGGAATGCGAGCAGGTGATGCACCGTTAGCATCGCGAGCGCACCCTACAGAGAGGATCTGTCGTGATCGAAGAAGGTAAGCCCGCCCCGGACTTCGAGCTCCAGAGCGACACCGGCGAGACGGTGAAGCTCTCCGATCTACAGGGCCGCCCGGTCGTCCTGTACTTCTATCCCAAGGACGACACGCCCGGCTGTACCGTCGAGGCCTGCGAGTTCAGGGATTCCTACGACGTGTTCCGCGAGCGCGGCGCGGAGATCCTCGGGGTGAGCCCGGACGACGTCGCCTCGCACGGGAAGTTCAAGTCGAAGTACGAGCTGCCGTTCACGTTGCTCGCCGACCCGGAGCACGAGGTGGCAGAGAAGTACGGCGTCTGGGGCGAGCGGAATTCCTATGGCAAGAAGAGCATGGGCATCAAGCGGTCGACGTTCATCATCGACTCGGATGGAAACGTCGCGAGGGCCATGATGGGAATCAAGCCCGCGGGCCATGCTTCGGAGGTGCTCGACTCCCTCAACTGACAAGTTCACCCGGCGGAGGGACGGACTGTCCCTCGGTCGGGTGATCCCAGCCGACCGCGGGGATGGGACGCTCGGTAGGCGGCCCGCATGCAGCTTCGCCTCTCTGACCCGAGCTACACGGACCGTCTGGCGAACTTCCTGCGGAGTGTGGGCCAGGCGGCGATCGTGGCCGGGCGGGGGCAGCTCGAAGTCGACGTTTCACCGACAGGCCCGACGCCGGCCGAGCTCGAGATCTACCTACGCGTCTGGCGTGTGCTCTATCCGGACGCGGAAGTCCAGCTTGGTGGAGACGAAGAGGGCAGCGACGACCCGGCGCCGGCGGCATAGGGCCGGACCGCCCCGACGTACGCGAGCGCGTAGCGCGCCTCGAACAGACTCGAAACTTTCACGACGTCGCCGGTATGCGGTGCCTGGATGAACGAGCCGTTGCCGATGTACATGCCCTCGTGTTGGGGCACGCCGGCTGAATTCGCACGGAAGAACACGAGATCTCCCGGCTGAAGCTGATCACGAGGGACGCGGAGCCCCGCGTAGTACTGGAACCCCGTGTAATGACCCAGCTTGACCCCGAGCTGGCCGTAGACGTACATCGTGAGCCCGGAGCAATCGAAGCCGGCGGGCGAATCGCCGCCCCACACGTACGGCACTCCGAGGAAGCGATACGCGAGCGCGACCGCCTGTCCACCGAGCGTGGCGTTCGAGGGCAGGATCTCGGGCTCGAGAAACGTGGGCACACCTGCCATCGATGCCTGGGCGGCCGGTAGCTGCGGCAGGCCGAGCACTGCGGCAGCGCGGCTCGTACCGGAGTCCGGATGCGCGGCGCGGGCGAGGCCGACGAGCAGCTGCGTTCCGGGCGCCAGCCCGAGCGACGGATCGGAGACGAAGGCCAGCAGCGCCACGAGGCCGGAGCCCGTCCGCCCCGGCGAAACCGCCTCCTGTAGGGCGACGATGTAGCTACCACCGTGGAGCGGGATGATCGCGTTCGGGCCGACGACGTAGCTCGTCCCGTCGACGACGAGGCCTTCGACCTTCGCTCCGGCGAGCCCACGGGCGGGAACGACGAGGCGGCGCACGGTGACGCGGCCGTTGAACATCGAAACCTCCTGCAGGACGACGCGTGCGGCGGTGGCCCGCGAAGAGCCGATCCGAAGGACGGAGCCGTCGGCGGGATAGGCGTAGGCGCCCGCTCCCGCCTTGCCGATCAGGGTGCCGTCCGCGGAGCGCACCTCGGCGGGCCCCAGCGTCCCGGCAGCCGCAGCCGGCGCCGCGAAGACGAGCAGTACCGCAGCTACCCCCAGTCCCCGACGCACCATCGAGGCTCCGAGTCTACTCGCGTCCCTGGCGGCCGGCGAAACCGGGAAAAGGACCAGCGCAGGGTTTTGGCCGCGGCCGAGTCTCCTTAGGGGAGGGACGAGCCCCTGACGGCAAACAAGCAGCGCGCAACTGCGGCGAAGCGCCCCGCTTGGACAGGGCTCGCCCCTCGACTTTCTTTCGATCCGCGGCCGGGGAGTCCTGGAACGCCATCTTCGGCCGAATTCACGCGCTTTTGGCTATGCGGATGAGAGGACTTGAACCTCCACGAGCTTGCGCCCACACGGACCTGAACCGTGCGCGTCTACCAATTCCGCCACATCCGCCCGACTTAACAGTTTAGCCGTACCATTTTCGACCTGAAGAGGGGTCTCCTGATCTGCGGTCTGGCGAGTCTCGCGTTCGCCTCGTCGGCACATGCCGGCAATGTCGAGGTACTCGTCACCTTGAAGCAGCCTGCGCTGGCGGAGGTCTTCGCACAGCGGAGCACGCTCGCCTACTCCTCTTTCGCGCGGCCGCAGCGCCTTCTGCTCGGCGCGCCCGCGAGCAGGGACTACCTCGGGCGCCTCGATCGGGCCCAGCGTGTCGTGCAGGCGCGGATCCGCGCCTCGATTCCCGGCGCCGACGTTCGCTGGCGCTATGGCGTCGTTCTCAACGGCTTCGCTGTCATCGTGCCCCGGAGCCGGGTGCCGACGATCGCCCGCATCACCGGCGTCGCGCACGTCTGGCCGAGCGTGACCTACCGCACGCTGCTCGACAGAACACCGGAGCTGATCAGTGCGCCCCAGGTCTGGGGGCCCACGCTCGCCACCGCAGGACAGGGCATGAAGATCGCGATCGTCGACGACGGCATCGACCAGACGCATCCGTTCTTCGCCCCGACGGGTCTTTCATATCCCGCGGGCTTTCCGAAAGGTCAAACGGCCTATACGACGCCCAAGGTGATCGTCGCGCGGGCCTTCGCGCCGGCGACGCCCGCCTACCGCAATGCGCGGCTGCCGTTCGATCCAGAGCTCTCGGATCATGGAACGCATGTAGCCGGGATCGCAGCTGGTGACAACAACACCGCGACGCGGACCGGAGTGCGTCTTTCCGGCATCGCGCCTCGTGCCTATCTCGGGAACTACAAGGCTCTAGGGATCCCGAGCCAGTTCGGTGCGAACGGAAATTCTCCCGAGCTCGCCGCGGCGATCGAGGCTGCGGTCCGCGACGGCATGGACGTCATCAACCTCTCGCTCGGAGAGACCGAGATCGACCCGCGCCGCGACGCTGTGGTCAATGCGCTCAATGCGGCGGTGAACGCCGGGGTGGTCGCGGCGGTTTCGGCGGGCAACGACTTCGACCAGTACGGCTACGGGACGATCACGTCACCGGCGAACGCGGCGAAGGTGATCTCGGTCGCTGCCTCGAGCGGCGGGCATGGCAGCCCCGACGTGGATTTCATCGCGAGCTTCTCCTCCGCGGGGCCGACCCCCTATTCGCTGATGTTCAAGCCGGACGTCACCGCCCCGGGCGAAGACGTCGCCTCAGCCGCGCCCGGCGGCAGCTATGTCGAGCTCAGCGGAACGAGCATGTCGGCACCGCACGTCGCCGGAGCGGCGGCCGTGCTGCGCCAGCGGCATCCGACCTGGACCCCGGAAAATGTCAGGTCGGCCCTGGCGCTGACAGGCGACCCGGTGCACAACGGGAGCACGTTCGAGGCCAACCCACTTCGTGAGGGCGGCGGCCGGATCGATCTCGTCAAGGCCGATCAGCCGCTCATCTTCTCCAGTCCGACCTCGTTGTCCTTCGGCCTGCTCAAACCCGGCTCACGCGCAGCGCGCAAGCTGACGCTGTCCGACGCGGGCGGCGGCGCCGGTGTCTGGAGCGTCGGGTTGAGCAATGGAACCGCCTCGATCTCGGCCCCCGACCAGGTGACCGTGCCGGGCGTTCTCCCGGTACGCGTGAATGTGCCGCGTGGCGCACGCGAAGGTGACGTCACCGGCTTCGTCGTCCTCACCCGCAGCGGCGTCCGCCGGCGGATTGCGTTCTGGTTCCGGACCGAGCGGCCGAAGCTCCGGCTCGATCGCCATACGTCCCTGACGAGAACAGGGAACTACTCCGGCAACACGTCCCGTGGCGCCTCGCGCGTCACGTCGTACCGATATCCCGACGTGCTGCCTGGACATGCGCCGTTCCCGGTCCGCCTCACCGGTAGCGAAGTCGTGTATCGCGTGCAGGTTCGGCGCCGGATCGCGAACTTCGGGGTGGCGGTCACGTCGCGAGATCAAGGCGTCAAAGTCGAGCCCCGCGTGGTCAGGGCGGGCGACGAGAACCGGCTCGCCGGCTACACGGCGCTGCCGTACGACCAGAATCCCTACCGTGCGAGCTACGGCCGCCATCGTCTCGTCGCCGGCGTCGCTCTGCCCGGCCCGGGGACGTACGACATCGTCTTCGATACGCCGGCTGGCGGCAGGACGGGCGGATTTCGATTCCGCTTCTGGCTCGGCGACGCGACTCCGCCGTCCGTGCGGTTCCTCGGCGTGCGTGGTCGCTTTCTGGAGCTGACAGTGAGCGACGGCGGGTCCGGCGTCGATCCGGAGTCGCTGCAAGCTCACATCGACGAAGACTTTGTGCCGGTCTCGTATCGCGCGGGACGCGTGCGAGTGCCGCTCTCGGGGATCCCCGGCGGCCGGCATGCGCTGACCTTCTCCGTCGGCGACTACCAGGAGACGAAGAACATGGAAAACGTTCCACGCATCCTCCCCAACACGCGGACGCTGCGGGCCTCGTTCGTGGTTCGCTAGCGCTTCCGGTCTGTCTCTTCGATCGTCGGCAGCTGGTCGAGGTCTCGCTCGACGCTCGCGGCGAACTCTTCGGTCTCGGTCCGGAGCAGCTTCAGCTGGCTCTTGCGCTGCGTGCGTTCGCGCCGCTGCCTTGCCTCGCTGCCGAACCGCGCCGAGATCCTCGGCCACTCAGCGCCGAGTACCGCCGCGACGGTGCCGATCAGCAGGGCGATCATCAACCAGCCCACGGGCTCATTCTACCCGCCGTCGGGCCGTGCCCGGTTCGAGGAGATTTGGCTAAACCCGGGGGCGGCCCGAGCCGATACGTGGGACATGACCGGGCAGCTCCTCGTCCCTTACATGGTCCTGTGGGCCGTGCTCATGCGGGCGCTGCTCGTGCGGGCCAAGATCGCCCCACCGATGTGCGCGCGCTGCGGCCTCAAGCTCGAGCGCTCCCAGCTCGGCGAGTCCGTCTGTCGTTGCGGGCACTAGTCGTTCCACGCTGAGGGCCCCGGCTACGATCTCTCCGTGAGGGAGATCCTGTCCGAGCTCGATCGCTGGCGCGCGGCCGGGGATCGCATCGCGATTGCCACGGTCGTCGGAACGCGCCGCTCAGCCCCACGGCCCATCGGCTCGAAGCTCGCCGTCTCAGAAGGCGGAGAGCTCGCGGGCTCCGTTTCCGGGGGCTGCGTCGAGAGTGAGGTCGTCGAGGCAGCCCGCGAGGTGCTCGCCGGCGGCGAGGCCCGACTGCTCACCTTCGGCATCTCCGACGACCTTGCGCTGAGCGTCGGGCTCCCCTGCGGGGGCGAGATCGACGTCTGGGTGTCCGAGCCCGACCCCGAGCTCCTCCGCCGCGTCGCCGATGTCGCGCGCGACGAACGCCGGGCAGTCGCATTCACGGACCTCGACGACGGAACCGAACGGATCGTGCCCCAGGGCGACGATCCGGTTGCGGACGATCTGATTCGAGGCGGCCACAGCAAGGTGGTCGAGTTGCACGGCAGGCGGGTCTTCGCCGACGTCTTCGGGCCACCGCCTCGACTGCTTGTCTACGGCGCGGTCGACACCGCCGACGCGCTGTGCGCGGCCGCACGCGGTCTCGGCTGGCACACGATCGTCGCTGACGCCCGCGCACGATTCGCGACTCCGGAAAGGCTCCCGAATGCGCACGAGGTGATCGTCGCGTGGCCGGAAGAGACGCTCGCGCAGGTGCAGCCGGATCACGCGACAGCGGTCGTCGTGCTCACCCACGACGACAAGTTCGACATTCCGATGCTCGTCGGCACGCTGACGACCGATGCCTACTACATCGGGGCGCTCGGCTCTCGTCGGAATCAGGAGCGCCGCCGCGAGCGCCTGCTCGAGGCGGGAGTCTACGAGTCGGCGCTCGACCGGATCTCCGGCCCGGCAGGTCTCGACATCGGGGCTCACACGCCGGCCGAGACGGCGCTCTCGATGTTGGCTGAGATCATGGCGGTGCGGGCCGGCCGCGACGGCGGGCGGCTCAGAGAGTCGTCCGGCCGCATTCACGCTGAAGTCGGCTGAAGGCGTCTAGGGCCGGGTCTCGCCGGCCTCGTAGATCCGCATCGGCAGGCCAGCGAGCGGCTCGCCGCCATCGGCGGTGACGAGCCAGGTGTCCTGCATGTAGAGACAGTCGCTGCCGTTCTCGGCGATCACGTGCGGGTGCATCGAGAACACCATGTTCTCGCGCAGCTCGGTTTCGATCGCTTCGCCGATCTTCGGATGCTTGATGATCGTCATCCCGATCGAGTGTCCGGTGACGTGACCGAGGTGGTAGCCGCGATCGGTGAAGCCTTTCGAGACGGCCCGGTGCACGTCATGGGAGGTCGTACCCGGCCTGAGAGCAGTCTTGGCCGCCTCGAAATACTCCTCGTAGGCTTCGAGCATCCTGCCGACCTCGGCGTTCGGCTTCCCGATCGAACGGGATACCTCGACCCAGTGGCCGCCCGGCCCCGCGATCTCGAGTGACGGCACGCAGAACTCACCCAGCACAGTGCTCTTACGGGCGATCGCGAACTCCGCGCCGACGAGCACCATGTTCATCGTCAGCCGGCCGCAGCCTTCCTCGACGAACAGCTTCTCCGCGGGAGCGAGAACCTCGGCCGCCGTCTTCCCCGGTGCGTACGCCTCCAGGAAGGCCCAGAAGCCCTCGGTGTTGATCCGCACCGAGTCGCGCACGGATTCGAGCTCGGTCTCGCTCTTCACTGCGCGCGCCAGATCGAACTCGACGTCGAACGGGACGAACTCGACGCGGAGGTGCGTTCCTTCGAAATCGCGGAGTGCCATCACGTAGTCCAGCCCGTAGACCCCGACGCGCTGTGCGGCCAGCCGGTCGCCGATGTACTTGCCGGGACGCTCCGCGAAGACCTGGTCCTCGATCCACGACCTTCTGTGCTCGCCGACATAGCGGGCCTCTGCCGGGAAGACGATGGTCGGTTCTCCTTCCCGCGGCAGGATCACGTAGGCGTAGCGATGGACGATCACGAAGCCGGACAGGTATGTGACGGCGCCCTCGAACCCGGTGTACTCGGAGCCGCAGACGACGACGGCGTCGAGTTGCTGCGCGGCCATCGCCTCGCGGATGGCGGCGTAGCGTCGTTCGATCTCGGCCGGGCTCACCATGATTGCTCCAAGCCTTTCACGAGCGACCAGATCGCGCGATTCAACGGCGT
>Ga0136846_1233565_pt1 | contig 11388 bp, 14 predicted proteins | sample HopSoiMetagenom2_FD_96841 | JGI IMG/M metagenome (GOLD analysis project Ga0136846, IMG submission 96841) | Grasslands soil microbial communities from Hopland, California, USA - 2 Assembly 2016 (version 4) | ecosystem: Environmental > Terrestrial > Soil > Grasslands | place: USA: Hopland... | reverse complement strand
GGAAGACAGTGCGAGTTGTGGTTCTGTGACTGTCACTGTGATTATGATACCAGCCGCTTGGGAAGGGTCCGAAGATCAGCGGGATGCCGTAGGGGAGCGCTGTTTAGGAACGCCGAGCTTCTGACTGAGTGTAGGGAAGGTATGGAAGCGTACGGAGTGATTAGCTGGTTCGGGAGCGTACAGCTGTCGCATCATATTGACGCCGCGTGCGCCATCTATTCTGCGTGGGAACCAATCCAACCATTCCGCTCTAATTACGGGGGAAAATGCAAATGTCCGGCAAATTCCTATAGCGCTCGGCGTAGTCCAAGCCGTAGCCCACAACGAATTCATCGGGGATCTTGAAGCCCACATAGTCCGCTTCGATGGCTTGCTTGCGCCGCGAGGGCTTATCGAGCAAGGCGGCAATTTTAAAAGACCGGGGCTGATGGGCCATCAGGATTCTTCGTAAATAAGTGAGCGTGAGGCCGGTATCAAGTATGTCCTCGACCAGGATCACATTTTTGTCCCGCATGGAATGATCAACATCTTTGGTCAGGCGGACCTCACCGGTCGAATCCCATCCGGATTGTAGCTCCTGAGTTGGGCTGGGGCGATTGCCATAGCTGGAAACGCCGATGAAATCGAAAGTCGCATCCAAGTCCACCTGGCGAGCAAGATCGCTGAGGAAAATGGCCGCTCCTTTCAGCACTCCGACGAAGATGACGCTTTCGCCGCTGAAGTCGCGAGTGATCTGCTTTCCGATTTCGGCTACACGGTCCGCGATCTGTTTACGCTCCAGCAATACTTTCAGGTCCGACACGCTCACTAGTGTAAATGCAGCGTGGCGTACGCACATAGGCTCGGCGTTGCAGGGTTTCACTCGGCTCACTAGAATGCTTGGGTCAATTGGTGAGGTTACGTTCCATGGTGATGCCAGAGTTCCACGCCCTCGTGAATGAGGCGAAGAAGGACATACAGGAGATCGACACCGCGGAGCTCAAACGCATGCAGGACAGCGGCGACAATTTCGTGCTGATCGATGTGCGTGAGAAGTCGGACGCCGACCGAGGAATGATCCCTAATGCTGTGAATATCAGTCGCGGCATGCTGGAACACAATATCGATCAGGTCACCACCGATAAGAACCAGAAAATGGTTCTTTACTGCGGAGGCGGGAGTCGATCTGCGCTGGCAGCTGCTTCGCTCAAGAAAATGGGCTTTAAGAATGTGATTTCGCTCGCGGGTGGATATCGAGGCTGGAAGGAAGGGAAGTAGCCGGTTTTCGACCCTCAATACTGCTGATAAGAACTTGTAAGGAGCACGTAGGAAATGGCGCCGAATTTAAACGGAATCAAACTGACCTGGCTGGGTCACGCTACCTTCCGCATAGAAACGCCCGGAGGCAAGACCGTTCTCGTGGATCCGTGGGTCATGAACAATCCAATGTGTCCGGATAGCGAGAAGAACATCAAAAAGCTGGACGTGATGCTCTGTACTCACGGACACGGAGATCATATTGGCGACGCCGTCGAAATTGCCAAGAAGCACAATCCCAAAGTAGTTGGTATTCCTGAGTTGACGGGCTGGCTGGAAAAAAAAGGCGTGAAGAACACGGCGATGATGAACAAGGGCGGGACTCAGGCGGTAGGCGACATCAAAGTCACGATGGTCCACGCCGACCATTCCTGCGGCATTCAGGATGGTGATGAGATGGTTTACGGCGGTGAAGCCTGTGGATATATCATCACCTTCGACAACGGCGTGAAAATTTATCATGCGGGTGACACCAACGTATTCGGGGATATGAAGATCATCCGCGATCTATACGCCCCCGAGATCGCGTTGTTGCCGATCGGCGATCATTTCACCATGTCTCCGCGCGAGGCCGCCTACGCGGTTAACCTGCTGCAGCCGAAAACTGTTATTCCAATGCATTTTGCAACCTTTCCTATGCTGACGGGCCGTCCCAGTGAACTGGCCAAGCTGGTTCAAGGAGTGGAGGTGCTGGAGATGAAGCCGGGACAGACCATCGGCTGATGGAATTTCGAATTGTAGATTTCAGATTGCAGAGCTTCAACAGCTGCGAGTTGCCGGCGGGAATTTTCGGAGGAGAGAACTTTGCCAGTCAAGAAAGACGTTCACGCACATTGGCGGATGGGTGGTATCACGGTCGATGCGGTCGAGGACTACATCTATTCACTGCTGCCGGAGCGGGACGAAATTCTCGCCGAGATGGAAGCCGAGGCCGCCGAACGCAATGTGCCGATCGTTGGCCCAGCCGTGGCCCGGATCTTCGAGCAACTGGCGCTCATGATTGGCGCCAAGACGGTGTTTGAACTGGGGTCCGCGATTGGTTATTCGACTATTTGGTGGGCCCGCGCGGTCGGAGAGGCAGGGCGGGTTTACTACACCGATAGCGATCCCAAGAATGCGGAGAAAGCCCGAGGTTATTTCGAACGAGCCGGGGTTGCCTCACGGATAACGGTGTTGATTGGCGATGCGCTCGAGTTGTTGTCGGAACAGAAACAGCCGTTCGACATCATCTTCAACGACGTGGATAAGGAAGACTATCCTCGCGTATTCCGCCTGGCTGTGCCTCGTGTCCGCAAAGGAGGCTTGTTCGTGACCGACAACGTGCTGTGGAGTGGAAGGGTGGCGCAGCCCGATCCGGCAGAGGGCACGACCAAGGCGATCCTGGAGTTCAATCGCCTTATCTACAGTTCGCCGGAGTTATTCACGACAATTATGCCTATTCGGGATGGAGTCGCGGTAGCGCGGAAGAAGTAGCGATCGCCGGGGGTAGGCTCTCCATAGCCGCCGGGAACATTATGGCTGCTTGCCATTGCTGCCGCTTGTGGTCGTCCCTGCAATAACCTTTAGCTCATCCATTAATGTGGTAACTCCCTGCTCGAAGTTACGGTCCCAAGTGCTCTTGCGCATGGCTCCATCCACAGGCTCGGTGATTGTCCACAATGCAAAGTGAGATTTAGTGTCAAAGATGGTCAACTCGAGTTCAGGCTGATAACTGGTTATTTTGTCGCACGAGGCGATACGAGAGGTGAAGCGAATGGCGAAGACCAGGTCAGCATCGGCGGGGGCAGACACCAGTTCATAGCGCCCCCACTTTTTCATGGCGGCATAGAGGTCGTTATAAGGGCGATTGGGTTCGTGAGCGCGATCGAAGGCGGCACGCGAGACCGCGTCGTATCCCGCGTTTGAAATAAAAACCTTCTGCCCAGTCAAGATTTGCGTCGGAACGGGAGCAGCGAGCGATGCCACCGTTGGTTGTTGAGCATCCGCGGCGCCCGCCAGGAAAGCAAGAACGAAGAAAGCAAAAACGGCAGATCTGGTCGCAAACATTGTGTAATCCTCGTTTAGAGCTGAGGGCAGGAAATTTCTTAGGGTATCAGTGCGCCTGGACGTAAGCAGAATAACTATATATCTAGCGAACTATATTGATTTCACGGGAATTTGTGTGAGGTCCTCGACCAGGCCAACTTCCTTCTGCAGAAAGGGCTCGCCGTACGTGACGCCGGCAAGCATGCCGTAATAGCGAGCCATGGCTTCTACGCGCGCGCGAATTTCAGCCTGGGCGGGAAAGATCCCCTTGCCCGCCTCCTGATCGCTAAATTGGGTTTTGTACGCCATCAAGGAGTCGAAACGAGCTTCGAATTGATCGGTGATATCGACGACAAAGGTGGGACGGGTATCGTAGTAGAGCGTGGCATAGATGATTTTGAACGGGCGATGAGGGGGGAGAACCTCAGGGGATAAAACCCCTTTTTGATGAAGAGGGTTTGCGGCACGACTAAAGTCGTGCCCTCCCGCGTTGGTTGGCGTCACAGCACGCCTAACGTCCTGGCCTCCCGCATGGCTGGGCGCCACAGCGGGATTGAAGTCGTGCCCTGCCTCCTCGGTTGGCGTTGTGACGCGCGTAGAGTCGTGTCGTGTGCCCTCTTTTGCTCCATTGACGTCCAACTTGGCCAAGCCAGCCAGAAAACAGGCTTCGTAGCCCAGGATAGACGCGGTGTAGTGATCGGGGTGGCGCCCCTTCCAATAGGGAAGAATCAGAACGCGGGGTGTGGTTTGACGGATGATGCCCGCAACCTTGAGGCGATTCTCCCATGTGTTCTCCACCCGCCCATCGGGTATATCGAGGGCGTGGCGCCAGGAGACACACAAAATCTTCGCAGCATCGAGCGCTTCACGGGCTCGGTCTTCCGCGCTGCCGCGTGTGCCCATCTCGCCCTTGGTGAGATCGAGAATGCCGGTACGATGACCCAATTGCGCCATCTTCAGGAGGGTGCCACCGCAGGTCTGCTCCACATCGTCGCGGTGGGCGGCGATGGCCAGAATGTCTAACGCAAGAGGATAAGGAGGTGTGGCCGACATCGTCAATCGAGGTTGCCCTGCTCGAGGATTACGTTTTCGCGTACCAGGAGCCGGTGCGCCGCCATTTCTTTGAGCGTGGGGAGAACCCGGCTTACGTGCTCATCGGTATCGACGAAGGTGATGACGACCGGCAGTTTGCCACCCGCATCCACCAAATGGGAAGTCTTTACGCGCTGCCGGCCCAAAAAACCAGCGACTGCATGGGTCACCGTGGCGGCATAGACATTTTCTTTGTTCAGGTAATTGAGTATCTCGATGTGCAACGGCCGGTGATGCCACTGGTCAGCTTCGTTGAGATAGATGGTGACTTGAACAGCCATCGCGTTAGGCATTCTACCGCACCCGTGCCAATGCCATTCCCGCGATTGCTGCCGCCATGCAGAGCAAGTTATTGGCAAAGACGTTCACGGTCATAAGCAGCCATTGCCCTTGCTCGAAGTAGGCCATGCATTCGAAGGCGTAGCTGGAGAAAGTTGTAAAGCCACCGCAAAAGCCAACGATTACCAGCAGTCGCCAGCGCGGGTCGACGAGCACGCGCTCCGTCGCCCAGATCATGAACCAGCCGACGATAAAGCTGCCGCTGATGTTGATAATCAAAGTTCCGTAAGGAAATACTGGACCAAGAACTTTGGCGACGTAGCGGCTGAGAATGTAGCGGAGATTGGCGCCGACGATGGCGCCCAGCGATACCACGATGAAGTTCACCCGGAGTCCTCCCAAGAGAGCTGGTAGGAGTTATCAGCCCGGGAGCGTAACTGAATTGAACCAGGCGGTTATGGCGAACTCCATCGCCGTACAAAGATATTTAATCACAACGGCGCGGGGGAGAGCAGAGGATTGTTGTTGCCGATTTTAGAACCCGCTCAGTTCTTTCGCTCAACCAAAAAGTTCCCGATGGCCTTTAATGTCTCCGCACGATCACCAAAACTATCGAGACTTGATACGGCGCTGGCGACGAGGGTGTCGGCTTTTTTGAGCGACTCATCGACGCCGAACAGCGCCGGGTAAGTGACCTTTTCTGCGGATACATCTTTGCCCGCGGTTTTTCCCAGTTGCTCGGAGGTTTGCGTTACATCGAGCACGTCATCAACAATCTGGAAAGCGAGACCGATGTTGCGGCCGAAACAACGCAAATTGTCGACCGAGTTCAGATCAGCACCGGCATAGATTCCGCCGCTCACCACGCTGGCCGTGATCAAGGCTGCTGTCTTGGCGCGATGAATGTATTCGAGCATAGCGAGGTCCGGCTTGGAATGCTCTGCCTCGAGATCAACCACCTGGCCGCCGATCATGCCATCGACTGTTCCGGTTCCGCGCGCAATCTCTTCGATCATCCGCACGCGCGCTTCCGCCGAACACCGGACCCGAGACAATACTTGGTAGGCCTGCGTCTGGAGGGCGTCGCCGGCGAGAATGGCTAGAGCTTCGCCAAAAGCTTTGTGACACGTGGGCCGTCCTCGGCGAAGGTCATCGTTGTCGAGCGCAGGCAAATCGTCGTGGATTAACGAATAGGTATGCAGCATTTCCAGCGCGGCGCCCACTTCGTCTATGCCATCCGGAAGGGAACCCGCGATCATCCGACTAGTTTCCATGCACAAGATTGGACGAATGCGTTTGCCGCCTGCAAACACGCTATGCCGCATGGCCAGGTGAATGGAAGCGGGGGGCTGGGTAACGGGCGGAATGAGGCGTTCCAACGCCGCGTCGGTGAGTTTCTGCCCTTCTGCAAGAATCTCCCTGAGCATGCGGGACTGAGTATAACAAGGCTGGCTTGAGCGCTCGCTGAAGACTGAGTGGGATCTAGCCGCAGGCGGAAAGCAGGTCCTTCGACTCGCGCCACGCGCTTCGCTCAGGAGGAGAAAATGGAAAACGAGGAAGAAACAACAAAGGACGCCCGCAGGCGTCCTCGGCAAAAACAGAATCAACTAGGCAGCAATAGAACGCGCGCGGCTCGGACTATAGCGCAAGGTCGAAGTCACAATAGCTCGCGTGTCGCGTGAGGGGCAGACATCGGTCGCGCCCGCGGTCAGCGCCGCGGTCCACATCTGATCGTCTGCAAGCCGGTGAGTACAAACGATACACATACCGCTGAACTCGCGGCTGATCGCTTGCACTTCGGAAAGGGGCGCTACCTCCATGTCGACCACTGCCACTTCGGGGCGGTGCTTCAAGATAGCTTCGCGCAGGTCCTTAACGGATTTCACAGAGAATATCGCGTGGAAGTGATGACACAGAGAAGAGGCCAAGGCCCGGCTCGTGCCTGCATCGGTTTGCAGCAGGACTACGCTCAAAGGCTTCATACAACCCCCCGGAAGCCGTCGTGCACGGCTATCTGCTAAGGCTGTGGCAGTTGCCCAGCGGTGGAAGAGCAACGAGCTTACGACGACCCTCACGGGGCGCCTACTTTTGGATAGACGCTTTTTCGGTCACGGGCTCGAACGGTTCGGCCCGAAGCTTCCCATTGCTCTTTAAGAGAATCTCTACTTTGCCTTCCGCATCCTCCAGTTCCTTGCGACAGGAATTGGACAGCTGCATGCCTTCTTCAAACAAGGTCAGCGATTTCTCCAGAGGCACATCACCTTTTTCCAGTTCCTGAACAATCTTCTCGAGCCGCTGAAGGCAATCTTCAAATTTGGGCAACGGGAAAAACTCCTGCAACTATTCTAATGCACCTTTTAGGTGACGAATTTCAAGTAAATTTTTTGTTAAATCGTTTCTCTATCGACACTTGGGTCGTCAGCGGGAAGCCAGTCCGGTTTATGCGGGAGCGCTCTTGGATCCCAGCGCCTCCAGAACGTCCACTGCAGAACTATATCGTCCCAGCGGAGCGCTGATCTGCGCTCCTTGCACCATGGCCCGAGCCGCATTGAGCATCTCGCGTGCAATGATGACGCCTTCTTCCCGCGCCGCCTCGGGTGTGGCAGCAGCCGCCATGCGCTGCAAAACGGACTCGGGTACTGAGACCCGCAACTCGTTCTTCATAAACTCAGCATTTCGTACACTTACGAGAGGCCATATCCCCGCCACCACCGGAATACGGCAATGTTCAATCCGCCGCAAAAAGCTTTCCAGCAGCGCGAGATCGAAGACGGGCTGAGTTACGGCGTACTCTGCACCTGCCTCGACCTTGTACTCGAATCGCCGAATCTCCTCATCCAGATTCGGGACTCCCGGGTTAGCACCCACCCCGATCACGAACGCTGTGCCGGTGCCCAGAGGGTTCCCGCCAAGGTCCAGTCCGCGGTTCAGATTGCGCACGATGTTTACCAATCCGATCGCGTCGACGTCGAAGACGGCGGTTGCATCCGGGTAGTTTCCCATCTTGGGAGGGTCACCCGTGATACAGATCAGGTTCCTGATTCCCATCGCCGCTGCGCCCAATAAATCCGACTGGATGCCCAAAACGTTGCGATCGCGACAGGTGTAGTGCAGGATGGCTTCGATGCCCACATCTTTCTGAATCAAGAGAGATAGAGCCTGATTGCTCATGCGAGCGGAAGCACGTGGGCTGTCGGGTATGTTGATCGCGTCAACGCCTACCGACTTCAAGAAACGAGCGCCTTCGACCTCTTTGCGAATATCGATGCCTTTTGGAGGAACGATCTCAACCATGGTGACGAACTCGCCGTCAGCCAACTTGCGTCCCAGGTTTGAGCGATTGGCCAGGTTGACGGTCGGCTTCGAGGTAGGCGTCGGCTCGGGCTTCGCCATGGAAACCCTCGGGGCGCGGGCTTCTCCGACTCTCAGCGCCGATTTCATTACTCGGATGTGATCGGGCGTGGTTCCGCAGCAGCCGCCTACGAAGCGCACACCGGCGCTGACGAACTTGCGCGCGTAGCTCGCCATGTATTCGGGTGAACAGAGATAGATGTTTCGCCCTTCCACGGATCGCGGCATGCCGGCATTCGGCTGGGCCGACAATGGAAGCGTGGTGAGCGCCCGTACGCGCTCAATTGCGTCCAGCATGGCTACCGGGCCTACGCTGCAATTGCATCCGATAACATCGACTCCCCACTGCTCCAGCCTTGGCGTAAAGGTCTCGGGAGTAGAACCATCGAGGCAGATACCGTCTTCGTCTATGGTGACTTGAGCCACTACCGGCATGTCGGGCTTCACCTCGCGGGCAGCGAGAAGGGCCTGGTGAAGTTCTTCTACGTAACCAAATGTCTCCAGGATGACCAAGTCGACACCGCCCTGGACAAGGGCAGAAATCTGGCGGCGAAAAGCCTCGCGAGCTTCCTCCAGAGATATCTTTCCCAACGGTTCAATACGGACGCCCAGCGGACCTACAGAGGCTGCGACCCAGACGTCAAAGCTCTTCGCTGCTTCGCGCGCCAGACGCGCACCGGAAACATTGATGTCGTGCACCTTGTCGGCGAGGCTATGACGGGCCAAGCGAAACGAGTTCGCGCCAAAGGTGTTGGTTTCAATGACGTCCGCGCCAGCCTGCAGATACTCATGGTGAACAGCGCGGATCAAGTCAGGCTGGGAGACGTTCAACTCGTCGTAACAGCGATTGATGAAAATGCCCTTGGCATAAAGCAGCGTTCCCATTGCGCCGTCGCACAGCAGTGGGGAACGCTTGATCTGGGCTATGAAATCACCTGCCATGGTGATTTCGAGAATACAGGATGGGGAGAGGTCTTGGCCAACAGGGGCATGGTGCACATGCGCACGCACAAGGAAGAAATTGGCTTTGCTATAATCGCTGACTTCGCATCTAACTCTCCATCGCACATCATTTTAGGAGCAAGCAGTTTGAAGACAGCCGTCTGGTCGCGTGTGTTTACCCTGGCCTTAGTGGCCGGGCTTGTTGCCTGTGGTGGATACAAGGCTCCCAATCAAAACAACAACTCAGGGTCGGGGGCAAAATTCCGCGCCTTCGTTTCGCAGAACGTGTCGGCCGTGGGGGGCGCTACCGCAGGTTTGGACGTCGTAGACGCGACGTTGGACCGTCTGGTTAGGGCTCCCGGCGTAACCGTCGGGCCCAGCCCTACGCTCATGCAGGTATCCGCGAATAAGGCGAGTACGCTGGTTTTCGACTCTTCCACGAATGCAATCTACGTGGTGACCAACTCATCGGAAACCGAAGCAGGGCACCTTACGCTGCCGGATTTTACGGAGAGCATGGCCATCAGCACCGACGGGACAATTGGGTTCGCTGCCGTGCCGAACGCCCCTGTTCTTGGCCAGCCTTCCGGGGTCGTTGAGGTCTTCAATGTGAGCACCGGGGCTTTGAACACGCCCATCGCGGTGCCGGGCGCGCACTTTCTTGTTCTCAGCCCCGACAATACGAAGCTATTGGTGTTCAGCGACAGCATGAGCACGGTCACCCTGATTACATTGACCAACAGTGGCACAACCAGCAATCCAAACTGGGTAGTTAGGCAAACGCTTCCTTTGACCTCTGGTTTTGACCACCCGATCTGGGGTGCTTTCAGCACCGATAGCAGCACAGCATATGTCTTGAATTGTGGTCCGGAATGCGGCGGCGCGGCCGCGAGCGTCTTGCCTTTGAATGTCACGAACGCCTCGGTTCCAGTTCTTGGGTCTGCTATCCCTGTTCCAGCCGCCACTTACGGCGTTCTCTTCGGCAGCACGCTGTACGTGGCAGGAACTTCACCAGTACCCGTGAACAACACGTGCACGGGAAGCACCACCGCTGCTACCGTGTGCGGAAGGCTCAGCGTGATTGACACTTCAGCACTGAGAGTTACCAATGCGAGCCCGATCATCATCACGGATGGCATGCACAACCGGATGGCAGTGACCTCGGACAACCAGGTCTTTGTAGGCGCTCAGCAATGCTCGCAAGTTAGCACCCAGAATGAGCAACGCGGCTGCCTTTCCATTTACAACCCTAGTCTCAACAAAGTTGCAATAGGAACTGATCCTGGTCCGGTAACCGGTATCGCGCCGGTTACGGGCCGCAACGAGGTCTACGTGGTCGAGAATGGGGAACTCCGCATCTGGAGCACCGTGACGGACGCTCTGCTGCCGGGTTCGAAACAATTCGACATTTCAGGCAATGCTCAAGACGTTGTCATTGTGGATTAGGCGACCGAGACCTGGAGCTTTGCCGGACGGGCACTCGGCTAAACGACTGCTTATCTTCCTGAGAAGCTCGTCTCGACTTTTCCGATACTCGGCAATACGCGCGGAGAAATGCCACGCCTCTTGACCGTAGCAACATCATCTTAAATACTATGGCTAAGAGTGACGAGCGATGCCCACGGTTATATCAGTAGGAACAGACGACCAGTTGCTTTCGTTGAGAGAGGCGGTTCTGAGGAACGCGGGGTTCCATGTGCTGACAGCGTGTGATCCTAGAGAGGCTCTCCGGCACGCTGGTAGAAATAGTGCGGCGGTGCTCCTGCTCTGTTACTCACTCCCACTCACTGTTCGCCAAGAGTTGGCAGAGCAGTTCCGGCGTCACTCGCCCTCCGGGCGCATCGTGGCCATAACCAATGAACCACAGAAACGGCCGCCGATAGAAGCGGACGCATTCCTGTACGGTATCGAAGGGCCGGAAGCGCTGATTCGAGCTTGTCGAGGTGACGAGCTCACGACACTGGCCAGCTGATCACGGGCTTCCATCCCTTGTCGCGGCGATCAACTCTTCCACTAGGGGACAGGCTCCAAAAGCAGCACGTGTCTCTTGCTCTTATCAACGGCCCCAGGAGAGTAGGGAAGAGTAAAGGTAAATCCTGTGTACCAGGCGTTCCATTGGTCCATGTAATAAGGGCTGAGAAAATTCCCGCCTTGGCCTGTGACCGTGTTGAGCGTGCTCTGATCGAGATTCGAGAAATCCACCGTCATGCGCTCTGAGGGACCTAAATTTCCCGCCGCCTGTTTCACCGTGAAGCCGTCCCCTCACTGCGCCCCCCGCCCCGGACCCGTCCACCGACTTAGCAGCGGAAATTTTCCGAGCACAGGATTTTGTATGTTGATGGGATAAGCGGCTCCCAGCTTACAATCTGCAAGTTTGGAGGGCGCATCTGGCGGGCTAACGGC
>Ga0136846_1229596_pt1 | contig 11388 bp, 11 predicted proteins | sample HopSoiMetagenom2_FD_96841 | JGI IMG/M metagenome (GOLD analysis project Ga0136846, IMG submission 96841) | Grasslands soil microbial communities from Hopland, California, USA - 2 Assembly 2016 (version 4) | ecosystem: Environmental > Terrestrial > Soil > Grasslands | place: USA: Hopland... | reverse complement strand
GCTCCCCCGTACCGGCCGCAGTGCCCTGCACCCAGCGCAGCCGTGGTGCGAGTGCGAGCAGCCCCCGCAGGCCGTCCGCGTCGTCACCGGGAATGCCGAGCGCGACATCGGCCTCGGCCAGAAGCGCCCGCCAGCGCCTCTCGCCCTCCGGGTCGCGGGCGAAGCCTTCGGCGCCCTTGTGATCGGCGACGAACCGCTGGGGCGGGAGCAACGCGGAGTCGAAGTGACAGTCGACGGCGCCCCCGCCCGCGGCCTCGATGCGCTCGACGGCCCGGGCCGGCTCCACGCCCAGCGGGACGCAGACCGCGACGGTGATCCGGGCGGTCACTTGCCCCAGATCTTCTTGTAGGTGTCGCGGTAGCCGTTGGCCGGATCCCACGACGTCGTGCTGCCGACGTTGCTGGTGTCCGTCACGTGCACGGGCGGCACGTAGCCGCTCGCGGGCTGGCCGTTGAAGGCGCGGTTGAACTCGTCGACGATCTGCCAACCCTCCTGCTCGAGCGGCTCGGGCACGGTCGCCGCCTGGAACTGCTTGCTGGCGATGCGCTGGAAGGCCGCGGCCGAGCCGTCACCCGCGCCGACGTTGAACGGCGCTCCCGATCCGGACTTACCGGCCGCCCGCAGCGGGGTGGCCGCGTTGTCGAAGTAGAGGTCGTTGATCGCCACGGAGTAGTTCCACTTGCCGCCGAGTCGGGAGACCAGGGAGGAGAACTCCTGAGGGGTACGGGTTCCAGCGTCCGGGATCGGGATGTTCTCGACCTGCAGCACCTTGACGCTGCTGCACGCGCCGAGGTCGGTCTCGATCGTCTTCGCCTTGCCGGCGGCGAACGGGATGGAGTTGTCGGTGAACACGACGACCCCGGCGTTGCCGTTGGACTTGGCGATGATCCACTGGGCGCTGATCAGGGCGACGTCCTCCACCTTCGTGGTGACGTTGCTGAACAGCTTCGGGGACGTGCTGGGCCCGGGTGTGCTGAGCGCGTGCCACCCGATGAGGGGGATCCCGGCGGCGTTCGCCTGCTTGACCTGTGCGCTGATCGAGCCCGGGTCGAAGCCGCCGATCACGATGCCTGCGGGCCGCAGCGCCAGCGCCTGGCCGAACGCGGCCTGGATGCCGGACTGGTCGCCCTGCCCGTCCAGCACCCGCACGCTCCATCCGATGGCCGCGACGGCGTCCTTCACGCCCTTGGCGGCACCGGCGACGCCGGGGTTGGTCAACGTCTGCGCCACGAACACGATCAGCTTCTTGCCGGCCGCCTTCGGCCCCGTCGTGGGTCCGGTCCACGGTGCCTCGACGTCGGTCGCCTTCTGGACGGCCGCGGTCGCCGCCGTCACGGCGGCGGCGCAACCACTCGCGCCGGTCGGCGCGGCCGCCGCGGCGGTCGGGTCGCTCGACGATGCCCGGGAGCATCCCGCGACGGCGCACGTTGCTGCGGCACCGATCGCGAAGAGGCGCAGCAGTGCAGGGCGCAGCTGACTCATGAGGTCTCCTTGACTGGGTGATGCGAGAGGTGGGCGCGACGGCGGTGTGCCGCGCGGGATTACGGCGTAGGAGCCGGTTCGCTCGGGGCGTCCGCGCTCGCGGGGGTGAGGGTGGGTTCGGAAGGGGGCGGCGCGGTGCCGCCGCGGCTGTCGGCCCCGACGACGGTGCCGGCGCGCTGTCGCCGGCGAGCGGCGAAGCCGGCGAGGCCGACGGCGGCCAGCAGGGTGAGCCCGTTGAACAGGGGGGTGACCCAGAAGGCGGCACCCTCCTGCTGCAGGCCGGAGAGGCCGATGGCGAGGATGGCGACCGCCACGAGCGTCCCGACGGAGTTGGCCCGACCGGGTTTGATCGTCGTCGAGCCGAGCAGGGCGCCGACGAACGCCGGGAGCAGGTACGAGCTGCCCGCGGAGGGGTCGCCGATCTGTTGTTGGGCGGCCAGCAACACCCCGGCGAACGCCGTGACCAGACCCGAGCCGACGAAGGCGTAGATGACGACCCGGCGGCGGTTGATGCCCACGAGCTCGGCCGCTCGAGGGTTCGCGCCGACGACGTAGAGGTACCGGCCGATCGGCAGGTGTTCGAGGCACAGCCAGAGCACGACGACCAGTGCGATCACGTACCAGAACGTGACCGGCAGGCCGAGCAGCGAGGAGTTCGTCAGATCGGTGAAGGCGAGCGGCAGCCCGTGGATGCCTGGCACGATGCGGCCGCCGCCGGTGATCCAGCCGGTGACGGCGTAGAGGACGCTGCCGGTACCCAGCGTCGCGATGAACGAGTCGATCTGGGCGAACTCGACCAGCAGGCCGTTGACCAGGCCTACCGCCACACCACCGGCGAGGACGAGCAACAGGACGAGCGGCCAGGGCGTCCCCTGCTCGACGATCAACCACATGGCCACCACGTGCGCCAACCCGATGCCGTAACCGATCGACAGGTCGAACCGGCCGGTGACGATCGGGATCGTCGCCCCGAGGGCGAGCATCGCCGGGATCGATTGGTTGGTCAGGATGGCCTTGATGTTCGTCCCCGTCGGGAACGTCGAGGGCAGGAGCAGGGCGAACAGCAGGAAGATCGCGACGGTCAGGCCGAGCAGCCCGTAGGTGCCCAGGGCCGAGCCACCGGCCGACGGCCGCCGCCCGGTGCCGGCCCGGCGGGGCGCGTTCACGCCGCCGCCCCGGAGGCGTAGGCCACGAGTGATGCGACGCTGAGGTCGGCGCGGGAAATCTCCCGGACGATCCGGCCGTCCTTGAACACCAGGGCGCGGTGACACACCTGCGCCACCTCCTCGAAGTCGGTCGAGATGAGCAGGGCGGCGACGCCACGCGCCAGCGCGCGGTCCAGGAGCGTGTAGATCTCGTGCTTGGCGCCCACGTCAACGCCGGCCGTCGGCTCCTCCAGGATCAGCACTGAGGCGTCCGTCGACAGCCAACGGGCCAGGATCACCTCCTGCTGGTTGCCACCGGCCAGGCCGGCCACCGGAAGCGCGGGATCGGCGGGCCGGACGCCGTACTCCGCTACGAGCTGCTCGGCGAGCGCCCGCTCCACGCCGTGCCGGCGGAACTCGAGCCGGCCGGTGCCGCGCACGCGCGGGTTCGGCACCAGGTTCTCGGCCACGGTCAGGGAGCCGGCCAGCCCCTCCTCGATGCGGTTGCTGGTCACGAACCCCAGGCCGCGCCCGACTGCGGCGGCCACCGTAGTGGGCCGGTACGGACGGCCGCGCACTTGCAGGACGCCGCCGAAGCAGGCCGACGCACCGAGCACGGTGCGGCCGACCTCGACCTGGCCGGCGCCGCTGAGCCCGACCAGCCCCACGACCTCGCCGGCCCGGAGCTCGAGCGAGACGGGACCCACCCGCTCCCCGACGACCCCGTCCAGGACGAGGACCTTCGTCTCGTCGGCCGGCGGGGACGGCGGCGGTGGTGGGACGGGCTGCCGGCCCACGATCGCCGTGACGACCTGCTGCGGAGTGGTCGCCGCGATCGTGGTCTCGCCGACGACCAGCCCATCGCGCATGATCGTGACCCGGTCGGCGATCTCGAAGACCTCGTCCAGCCGGTGGGAGACGTACACGAGCGCCATGCCGTCGTCGCGCAACCGGCGCAACACGGTGAACAGCCGGTGCGTCTCGTCGACGGGCAGGCTCGCCGTCGGCTCGTCCAGCACCAGCACCTTCGCATCGACGACCAGCGCCCGGGCGATGGCGACGAGCGACTTGTCGGTCCGGGAGAGGTCGGCGACGCGGGTGCGCGGGTCGAGCTCCGAACCGATCAGCGCCAGGGCCCGCTGGGCCCGGGACCGGGCCGAGGACCAGGCGATGAACCCATGCCGCCGCGGGTAGCCCGCGCCGAGAGCGATGTTCTCGGCCACCGACAGCCCCGGCACGAGGGCGAGGTCCTGGTGCACGAACGCGATCAAGCCCGCCGCGGTCGGGGTGCCGACCGCGTGGCCGCCGACCAATGCCGAGCCGGCGTCCAGCTCGTACACGCCGGCCAGCACCTTGATGAGCGTCGACTTTCCCGCACCGTTCTGCCCGAGCAGCGCGAGAACCTCCCCCGGGCGGATGTCGAGGTCGACGTCCCGGAGGGCCTGGGTCGCGCCGAAGCGCTTGCGCGCGCCCCGCACCGTGATCACGGGTTCTGGTCGCGCAGCGCCGTCGAACCGGCCGGCGCTGTCTGCATCCATGACTCTCGTCTCCGGGTCCGGGCGGGGAAAGTGCTCATCGCCAGTTCGGGTGTGTCCAAGATGATGGACGACGTCCAGCCAGTTGGCAAGAGGTCGGTAGCCGATGCGTAGAAAGACCGGTCCGGACGCCCGGAGGCACCGGCGAGCGGGCGGGATGGCAGGACCCGCGATGGGTCGCAGGAGGCGGGGCGCGGAGCCCGATCAGGCGTCGGCCGCCAGGAGCGGGTTGCTCAGCGAGGAGGCGACGTCGCGCAACTCGGCGAGCAGCTTGGCGCGCAACACGTCGTCCAGCGAGCTGCTGACCGACGTGACGCTGAGGGCGAAGGGGTCGCTGTCCGTCCGGAAACCCGAGACGGCCAGGGCCAGGCACGTCACGCCGGGTGTGGTCTCCTCGTCGTCGACGGCGTACCCGCGCTCCCGCACGGTCTCCAGTTCGGCCCGCAGTGCGGCCGGATCCGTGATGGAGCGATCGGTCAGCGCGACGAGGCGTTGGCGGCCGCGCAACCGCTCGTCCAGCGCTCGCGGGTCGAGCATCGCCATCAGCGCCTTGCCGGTCGCGGTGCAGTGGGCGGGAAAGCGATCCCCGATGTTCGCGGTCAGGCGGAGGGGCTGCGTGCCGTCGTAGCGCGCGAGGTACAGGACGTCGAGACCGTCCAACACCGCCACGCGGGCGGTCTGCCGCGAGATGTTCGGCTGCCGGCGACAGGCGGCGTAGAACTCCTGGATCTGGTCCATGGTCGCCAGGTAGGCCCCGCCGAGCTCGACCAGACGCCGCCCGAGCTGGAACCCGGATTCGACCCGGGCGATGAGGCGCTCCCCCTCGAGCGCGAGGCAGAGGTTGGCCGTGGAGGACTTCGGCAGGCCGAGCTGGCGCGCCAGGTCGCTCACCGTCAGCGGCCGGCCGCTCGCCTCGGCGAGCGCGCTGAGGATTGCTCCGGCTCGCGCCACGGCCGGGACCGGGCTCGTCTCGCTCGTCCCGTCAGCCATCAGGTGCGTCCCTCCACTGAAGATCCGGCCGCCGCTGTCCAGCATATTGGCTGCCGTCCAAAATGGTGCTACGTTCCCAGCCACCGCGCAAGCTCTACCCCCGCATTGCGTGGCCCGGCCAGGAGGCCGGGTGGCCGCCGCGCGAGCGCCGGGGACGACCGCCGACCCCGCAGCACGCCGTTGAGGCGACTCTAGAAGCAGGAGACCTGATGGTGGAACAAGCCTCGCCGCGTGCCGGTGAAGGGTCGATCGCGACGCCCCAGAACGGCCCCGCTCTGGACCGGGCGCAGTTCGACGAGGTGTTCGACCGGTTGCGTCGCTGGACCCACGACCGGCCGGCCGACGAACGGGGCACCTTGGGTGCGCTGACTCCGGCGACGGTGCTCGCGGCGCTCAGCACGCCCCGGCAGGGCCGATCGGTCAGCCTCGCGTTGCCGATCAACCGGACCAGCGGCCCGGACAACGCCCGCCCCGCCTTGCACCACATGGTCGACCTCGGCGACGTCGAGGCTCCCGAACCCAGCGCGCACAAGGACTTCCTCGGCCTGGACTATCACGGCAAGGCGGTGACGCACCTCGACGCCCTGTGCCACATCGGCTACCGGGGAGAGCTCTACGGCGGTGTCCCCAGTGCCGCCGCGTTCTCCTCCCTGGGTTCCGACTGGGCCGCGGTCACGAACCTCGCCGGGGGGATGCTGCTGCGGGGCGTCCTCGTCGACGTACCGCGGATGCTGGGGATCGAGTGGCTCGAGCCGGGTACCGCCATACGCGCCGCGGAGCTGCGGGACGCCGAGGACGCGCTGCAGTTCCGCATCGGGGCCGGGGACGCCGTGCTCCTTCGCTCCGGTCACGGCGCTCGCCGGGCCGCCCACGGCGCATGGAACTCCGACGACGCGAGCGCCGGGCTACACGTCGACGCCATGCCCCTGCTCGCGGAGCGGGGCGTGGCGCTGCTCGGCGGGGACGGCGACAGCGACGTGCGCCCGTCCCCCGTGGCCGGCGTCCACTCGCCGATCCACGCGCTCGCGCTGACGGCCCTCGGCATGCCCCTCCTCGACAACCTCGACCTGGAGGAGCTGTCGCAGGCCTGCGCCGAGCAGGGGCGGTACGAGTTCCTGCTGGTGGTCGCCCCGCTCGTCGTGCCGCGCGGCACCGGCTCGCCGGTGAATCCCATCGCGGTGCTCTGATGTCGCGCCGGTTCACCGTCGGCGTATCGCACGACTTCGTCGCCGCCGACCGCCCGACCTCCTGGGGCGACATCGGCCTCGCCGAGTTGACGGCGGCCGGCGTGGACTGGCACTTCCTGCCGCCGGACGACGGCGAACTCGACCCCGACCGCGAGGACTGCTACGACGCGGTGCTGTTCGCCGCGCCGGCGATCACCGCTCGTACGGTGAGCGGCTCGCGCCCGCCGCGGCTGCTGGCCCGATTCGGCGTGGGGTTGGACGAGGTCGACCTGGCGGCCTGCACACGAGCCGGCGTCGGCGTGACGATCACGCCGGACGGCGCCCGGCGGCCGGTCGCGGCCGCGGCGCTCGCGTTGATCCTCGCCGCGTCGCACAACCTCGTGGCGAAGGACCGGATCGTCCGCGACGGCCGTTGGGAGGACCGCGCGCGGTTCATGGGCCGCGGTCTCGCCGGCCGGCGGGTCGGCGCGTTCGGGCTGGGGAACGTCGCGGTCGAGCTCTTCCGGCTGCTCGCCCCGTTCGGCACCGAGAACCTCGCGACCGACCCGATGCGCACGGCCGAGCAGGCGGCCGAACTGGACGTCCGGCTGGTCAGCCTGCCCGAGCTCATGGCGCAGAGCGACGTCGTCGTGATCACGGCCGCGCTCACCGCACAGACGCGGCGCGCGGTGGACGCCGCCATGCTCGAACTCGTCCGCCCCGAAACGGTGCTGATCAACGTTGCGCGCGGCCCGATCGTCGACACCGACGCTCTCGTCGACGCCCTCGCCAGCGGGCGTCTCGGGGCGGCCGGGCTGGACGTCACCGACCCCGAGCCGTTGCCACCCGGGCACCCACTACTGAGCCTGCCGAACGTCACCCTCGCCCCGCACTCCTTGGCCTGGACCGACGAGATGGCCCTCGGCAACGGGCGCAGCGCGATCCGCGCGATCCTCGCCGTGCGCGACGGCCGCGCACCGACGTACCTCGCGAACCGTGACGTACTCGAACACCACCGGCTCAGGCGCCTCCGGCGGGAGGAGGCGTCGTGACCCGGGCACCGGTGGCGTTCCTCGGCCTCGGCCGCATGGGAGCGCCCATGTCCGAGAACCTCGCCGCGGCCGGCTTCCCCGTCCGGGCCTGGAATCGCACCCCGCGCGGACGCCCCGACCCCGTCGCGGGCGACTACCAGCGCGCCGCGTCGCCCGCCGACGCGGCCCGCGGCTGCGACGTCGTCATCACCATGCTCCCCGACATCGCCGAGGTGCGGGCGGTCTGCTCGGGACCCGACGGTGCCCTCGCCGACGCCGCGCCCGGGGCCGTCGTCGTCATCATGGGCACCGTCTCCCCCGTCGCGGTTCGCCAGTGGGCCGCCGAACTCGCACCGGCCGGCTTCCGGGTCGTCGACGCGCCGGTGTCCGGCGGCGACGTCGGGGCGCGCCACGCGACTCTGTCGATCATGGCCGGCGGGGACGAGGGCGACATCGCCCGGGTGGGCGACGTCCTCGGTGCGATGGGCGGCGTCGTCCGGCACCTGGGACCCCTGGGCAGCGGCCAGCTGGCCAAGGCGTGCAACCAGATCGTCGTCGCCACGACCTTGGCCGCGCTCGGTGAGGCGGTGGCGCTGGGCGCCCGCGGGGGCCTGGACGTCGCCGAGTTGCTCGACGTGCTCGGCGGTGGGCTGGCCAACAGCCGGCTGCTGGAGGTCAAACGGGAGGCGCTCGTGACCCATTCGTTCGTTCCGGGCGGGTCGGCCGCCTTCCAGCACAAGGATCTCGGCTTCGCGCTGGAGGCGGCGCGCGCGGCCGGGTGCGCCCTACCCGTCACCGCGGTCGTCGATCAGCTCTTCGGCGCGATGCGCTGGACCGGCCACGGCGATGACGACCACAGCGGCGTCGTCCAGATCATCGAGGCCCTCTCCGGTGCAGACGGCTGACCGCCCGCGCACCTATCTGATCGGCCTGATGGGCAGCGGCAAGTCGACCATCGGCCGGCGGCTGGCCGACGAGCTCGCGTGCCGGTACGTCGACAACGACGAGACGATCGCCGAGCTGAGCGGCCACAGCACGGTGGCGCTCGCCGCCGCCGGCGGCACCCACCTGCACGACTGGGAGGCTCGGTACTCGCACTACCTCCGGACACTGCCGGCCCCACTCGTCGCCGGCGTCCCGGCCAGTACGGCCGAGCGAGCCGAAGAGCTGAGCATGTTGCGGCATTCCGGCGTCCTGCTCTACCTGCGCTGCGACAGCGAGACGCTGGTTCGCCGGGTGACCTCCGACGCGCCTCGCCCGTGGCTGAACGGCGACGTCCGCGCGACCATCGCCGACATGTTCGCCCGCCGCGACCACGTCCTGCGCACGAGGGCCGACCAGGTCATCGACGCGACGCAGCCGATCGAGCGCATCCTGGCCGAGATCGTTGGCGGTCCCTAGCCTGAGGCGGTGGCCTTCCGCGTCTCCACCCCGGCCGACGTCGAGGCGATCGTGGACGTCCTCACCACTGCGTTCTTCGACGACCCGCTCTGGGGGCCGGCGTTTCCGGACCGCGCCGAGCGGCCGCGCCAGGCCGCGGCCCTTTGGCGGTTGCTGGTCCGCTCGGCGCAACGCTACGACTGGGTGTGGGTCACCGACGGCGTCGAGGCAGCGGCCGTGTGGATCCCCCCGGGCGGCGTCGAACTCACCGGCGCCGAGGCGGACGACCTCGAGCGCTACCTCACCGACGCGGGCGGACCGGCCGTGGCGACCGAGATCCTCGCGATCTTCGCCACCTTCGAGTCGGCGCATCCGGCGGCGCCCCACTACTACCTCAGCCTGCTCGGCACCCACGCCGCGCACCGGGGCCGCGGCCACGGCGCCGCACTACTCAAGCACTGCCTGGCGGTGGTCGACGAGCAGCGGATGCCGGTCCACCTCGAGTCGTGCAACCCGGCAAACGACCCGCTCTACCGCCGCGTCGGCTTCGAGCCGTCCGGACGGTTCGTGGCGCCGTCCGGCCACGTCGTCACGACGATGTGGCGCCCAGCGGCCGGTATCTGACCTCTCAGTCGAGCGGCTCCTGCATCGCGAAGATGTGCCGCCGGATCTCCCTGGTCGCCGTCTCCAGCTCCTCCACCGCCTTGTCCAGCCGCTGCCGCGCCGCCGGCTCGGTGACCAGCGAGGCCGCGCTCTGCGCGGCGATGCCGGCCGCGAAGATCCGGTGGATGACGACGTCGTGCAGGCCGCGGGCGATCCGGTCGCGTTCGGTGAGCAGCTGCCGGTCGGCGAGCGCGGCGGCCAGCTCCTCCTGCTGGCGGCGCCGCTCGGTCATGTCCCGCAACACCTCGCAGTAGCCGATGACGGCGCCGTGCTGGTCGTGCATGGGCGAGACAGTCACCGCCACCGGGACGCGCGTGCCGTCCTTGCGCAGCCGCCAGCTGTCGGTCACCGCCACCGACTCCTCGCACGGGCCGGCGTGCGTGCGTTCGAACTCCGTCCGCTCGTCCTCCGGGATGAGCACGTCCAACGGACGGCCGATGATCTCCTCGGCGGAATACCCGAACAGCCGCTCGGCGGCGCGGTTCCAGCTGTCGACGGTGCGGTCGGGACGGATGGAGAGGATCGCGGCGTCCGAGGCCTGGACGATTGCGGCCAGGCGGGCGGCCAGGCGCTCGCGGTGCCGGAACTCGGTGACGTCGCGGATCGCGGCGACGACCAACGGCGACGCGCCGCTGCTCGACAGCGGCGCCAGGCTGATCTCGACGGGGAACTCCGAACCGTCCTTGCGCCGGGCCTGCAGGTCGAGCTCCGGCCCACCCATGGGCCGCGTGCGCGGCGCCGCGATGTAACCGTCGCGCTGCCCGACGTGCGCCGCACGGAGACGCTCGGGGACGAGGGTCTCGATCGGCCGGCCCTCGAGCTCGCCGGTTTGGTAGCCGAACATCGCGGCGGCCAGAGCGTTGACGGCGGCGATCCGACCAGCGCCGTCCACGACCACGGCCGCGTCCGGGCTGAGCTGGAGGAAGGCCTCGAGCAGCGACGGCGCGGCCGTCTCGAGGCCCCATTCGCCCTGGGTGCGCTCCGCCGTCATGGCGCCATCGTAGATCGCCGGGGCCGCGCAGAGAACGAGCCCGCGACGTCACCTCTTGCCGCTATCCCAACCGGGTGACGTCGCGGGCCTCACTCCGCCCAGCAGGCGCAGAGTTGCCGGGCCGAGCACCTTTAAGTGAACGCGTCGGGCCGTCCCCGAGCCATGAGTCGGAGGGCCCGGGCGCATCAGGTCCGACCGGGCGGCGAGGGTGCGGACGACCCATGGTGTGGAGTGCCTGCATCGCGTGCCCGGTGAAGGCCCGGCGTCATTCCTGGACAACGCGCGGCCGGGGACGCCGAAGGCCCCGCCCGAAACCGGGCGGGGCCTTCGGCAAAGCCGGGGCGGAGCGGCTCAGCGCTCCTCGAGGGTGGCCGTGGCCGGGACCGCGGCGAGCCGGTTGGACTCGTCGTGGATCATGACCGCGATCTGGCGCAACCGCGCCTCGTTTTCGTGGAAGTGGTGGGCGCAGAAGAGCAGGTCGAGCCCGGAGTCGAGGGTCGCTCGGACGTAGGCCTGGGCACCGCACCGGTCGCACCGGTCGGCGGCGGTCAGCTCACCCGCGGCGATCGCTGTGGTCACGTCATTACCTCTCTCTGCTGCGACACCCTTGCGAGGGTGCCCGATCGATCGGGGCTTCGCACTCAGATAACCACCGAAACGCGTAACGATCCGGCCGACACCCGGGACGAAATCCTTTGTTCACGTGCGGCCCGGGCCGGCCAACTGCTCCCGCTGGGTCGCACCACTTACATCTTCCACAACGACTGATACCCCACTCGCGATTCCCACAACCGATCGGGCGTGGGTCACGTCCACTGAAGTCGTTTGTGAGACGGGTTCTCGAACGAACCATCGCATAGCCGGACAGCAGGGACGCCGGACACAGCCCACATGGGCGTTCGCTCAGGCGCCGCCCAGCTGCTCCATGAGGTGGTCGCGCCGCCGTTCGAGGACGTCCACCCCCGCCGCGGCCGAGGCCGGACCGGGCACGACCCGCCGCAGCTG
>Ga0136846_1223370_pt1 | contig 11388 bp, 4 predicted proteins | sample HopSoiMetagenom2_FD_96841 | JGI IMG/M metagenome (GOLD analysis project Ga0136846, IMG submission 96841) | Grasslands soil microbial communities from Hopland, California, USA - 2 Assembly 2016 (version 4) | ecosystem: Environmental > Terrestrial > Soil > Grasslands | place: USA: Hopland... | reverse complement strand
TCTCGGGGACCTCGAGTTGCATCCGCACCTCGCAATGTACGCGCCGATGCAGGCGATGGCGGACGCCGACGTGAGGCTTGCCGAAGCAGCGAAGCGGCCCGACTGGAGCTTCGAGGTCACCTACGCGCAGCGCGGCAGCGCGTACAGCAACATGCTCTCGGTCGGCGTGCGGGTGGACCTGCCGATCTTCGAGGCGCGCCGCCAGCAACCCGCGATCGCCTCGCGGCTCGCGGCCGCCGAGCAGGTGCGCTCGCAGGCCGAGGATGCCCGCCGCGCGCACCTCACCGAGGTGCGGGTGTTGCTCGCCGACTGGCAGGCAGCCCGAGAGAGGACGCAGCGCATCGAGGCGCATCAGATGCCGCTCGCCGCGGAGCGCCTGAAGGCGACTCTCGCCAGCTATTCCGGGGGCCGTGCGGACCTGTCGTCGGTGCTGCAGGCGCGGCGCGCCGAGGTCGAGACTCGCCTCGCCCTGCTACAGGCGCGCACCGAAGCCGCGCGCGCGTGGGCCCAGCTCAATTCCCTGTTGCCGCTCGAAGCTCACAAGGAAAAGCCATGAACAAGCTCGCCATCGGAATCTCGGGCGCTCTCCTCCTCGCCGCCGGGATCGGCGGCGGCTACTGGTTCGCGATGCACCGGATGATGTCGCCCGCGCCGTCGGCCGCCGACGCCGTCGCGGCGTCCGCGGGCAAGAAGCCGCTCTACTGGCACGACCCCATGTACCCGCAGCAGAAGTTCGACAAGCCCGGCAAGTCGCCCTTCATGGACATGCAGCTGGTGCCCGTGTACGGCGACGACGGCACCGACATCGGCACCGTCGCCGTATCGCCGCGGGTGATGCAGAACCTCGGCGTGCGCACGGCAGAAGTCACCGAGGGGATGCTCGAGTCGAAGCTCGAAGCCGTGGGCGCGGTGGCGTTCGACGAGCGCAACGTCGCGGTCGTGCAGGCGCGCGTGAGCGGATTCATCGAGAAGCTCTTCGCGCGCGCGCCGCTCGACGCCGTAACGCGCGGCCAGGCGCTCGCCGAGATCCTCGCGCCGGAATGGGTCGCCGCGCAGGAGGAATACCTGGCGTTGCGGCGCAGCCCTGCGGCCACGCCCGAGCTGCGCGCCGCGGCGCGTCAGCGCCTGGTGCTCGCGGGCATGCCCGAGGAGGCCATCGCGCAAGTCGAGTCGGGCGGCAAGGCCCACGCACGCATCACGCTCACCGCGCCGATCTCCGGCGTGATCTCGGAGCTGGGCGCACGGGAGGGCATGACCGTGGCGCCGGGCGCGATGCTCTTTCGCATCAACGGCCTCGCCACGGTGTGGGTCAATGCCGAGGTGCCCGAGTCGCGCGCGGGCGCATTGCGCCCGGGTGCGAGCGTGACCGTGACGGTGCCCGCCTACCCGGGCGAGCGCCTCACCGGCCGCATCGCCGCGATCCTGCCCGACGTGAACCCCGCGACGCGCACCCTGAAGGCGCGCGTGGAGATCGCCAATCCGCACGGCAAGCTCAAGCCGGGCATGTACGCCACGGTCGATTTCACCGGGGATTCGGGACGCACCGCGCTCCTCGTTCCGAGCGAAGCCGTGATCCGCACCGGGCAGCGCGATGTGGTGGTAGTCGCCGAGCCCGGCGACGGCGGCGCGCAGCGCTTCCGCAGCGTGGAAGTCGAGGTCGGCATCGAATCGGGCGGCAAGACCGAGATCCGCAAGGGCCTCGAGCGCGGCACGAAGGTCGTGGCCTCGGGCCAGTTCCTGATCGATTCCGAGTCGAGCCTCAAGGCCACGACGACGCGCATGGACGCGCCGGAGGGCAAGCGATGATCGCGAGTCTCATCCGGTGGTCGACCACCAACCGCTTCCTGGTCCTCGTCGCGGCCCTCATCGCGACCGCGTGGGGCACGTGGGCCGTGCTGCGCACGCCCGTGGACGCGCTGCCCGACCTGTCCGACGTCCAGGTGATCATCCGCACGAGCTGGCCGGGGCAGGCGCCGCAGATCGTCGAGAACCAGGTGACCTATCCGCTCACCACGACGATGCTGTCGGTGCCGGGCGTGAAGACGGTGCGCGGCTACTCGTTCTTCGGCGACTCGTTCGTGTACATCATCTTCGGCGACGGCACCGACCTCTACTGGGCGCGCTCGCGCGTGCTCGAGTACCTGAACCAGGTGCAATCGCGCCTGCCAGCCGAAGCGAAGCCCGCGCTTGGACCCGACGCGACCGGCGTGGGCTGGGTGTACGAGTACGCGCTCGTCGATCGCAGCGGCCGCCACGACCTGGGCGAGCTGCGGGCGATCCAGGACTGGTTCCTGCGCTACGAGCTCAAGACCGTCGCCAACGTGGCCGAAGTCGCGAGCGTGGGCGGCATGGTGCGCCAATACCAGGTCGTCCTCGATCCCGATCGCCTGCGCGCGTACAACCTCACGCACCGGCGCGTGGTCGAGGCGATCCGCGGCGCCAACCGGGAATCCGGCGGTTCGGTGCTGGAACTGGGAGAGGCCGAGTACATGGTGCGCTCCAGCGGCTACCTCAAGTCGCTCGACGACTTCCGCGCTATCCCGCTCGCGGCGAGCGAGGGCGGCGTCCCGGTAACCCTGGGCGACGTGGCGCGCATCCAGGTGGGCCCGGAGATGCGCCGGGGCGTGGCGGAGCTCGACGGCGAGGGCGAGGTCGCGGGCGGCGTGATCGTGATGCGTTCGGGCAAGAACGCGCTGGAGACGATCGCCGCGGTGAAGGCGAAGCTCGCGGAATTGCGCGCGGGATTGCCGCCCGGCGTCGAGATCGTCCCCACCTACGACCGCTCACACCTCATCGAGCGCGCCATAGACAACCTGCGCGGCAAGCTCGCCGAGGAATTCATCGTCGTGGCGATGGTGTGCTTCGCCTTCCTCTTCCACCTGCGCTCGGCGCTGGTGGCGATCGTGTCGCTGCCGCTGGGTGTGCTCATCGCGTTCGTCGTGATGCACTACCAGGGCGTGAACGCCAACATCATGTCGCTGGGCGGCATCGCCATCGCCATCGGCGCCATGGTGGACGCGGCGGTGGTGATGATCGAGAACGCCCACAAGCACCTCGAGGCGTGGCGCCACGCGAATCCGGACCGGCGCATCGGCGAGGCGGAGCAGTGGCAGGTGGTTACCGACGCCGCGGTCGAGGTGGGCCCCGCGCTTTTCTTCAGCCTGCTCGTCATCACGCTCTCGTTCATCCCGGTGTTCGCGCTCGAGGCGCAGGAGGGGCGGCTCTTCTCGCCGCTCGCCTACACCAAGACCTATGCGATGGCGGCGGCCGCCGGCCTCGCCGTGACGCTGATCCCGGTGCTGATGGGATACCTGATCCGCGGTCGCATTCCCGACGAGTCCGCGAACCCCATCAACCGATGGCTGATCGCGGGCTACCGTCCGGTTCTGGACGCCGTGCTGCGCTATCCGAAAGCCACCCTCGCGATCGCCGCGCTGATCTTTGCGGCCACCGCGTGGCCGATCCTGCGCGTGGGCGGGGAGTTTCTACCGCCGCTCGACGAAGGCGACCTGCTGTACATGCCCTCGGCATTGCCCGGCATCTCGGTGGGCAAGGGCGCGGAGCTGCTGCAGCAGACCGATCGCATGATCCGGCAGGTGCCCGAGGTCGCCCGCGTGTTCGGCAAGCTCGGCCGCGCGGAAACCGCGACGGACCCGGCGCCGCTGGAGATGGTCGAGACCACGATCCAGTTCAAGCCGCGCGGCGAATGGCGCGCGGGAATGACGCCCGAGAAGCTCGTCGAGGAGCTCGACCGCGCGGTGAAGATCCCCGGGATCGCGAACATCTGGATCCCGCCCATCCGCAACCGCATCGACATGCTCGCCACCGGCATCAAGAGTCCCGTGGGCGTGAAGGTCGCCGGGACGAGCCTCGCCGAGATCGACCGCGTCGCCGTGGAGATCGAGCGCGTGGCGCGCGACGTGCCGGGGGTGACCTCGGCGCTCGCCGAGCGCCTCGCGGGCGGGCGCTACATCGACGTGGACATCGACCGTGCGGCCGCAGCGCGCTACGGCATGAACGTGGCCGACGTGCAGGCGGTGGTGTCGGCGGCGATCGGCGGCGAGAACGTGGGCGAGACCGTCGAGGGGCGGCAGCGCTTTCCGATCAACGTGCGCTATCCGCGCGAGGTGCGCGACTCGCTGGAAAAGATCCGCAACCTGCCGGTGGTCACCGAGCGCGGCGCGCAGATTCCGCTTTCCGCGGTCGCGCGCATCGCCATCGCCGACGGACCGCCGATGCTGAAGAGCGAGAACGCCCGCCTCTCGGGCTGGGTGTACATCGACATCCGTGGCCGCGACCTGCAATCGGTGGTGCACGACCTGCAGCGCGCCGTGGCGGCCGCGGTGAAAGTGCCCGCCGGCTACTCGATCTCATGGTCGGGGCAGTTCGAGTACCTGGAGCGCGCAACCAAGAAGATGCGTGTCGTGGTTCCCTTCACGCTCGCGATCATCTTCGTGCTCCTGTACCTCACCTTCCGCAGTGGCGCCCAGGCCGCGCTCATCATGGGATCGCTGCCGCTCGCGCTCGTCGGCGGCTTCTGGCTTGTGTACCTGCTGGGGCATGCGATGTCGGTCGCGACGGCCGTGGGCTTCATCGCGCTCGCCGGCGTGGCGGCGGAGTTCGGCGTGGTGATGCTGATCTACCTGCGCCACGCCTGGGAGCGGCGGCTGGCGCGCGGCGCCACCGCCGAGGAGGACCTAGTGGAGGCGATCCGCGAGGGCGCGGTGCTGCGCGTGCGACCCAAGGCGATGACGGTCGCGGTGATCCTGGCTGGCCTCTTCCCCATCATGTGGGGCACCGGGACCGGGTCGGAGGTGATGCAACGCATCGCCGCACCCATGGTGGGCGGGATGATCACCGCGCCGCTGCTGTCGATGCTGGTGATCCCGGCGGCGTACCTGCTGCTCATGCGCCGATTGCGCCCGCAGGGCCAATGGGCGGCGCCGGGCGATGCGGCGTCCGTCACCGCGCAGCGCTAGCGCGGCGCGAGATCCTCGGCGAGGCTCGCGCGAAGCTTCTGGAAGCTCCGGCGACGGCTCATCTCTTTCGGATACGCATCGAGCACGCTGTTCGCCTCGGCGAGCAACTTTGGCGCCTGTGCCGGAGAAGCCGCCGCCGCAGCCTGCAGCGCGCGGACCAGCAACGTGTGCTGGCCGAGGTCATCGCTACGGGGCAGCAGGGCGCGATGCGCCTTCACCTCCGGCTCGGCAAGCGCGAGCGCGTCCGCGGCTTTGCCCCGGCGCGCGAGGATGAGCGCCAGCAGGATGCGCTCACGGCTCGATTCCAGTTTCTCGAAATAGCCGACCACCGGCGTGGGCTTGCGCTGCTCGACGGCCTTCCTCGCGGCGGCTTCGGCCTTGTCGAGGTCCTTCAGCTCCAGCCATATGGAAGCGAGGTAGTAATAGTTGAACGCGAGAGCCTGCTGGCGAGCGATCACCTGGTCCTTCTCGGTCGGCTGCGCGGCTTCGAGGCGCCGCGCGGCGGCCTCGGCAAGCTCACGGGCCCTGGCGTAATCCTCCAGGAAAAACGCGCTCACGTAGTCGAAGCGGTTCGCGAACTCCAGGATGCCCATGCGCACGAACGACTGCGCCGGCAGCCCGCGAACCGCGAGCTCGGCCAGGCGGTGAGATTCCCTGGTTTCCGCCGCGGACTGCTCCGGCTGTCCGAAATCGGCCGCCAGGACCGCGCTGCGCGCCCGCGAAAAGATGAGGCCCCCGGCGAGCGACGACGTCATCGGCGCATGGCGCTCCACCGAGCTCGCGGCCCGCCACATCGACTGGGCCTCCTCCAGGCGGCCTAGCGCCTCGAGCGTGAAGGCGATCTGCCCGCGATCGGCCGAGAGGTTGTTCCAGGCGATGTTGTTACCCGCGTCCAGCTTGAGGAACGTCTCCCATGCGCGCTCGCCTTCGCGTAACAAGGGGAGCGCGCGCTTGGTGCGCAATTCCGTGACCTCGATCGCGCCCAGCGCGGCCGACAGGAGCCCATACGCGCGGATCGCGCCCATGTGCCCGGGACGCACGTCGAGCACCGCCTTCGCGATCCGTGCCGCGTCCTCGCCGCGGGACCTGGCGTCGGCATAGCGGCCCAGGCGCATCAGCGCCTCGACCTGCCACGAAGTGGCCTCCGCGTACGGAATGGCGGAGGTCGGGTCGTCCGGCCTCAGACCGCTGATGCCTCGATACGCTTGCCGCGCAATCTCGAGGTGCTTTACGCCCTCCTCTTCCTGCTCCCGGCGCATCTCCTGGAAGCCCAGGTAGAGGTTTGCGCCGGCGTAGGCGCGTTGCAGCGCAACCGAAGGCGAGCTCGTCTTCATGAGAGGCTCGAGCGCCGCCACAGCTTCCAGCGCGTCGCGATTGGCTTCGACCGGCTTGTTTTGGCTGTCCCGCACGCGCGCGAGCGCGGTAAGCCCCAACCCCAGCCCGATGGCCGACGCCTCCGAGGCATCCCCCTCGCGCCGCAGGCGCGCGAGGACTTGCGTCGAATCGATGAGGACCTTCTCGCCTTCGTCGGTCTTTCCCTGGTAGCGCAGCACGTGTCCATACCGGGCCTGCGCAAGCGCGCGGTTGCGATCGGTCTCGCGCGTGCGCAGCTCCTGGGGAAGCGCGGCGTAGTAGTCGAGGGCGCGGCGCGAGAGCGCGGCGACGACGTCGAGCCGGCCCACGGGCTCGAGCTCGAGATAGAAATCGTCGAGGAGGTACACCATCAGCTTCTCGGCCTCGCCGCGCGCGCTCTCGGCCATGAGCCGCGTCTGCTGCGCCCGGGCTTCGGCGTCCTGCGCCCGTTTCATGCTGGTCCAGCCGAACACCGCACCCGCGACCGCGACAATCGCGAGGGCCGCGCAACCGGCAGCGATCTTGCGCGCGCGCAGCAGCGCGCGGTGCGTCGCGGCTTCGCGCTCGCGTTGCGCCTGCAGCTGCCGCTCGGCTTCGTCCCGCGCCTCGCGCTCGTGGCGCAGGTCGCGGCTCTCCTTGACCACGGCGCACAGCACATCGTGCGTAAGCTCCACGCGGCGCATGTCGAGGCGCTCCTCGATGCGCAGCAGCCGCCGGTTGACGAGGAGCGCGAGGGAGCCGGCGGGCGCCCCGGCGGCCGCGAACGCCTTCGTCACCCGCTCCTCCGCCATGCTTTCGCGGAAGCCCGACTCGGTGAGCATCTCGTCCTCGACGAAGCGACGCACGCCCGCCGGCTGGTCGGCGAGCGCGCGCTCGTAGAACTCGTGCAGGATCGTGTCGCGCGAGCCCGCGAGCAGGTCGGCGGAGATCTCGGCGCGGCCCTGGGCCACGCGCGCGTTGTTGAGCTCGCGGCAGACGAGCGAGAGGAGCGACGGCTCGACCTCCGCATTGCGCAGCTCCGCGCCGCCGGCCACGAAGCGCACGATCGCCTCGGCTACCTCCTCCGAGACGAGCCTTCCGCCGGGCTTCACGACCGCGGAGAGCGCCTGCTCCCCGGTCATGCGCGCAAGGCGCATGCGGTTCTGCGTGATGGACGGCATCTCGCCCTTGAACCCCTCGAGGTGCGCGAGGTAGTCCTCGCGCAGCGCGATGAGGATGCGGTAATCGGCACGGCTGAAATCGAAACGCTCCACGACCGTGTCGTCGTCGTCGAGGCGCGCTTCGAGTGCCCGCGGCGGCCGGTTTTCCACCAAGTCGGCCAGGTCCTCGACGAATTCAGCGGCGCGCTTGCGCCCGAAATCGTCATCCTGCGCGAGCGTGAAGATCTCCTCGAACTGGTCGAAGATGAGCAGCGGCGTGAGCGTCTTGCCCGAGCCGTCGCGCAGCATGTCGTCGCGGTGATGCAGGAACTCCCATAGCGATTCGCCGGCGACGGCGGTGCCCGGGCGCGTCCACTGGCCCTGTGCCTCGGTCGCGCGGAAGATCGCCTGCTTGATCTGCTCCGAGGGCGGGGGCGATTCGCGCGAGTAGTCGATGCGCACATATACCGGGCAGTAGCCCTCGCGGCGCAGGCGCGGCACGATGCCGGCTCGCAGGATCGAGGTCTTGCCCAGGCCCGACTGGCCGAAGAGGATCGCGAGGAGCTTCCTCTGCACGCGCCGCGCGAGCTCGCCGATCTCCTCGTCGCGGCCGTGGAAGAATCCCCGTGTTTCCTCGCTGAACGAATCGAGGCCGAGCCAGGGGTGCTCGTGGTCGACGAGGTTCAACGCCGGGGTGACCGGGCGCCGGGTCTCGGGCGGCGGGGCGGTGACCGCGCTCACGGCGCCTCACGCACGGCGAGCAGCTCCTTCAGCCGCTCGACGAATCCCGCGGCGGGCTCGCCGCCGGGCACCCGCGTGAAATGCAGCGCGCGGAAGCGGTCCGGCACGCGCGCGCCTGCCTGGTCGGTGGCATCGATGCACACCGGCAGGATGAAGATCGCGTCGTCGGCCATGTTGCGCGCGCGGTCGAGCGCATAGCTCCACTCGCGACGGAAGTAGCCTTCGAGGCGCCGCTCGGTGGTGGCGGACACCACCGGGATGAAATACGAGCAGCGCGCGATGTTGCGCTGGATCTTGCGATCGTAGTCGTCGCCGCCCTCGAGCCGCTCGAGGTCGAACCAGGTGCGGATGCCCGCGGCGTCGAGCGAGGCCTTCAGGCGCTGGACCGCGGCGAGATCCTCGCGCGCATAGCTGATGAAGACCGCGTGATCGGGCATGTCGCGCTCGGGCGGCAGGAAGCGCTTCGCCGAACCGAGGGGCACGACCTCGCCGCCCTTGCGCCGCAGGCTCCAGCGCCGGTGCAGCTCGGAGACGAACTGCTCCGCCCCGCCGAAGACACGCGTGCGCACGCTCACCTGCTGCAGGAACTTCATGAGGCGCAGGTCGCGCTCGCTGTGGTCGTCGGCGAGCACCTCGCCCACGTCGCGCGGATCCGACAGCCGGCGCCGCTTGGCCATGCGCAGGAACATGCGCGCGAGCCAGTTCGAGAAGTTGCTGCCGATGATCAGCAGGTGGTTGTGCTCGAGCTCGTGGAAGAGCTTTTCCGGCGTGAGGTGCTCGCTCTGCAGCGCGCAGACGAATTCCAGCGTGTCCTCGTCGGAGATCACGTACGTGGGCGAGGCCGAGCAGCGCCCGAACATGTGGTAGACGACCGGGCGCTGCAACTGCTCGCGCTCGGCCGGCAGGTCGGCGACACGGTTGGGCGCGTAGGCCACCACGTCGGTGGATTGCGCGCCGCCGAAGCGCTCGGCATTGATGGCCTGCTCGAGCAGCGGGTCGAAGGTAGTGCTGACGAAGAGGTCGAAATCCGTGATCTGCGCCAGCTGCCGCAGCGCGAGCGGCGGGGCGAAGGTCGCTTCGCGCAGGATGCTGCGCATGCGCGTGTAGGTGTCCTCGCGGCGGCCGTGCGTCGAGAGGAACCAGCAGACGACGTCGTTCAGCGTGTAGCCCTCGGGCAGGCGCGTCGTGTCCACGCCCAGCTTGGCCGCGAGCCGCTCAGCCATCCAGTCGTACAGCGGCCGTGGGCCCGACTCGGTCTCGACGCGCAGCAGCTCCGGGCCCACGATGGGCACGACCCGGCGCTCCTCGATGTAGTTGACGAGGTCTTCCCAGGCATCGTCGTCGAGACGCGGCAGTGGCGCCAGGGGAGTCACGGAGCTCACGCGGACCTCCTTCGGGGACGGGAGTCCCTCGCGCCGTAGGTTAGGCGAATACGCCGCGCTTGGATAGCGGCTTATGATCCTGCGCATGGAGTCCTCCCTCGCCGCCGTCGAGGCCGCCGAGCGCCACCTGAGGCAGGGGGAGCCGCTCGCCGCGTACAACGAGGCCCAGACCGGTCTCGAGGCGGACGGCGGGCATGTGCGACTGCGGCAGCTTCGTGCGCTCGCCCTTGCGCGCAGCGGCGACGTCGAGCGTGCCAATGCGGAGCTGGCGGCGCTCGTGGGCGAGGGGCTCGATGATTCCGAGACGCTGGGCATGCTCGCGCGCACGCACAAGGACCTGGCACTGCGGGCCGCAGCTGGCGGGAAAGCGCACCTGGACGCTGCCTTCCAGCTCTATGAGCAGGCTTGGCAATCGGCGCGCAACCGGGGCGACACGGAAGCTTCGGGATACGCGGGCATCAACGCGGCAACGATGGCCGCATTGGGGGGCGACCTCGAGCGGGGCCGCGCCATCGCGCGCGAAGTGCGCGCATTGCCCGACGGCGCGGACCGGTACTGGTCGGAGGCGACACGCGCGGAGGCGGCCCTCCTCTTGGGGGATATCGGCGCGGCGCGGGACCATTACGCGGCGGCATCGAGGCTCGGCCGCGGGCGGCATGGCGACCTCGGCTCCACGCGGCGGCAGGCGCGCCTCCTCGAGGACCACCTCGGAATCGCGGCGCCCGCGCCATCCGCCGCATTGCCGTGCGCACCCGTGGTCGCCTTCTGCGGCCACATGATGGATGCGGCCACTCGCGCCACGCCGCGCTTTCCGCCCGCACGCGAGCAGGAAGTGGGCGACGCGCTTCGAAAGGCTCTCGCGACGATCGCCCCCGCCGCCGCGTACGGTTCTGCCGCTTGCGGAGCGGACCTCCTGTGCCTCGAGGCCGCGCGCGAGCTGGGGATCGAGACGCACGTCGTGCTTCCATTTCCGAAGGACACCTTCCGCGAGACCAGCGTGGATTTTGCCGGGCCCACCTGGGGCGAGCGCTTCGAACGCGCCATCGCCGCCGCCGACAGCCTCACGGTCACGAGCGACCATCGCGCGCGCGAAAGCACGGCGACGTTCGAGTACGCGAACCTGGTCCTCACCGGCATGGCGCGCCTGCGTGCGCGGCAGCTCGACACGCAGCTGCGCGGGATCGCGGCGCTGGACGGCGCGGCCGCGGGGGCGCCAGGAGGCACACGCTCCCTCGTGTCGCTATGGGAGTCCGTGGGCATTCCCGTTACCCGGGTCGCGCTCGAGGCGAGCGCGATCCCCACCGAGCCCCTGCGATCCATGTCGGATCCGGCACGCGTCCGGCACGAGATGCGCACCCTCCTCTTCGCGGACGCCGTGGGCTACAGCAAGATGAGCGAGGACCAGATCCCGGTGTACATCGAGCACTTCCTCGGCGCCATTGCGGCGTTGGCGCAGGGCGAGCCACCCTACGAGCACGTGGAAGTCGCGGGCGACGGCCTCTACATGGTGTTCCGCGATCCCGCGATAGCCGGCCGCTACGCGCTCGCACTCTCCGCCCTCGCCGGCGGCACGGATTGGTCCGCCCGCGGGCTGCCAGCCTCCCTGAACCTGCGCATCGCGCTCCACAGCGGCCCGGTCCATTGCGCGGTCGACCCGCTCACCGGTGGCCCCATGTATACCGGTCCCCACACCAGCCGCGCGGCGCGCATCGAGCCCATCACGCCGCGGGGGCAGGTGTATGAGAGCAGCGCGTTCGCCGCCGTTGCGGCGGCCCCGGGGGCCCCCGTCGAGCT
>Ga0136846_1210653_pt1 | contig 11388 bp, 3 predicted proteins | sample HopSoiMetagenom2_FD_96841 | JGI IMG/M metagenome (GOLD analysis project Ga0136846, IMG submission 96841) | Grasslands soil microbial communities from Hopland, California, USA - 2 Assembly 2016 (version 4) | ecosystem: Environmental > Terrestrial > Soil > Grasslands | place: USA: Hopland... | reverse complement strand
CGACGGCAGGCCCGGTCGAGTCGTCAACGGCGCGAGGAAAGATCGCGGCGTTGAGCGGCATGCCGGTTTCAGGATCGTTGGTCCAGGCGATGCGAGCAAAGAGCGAGCCCATGTTCGCGCCGAGGGTTGCGCGGCCGACGATTGGTTTGATGTCGTGATTTGCATCGCCCGTGCGAAAGCTGCGAACGATCGCCAGCTTGTGGGCCACGCTCGCCAGTCGCGGGAACGTCCCGCCGAATGTGATGCCAGGCAGCCTGGTATCGATTTCGCCGGTGACGCTACGCACGCCGGCGGGCGCTTCTATCTTGGGATCGAACGTTTCGGTCTGACTGGGACCGCCGTGCAGGAACAAGAAGATGACGCTTTTGCCGGTGAGCGGACGTGCGGCCGCCGTGGCGAAAGCGGCCTGAATTTGGAGCAAATTTGAGAGGGAAATACCGCCCAGGCCCAAACTGCCGATTTGCAGAAAATCACGACGACTGACGGCAGAGCGGCTATCGTAAAAGCGGAGCATAGCTGGCCATTGAGCCTGCGAAACGGGCGGACAAGGCCTATTGTCGCGGCGAGCCTGCCGATATGCAAGTAAACTCGCGTGCTGGCGGTCTGCGTTCGTAGAACCGCAGTCGCCTTTTAAAGACAGTGGCTTCGGAGACAAGCGGCTTTCAGAGAAGCGCAAATTTATAGGCCGGCCGCGAAATACCTGGAAGGGCGTTTCGCAGCCGGCCTGTCTCGTTGTTGCACAGAAGTTCGCACCAAGACTTTCACGACGGTGGCCAACGGCAAGCACACGGCTTGGCGGCAGCCGGGCCGGGGATCGGCCTGGCGCGCGCGGGCTAGCGCTTGCTGCTCTTCTTCTTGCCCGTCTTCTTCGTCGACTTCTTGGCGGTCTTCTTAGCTGCCATGTAAATGGCTCCTACGAGTTTGGCGTCCTGTTTTCTCCGCTGCTTGCTCCGGGACGCCGATGCGGAGCGAGCCATTGATTGCGGTCTGGCGAGGCGAGTGAGTTGATCCAACCTCAATGTTGAACTGCGATCACTGCTTCACCAGTGTGCATTCAACCAACTGGGGCAATGTTTCGTCAAGGCGAACTGGGCAACTTGAGACGAATTTATATTCCTAGCGCAAATGAAAGAAAAAACTTTCGCGCGCGTGCTCTTCGCGAGCAATCGCGCGTTGAGCGCGTTATGCTGAGCCAGCAGGGGCGCGAAGCGCGACTATTCGCGATTGCGAAAATAATTTGAGCGAGATTTCTTTCTATGAAAATTTTCATGCCGCTGGGCGACGCGACGGAAGCGATGGACACGTTCTATCCCTACTACCGCTTGCAAGAAGACGGATTCGATGTGGTGATCGCGGGGCCGGAGGCGCGGTTGTATCACACCGTGCTGCACGAGATTCCTCCCGATAGCAACGTGCCGTGGGATATCACGCAGGAGCGCCCCGGCTACTTCATTAAAGCGACGCTGGCATTTCGCGATGCACGCGGCGCGGATTTCGCGGGCGCCTTCGTCTCTGGCGGGCGGGCGCCGGAATACATTCGCTACAACCAAGACTTGCTCCGCGTGATGCGCGAGATTCATCAGGCTGGCAAGCCAATCGCCTGTGTCTGCCATGGCATCGAGATTCTCACGGCAGCCGGCATCATTGGCGGGCGCACTGTAACGACGGTCCCCAAGTGTAAGCTCGACGCCGAGCAAGGCGGCGCGAAGTATGTCGATAAGGAGGTCGTCCTCGACGGCAATATCGTCACGTCGCGGTACTGGATGGACAACGCACACCTGATGCGCGAATTCTTGAAAATGCTGCAGGCCCGGTAGAGACGAAAGTGCATCCGCTCACTGCCTAAAATCTAGTAATCACAGAGACAATATCTCTGTTATTTTCGTCATATTCTGCTTAGACTGTGCTACAGTCTGTGCCAGCAGACAAAAGGAAGTGCCCTGGCAGCGGGCATTTACCGCCATTCGCCGCCAGAAATCAGCCCCTGAAACCCATCGGCCTGCGCAGTTGTGAGACACCTGCCGCGCCGGGGCTTTCTTCCTTATTACTGCCGGTTCAGTCGCGGGCGAACAGCGAGCAGCCTCATGGGATGGGGCGAGCGCAATTTCTTTATTACGGGGCGATCGGCATGTCGTGGCGGAGCTTAGCGAACTCGCTTTGGCGACTGTGTGCGCGCGGCAGGAACGTCGGGTGGAACGCTGCTGCGCTCAGACGGCGCGCACGCCTGCGGTGGCGGCGTGTGTTTTTGGAACCGCTCGAGGATCGGTCGCTGCTGGCGGCAATCATTACGGTCAATTCGGCAGGCGACACGGTCGATCCCAACGACAATGTGCTGACGCTGCGGGAGGCGCTGCGGGTCAGCAACGGCACTCTGGCGGTGGGCGCGCTGACTCCCGCGGAGGCGGTACAAATTACCGGCGGCACTCCAACGCTCGGCGTGGCGGACACCATCGCTTTCAACATCCCGGGCAGCGGATTGCACACCATCAAACCGACGACAGCCCTGCCGATTGTCACCGACCCGGTCGTTATCGACGGCTACACGCAGCCGGGGGCCAGTGCGAACACACTGGCGGTAGGGAACGATGCGGTGTTGCTGGTGTCGCTGGATGGCGTCAGCGATCCAGGGCTTAACTATTTATTGGATCTGCAGGGCACCGGCGGCAGCACGGTCCGCGGGCTGAACATCGTGCGCGGCTTCGGGATCAACGTCCAGTCCAGCAACAATACGATCGCGGGCAATTTTATAGGTGTCGATGCGACTGGCACTGTCTTGGCGGCCAATGCGGGCCCGGGCGTGATCATTTTCAATGGCGCGAACAATTTGGTCGGCGGCACTAGTCCAGCCGCGCGGAACGTCATCTCGGGCAATGCGCCGTCTAGCTCGCGCTTTGGCAATATCAACGTCGGCGATAACTTCAATGTTGTCCCGACCGGCACGGTGATTCGCGGCAACTACATTGGCACCAACGCCGCGGGAACGGCCGCCCTCCAACCGCCGGCAACGGTTCACTCGAATGGAATTCGCCTGTGGGGCGGCGCCAACACGACGATCGGCGGAGCAGATGGCGACGATGGGACGGTGGACGGCAACGTCGGCGCGCGGAATGTCATTTCGGGGAATATCACGGGAATTAATTTTTCACCCTTTGCACAAACGCATGACGGGTTGGCAATTCAGGGAAATATCATCGGCTTGAATGCGGCGGGCACCGCCAGCGTGGGCAATACTAGCGACGGCATTTTCCTGGGGACCGCGGCGCAGCTTAACAACATCGCGATCGGCGGCACGACGGCCGGCGCCGGTAACGTGATTTCGGGCAATAGCGGCAATGGAATTTCGGCTGGCGCGCTGGGCATGACCGTCCAGGGCAACCTGGTGGGAACGGATATTACCGGGACCGTGGATTTGGGCAACGGCCAGAACGGCGTTAGAATTGCCATGGGCGGCAGCGAGGGACCCAATTTTCAAATTCTCGTGGGCGGCACCACGCCCGAAGCCCGCAACGTCATTTCCGGGAACAACGGCGACGGCTTTTTAACGACCGGCGTGCGTTCGGGATCGGTCAGCGTTCAAGGAAACTACATTGGGACGCAGATCGATGGGACCAGCCCGCTGCCGAACACGCTCAACGGCGTGGAAATGAATCGGCATGTGAACGTGGGAGGTACGGCGGCGGGTGCGGGCAACGTGATCGCCTTCAACGGGGGGAAGGGCGTCTCCGTCCCGACACCTTTTGACAACCTGGCGCTGATCGTGCCGATTGTCGGCAACTCGATCTTCTCCAACGGTCCGAACACAGTGAATTCGCAGCAAGGTTTGGGGATTGACCTGTTGGCAAACGGAGTCACGCAAAACGACGCCGGCGATCAGGACACGGGAGTGAACAATCTGCAGAATTTCCCGGTGTTGACTTCAGCCGCGGCGACTTCCTCGACGGTAACGATCAAAGCAACGCTCAACAGCATTCCGAGCAGCGATTTCCGAGTTGAGTTTTTCGCTAGTCCGACGGCCGATCCATCGGGTTTTGGCGAAGGAAAAGCGTATCTAGGCTTTTTGAACGTGACGACGGACGCCACCGGTAACACGGGCGAATTCACATTCGTGGCGAATGGCAACTTTGCCGGGCAGGTGATTTCGACGACCGCCTCGCGGTTGGAGGACACGGATTCGAACACGCTAACGCCGCCCGTCCCGACGATGACGTCGGAGTTTTCCGCCACGCTGGCCGTCCAGGCGACGACGTTGCACACGCCCTCGGTGACCAATGCCGCCACGTACGCCAACACGCAGTCGACTTCGGGCCTGGTGATCACGCCCAATTCGGCCGATGTCGGTACGGTCAAGTTTTTTCAGATCACCAACATTACCAGTGGCACGCTGTTTCAAAATGACGGCGTCACGCAGATTATCAGTGGCGATTTCATCACGGTTCCCGACGGCGGCGCGGGACTGAAGTTCACACCCAATACCAACTTCGTCGGCACCGGACATTTCACGGTTCAATCGGCGACAACGAATACCAGCGCCGGAGTGAGTGGCGGCACGGTCACGGCTGATATCGTTGTGATTCGGCCAACGATTACTGTTGCGGCGACAACGGGCACCGTGAATGAGGATAGCGGCACGAATCTGGTCTATACCTTTACCCGCACGGACGACCCCAGTAATTCGCTGACGGTCGCTTTCGCCGTGGGCGGCTCGGCAACATTCAGTAGTGATTACCTTGTTGCACCTGGTGGCGCGGACCCAAATATTGGCGGAAGTGCAGGTCTCATTACTTTCTCGCCGGGTTCCTCAACGGCAATCGCGAATTTGGGACCGCTGAGTGACAATCTGGTCGAGGGCAACGAAACCATCACGTTCAGCATCACGCCTGACCCAAGTTACACCCTTGGTAATCCATCGGCGGCCACCGGAACGATTCAAGATGCAGATTCGGCTATGGTGGCGTTTCAACTGGCAGCGAGTCCCGCCGGCGAGGACGCCGGCGCCCATGATGTGGTGGCCGTTCTAACGACTTCGGCCGGAACTACGCTCCAGAACGGTGCCACCCTAACGGTCACGGCCGCGAATGGCACCGCCAGCAATGCCGATTACGACAGTGGATCGTTTCCCAAAACAATCACGTTTGCAGCCGGCAGCGGCAGTGGAAACACGCAGACGTTGACAATCACGCCTGCGTCGGACAGTCTCGTCGAGGGCGACGAAACGGTGACGCTGTCATTGGCTGTCACGAGCGGGGCTGCAACGGTTGGCGCGCAATCGACGCACCAGCTGACAATTCAGGATGCGGACAGTGCCAGTGTGGCCTTCCAATCGGCCATCAGCTCCGCCGGCGAGGACGCCGGCGCTCACGGCGTGGTGGCCGTCCTGGATATGGCCTCTGGTAATACACTGGCCAATGCTGCCACGTTCAGCGTCACGGCCGCGAATGGCACCGCCAGCAATGCCGATTACGACAGTGGATCGTTTCCCAAGACAATCACGTTTGCAGCCGGCAGCAGCAGTGGAAACACGCAGCCGGTGACAATCACTCCTACGTCGGACAGTCTTGTGGAAGGCGACGAAACGGTGACGCTGGCTTTGACGGTCATCAGTGGCGCTGCAACAGTTGGGGCGCAATCGACGCACCAGGTGACAATTCAGGACGCGGACAGCGCCAGTGTGGCCTTCCAATTGGGCACCAGTCCCGCCGGCGAGGACGCCGGCGCTCACGGTGTGGTGGCCGTGCTCAACACGGCACCCGGTAACACGTTGGCCAATGCTGCCACGTTCAGCGTCACAGCCACGAATGGCACGGCCAGCAACACGGATTATGACAGCGGATCGTTTCCCAAGACAGTTACCTTTGCAGCCGGGAGCAGCAGTGGAACGGCGCAGCCGGTGACAATCACTCCTACGTCGGACAGTCTTGTCGAGGGCGACGAGACGGTGACGTTGGCATTGGCAGTTTCTAGTGGTGTAGCGATCGTCGGTGCGCAATCGACTCATCAAGTCACGATCGTAGATGCCGATACCGCCAGTGTGGCCTTCCAATTGGCCAGCAGCTCCACGGGTGAGGATGCCGGCGCTCACGGCGTTGTGGCTGTGCTGACCACGGCCTCGGGCAATACGCTGGCCAATTCGGCCACGTTCAGCGTCACGGCGACGAATGGGTCCGCCAGCAACGCGGACTATGACAATGGGTCGTTTCCCAGGTCAATCACCTTCGCTGCCGCCAGCGTCAACGGCGACCAACAAACGTTGAATATCACGCCGACGCCAGACAACCTTGTGGAAGGCGATGAGACGGTAACGCTTACGCTGGCGGTCACGGCTGGCGCTGTCAAGTTAGGTCCACAAATCACGCACGAGGTGACGATTCAGGATGCGGATAGCGCCAATGTGGCATTTCAGCTGGCGGGGAGCAACGCAGGCGAGGATGCGGGGGCGCATGGCATCGTGGCTGTGCTGTCGATGGCTTCCGGGAATATGTTGCAGAATGCTGCTACATTCAGCGTCACGCCGACCAACAATGGCACGACCACGAGCGCCGATTACGACAACACGGCCTTCCCGAAGACGATTACATTCGCCGCCGCCAGCATCGACGGCTCCCAACAAACGGTGAATATCACGCCGACGCCTGATAACTTGGTCGAAGGCGACGAGAAGGTGACGCTTACGTTGGCCATCACCAGCGGTGCTGTAACTCTTGCTGCTCAGACAACGCATCAAGTCACGATTCAAGACGCGGATACGGCCAGCGTGGATTTTCAATTGGCCGCGAGCCCCACCGGCGAGGATGCCGGGGCTCACGGCGTGGTGGCCGTGCTGAATATGGCCTCCGGTAATACGCTGGCAAATGCCGCCACCTTCAGCGCCACGGCCACGAATGGCACGGCGAGCAACGCGGATTACGACAGCGGCGCATTTCCCAAAACGATCACGTTCGCAGCCGGCAGCAACAGTGGAACGACGCAGCCGGTGATTATCGCGCCCGCTCCCGACAATCTGGTGGAAGGGGATGAGGATGTTACGCTGGCACTGGCCGCCACTAGCGGAGCAGCGTCGGTTGGCTCGCAAGGCATGCACGTGGTGACCATTCAAGACGCCGATAGCGCAACGATCAGCATCGTTGCTGGTCAGACGGTGAGCGAAGACGGCGGCGCGCAGCCGATTAACGCGCGACTGGACATGGCGCCGGGGTTGCACCTCGAAAGGCCGCTAACCATTGAAACTAGCGCCGCGCCCGCGGCGGGAACCGAAACGACCGATGCCACGTTCGGATTTCTCGGCAATGTGACTTTTCAGCCGGTGGACGTTCCAGGCGCCGTTCATAGCATCAACTTCGCTCCGCAGCCGGACACATTTGTCGAAGGGAATGAAGACGCGGTGCTGGCGCCGTCGGGAAGTGATCTGAATGGGCGAGTAACTTACACAGCCGGCAACGTCACGATTCTGGATGCGGACACCGCAACGGTAGCCTTTACGACTGCCGCGGACTCGATCGAGGAAGAATCGTCGGTGCCGCTGCCGATTTTCGTGCAGCTCATCATTGGCGGTAATACCCTAGAGAATGCCGCTCAATTCCAGGTGATCGTAGCGTCACTAGGTTCAACGACGGCATCCGACTTTGATGCTGCCAGCTTCCCAAAAGTCGTCACGTTCCCGGCCGGTAGCGGAGATAGCTCGCAAACGATTACGCTTGCTCCAACCGGCGACGCAATTTCCGAAGGCGATGAGTCGCTGACGCTCGGATTGGCGAAGGTCAGCGGCGCCTCAACGCTTGCGGTTACCTCAACCGGCAACGCCACGGAAAAGGTGACCATCATCGATGATGATATCGATCTGAGAATTACCAATATCGATTCCGTTGATCCAGTGATCCCTGGTTCCGGCCCTGGCAACCTGACCTACACCGTAACGACTTCGAATGTCGGCCTGACAACCGCGACGGCGATTACCGTAACTGAAGTTCTCACGCTGCCGGCTGGCGTAACGATCGTTTCTATTACACCCAGCGGCGCGACCACCTACACGCCTCCCAATGCTGCGAACGGGAAGTGGTTGATTGCCAGCCTGCCGCCGGGGCAGAGTGAAAAACTCGCGATTGTGCTGACCGTTGGCGCGGGCGCCGCGGCCGGCACCGATGTTATTACGAGTGCGGCGGCCGTAATGGGAGCCACTGGAAACCGCATCAATCAAGCCGACGATGCGGCTACGCAGCAGACTTCCGTGGCGTCAAACACGCTCGATTTCGGCGACGCGCCAAATTCATATGGAACGGTCCTGATCAATAATGGCGCCCGGCATCATGTCAGCCCGCTATTTCTGGGCGCTGGGATCGACTCGGAGCTCGATGGCAAACCAAATGCGACTGCCACGGGCGACGATAGTTTAGGAAGCGATGACGAAGACGGCGTGACGCTGCCAAGCTATCTCATGCCCGGTTTGGAGGCATCGATCAAAGTGGTCGCCTCAGCAGCCGGCAAGCTTGACGCTTGGGTCGATTTCAATCGCAATGGCAAGTTCGACGCCGTGGATCGTGTTTTCTCTAGCTTTGCGGTGGCCGCGGGCACAAACACGCTAAAGTTCGCCGTGCCGACGAGTGCCGTCACGGGCGCAACGTTCGCCCGCTTCCGTCTAAGCACCGCCGGCGGCCTCGGCGCGGTCGGCGAGGCGGCTGACGGGGAAGTGGAAGATTACGCCACAAAGGTGATGGCAGCAGCGCCGGGTAGTGCTGTGCTCATCGACGATCCGGCGACTCCCGGAAAGAAGGTGCTTGTTCTGACGGGCACCTCAAAGAACGACAGCTTCCTGCTCCAGGTGAAGTCGGGAGGAGTTCTGCTGTGCAAGCACGGCTGTAAGCTTAATACCTTCTCGCTGGCGTCGATCGGTCGCATCGTGATGCTGAGTGGAGGTGGCAACGATACCGTGACGTTGCCTGGCAGCTTGATCATTCCGACGCAGTTCGTGGGTCACTGGAAGGTCAATAAGACGAAGTGATCAGCGCGCGGTACGGCGAAGTGGCGATCGCATTCTTCGCTTGTGCTTCCGGTGTTTCTTCGATCCAGGCGTGAGCTGCTGCTGCATCCTCTGCTGCAATAGCGCCAGCACGGCCGCTTCTTCTGATGATAAGTCGGCGAGAGAGGTCCGCAGCTCCCTTTCCGTGCGCCGTTTGAGCAGCTTGATAAGCGAACGGTCCATGTAGGCCTCGAAAATGGCAGGATGGACATAACACTTGCGGCAAATGGCCTTCGTATTTCCTAGCCGCTGAGCCACGCGCTCGATGGCCCGGGTGATATTCCGTTTGGCGGCCGCCTGCGAATCAAAATCTTCGCATTCCTGGAGCGCTTGCGCTGCGAGCGCGGTTCCGGCCCACGTGCGAAAATCCTTGGCGGTGATGTCCAGGCCGCTAATTTCACGCAGGTATTCGTTGACGTCGCCTGAATCGACATCACACACGTGGCCTTCTTCATCGACGTACTGAAATAGCTCTTGGCCCGGCAGATCCTGGCATTGGCGAACGATACGCGCCAGTCGCTGGTCTTCCAAGTCGATTTCGTGCTCAATCCCGCTCTTGCCACGAAACTCGAAGCGGATGGTTTCTCCTTTCACCTGCACGTGCTTGTCCTGCATCGTGGTGAGGCCGAAGGAGCCGTTGCTCTTGGCGTATTCGTCGTTGCCGACACGAATCAGCGTAGTTTCGAGAAGCTTGACGACCGCGGCCAGGACCTTTTCACGCGGTAAGTTGCGGTGACGCAGATCGCGGGCGGCCCTGCGCCGAATGCGCGGCAGAATGTTTGCGAAGGCAATCAGCCTTTCATACTTATTCTCGTCGCGGGCAGCTCGCCATCGCGGATGATACCGATATTGCTTTCGACCGCGCGCGTCGCGGCCGGTTGCCTGCAGGTGCCCGTTCTCGTCGGTGCAAATCCAAACGTTCGTCCAGGCTGGCGGAATTGCCAGGGCGCGGATGCGCTGCAAATCACGCGCACTTTTGAGCGATTTCCCGTCCGGCCGCAGGTATTCGAACGTCCGACCGCGGCGAACGCGCGAAAAACCGGGCCGACTGTCATCGACGTAGCGCAAGCCGGCCGACTTCGCGGCAGCCTGCGGTTCCTCAGCGATCTGCTTGTCATTCTGCACGCTGGCAATCATTGCGGAAATTCCAACCATGCCGTCGTCAAGCGGTTGACGCATTTCCTATGCCAGTTCATTCTACCAAAACATGCTGGTCGCCCGCCGCCCCGGTGTCGCATACACTAACAAAGGACGATTCCGAATGAAGAAGACCAGCCCGCGGCGAGCCCCCATGTCTTCGCTCTTTCAAAAGACGGAGGGCGACAATTTCCGTAACGCGCAGCCGCTGGCTGCGCGGATGCGCCCGACCAAGCTGGACGAATTCGTCGGGCAGCAGCATTTCCTTGGAAACGGCAAGCTACTGCGACGATTACTGACAGCCGATCGGCTGGGGTCGGTGATCTTCTGTGGTCCGCCAGGCACGGGGAAGACGACTCTCGCGCGCCTGCTTGCCACTGAAAGCAAACGCAAGTTCCGGCAGCTTTCCGCAGTGACCAGCGGCGTGAAGGAGCTGCGTGAGCTGCTCGACGAGGCTCGCGACGTGCTGGCGGCCGCTGGCGAGCGGACGCTGCTGTTCATCGACGAAATTCATCGCTTCAGTAAGGCGCAGCAGGACGTGCTGTTGCCCGACGTCGAGGAAGGTATTGTTACGCTGGTTGGCGCGACCACAAGCAACCCGTTTTTCGCGGTCAATAGTGCGCTCGTTAGCCGCAGTCAGGTGTTCGAGTTTCAGCCTTTGTCGCCTGATGAAATCAATACGCTGCTCGTTCGGGCGCTGGCTGATCAGGAGCGAGGCTTGGGACAGCACGACGTGCGGATGCACGATGATGCGCTGGACTTCTTGGCACAAGTATCCGATGGCGATGCTCGCCGGGCTTTGGCGGCGCTGGAGATCGGCGTTTTGTCGTCCAATGATCGTCCGGTGGAGTTTACGCGCGAGCTGGCGGCCGAATCGGTGCAGCGCAAAGCCTCGGCTTATGATCCAACGGGCGACGAGCATTACGACTCGGCCAGCGCGCTGATCAAGAGCATTCGCGGCAGCGATCCGGATGCGGGTTTGTATTGGCTGGCACGGATGCTCGAGGCGGGCGAGGACGTGCGGTTTCTGTGTCGGCGGCTGGTGATTTTGGCGAGCGAAGATGTCGGCAATGCCGATCCGCAGGCTTTGCCCCTGGCCGTCGCCGCGATGCAGGCCTGCGAGTTCGTCGGATTGCCCGAGTGTCAACTGCCGCTGGCTCAAGCGGTGACTTACCTGGCTTGCGCGCCCAAGTCGAACGCAGCGACGGTTGCCATCGGCGAGGCGCGACAGGACATTCGTG
>Ga0136846_1221771_pt1 | contig 11389 bp, 6 predicted proteins | sample HopSoiMetagenom2_FD_96841 | JGI IMG/M metagenome (GOLD analysis project Ga0136846, IMG submission 96841) | Grasslands soil microbial communities from Hopland, California, USA - 2 Assembly 2016 (version 4) | ecosystem: Environmental > Terrestrial > Soil > Grasslands | place: USA: Hopland... | reverse complement strand
GCCGAGGACGAATTGCCCACTGCCATCGAGGAATTCGTGTCCGACGAAGCCGCACGCGTTGGCACCAGCGTCGTCATCGGGCCACCGGGTGTGCCGGGCGCGGTGATCCCGTCGGAGACGAAGGGCCTGGAGTTCGACGCCGTCCTGGTGGTGGAGCCCGCACAGATCCTCGCTGACGGCCCTCGCGGCGCGGCCGAGCTTTACGTCGCGCTCACCCGCGCCACGCAACGCCTCGGCGTCCTGCACCAGGGCCCACTGCCGCAGGCCCTGACCGGCCTTGTCGAAGCGGGGATACCCGCACGGGCCGGCAACGATTCTGGCGCAGGCCATTCGCCAGTTGGGTAACTACTTCAGCCAAGCGCTGTACGGACGGCCCGCGGCGCTCGACTACCGGTGACTCGCGGTGACGCGAGTTATCCATAGATCCAGAATCTGTGCAGGGGGTGTCGGTGGAGCCGACTATTATCGAACGTATGTTCGAGTTGATGGAGCCTCCCGCGACATTGGAGCCGGCTGCACTTCTCGATGACGTGCGTGCCGCGTCGCGGGCGGAGTCCCGCGCGGCCGCACAGCGCCTGAGTGGGATCTGGAACCTCTACAAGGTGCGGCTGCGGGAAACCGGAGATCACGCAGAGTGGGCAGTCGATACCTGGGATGCAGTGGCCGCAGAGGTGGCCGCGGCTCTGAACATCACGCTGATGATGGCCGGCAGTTTCGTCCGGATGGCGAAGTCGATGCACGAACGGCTGCCGCTGCTCGGCATGGTCTTTGCGGCCGGCGACATTGATTACCGCGCATTTCAGACGATGGTGTACCGCACCGATCTGATCACCGATCCTGACACGCTCGCCACAGTCGACGGGCAGCTTGCGAGCCGTGCGCCGCGCTGGACCGCACTGTCGCAGGGCAAGCTGGGTCGCGAGGTCGACCGTGTCGTCGCGAAGGCGGACGAGGATGCGGTGCGTCGGCGGAAAGAGCGTGTTGGGGACCGCGAGGTGGTCGTTGTTGACACTGGCGACGGGATGGCCGCGGTTTACGCGACTGTCTTCGCCACCGATGGCCACGCGTTCGAGCAGCGGTTGGATGCGCTCGCAGCCACGGTCTGCGATGCCGACCCGCGTACAAAACAGCAGCGGCGTGCGGACGCCATGCGCGCCCTTGCCGCCGGAGCTGACCGGCTGGGCTGCCAGTGCGGCAAGTCCGATTGCCCGGCCGGTGGCAAAACGGCGGCGCCTGTTGTCATCCACGTGGTCGCTGAGCAGGCGACCATCGATGGAAGGTCCGATAAGCCAGCCTATTTGGCAGGTTGCGACGATCTGATTCCTGCCGAACTTGTTGCGGAATTGGCGGAGTCGGCGAAGGTGCGACCGTTGTTCAACCCCGTTGACGCACCGCCGGAACCGGGTTATGTGCCCTCGGCCAAGTTGGCGGAGTTCATCCGTTGCAGAGATCTGACATGCCGGGCGCCCGGGTGTGACGTCCCGGCCAGCCAGTGCGACATCGACCATGTCGTCCCATACGCCGAGGGTGGTCCCACACACCCGTCGAACATGAATTGCAAGTGCCGCCGGCATCACCTGATGAAAACGTTCTGTGGCTGGCGCGAAAAGCAGCTCCCGGACGGCACGGTGATCTTCACATTGCCGGACGGCCAGACCTATGTGACCACGCCGGGCAGCGCGTTTCTGTTTCCGAGTTTGTGTGCGCCGACGGGGGTGCTCGAGTTGCCGGTGCCGTCGGTAGATGACCGCTGCGCTGGTCGGGCGGCGATGATGCCCAAGCGGCGGCGCACTCGCGCACAGGACAGAGCACAGCGCGTCTCGGTCGAACGACGGGAGAACCGTCAAGTGCGGGAAGCCCGTAAGCAAGCGCGCGCTGCGTTCTACGCCGAGCTGCTATCCCCTACCGACCACGGAGACGGCGAACCACCACCCTTCTGATCGGCACTGGGACTTGCCGTCCGATACTTGGCGGATTTCCTTACTTACGACCGGACGTCTCGCTCTGGCATGCTGAGTGCCATGACCGAGCCGCAGTTCAGTGGCAACGAGAGTGGAAATCCCTATCCACCGCCCCCGCAGCAGCCGGGTTACCCGCCACCTGGCCAATATCCGCCTCCGCCAGGGCAGTACCCGCCCCCCGCTGGCCAGTACCCGCCGGCATACATGGATCCGGCGGCCCCGTTCGGCCGTCATCCGCTGACCGGTGAGCCGCTGTCCGACAAATCCAAGGTCGTCGCGGGGCTGCTGCAGTTGCTCGGCCTGTTCGGGCTCGTCGGCATCGGCCGCATCTACCTCGGCTACACCGGTCTGGGCATCGCGCAACTCGTCGTCGGGCTGATCACCTGCGGCATCGGCGCGGTCGTCTGGGGCATCGTCGACGCGGTCCTGCTGCTCACCGACAAGGTCCGCGACCCGGAGGGACGTCCACTGCGCGATGGCACCTAGCGCGACGTCCAGCCGTGGACGGCTGTACGGGGCACTCGGCACCGGCGCCGTACTCGTTGGCAGCCTCGCCTACGTCGGTCTCGGTGACCCGCACAGCCGCGACTTCGTGTTTCCCGTCTGCCCGTTCAAGGCGCTGACGGGCTGGAACTGCCCGGGCTGTGGCGGCCTGCGGATGACCCACGACGTGTTGCACGGCGACCTCGCCGCCGCCGTCGTCGACAACGTCTTCCTGCTCGTCGGCCTGCCCATGCTGGCGGCCTGGCTCATGGTGCGCTGGCGCCGCGGACAGCCGTTGATGCCCATGCCCGCGATCGTCGTCATCGCCGTCGCCGCCATCACCTGGACGGTGGTACGAAACCTGCCCGGGTTCCCGCTGGTCCCGACGCTTCTCACCGGGTAGCTCCGCAGCTGCGCTGATACACTCGACAACCGGGCCGGTGCAGTCCCGGACCAAGATTTTCCCGGACTGCGGAGGTACCGTCCAATGCTGTTTTCGGCATTGCCCGACCGCCAGGGCTTGTACGACCCAGACAACGAGTCGGATTCCTGTGGCGTCGCCATGGTTACCGACATCCAGGGCCGCCGCTCGCACGCCATCGTCGCCGACGGGCTCGTCGCTCTGGAACATCTCGAACACCGCGGCGCGGCGGGTGCGGAGCCCAACAGCGGTGACGGTGCCGGCATCCTCATCCAGCTGCCCGTCGAACTCCTCGAAGACGTCGTCGACTTCGACCTTCCCCCTAGCGCGGCCGACGGCACCAACACCTTCGCAGCCGGCATCTGTTTCCTGCCGCAAGACTCCGTCAGCCGCACCGCCGCTCAGCAAAACGTCGAGGCCATCGCCAACGAGGAAGGGCTGCAGGTCCTCGGATGGCGCGCGGTGCCCGTCGACCCCGATGGCGCCGAAGTCGGCGTGACGGCACTGGGCTGCATGCCCTACATGGCGCAGCTGTTCGTCTCCGCGCCCGACAGCAGCATCAGCGGCATCGACCTCGACCGGCGCGTGTATCCCTTGAGAAAGCGCGCCGAACGCGACGGCGTGTACTTCCCGTCACTGTCGAGCCGCACCATGGTGTACAAGGGCATGCTCACGACAATGCAGCTGCCCCAATACTTTCCAGACCTGCGCGACGAACGTTGCATGAGTGCGATCGCGATCGTGCACAGCCGGTTCTCGACCAACACCTTTCCGTCCTGGCCGCTGGCCCATCCGTTCCGCTTCGTCGCCCACAACGGTGAGATCAACACCGTGCGCGGCAACCGCAACCGCATGCACGCCCGCGAGGCCATGCTCGCCAGCTCGAAGATCTCCGGCGACCTGTCCCGGCTCTCGCCGATCTGCACACCGGAGGCCTCCGACTCGGCGTCCTTCGACGAGGTGCTCGAACTGCTGCATCTCGGCGGCCGCAGCCTTCCCCACGCCGTGCTGATGATGATTCCCGAGGCGTGGGAGAACAACACCACCATGGACTCCGCCGAACGTGCGTTCTGGCAGTTCCACGCGTCGGTGATGGAACCGTGGGACGGACCGGCCTGCGTGACGTTCACCGACGGCACGCTGGTGGGAGCGGTGTTGGACCGCAACGGGTTACGGCCCGGCCGCTGGTGGCGCACCATGGACGACCGGGTCATCCTGGCCAGCGAAAGCGGTGTGCTCGACGTGCCGTCCGCCGAGATCGTCGCCAAGGGTCGCCTTCAGCCCGGCAAGATGTTCCTGATCGACACCGCGCAGGGCCGCATCGTCTCCGACGACGAGATCAAGGAAGATCTGAGTAAGCACGAGTCCTACGGCGAATGGCTGCACGCCGGCCTGCTCGACCTCAACACGCTGCCCGACCGCGTCCGCGTCCAGCCCAACCACGAGTCGGTCGTGCGCCGCCAGGTCTCCTTCGGCTACACCGAGGAAGAACTCCGCATCCTGCTCACCCCGATGGCCGCATCGGGTGCCGAACCACTGGGCTCGATGGGCACCGACACCCCGACCGCCGTGCTGTCCCAGCGGTCGCGGCCGCTCTACGACTACTTCGTCGAACTCTTCGCCCAGGTGACCAACCCACCGCTGGACGCCATCCGCGAAGAGGTCGTCACCTCCATGTCCCGCGTCATGGGCCCCGAGCACAACCTGCTCGAGTCGACCGCCGCGTCCTGCCGCCAGATCGTGCTGCGCTGGCCCGTTCTCGACAACGACGAGCTCAACAAGATCGTCCACATCAACGACGACCACGAGCACCCCGGCCTCAAGACGGCCGTTCTGAAGGCCCTATACGACGTCGAACGCGGTGGTGAAGGCCTCGCGGACGCGCTGGAGGACCTGCAGCAGCGGGCCTGCGACGCGATCGCCAAAGGCGCACGCACACTGGTCATCTCGGACCGCGACTCCGACCACACCAGGGCGCCGATCCCGTCGCTGCTGGCCGTGTCGGCGGTGCACCACCATCTCGTCCGCACCAAGGAGCGCACCACAGTGGCGCTTGTCGTCGAAAGCGGTGACGCCCGCGAGGTGCACCACATCGCGATGCTCATCGGCTTCGGCGCGGCGGCGGTCAACCCGTACCTGGCCTTCGAATCAATCGAGGACCTGATCCGCGAAGGCGAACTCACCGGCGTCGAACCCGCCACCGCGGTGCGCAATTATCTCAAGGCGCTCGGCAAGGGCGTGATGAAGGTGATGAGCAAGATGGGCATCTCCACCGTCGCTTCGTATACCGCCGCGCAAGGGTTCGAAGCGGTCGGCATCAACAAGGACGTCATCGACGAGTATTTCACCGGTACGCCAACCCAACTCGGGGGTGCCGGACTCGATGTGATCGCCGAGGAGGTCAAACTACGCCACCGCCGCGCCTACCCGGAGAACCCGACCGAGCGTGTGCATCGCCGCCTCGAGGTGGGCGGCGAATACGCCTTCCGCCGCGAAGGCGAACTGCACCTGTTCACCCCGGAAGTGGTGTTCCTGCTACAGCATTCGACCCGCACCGGTCGTCACGAGGTGTTCGGTGAGTACTCCGACGAGGTGAACCGCCTGTCCGCCGAGGGCGGCACCCTCAGGGGACTGTTCGAGTTCAAGAAGCTGAGAACTCCAGTCGCACTGGAGGAAGTCGAGTCTGTTGATTCCATAGTCACCCGATTCAACACCGGCGCGATGAGCTACGGCTCCATCTCCGCCGAAGCACACGAGACCATGGCCATCGCCATGAACAACCTCGGTGGACGGTCCAACTCCGGCGAAGGCGGCGAGGATGTCGACCGGCTCTACGACCCGAAACGCCGCAGCGCCGTCAAGCAGGTCGCCAGTGGCCGCTTCGGCGTCACCAGCGACTACCTGGTCAACGCCACCGACATCCAGATCAAGATGGCGCAGGGCGCCAAACCCGGTGAGGGCGGCCAACTTCCGGGCTTCAAGGTGTATCCGAACATCGCCAAGACCCGCCACTCCACACCCGGCGTCGGGCTGATCAGCCCGCCGCCGCATCACGACATCTATTCGATCGAGGACCTCGCCCAGCTCATCCACGACCTGAAGAACGCCAACTCCGACGCCCGCGTCCACGTCAAGCTGGTCAGCTCCGTCGGTGTCGGCACCGTCGCGGCCGGGGTGTCCAAGGCGCACGCGGATGTCGTCCTGATCTCGGGTCACGACGGCGGCACCGGTGCCGCACCGCTGACGAGCCTGAAGCACGCCGGCGTGCCGTGGGAGATCGGGCTCGCCGACGCCCAGCAGACGTTGGTTCTCAACGGGTTACGGGACCGCATCACCGTGCAGTGCGACGGCGGCATGCGCACCGCACGCGACGTGATCGTCGCCGCCCTGCTGGGCGCGGAGGAGTACGGCTTCGCGACCGCCCCGCTGGTGGTGTCGGGCTGCATCATGATGCGGGTCTGCCACCTCGACACCTGCCCCGTTGGCGTCGCCACTCAAAACCCGGAACTGCGTGCCAGGTTCAACGGCAAGCCGGAGTTCGTCGAGAACTTCTTCCGGTTCATCGCCGAAGACATCCGGCGCTACCTGGCCGGACTCGGCTTCCGCAGCCTCGATGAGGCCGTCGGGCACGCCGAGGTGCTCGACACCGACAAGGGCGTAGCCCATTGGAAGACACAGGGCCTGGATCTGACACCGGTCTTCGCCGTTCCCGACGGCTCGCAGCGGCGCCGCACCAGAGCCCAGGACCACGGCCTCGATCAGGCGCTGGACCGCACGCTGATCCAGCTCGCGGAGGGCGCGCTCGAGGACGCGCATCCGGTGCGACTCGAACTGCCCGTGCGCAACGTCAACCGCACCGTCGGCACCCTGCTCGGCTCCGAGGTCACCCGCCGCTACGGCGGGCAGGGCCTGCCCGACGACACCATCCATGTCACGCTCACCGGCTCGGCGGGCCAGTCCATCGGCGCGTTCCTGCCGCCCGGTATCACCCTCGAGCTGATCGGCGACGCCAACGACTATGTCGGCAAGGGCCTTTCGGGTGGCCGCGTCATCGTCCGCCCGCCCGATGACGTGCTGTTCCTGCCCGAGGACAACGTGATTGCAGGCAACACGCTGCTGTTCGGCGCCACCGCCGGCGAGGTCTACCTGCGCGGCAGGGTGGGGGAGCGCTTCGCCGCGCGCAACTCCGGCGCGCTGACCGTCGTCGAGGGCGTCGGCGACCACGCCTGCGAATACATGACCGGAGGCCGGGTCGTCGTGCTGGGCAAGACCGGCCGCAACATGGCGGCGGGCATGTCCGGCGGCATCGCATTCGTGCTCGGCCTCGACCCAGCCAGGGTCAACACCGAAATGGTCGAGCTGCAGCGCCTCGAGCCCGAGGACCTGACCTGGCTGCACGACGTCATCGCCAGGCACGCCGCCTACACCGGCAGCACCGTGGCCACCTCGGTGCTGTCCGATTGGCCAAGGCGCAGCGCGCAATTCACCAAGGTCATGCCCACCGACTACCAGCGGGTGCTGCAGGCCACCCGGATGGCCAAGGCCGAGGGTCGCGACGTCGACACCGCGATCATGGAGGCCAGCCGTGGCTGATCCGCACGGGTTCCTCGAAGTGCCCAAGGTCGAGGCCGCCAAGCGACCGGTCGACGAGCGCGTCGGCGACTGGCGTGAGGTCTATGAACTGCAGGACCCGCACGAGCGCGTGGGAGAAGTCTCACAACAGGCCCGCCGCTGCATGGACTGCGGAATCCCGTTCTGCCACTCGGGAACCGCGGGCTGTCCGCTCGGCAACCTCATCCCCGAATGGAACGACCTGGTCCGGCGCGGCCGATGGGACGCGGCCAGTGACCGCCTGCACGCCACCAACAACTTCCCGGAGTTCACCGGCCGGCTCTGCCCTGCACCGTGTGAAGCCGCCTGCGTGCTGTCGATCGACGAGGAGAACACCGGCGGCAGCGTCACGATCAAGCGGATCGAGCAGGCCATCGCCGACCACGCCTGGATGTACGGCATCGTCGAACCGCAGCCCGCAGCCATCTCCACGGGCAAGCGCGTGATCGTCGTCGGCTCCGGGCCCGCGGGACTGGCTGCCGCACAACAGCTCACGCGGGCCGGGCACGACGTCACTGTCTACGAGCGTGACGACCGCATCGGCGGCCTGATGCGCTACGGCATCCCCGAGTACAAGCTGGAGAAGGCCACGCTGAACCAGCGGTTGGCCCAAATGCGCGCGGAGGGAACCCGTTTCGTCACCGAAACCGAGGTCGGCGTCGACCTCCCCGTCGAGCAACTCAGGGCTCAGTACCACGCCGTCGTGCTCGCGGTCGGTGCGCTGAGGGCCCGCGACAACGCGGTCGAGGGCCGCCATCTCACCGGTGTGCACCTCGCGATGGAGCACCTGGTGCCCGCGAACAAGGAATGCGAGGGCGACGGGTCGAGCTCGATCTCCGCCAAGGACAAGCACGTGGTGATCATCGGCGGCGGCGACACCGGCGCCGACTGCCTTGGCACCGCGCATCGGCAAGGCGCGAAGTCGGTCACGCAACTCGACTACAACCCCGAGCCGCCGGAGTACCGCGACGAATCACGGTCACCATGGCCGATGTGGCCGATCGTGCTGCGCACCCGTCTGTCGCCCGCGCATGCCGAGGGGGGCGCCCGCCGCTACGAGGTCGCGGTGCAGCGATTTCTCGGCGACGAGCACGGCGACGTGCGGGCCATCGAGATCGCCGAAGTGCGGGTCGAACGCGACGCCGACGGCCGCAGGCACATCACCCCGGTTGGGGATTCGCTGGAAATTCCCTGTGAATTGGCGTTGTTGGCGATCGGGTTCGACGGGGTCGAGCACATGCCGCTGCTCGACGGGCTCGGGCTCACGCTCAACCAGCGCGGGGCGTTGCCGTGCGGATCGGATTGGCAGACAGCGGCACCCGGAGTGTTTGTCTGCGGCGATGCGCACCGGGGTGCGTCGCTGATCGTGTGGGCCATCGCGGAGGGCCGCAGCGCCGCATATGCCGTCGACTCCTACCTGATGGGTGAGTCCGATCTGCCCGAGCCGGTCAAGCCCGGCGCCCTACCGCTGGCCGTCGTCTGAATCGATTAACGACTATGCTCAGCAGACGTGAATAGACGCGGAAAGATCGTCTGTACTTTGGGCCCGGCCACCGCCACTGACGAGGCCCTCAGGGCAATGGTTGAGGCCGGAATGGACGTCGCACGGCTCAACTTCAGCCACGGTGACTATGCCGATCACGAGGCCAATTACAAGCGGGTTCGCGCCGCTTCCGACTTGACCGGGCGCGCCGTCGGCATCCTCGCCGATCTACAGGGCCCGAAGATCCGTCTAGGGCGATTCGCCGCGGGACCCACCTTCTGGGCCAACGGCGAAACCGTCCGCATCACCGTCGATGATTGCGAAGGCAACCACGATCGGGTCTCCACCACGTACAAGCGGTTGGCCGAGGACGCCATGGCCGGAGACCGGGTGCTCGTCGACGACGGCAACGTCGGTCTGGTCGTCGACAGCATCGAGGGCAACGACGTCGTCTGCACCGTTACCGAGGGCGGCCCGGTCAGCAACAACAAGGGCATGTCGCTGCCCGGCATGAATGTCTCCGCGCCTGCGCTGTCGGAAAAGGACATCGAGGACCTCGAGTTCGCGCTGAAGCTCGGCGTCGACCTGGTCGCGCTGTCGTTCGTCCGCTCGCCCGCCGACATCGAACTCGTGCACGAGATCATGGACCGCGTCGGCCGCCGGGTGCCCGTCATCGCCAAGCTCGAAAAACCCGATGCCATCGACAATCTCGAAGCGATCGTGCTGGCGTTCGATGCGATCATGGTCGCCCGTGGTGACCTCGGCGTGGAGCTGCCGCTCGAGGAAGTGCCGTTGGTGCAGAAGCGCGCGATCCAAATGGCAAGGGAGAACGCCAAACCCGTCATCGTCGCCACCCAGATGCTGGAGTCGATGATCGAGAACTCCCGCCCAACCCGTGCCGAGGCGTCCGACGTCGCCAACGCGGTTCTGGATGGCGCCGACGCGGTGATGCTCTCCGGCGAGACGTCGGTGGGCAAGCACCCGCTGGAGGCGGTGAAGACGATGGCGCGCATCATCTCCGCGGTCGAGGAGAACTCGGTGGCCGCTCCGCCGCTCGCGCACGTGCCGCGCACCAAGCGCGGTGTCATCTCCTACGCCGCCCGCGACATCGGCGAACGACTCGACGCGAAGGCGCTTGTCGCGTTCACCCAGTCCGGCGACACCGTGCGGCGGCTGGCGCGGCTGCACACCCCGCTGCCGGTGCTGGCGTTCACCGACCTGCCCGAGGTGCGCAGCCAGTTGGCGCTGACGTGGGGGACCGAGACGTTCATCGTGCCGCACATGCAAAGCACCGACCACATGATCCGCCAGGTCGACAAGTCACTGCTCGACCTCGGCCGCTACAAACGCGGCGAGCTGGTGGTCATCGTCGCTGGCGCCCCGCCCGGCACAGTAGGCTCCACGAATCTGATCCACGTGCACCGGATCGGGGAGGAAGACGTCTAGTCGGACGACGATCAAGCGGCGAGGCACGAGCTCGTGGGGGACCCCACGCGAAGCGTAGGGGCGAGTCCGACAATCGGATCAGGAGGAGCGAGTGTCGACCGGCGATGAGCCTCTCGGGCGAAGACCATCGAACTCGGACTTCGACGAGCTGCTGGGGATTCTCGACCTCAATCAGATAACCGACGACACCTTCGTCGGCTCGCATCCCAGCAAGAACCCGGTGCGCACGTTCGGCGGCCAGATGATTGCGCAGTCTTTCGTGGCCGGCAGCCGCACGGTGTCGGAGAAGCTGCCGCCGAGCACGATCTCGGCGCACTTCATCGCGGGCGGCGACCCCGAAAAGGACCTCGAGTTCCACGTGGTGCGGCTGCGTGACGAACGTCGCTTCGCCAACCGCCGGGTCGACGTGATGCAGGACGGCCAGCTGCTGACGACGGCGATGATCTCCTATCTGTCCGGCGGCCGCGGCCTCGAGCACGGCATCGAACCGCCCGACCTGCCCGGCCCGGAGTCGGTGCCGCCCGTGGACGAACTTCTGCGCGGGTACGAACATGTCGTCCCGCATTTCGTCAACGCGCTGCGACCGATCGACTGGCGTTACACCAACGATCCGACCTGGGTGATGCGCGAAAAGGGGGAGAAGCTCACCTACAACCGGGTCTGGATGAAGGCCGAAGGGACCATGCCCGACGACCCGGTACTGCACGCGGCGGCGCTGGTGTACTCCTCGGATACCACTGTGCTCGACTCGATCATCAGCACGCATGGCCTGTCGTGGGGCTTCGACCGCATCTTTGCCGTCACGATGAACCACTCGGTGTGGCTGCACCGGCCGGTGCGCTTCGACGAATGGGTGTTGTATTCCACGTCCTCGCCGGTGGCTGCGGACTCGCGCGGCCTCGGCACCGGGCATTTCTTCGACCGCTCGGGGCAGTTGTTGGCGACTGTGGTGCAGGAGGGCATCGTCAAGTATTTCCCGGGTAG
>Ga0136846_1224529_pt1 | contig 11390 bp, 12 predicted proteins | sample HopSoiMetagenom2_FD_96841 | JGI IMG/M metagenome (GOLD analysis project Ga0136846, IMG submission 96841) | Grasslands soil microbial communities from Hopland, California, USA - 2 Assembly 2016 (version 4) | ecosystem: Environmental > Terrestrial > Soil > Grasslands | place: USA: Hopland... | reverse complement strand
GGCGCGACCGTCCTGACGATCACGACGGCATCGGCCGGCTTCTTCGTGGTTCCGCTTCGTTCTTCGACGAGCTGACCTTCGAGCGCGTCCCAGAGCGGCGTGTCGCCGCCTGCGGAGAACTCATCTGCGAGCTCGACGCCGATGTCGTTGAACCGTGTCGCGCCGGTCGCGTACGACGCGAGTTGCGGGTTCTTCGCGAGCGTACTCTGGATTCCGCGCGACTTGATCGGGACGGTTATCGCACGAGTGCGCAACACGGTCGCGTCTGCGTCTTCGAGCGTCTGGTCGATCGCGCTCCGGACTTTCGGATCGACCGAGCCGACGAACATCAGTGCGATGCGCTCGCCTTTCAAGCGCTCGTGCATGACGCTCGAATACGTATTCGCGACGTACACGGCGTCGGAGCGGTACTCGTCCAGCTGCCGGTGGAGGCTGTCGTTGTCCTGCTGCGCAATGCGGAGGTCCCGCTCGAGGCGCTGGCGTTCGGCGTGGCCGAGCCCGTGCGACGCGAGCGCGACGCCGACGAGGATGCCGATCACCAGTGCGAAGAACACGGCGGCGAGCGAGGCAACGTGGTAGCGGAGATCGAACATTCAGAGGTCCGCAGCAGTTTGGCAGAGGGCGTACAACCGGTTCAGCGCGCGACGCGGCAGCGCTCGCGGGAGGGGCACGAGCCACGATGCTTCGACGATCACCTCGGCGAGTGTCCGGTCTTTCGCCGTAGCGGTCAGGCGCAGCTCCGCATCGATCCGGTCCCCCGTCAGCGTCCAGGCGAAAAGGTTCGGTCGGTCGACCGCCCGTACGAGCAACACGCCGCTGTAGCCGGAGCGACGGAAGAGCGTCGGCTTGCCGTGCGCGTGCACGACCCAGCGGGCGCCCGCAGCGAATCCACGCCGATCCGGCTCGACCGCGGCGACGGTCGGCCACCAGTCGCCGAAGTGATGCGGTTCGCAGACGAAGCTCCAGACATCCTCCCGCGACGCCTCGAGCTCGCGCGATGCGGCGACGCGGGCCATCGCGACAGCGTAGGGCTAACCGATGCCGAGCAGATCCCGAAGCCGCAGCGCGAGGTACTCGATCACGTGCCGCAGCGCCGGCGACACCGCGATTGCGACCGCGATCGCCGCGAGGCCGCCGAGGGCGAACAGAATGAGCGGCCACAGGCCGACCTGGCGGCTCGCGAGCCGCGACACGCCTTTCGCGTCGATCAGGATCTCGCCGACCTTCAGGCGCGTGAGGAACGTCGACGACATTCCCGCGCGGTTGCGCTCGAGGAACTCGATCAGATTGAAGTGCGTTCCGACCGCAACGATCAGCTCGGACCCCTTCTCGAACGCGAGGAGCAACGCGACGTCCTCGCTGATCCCCATGGTCGAGACGAGCTCGTGCGCCACGCCGAGGCTCTCGGCGCGCGCCGCGCCGGGCGCGTTGCCGTCGCGGTACGCGTGCACGAGGAGCTCGGCGCCACAACGCATCGCGTCGTCGGAGACGGAGTCCATGTCGCCGACGATGACGTCCGGCTTGTAGCCGGCTTCGAGTAACGCGTCTGCGCCGCCGTCGACGGCGATCAGCACGGGCTTGAAGTCGCGGATGTACGGCCGAACCATCCGCAGGTCGCGTTTGTACCCCGGCCCGCGTGCGACGACGAGTGCATGACGATCGCGAAAGCGCGTTCGCAGCTGCGGGAAGGCGACGCCCTCCGCAAGGAGCTTGCCCTCGTCGCGCAGGTACCGCATCGTGTTCTCGGCGAACGCTTCGAGCGCCTCGGTGACGCGTCCGCGCTGGTCGGCAAGCGCGCGCTCGAGATCGGAGACGTCGAGGACCTGCCCCGACGCGAGACAGGTCCCGTTGCGGTACAGACCGGCGCCGCGGACCGTCAGCAGCTCGCCCTCGTGGACCTGCTCGAACAGGTCCGCACCGGGCGCATCGATCAACCGCACGCCGCCGCGAACGAGGGCGAGCGGGCCCGGGCATGGGAAGCGGCCGGACTGCGACGTCGCGACGTTGACGACGACCCTGACGCCCGAATCGATCAGCTCCTCTGCCGACACCCGATCGATGTCGGTGTGGTCGATGATCGCGATGTCGTCCGCCGAAAGCCGCCGCGCGAGATTCTTCGTCCGACGATCGAGCTTCGCGTGCCCGGTCAGCTCGACGAAGCTCATCGGGCGCTCTCTCCCGCGACGCTCATGACCGTACGCTCGACAGGAACTCCTCCCCGCCGAGCATCCGCTGGAGCTCGTCGCGCCGTTCGGTGTCGTCGAGCGCCTCGATCCGCGTGTGGGTCGGATCACCCGGAACCTTCTCGACGCGGAAGTGGCGGTCGGCGACGCTCGCGATTTGCGGGAGATGCGTGATCGTCACGACCTGCGCCCGCGTCGCCAACCGGCGCAGCGTCTCGCCAACCCGGTGCGCCGTCTCGCCGCCGATCCCCGCGTCGATTTCGTCGAACACCATCGTCTCGCCGCCGCCGACGGCCGCGATCGCGAGCGCGATCCGCGAGAGCTCGCCACCCGACGCCGTCTCCGCGACCGGTGCGAACGGGAGCCCTCGGTTCGGTCGGATCAGGAAGGCGGCCTCGTCTCGGCCGGACGCGCCGGCATCCCGCTCGCCGAGCGCGACGCGGAACTCGCCTTCGCCCATCCCTACACCGGCGAGCTCGCTCGCGACCGCCGCGGCGAACGCGTCGACGGCATCGCGCCGCGCCGCGGCCAACTCGTCCGCGAGCCGGTCGCTCTCACGCTGCGCCGCCGCCAATGCCTCCGCCGACGCAGCGGCGGGATCCTCGCCGCCGTCGATCGCGTCGAGCTCTGCTCGCGCCTCCGCCGCGCGCACGAGCAGCTCGTCGAGCGTCTGCGCCCGGAAACGCCGCTTCGCTTCTGCGATCCGCTCGAGCTCGGCCTCGATCTCCTCGAGGCGCGCAGGATCGGCGTCGAGCCCGGCGAGGAAGCTCCGAAGCTCCGACGCTGTCTCGCGGAGGCGCAGCTCGACGTCCCGGAGCTCGTCACCCGCCCGGGCGAGCTCGGGCGCGATCCGCTCGACCGGGGCGACGGCTCGCTCCGCCGATGCGACGAGGCCGGCGGCACCCTCCCCCTCCTCGGGCGAGAGCGCCGTTGCTGCGGAGCTCGCCGCCTCTGCCAGCTCGGTCACGTGCCGATGCCGCTCGCGTTCCGCCCGCAGGCGCTCTTCCTCGTCGACTGCCATCCCCGCGGTCTGCTCGACGAGCACCCGCAGCTCGGCGAGCCTCGCCTCGGCGACGGCGGCGCCCGACTGGAGATCGTCATGCCGGCGGCGCGCCGCGACGAGATCGCGCCAGGCGGCGCGCGCAGCAGCACGACGCCGCTGCTGATCCGGCCCGACATACGCGTCGAGCACGTCGAGCTGGTAGGCGGGGCGTCCGAGCCGCCGCTGCTCGAACTGGCCCGACATCGCGATCGCGCGCTCCGCCGCCGCGGCGACGTCCTCACGCGCCGCGCTCCGCCCCCACGCGTACGCCCGCGTCCGACCGTCGGCGAAGATCCGCCGGGCGAGAACGAGGCCCTCCTCGTCGGCCGGGCGGAGGTCGGCGAGCCCGCCGATGCTGTCGTCGTCGCCGAGCTCTGCAGGCAAGTCGAGCTCAGCCTCGACGTACGCCTCGTCGCCGTCGGGCCCGATGAACGCCGCGTCGCCTCGGGCACCGAGCAGCAATCCGATCGCCTGGGCGAGGATCGTCTTCCCGGCACCGGTCTCGCCGGTGATCGCGTTGAGCCCGGGCGCGAATGCGAGCTCGGCCTCGCGGATCAGGACGAGGTTCTCGATGCGCAGGCGGCGCAGCACGTCACGGGATGGTATGCGGAGCGGCGGGGGCCGACCATCGGCCTGAGCAGACGGGCTGCCGGCAGCGAGATCTCACGAGGTAGACGCGTGTAGCCGGGAACCCACCTCCCGCCCCGTTGGCATCGAGCCTATCGCCGCGCGTGTGGCGCATGGGTGCCGGATTCGTGACGACTTTCGACGGCGCCGCCCGGGTGTCGGCGGCTACGAGCCGAACGTCTCGCGGTAGCGGCGGAAGAACGTCGTCTCCGGCAGCGTCGCGAGCAGCGCGCGGCGATCCCCGAGCCGGACGACGGCGCGGGCGCCGTGCCCGATCTCGGCGGCGGGGTGACCGTCGACGAGGACGGAGGCGGCGACGTCCGGCGTCTCGTTCCGAACGTCGAGGTCGAGCCCGCGCGGGACGACCATCGGCCGGGCGTGCAGCGAGTGCGCGGCAATGAACGTGACGGCCATCGCGTCGAGGCCCCGCACCAGCACCGGTCCGCCGTTCGACAGGTTGTACGCGGTCGAGCCGGATGGAGTCGAGCAGATCATCCCGTCACAGGGCTGGATGCCGAGGTCCTCGCCGCCGATCGTCCACCCCAGAGCGACCATCCGGCCGCGCGTCGCGCTGAGAACGACGACGTCGTTCACGGAGACCGCGCGGACATCGCCGACTTCGAGCTCCAGTGTCGTCAGCGGCACGACGCGGTAATCGCCGGCAAATACACGCGCGAGCCCGGCTTCGAGCTCGTCCGGCGTCACCGACGCCAGGAACCCCACGCGCCCGAAGTTGACGCCGATGACCGGCACGTCCTGGCCGATGAACCGGTTCAGCGCGCGCAGCATCGTGCCGTCCCCACCGAGGACGACTGCGATGTCGGCCGCAGCGAGATCGGCGTCGCCTTCCTGGAGCCCGTGCTTCGCGGCCTCCTCGCCTGGAAGCAGGAGCTCCACGCCCGCGCCACGCGCGACCGACTCGAGCCGGGCGAGCGCCGGCCCGATCGTCTCACGCTTGCCGTGGGTGATCACGGCGACGCGGCGGACGGCGCTAGCTGATCTCGGCTTCGATTCGCTCGTCGATGTCATCGGGAAGCTGCGGCTCGGGCCGGTGGACGAGGTGGAGAAACGCCTCGCGGTTGCCCTTCGGTCCCGGCAGTCCGGAGTCTACGACCCCGATCGTCTCCCCTCCCCATGCGAGCGCCGCGACCGCGACCTCGCGGACGACGCGCCGACGGACGGCGACGTCGCGCACGACGCCCTTCGGGACTTCCGGGCGACCCGCCTCGAACTGCGGCTTGACGAGCACGACCGCCTCCCACCCAGGCGCCGCGCGTGCGAGAACCGGTGGCAGCGCGAGCCGGACGCTGATAAACGAGACGTCGCAGACGACGAGATCCGGTGGGAACGGCAGCTGCTCGATCGTCCGCGCGTTCGTCCGCTCGAGGACGACGACACGCGCATCCGAACGCAGCTTCTCGTGCAACTGGCCGTAGCCGACGTCGATCGCGATCACCCGCGCGGCACCGCGCTGCAGCAACACGTCCGTGAACCCGCCGGTCGAGGCGCCGACATCGACGCAGTCGCGGCCGCCGGGTTCGACGCCGAATGCATCAAGCGCATGCGCGAGCTTGTCGCCGCCGCGCGAGACGAACGGCGGCAGCTGCTCGAGCTCGAGCGTCGCCTCCTCGTCGACCTGCGTCCCAGGCTTGTCGTGTCCGCGCACCCGGCCCGCGAGGACGAGCGCCTGCGCCTGCGTACGCGACTCCGCCAGCCCTCGCTCGACGAGGAGCACGTCGAGCCGCTTCTTCAAGACGTGCGCGCTGCGAGCCCCGCGACGATGTCCGAAAGCACCGATGTGTCCGCGGGGATGTCGGTCAGCCGCGTGTGCGCGCGCTCCGCCGCCTCGTCAGCAAGCGACCGCGCACGCCGTGCCCCGTGCGTGAGCACATAGCCGTCGCCGTCGAGGATGTCGTCGACGATCTGGAAGAGCAGTCCCAGCTCGTCGCCGAATGCGCGCCAGGGGGGCTGATCCTGCAGCGGGATCTCCGCAACCCACAGCGCAAGCGCAACCGACGCGGAGAACAGACAGCCCGTCTTCAGCTTGTGAAGGGTCGCTTCGTCCGGCGCACTGCCGGTGATGTCGAGGTACTGACCGCCGATCATCCCGAGCGTCGCCTGCGCAAGCTCGCGCCCGACGTCGGGCGTGGAATACGACAGCGCAAGCCGGAACGCCTCGGCGAGCAGAGCATCCCCGGCGAGGATCGCGACCGCCTCCCCGTGCTCCGCCCACACCGACGGCCGGCCGCGCCGGACGGTGTCATTGTCGAGCGCGGGCAGGTCGTCGTGGACGAGCGAGAAGTTGTGCACGAGCTCGACGGACGCCGCGGCCGGAAGTGCCATCTCGGCGTCGCATCCGGCCGCCTCCGCCGTTGCGAGGCAGATCACGGGACGCACGCGCTTGCCGCCGACCGAAAGCGCGTAGCGCATCGAGTCGGCCTGGGCGTGCAGCTCCGGCGTGAGCGCGAGCTCGTGGAGGTACGCGTCGATCAGCCCGCGCAGCTCGTCAGGCGTTCGCACCGGCGTCACCTTCCGAGGCGCGCTTCGCGCTCTGGAGCTCTTCCTCGATCTGCTTGCTGAGGTCGGAAAGCTCGCTGAGGATGTCGAGCGCGCGGTCGGCATCGCCCGCGTCGGAGAGCTGCTCCAGCTCCGCGCGCGTGGACTCGAGCCGCGCGAGCAGCTCCTCGGCGCGGGCGAGAGCGTCCTCGGCGCGCGTCACGCCGCCTTCTCCCGCACGATCCTGCCGAGGATCCCGTTCACCAGCCGACCGGCGTCGTCCGTCGCATAGCGTCGTGCGAGCGTAACCGCTTCGTCGATCGCGACCTCGTCGGGAACCTCGTCGCCGCGCAGCTCGTGGACCGCGATCCTGAGGATGTTGCGCTCGACGGCACCGAGCCGGTCGGCGGTCCAGCCGTCGGCGGCAGCCGTGATCAGCGCGTCGAGGGTGGGCGCCTCGGCTGCAACTGCCTCGGCCGTGTGCCGCGCCCACGCGTCGACCTCGCCTTCGTAGAGCGAGGCGAGCGGCTGCCCCGTGACGTCCCACTGGTAGAGCAGGAAGAACGCAGTCCGCCGTCCTGCCTTTCGGCTCACGCGGCGGTCACGGCCTCCAGCCGCGTCTCGTCGAGGAAACTGGTCGAGTAGACGCCGCTGCGGAACGCCTCGGTCCCGAGGATCTCGAACGCGGCGTCGCGCGTCGTCGCGACACCGCGAAGCTCGAGCTCTGAGAGTGCGCGACGCGAACGTTCGATCGCGGCCGGCCGATCGTCGTCCCACGCGATCACCTTCGCGACGAGCGAGTCGTAGTACGGCGGGATCACGGCGCCGTCTTCGACGTGTGTGTCGACTCGGACACCCGGGCCGAGCGGCGCACGGAACCGCTCGACGACGCCCGGCGCCGGAGCGAAGCCACGCGAGGGGTCCTCGGCGTTGATCCTGATCTCGATCGCGTGGCCTCGACGCGGGGCGCGACCGGTGAGCGTGAGCGGGCGGCCGGACGCAATCCGCAGTTGCTCGCGCACGATGTCGATTCCGGTCACCGCTTCGCTGACCGGATGCTCGACCTGCAGCCGCGCGTTCAACTCGATGAAGTAGAACGACCCGTCTTGCGCGAGCAGGAACTCGAACGTGCCGGCGTTCGCGTAGCCGATCTGCCGGCAGGCGGCCGCGACGGACGCTTCCATCGCAGCACGCGTCTCCTCGTCGAGCGCGACCGAAGGCGACTCTTCGATCAGTTTTTGATGACGCCGCTGGATCGAGCATTCGCGCTCGCCGAGCGTGAGCACGCCGCCGTCGGCGTCGGCGATCACCTGGATCTCGACGTGCCGCGCCGGCGCGATCGCCTTCTCGAGGTACAGACGGCCGTCGCCGAACGCGGCGAGCGCCTCCGACGACGCACGCGTGTACGCCTCCTCGAGCAGGTCAGGCTCGCCCACGAGGCGCATGCCCTTTCCCCCGCCGCCTGCGCGAGCCTTCAGGAGCACGGGATAGCCGATGTCCTCGGCTGCTGCCCGCGCCTCCGCGGCCGTGGCGGTGTCCGCGCCGGGAACGAGCGGTACGCCGGCGGCCGCGACCTCCCTCTTCGCCTGTGCCTTGTCGCCCATGCGCGCCATCACGTCCGCATCGGGGCCGACGAACACGAGGTCGTTGTCCTCGCACGCGCGGACGAACGCGGGATTCTCGGAGAGGAACCCGTAGCCGGGGTGGACCGCGTCGCAGCCGGTCGTCTCGGCCGCTGCGACGACCGACGGCATGTTCAGGTAGCTCGCGGCGGCCGGCGGCGGGCCGATGCACACCGCGTGGTCGGCGAGTCTCCTGTGCAGCGACCCCGCGTCCGCGGTCGAGTACACGGCGACGGCCTCGACGTTCAGCTCATGCAGTGCACGAATCACGCGGACCGCGATCTCGCCGCGGTTCGCGACCAGCACGCGCCGGAACATCAGATCGCGGGGAGGCCGTTGACCGGCTCGAGCTCGAACAGCAACTGCCCGTACTCGACGGCCTGCCCGTTCTCGACGTTGATCGAGCGGACGATCCCCTCGATGTCCGACTTCACCTCGTTCATCAGCTTCATCGCCTCGAGAATGCAGAGCGTTTGCCCCGCGCCGACTGGTGCCCCCTCCTCGACGAACGGTGCCGCGCCAGGCTCGGGGGCGCGGTAGAAGGTCCCCACCATCGGCGCCTCGACCCGGACGAGGCCGTTCGACGGCGGCGCAATCGGCGCGGCGGGCTCCTCGTCCGGCGGCGCAAGCAGCCCCGGCTGCGCCGCGGCCGCGGCGGGCGCCTCGTCCGTCCGCCGGACCGATACGCGCATCCCCGCCTCCTCGATCGTGACCTCGCCGATGCCCGACTCCTGCACGATCCGGACGAGCTCCCGGATCCGCTCCGCCCGTGCCTGGTCGACCCCGCCTGCCCCGAGACGCTCCTCGCCCGTCGACCGGCCCCGGATCGCGCGCAGCAGCGGCTCCGCCTCGTCGCCGAACAGCCCCAGCAGGAGCAACTCCTCCTCGCTCGACGCCAGCCCCTCATTCTGCGCGCGGACCTCGTGCAGCGGCGGCGCGGCCGCCTCGTCGCTGTCGGGATCCGCGGTGAGGGCGACGGCTCGCCGGACGGTCGCGTCGATCGGCGCCGGCGGCGTCCCCAGCTTGCCCTCGACGAGTGCCCGCAGCTCGTCGACGATCACGCCGTACCGCACCGCGGAAAGGACGTTCAGCACTGCCTGCGAGCCGAGGAACTGGCCGATCGGCGACGCGAGCGGCGGCCAGCCGACCTCTTCGCGGATCCGCACGAGCTCCTCGATCACCTCGTCGAGCCGATCGCGCTGCCCCTGGGCGCGCAGATTCGCGTCGACGGCCGCGACGAGACCGGCGGGCAGATCGTGTTCCGCGGCTCGCACTGCGATCCGCGGTGCGAGCGGCGTCATCGGCTCGTCGCCGATGTGCTCGTCGACGACATCGGACGCGCGCCACAGCGCGGCGACATCGACGTCGCAGTCGAGCCCGAGGCCGAGCAGCGCCTCGGCGAGCGCCTCCCCCGACACGCGGTGCAGCGAGAGCGCAATCGGGTAGACGGCGCACGCGATCAGCTCCGCGCCGGCGCGCGCGGCTTCGAGGGCTGCTGCGAGCGCATTGCCTGCCGATCCCTGGCAGTAGATCCCGACCGGCAGGTTCGTCGCCTCGCGCAGGCCAGTCACGAGCTCGCCTGCGCGGTGCGGTTGCAGCGAGCCGGTCGGATCGTGCAGCAGCACGCGCGCCGCGCCGAGCGAAGGGAGCTCGCGCGCCTGTTCGAGAAGCGCATCAGTCTCACCCGTTCGGCCCGGGCTATAGACGAGGCCGGCTTCGAATTCCGCGCCCGCGCGGGCGACCGCGTCGGCGGCGCCGCGCAAGTTCGACACGTCGTTCAGCGGATCGTGCAGTCGGAACACCCCGACGCCGTTCGCCGCAGCCGACGCGATGAACCGGCGAACGAAGTCGTCGTCGGCCGGGCGGGACCCGACGAGGAACCGGCCGCGGAGCGCGAGCCCGAGCGGCGTCTGCGTGCGCCCACGCAGCGCGCGGATCCGTTCCCACGGGCTTTCGACACCGCGGCGCACCGCACTGTCGAAGCATCCGCCCCCGGACACTTCGAGGTACGCGAGGCCCGCGCCGTCGAGGACCTCGGCGATCTGCAGCTGGTCGGCGGTCGGGATACGGCCCGCGAGCGGTTCCTGGCCGAGCAGCCGGATGGTCGTGTCTGCGAGCCGCGGCATCGCGAGGGGAGGTTATCGCCGCCCCGTTAGGTTTTCCCCAGATGGAAGTCGTCGAGCTGCGTCCCGGCCTGTGGCGTTGGACGGCCGCACATCCCGAATGGGTGCCCGGCGACCACTGGCCGCGGGTCGTCGCGTCGGTCTACGCAGAGCTCCCGGACGCCCTCGTCGTGATCGACCCCCTCGTTCCGCATGACGAGGCCGAGCGGTTCTGGGCGGCGTTCGACCGTGACGTCGAGCGGTCGGGTCGGCCGGTGTGCGTCCTCCTCACCGTCCACTGGCACGAGCGAAACGCGGCCGAGGTGCTCGAGCGCTACGGCGGGACGCTCTGGCGGCCGGAGCAACGCGACGCGCCGCTCCCGTCGGGCGTGCAGGCGCACCTCGTCGACGGCGCGGACTGGGTCGAGGCGCTCTTCTATCTCGAGCCGTTCGACACGCTCGTCGCCGGCGACCTGCTCATCGCCGATCCGACGCTCCGCGTCCCGGTCTCGTGGTTTCCGACCGAGGAGCAGGACTGGGCGCGCGTCGACCTGAAGGAGCGGCTCCGCCCGCTGCTCGACCGGAAGGTCGACCTCGTGCTCGTTGCACACGGCAACCCTGTTCTGAACGGCGCGCACGCGGCACTCTCGGCCGCCCTTTCCTGAACCGCCCGCACGTTTTGCGGTCGCGCTAGACGCGGCTGATGTAGCGGCGCTCGCGTGGGTCGACCTTGATGCGGTCACCCGTGTTGACGAACAGCGGCACCTGCACGATCGCGCCGGTCTCGAGCGTCGCCGGCTTCGTCACGTTCGAGACGGTGTCACCCTTGACGCCGGGCTCGGTTTCGGCGACCGCGAGCTCGACCGACGCCGGAAGCTGCACGCCCGACGGGCTGCCGTTCACGACCAGCATCTGGACCGAGCTGGACGGCTGCATGAAGTCGAGCACGTCCTCGACCGAGCTCCGCGGCAGCGGCGTCTGCTCGTACGTGTCCTCGTCCATGAAGACGACCTCGTCACCCGCGTCGTACAGGTACTGCATGTTCTTGGTCTCCGTACGGATGCGCGGGAACTTCTCGCCGGCGCGGAAGGTACGGTCGACGACCGCGCCCGATTGGAGCGCCTTCAGCTTCGTCCGCACGAACGCGCCGCCCTTGCCCGGCTTCACGTGCTGGAAGTCGACGATGCGCCACACGCCGCCGTCGAGCTCGATATGCATGCCGTTCTTGAACTGGTTCGTGTTGACCTGCTCCGCCATCCACGAGAGGCTAACCGACGTCGATCAGGTCCTTGCGGAGGTGCGTCAGGTTCTCGATGCC
>Ga0136846_1208054_pt1 | contig 11391 bp, 11 predicted proteins | sample HopSoiMetagenom2_FD_96841 | JGI IMG/M metagenome (GOLD analysis project Ga0136846, IMG submission 96841) | Grasslands soil microbial communities from Hopland, California, USA - 2 Assembly 2016 (version 4) | ecosystem: Environmental > Terrestrial > Soil > Grasslands | place: USA: Hopland... | reverse complement strand
TGACGATGACGTCGTCCTCTTCCTTGAAGACCGCGCGCGCCTTGAACGATCCGTTGCCGGTGTTGTAGATCGCGAGCAGGTCCGAGCGTGGCGTGACGATCTCGCCACCAGTGGGCAGGTCCGGTCCCTTCACGTATTTCATCAACGTGCGCGTCTGCGCATCCGGCTCGTCGAGCAGGTGGACGCAAGCCTGCGCGATTTCACGGAGATTGTGCGGCGGGATGTCGGTGGACATGCCGACGGCGATCCCCTGCGTGCCGTTGAGAAGCACGTTCGGCAGTCGCGCCGGCAGGAACGCGGGCTCTTCGAGGGTGCCGTCGAAGTTCGGCTGCCAGTCGACCGTGCCGTCCGAGAGCTCCGAGAGCAGCACTTCGGCGTAGCGCGTGAGCTTCGACTCCGTGTAGCGCATCGCCGCGAAGGATTTCGGATCGTCGATGCTGCCCCAATTTCCCTGGCCGTCGACGATGGGATAGCGGTAGCTGAAGTCCTGCGCCATGAGCACCATGGCTTCGTAGCAGGCCGAGTCGCCGTGCGGGTGGAACTTGCCGATGACGTCGCCGATCGTGCGCGCGGATTTCTTGTGCTTCTGTCCGGACGAGAGGCCGAGCTCGCTCATCGCATACGTGATGCGGCGCTGCACCGGCTTGAGCCCGTCGGACAGCGACGGCAACGCGCGATCGAGGATCACGTACATCGAATAATCGAGGTACGCCTTTTCGGTGAAGGTGCGGAGCGGTTGCCTCTCCACGCCTTCGAAGTTCATTTCATCTTGCACGGTATTGCGGACCCCGAAAAATCGAACAACAGTTAGGGAATGACGTCAGCGAGGTTGCCCTTCTCTTCCAGCCAATCCTTGCGATCCGAGGCGCGTTTCTTCGCGAGCAGCATGTCCATGATGCTGTCGCTCTCGTCCTTCGCTTCGATCGTGAGCTGCACCAGGCGCCGGGTGCGCGGGTCCATCGTCGTTTCGCGCAGCTGCGAGGGATTCATCTCGCCGAGACCCTTGAAGCGCGTGACTTGCGGCTTCGCCTTCGTCTCCTTGCCGGTCTCTATCTTCTTGAGCAGCTGGTCGCGTTCGGCTTCGTCGAGCGCGTAGTAGACGTTCTTGCCCGCGTCGATGCGATACAGCGGCGGCATCGCGACATACACGTGGCCGTTCGCGACGAGTGGCCGGAAGTGTCGCAGGAACAGCGCGCACAGCAGCGTCGCGATGTGCTGCCCGTCGGAGTCGGCGTCCGCGAGGATGCAGATCTTTCCGTAACGCAGGCTGGACAGATCGCTGGTGCCCGGGTCGAGCCCGATGGCGACGGAAATGTCGTGCACTTCCTGCGACGAATTGATCTCGCCCACGGACACTTCCCAGGTGTTCAGGATCTTGCCGCGCAACGGCATGATGGCCTGCGTCTCGCGATCGCGCGCCTGCTTCGCGGAGCCGCCGGCCGAATCACCTTCGACGAGGAACAGCTCGGAGTGCTTCGGATCCTGGTTCGTGCAGTCGGCGAGCTTGCCAGGCAACGCGGGGCCCGCGGTGATGCGCTTGCGCTTCACCTGGCTCGCGGCCTTGGTTCGCTCCTGCGCGTTCTCGATGGCGAACTGCGCGATGCGCTCGCCCGCGTCCGGATGCTGGTTGAGCCACAGCGACAGCGAGTCGTGGACGAAGCTCTCGACCAGCGAGGCCGCGTCGCGAGTCGCGAGGCGCTCCTTCATCTGGCCGGCGAACTGCGGCTCCTGGATCTTAATCGACAGCACGAAGCAGCACTTGTCGAAGATGTCCTCGGGCGTGAGCTTGATGCCGCGCGGCACGAGATTCCGGAATTCACAGAACTCGCGCACCGCGCCCGCGATACCGGCGCGCAGGCCGTTCACGTGCGTACCACCTTCGGCGGTCGGGATGAGGTTGACGTAGCTCTCGCCCATCGCGCGCTCCGCATTGGGCGTCCAGACGATCGCGTACTCGACGACGTTGACCTTCGGCTGGTCGTTCTTCGCGAAGATCGGTTCGGCGGGCAGCTTGTCTTCCTTGCCCACCTCTTCTTTCAGATAGCCGGCGAGGTCGCCGGTGAAAAACCACTCGTCCTTCTCCTTCGTCGCCTCGTTCTCGAACGTGATCTTGAGGCCCGGGCACAGCACGGCCTTGGCCTTGAGATTGTGCTTGAGCTGCGGGACAGAGAAGTTCGCGCTGTCGAAGAATTTCGGATCCGGCCAGAAGCGCACCGTCGTACCCGTGTTGCGCTGGCCTACGGTGCCGACCACTTCGAGCTTCGAGGCGACTTTGCCGTCCTTGAAGCTGATGTTGTATTCCTTGCCGTTGCGCTTGATCCAAGTCTCGAGCTGTTTCGACAGCGCGTTCACGACGGATACACCGACGCCGTGCAGGCCGCCCGAGACCTCGTAGTTCTTGTCGTTGAATTTGCCGCCCGCGTGCAGGCGCGTGAGGATCAGCTCGACGCCCGATACCTTCTCCTTCGGATGGATGTCGACCGGCATGCCGCGGCCGTCGTCCGCCACGGACAGCGAGTTGTCCTTGTGCAGGATGACGTTGATCTCTTTCGCGTGACCCGCGAGCGCTTCGTCGACGGAGTTGTCGACCACCTCGTGCGCGAGATGGTTGGGCCGGGACGTGTCGGTGTACATGCCCGGGCGGCGACGCACGGGCTCCAATCCGGAAAGGACTTCGATATCGGATGCGGTGTAGGACATTCTCGGCCGTCAGAGAAAAACGCGGCGCGAGTTTAACAGCGATCGGCACGCCGCGAGAGCGGCGATTCCAGGTACATCACCCGAATGAATACGTCAGGAGAACGATGCGCGGACGCGGCGCCCGATGGACGTGAAGCTCAACCCGAACGCGAGCGCGACGACTCCGAGCACCTGGCCGAGTATGCCCACGATGCGAGCGACCATGTCGTCGGAGATCACGGGTACCGACAGGTTGACGTCGCTCACCGGCATCTCGATGCCGCCGAACGTGCGCAGAACGAAGTACAGCACGACGCCGAGCGTGACCGTGATGCCGATCGAATTGGTGATCGCGAGCCAGCGCGATGCGCGCAGCGCGCCGGACGACGCTTCCACGGCCCCGGGCGCCGACACGGGATTCGTCGCCTTCGCCTCTGCGGCTTCGATGCGCGCCCACACGGCGGCGTCGAAGCGCTCGTCGAGCCGCGGCACTGCGATCTGGTTGACGAGCGAGCGGTCGAGCCGCGCCTCGATGTCTTTCCTGCTCATGATTCGGTCTCCGACTCGCCGGCCAGCGCCGCGAGCTTCTTGCGCCCCCGATGCAGCAGCGCTTTCACTGTACCCGTGGGCATGGACAAAAGCTCGCCAACTTCCTCACAGCTTCTGTCTTCGAGATAGAAAAGGACCACGACGCGCCGGTAGGGTTCCGGCAGCCTCTCCAGCAACTTCGTCACGTCATATTCCGCCGCCGCCTGGCCCGACGTTTCGACGCCCGCCGCATCGCGGCCGAACAGCATCGGGTCGCCGTCGTCATCGGCCGCTTCCTGGAAATCCTCGAGCGGCACCAGGCGGCGCTCGCGCGTGACCGCGGTCAGGCACGTGTTGCGCGCGATCGTGTACAGCCAGGTCGAGAGCGCCGCGCGCCCGTCGAACTTTGACAGCGCCTGCCAGACCTTCACGAAAATGGTCTGCGACAGGTCTTCCGCCAGCACCGGATCGCGCACGATCGACACGGCCAGATGCATGACCTTCTGGCGGTAACGTTGCATGAGCCCTTCGAGCACGGCCCGGTGATCGCCGGCCCGAAGCGCCGCGAGGAGATCGGCGTCCCGTTCCATGGCGGCCGTCGGGGCCGGAGTGCCCGGATTCATTTTTACCGCTGCCTGCACATGCTTGATACTGCGCAGCCGCATGGCGGGTTGCGCGGGGGCGCCGCAAACGCCACGGGGCGGTCGGGGCCGCGGCCCGGCGGCGGTTGCAACCAGAACTCGGGCCGGCGGGTATCAAAGGCGTTCGCAACGTTCATCTGGAGAAATTGATCATGAATCCGGGAGTTATCGGCGTCTTCATCCCCATCGTCGCCATCGTGTTCGGCATCGGCATCGGCGCGCTGGCCATCTGGTCGGAGCACAAGCGCAAGCTCGAGCTCATCGACCGCCTGCACCGCGAGCGCATGCTCGCGCTCGAAAAAGGCGTGGAGCCCCCCGCGCTGCCGCCCGGCATGGTCGGCGATCTCGGCGAGAAGTCCAAGGCGAAACTGGTGTCGCGCTACCTGTGGCCCAAGCCGATGCGCCACGGGCTCGCGATGCTGTTCGGCGGCATCGTGTTGTACTTCGCCGTCGACCGGGCCGGCGGCCCCGAAGGGGCGTTGTTCATGCTCATTCCTGCGGTGATCGGTCTCGCGAACCTGGTCTACGCGGCAGTGCTGTGGCAGCAGGAGAAAACGGAGCCCCCGCGCGTCGTCTGAACCTTCAGGTCAGGTCGGCCGTGAGCGCAACCCGGACGTTCTCCGGAACCGGCCTGAGCTCGTGATGATAGTTAGGGTGGTCGATGCCCGCGGCGAGCGCGGCCCCACCCTTCACCTGCTCCGCCATCTCCTCGGTGAGCTCGAAGCGCAGGAAGTGCACGGCGGATGTCTTGACGTCGTTCTCCCGATCCAGATCCTCGTCCGCGATCGCGTAGATGCGCGGCAGATCTCCGACATGGACCCAGCAGCGATCTTCGACGCCGCGCAACTTCTCGAGCTGCACGCGCCGTACCTCGGGATCGGGATATTCGATGAGCAGCGTGACTTTCCAGTTGCGACCGTCCGGGATCAGCGGGTTGTACGCCTCGAGTTCCTCGGCGATTCCCTCGGCCTCGAAGATGCGCTCGGTGCGCAACATCTCCTGGACCTGGTACTGGACCGTCAACCGGTCTTCGAACAGCCACATGGTGTGGCCACCGACGTTCAATTGCCGGTTCTTCTTGTGCGCGATGACGCGCGCACGGAACTCGGGTCGCTCGCGCGAGTAGCGTTCGAGGGACAGCAGGTCGGATTCGGCCAGCTTCCTCACGCTCATAAACCGTAGGCTTTGCGCACGAGCGTCATCGGGTGCTCCGGCTCGCGCGGCGCCGCGCCGCCCTTCGCCGCGAGACCGCTCTCGATCTGGTGTCCCGCCATCGGGCAATCGCTCGAATAGTGATCGGCCTGAGCTGCTTCGACCTTCGAGACCACAGGCCTGCCGATCTTCATCGACGCCGCGCGGTACTCCTTCTTCACCCCGTAGGTGCCGTTGTGACCGGAGCAGCGCTCGATGACCTCGACGGTAGTGTCGGGCACGAGTTTCAGCACGTCACGCGTCTTGAGGCCGATGTTCTGCACGCGCAGGTGACACGGCACGTGGTAGCTCACCTTGCCGAGCTTCTGCGTGAAGTCCGTGCGCAGCAGGCCGGCCTTGTGTCTCAACATGAGATATTCGAATGGATCGAAGATGTGCTCTTTCACGAGCTGCACGTCCGCGTCCTCGGGGAACATCAGCGGCAGTTCCTGCTTGAACATCAGCACGCACGACGGGATCGGCGCGACGATATCGAATCCTGCCTCGACGAGTTGCTTCAGCTGCGGGATGTTGAAGTCCTTGTATTTCGCAACCGCGTCGAGGTCGCCGAGCTCGAGCTTGGGCATGCCGCAGCACTTTTCCTTGCCCACGGCGCGCACCGGTATGCCGTTGTGCTCGAACACCGCGGTCAGGTCCTCGGGCAGGTGCGGCTCGTTGCGGTCGCCATAGCAGGTGACGAACAGCGCGACCTTGCCGCGCGTCGCGTCGCTCGGCTTCACCTCGGTCACCGTGCCCGCGATTTTATTCGCACGCGATGTGCCGGTTTTCGAATGGAATTTCGGAATGGGTGCGTCGGCCGCGACACCGAGCGTCTTCTCGAGCAATGCGCGTCCGGCCTGCGTGCCGTTCACCGCGTTCACGATCTCCGCGACGACGGGAATACCCGCGATGCTGCCCATCGCGCGGACATTCGAAAGTAGTTTGTCGCGGAACGAGTGCTCGCCCTTTTTGTGCTGGACGTGCTTCGCGCGCAGCATGAGGTGCGGAAAGTCGATGTTCCAGGGATGCGGTGGAACGTACGGACACTTCGTCATGAAGCACATGTCACACAGGTAACAGTGATCGACGACGTCCCAGTAGACCTTCTTGTCGACCCCATCGAGCTCGAGTGTCTCGCTCGCGTCGATCGCGTCGAACAGGGTCGGGAATGAATTGCACAGCGAGAAGCAGCGTCGGCACCCGTGACAGATGTCGAACACGCGCTCGAGCTCCTTCTCGAGTGCCTGCTCGTCGCTGAATCCGGGGCTGCGCCAGTCGAGAGGATGACGCGAGGGAGCCTGGAGGCTCCCCTCGCGTATTCCCGTATCAGTACCGCTCACGCGAGCGGACCGTCAGATCGCGTCCAGGGCCTTCTGGAACCGATTGGCATGCGAGCGCTCGGCTTTCGCGAGCGTCTCGAACCAGTCGGCGATCTCGGAGAAGCCTTCTTCGCGAGCCTGCTTCGCCATGCCCGGATACATGTCGCTGTACTCGTGCGTCTCTCCGGCGATCGCGGCTTTCAGGTTCGCTCTCGTCTCGCCGATCGGCAGGCCGGTCGCCGGGTCGCCCACGGCCTCGAGGTATTCGAGATGACCATGCGCGTGGCCGGTTTCACCTTCCGCGGTGGAACGGAAGACGGTGGAGACATCGTTGTAGCCTTCGACGTCGGCCTTGGCTGCGAAATACAGGTACCGACGATTTGCCTGCGACTCGCCGGCGAACGCGTCCTTCAAATTCTTTTCCGTCTTGCTGCCCTTCAGGTTCACGAGACTCTCCTTCATTTATCTAGTCGAGAACTGCTCTCATTTAGACTTGTTCTAAGAGTGGCGGCGAACTCTACGGCCGCGCTCGATCGCGCGTCAATCGGGAAGCGTGATCGTTTAGAGTCGCGCGCGTGAAATCCAAACCGCAGACGACCGAGCAACCCGACTTCGAGAAATCACTGAGCGAACTCGAAGCACTGGTGGCGAAGCTCGAGCAGGGCGACGTGCCCCTCGAAGATGCGCTCAAGACATTCGAACGCGGCGTGACGCTCACGCGCCAGTGCCAGACCGCGTTGCGCACTGCGCAACAGAAGGTGGAAGTGCTGCTCACGCGCGACGGCACCGAGGAAGTCGCGGCGTTTGCCGACGAAAACGAGGATGACGACGACGATGCCGGGCGCTGAAGCCGGGCGCGCCGGCACCGGATTCCTCGCGACGCGCGTTCCCGACTATCAGAAGCGCATCGAAGGCGTGCTCTCGCGCGCGCTCGAGATACCCGGTGCCGCAACGCCGCGACTCCTGGAAGCGATGCGATACAGCACCCTGGGGGGCGGCAAGCGCGTGCGTCCCGTGCTGGTGTACGCGACGGGCGAAGCGCTCGGTGCGGCACTCGATGTCCTCGACTCCCCCGCCGCCGCAGTCGAGTTGATCCATGTCTACAGCCTCGTTCACGACGATCTGCCCGCGATGGACGATGACGATCTGCGCCGCGGCCGACTCACCTGTCATCGCGCCTTCGACGAGGCGACGGCCATCCTGGTCGGCGACGCGTTGCAGGCGCGCGCATTCGAGGTACTGGCGAACGCGCCGGTCTCGATCGATGCCCATGCGCGCATCGAAATGCTGCGGCTCCTCGCCGACGCCATCGGCACGCGCGGCATGGCCGGCGGCCAGGCGATCGATCTCGAAGCCGTCAAGCAGAGGCTCGACGAAGCCGCGCTCGAACGCATGCATCGCCAGAAGACCGGCGCACTGATCCAGGCGAGCGTGATGCTCGGCGCGTCGGCCGCCGGCATCTCGAACGCCACGCAGCGCGCCGCGCTCGCGGAGTTCGGTGCGGAAATCGGCCTCGCCTTCCAGATCCAGGACGACATCCTCGACGTCGAAGGCACCACGACGGCGCTCGGCAAGCGCGCCGGCGCCGATGCGGACCGCGTGAAACCGACGTACCCTTCCGTGCTCGGGCTCGAGGCAGCCCGAGCGGCGGCACTCGAGCGCCGCGATCGCGCGCTGGCAGCGTTGCAGCCGCTCGGCGCGCGCTTCGCGCCGCTCGGGGAATTCGCCGAATTCCTCGTGGCGCGCGTGAGCTGACGGTAAAATCGCGCCGCAATGTCCAAGGCCCCGGATGATTTCACGCTGTTGCGCACGTTGAACGTGCCGGCGGATCTGCGCGCGCAGCCCGAGAGCAAACTTCCCGAGGTTTGCGAAGAGCTGCGCCAGTTCCTGATCCGCACGGTCGCCACGCGCGGTGGCCACTTCGCAGCCGGCCTCGGCACGGTGGAGCTCACCGTCGCGCTCCACTACGTCTTCGACACGCCGCGCGACCGTCTCGTGTGGGACGTGGGCCACCAGGCCTATCCACACAAGGTGCTCACCGGCCGGCGCGATGCGCTCGACACGATCAAGCAGAAGGACGGACTCGCGCCCTTCCCGTCGCGTCCCGAGAGCGAGTACGACACGTTCGGCGTGGGACATTCGAGCACCTCGATCAGCGCCGCGCTGGGCATCGCCGTTGCCGCGGAGCTCAACCACGACGAGCGGAAAGTCGTCGCGATCATCGGCGACGGCGCGATCACCGCCGGCATGGCGTGGGAGGCGCTGCTCAATGCGGGCGCGCGCAAGACCAACCTGCTCGTGATCCTGAACGACAACGACATGTCGATCTCCGAAAACGTCGGCGCCCTGTCGAACTACTTCGCGAAGGTGCTGTCGGGTCGCATGTATTCGACGCTGCGATCCGGCGGCAAGAAATTCCTGAAACCCATGCCCACGATGTGGGAGCTCGCGCGCCGCTCCGAAGAAATGATGAAGGGCATGGTCCTGCCCGGCACGATCTTCGAAGAGCTCGGTTTCAACTACATCGGCCCGATGGACGGCCACGACATCAAGGAGCTCGTGACGACCCTGCGCAACATGCGCAACCTCAAGGGCCCGCAGCTGCTGCACGTCGTCACGAAGAAAGGCAAGGGCTACGACCCGGCCGAGAAGGATCCGATCAAGTGGCACGGCCCGGGTCCGTTCGATCCGGCGAGCGGCACCATCTTCAAGGAAAAGGCCACCGGTCCTTCCTACTCGCAGGTCTTCGGCCAGTGGCTTTGCGACATGGCGGAACGCGATCCGCGCATCGTCGGCATCACGCCTGCGATGCGCGAAGGCTCCGGCATGGTCGAGTACTCGAAGAAGTTTCCGCAGCGCTACTTCGACGTGGCCATCGCCGAACAACATGCGGTCACGTTCGCTGCCGGCCTCGCGTGCGAGGGCCTCAGACCCGTCGTGGCTATCTACTCGACGTTCCTGCAGCGCGCCTACGACCAGCTGATCCACGACGTCGCGCTGCAGAACCTGCCAGTGGTGTTCGCGCTCGATCGCGCCGGTCTCGTCGGCGGTGACGGCGCCACGCACCAGGGCTCGTACGACTACTCGTTCCTGCGCTGCATCCCGAATCTCACCGTGATGGCGCCGGCCGACGAGAACGAATGCCGGCAGATGCTCTACACCGCAACGACACTCGATCATCCGTGCGCCGTTCGATACCCGCGCGGACCGGGCCCCGGCGTCGCGCCCGTCGCCGAGATGACTGCGCTGCCCGTGGGCAAGGCGGAGATCCGGCGCGAGGGGCACTGCGGCCTGTTGATCCTGGCGTTCGGCGCGCTGGTGAAATCGGCCGAGATCATCGGTGAGCGGCTCGACGCCACCGTGGTGAACATGCGCTTCGTCAAACCACTCGACGAGGAATTGGTGCTGCGCCTCGCGGCGCGTCACCAGGCGTTGGTCACCATCGAGGAGAACGCCGTGGCCGGTGGCGCCGGGTCCGCGGTGATCGAACTGCTCGCGAACTGCGCGCAGTCGCTGCCGACCCTCACGCTCGGCATCCCGGACCGCTTCATCGAACACGGCTCCCGCGAGGATTGTCTCGTGCAGGCCGAGCTCGATCCGGCGAGTCTCGGTTCCGCGGTCGAGCGCTGGTGGGCGCCGCTCGCCCGCAACCAGGCGCGCTCGGGAACATAAAGCGCCGCTCCGGGCCGCCAACGCCCGCAAAAATCCGCTTCTGCCCCATCCGAGGGGTTGATCGAAACGCGAAAGCCCGCAAACTGTGCGGCCTATGAAGCCAGCCGCTGCCCCGAAGGCCCAGGTCGTGTCCGTCGAGGACGTCCAGAGCCGCGCCGACACGCGCCAGATACCGATCAACCAGGTCGGCATCAAGGACATCAATCACCCGGTACGCGTGAAGGATCGTTCCGCCGGTCACCAGCACACGGTGGCCAACTTCAACATGTACGTGAACCTGCCTCACAACTTCAAGGGCACGCACATGTCGCGTTTCGTGGAGATCCTGCACCACGAGCGCGAGATCTCGGTGGAGTCGTTCGGCAACCTGCTCGCGGAGATGACGGAGCGGCTCGAGTCGAGCTCCGGTCACATCGAGATGAACTTTCCGTACTTCGTGATGAAGAAGGCGCCGGTGTCGGGTGTCGAGAGCTACATGGACTACCGCGCCACGCTCACCGGCAAGCGCGTGAACGAGGTCACGGAGATGTGGGTGAAGGTCGTGGTGCCGGTCACGAGCCTGTGCCCGTGCTCCAAGAAGATCTCGGAACGCGGCGCGCACAACCAGCGCTCGCACGTGACCATCAACGCGAAGCTGCGCGAACACATGTGGATCGAGGAGCTCATCGAGATCGCCGAGAGCGAGGCGTCGTGCGAGCTGTACGGCATCCTCAAGCGGCCGGACGAGAAGTACGTGACCGAACGCGCGTATGACAATCCGAAGTTCGTCGAAGACATGGTGCGCGACGTCGCCGTCCGTCTGAACGACGAGCCGCGCATCGCCGCCTACGTGGTCGAGTCCGAGAATTTCGAGTCGATCCACAACCATTCCGCGTACGCGCAGATCGCGCGCGACAAGGACGTTGACACCCGATAGTTCGTCGGCGTCCGCGGCTCCGCGCGACCCCGCGGTGCGATCCGCGTCACAGTTTGCAGTAAGCCGCGCCACACCGTCGCGTCGCACGAGACCAGTGTTGAGGACATGCGGTCAGGTTTTCGGTGCAATGCGCGTTCATGTCGCGTTCCGCCTCCAGACTCTTCCTCCTGTCCGGCCTCGTCGCAGCCCTCGCGAATGCTGCCGTCGCGAGCGCCGGCGTACTCGAGGTGCGCGCGCTCCAGCGTGACGGCAAGCCGCTCGTCGGCGCCGTCGTCACGGCGGCGCCCGAGGGCGGCGCGCTGCCGCCCGCCGCACCGGTCAAGGCGATCATGGACCAGGTCGACCTCGCCTTCGCGCCCGACGTCCTCGTGCTGCCCGTGAATTCCAGCGTGCAGTTCCCGAACAGCGACGTCGTGAGCCACCAGGTCTATTCATTCTCGAGCGC
>Ga0136846_1222913_pt1 | contig 11393 bp, 6 predicted proteins | sample HopSoiMetagenom2_FD_96841 | JGI IMG/M metagenome (GOLD analysis project Ga0136846, IMG submission 96841) | Grasslands soil microbial communities from Hopland, California, USA - 2 Assembly 2016 (version 4) | ecosystem: Environmental > Terrestrial > Soil > Grasslands | place: USA: Hopland... | reverse complement strand
GTGCCGTAGCTGGTACCGCTCATCCGGGCGTCGGAGATCCGGACCATATCGGTGACGCCCTGCTTGAGCAGGTAGTCCGGGATCGGCAGCATGCCGTACTCGGGCATCCCGGGCCCGCCGATCGGACCGGAGCCGCGCAGCACGAGCACCGAGTCCGGCGTGATCGCCAGCTCCGGGTCGTCGATGCGCGCCTTCAGGTCTTTGTAGTCGTCGAACACGACCGCCGGACCGGTGTGCGTCAACAATTTCGGCTCGGCCGCCAAGTGCTTGATGACAGCTCCCCGCGGAGCCAGGTTGCCGTGCAGCACCGCGATGCCCGCCTGCTCGGCGACCGGGTTCTCCAGACCGCGGATCACCTCCGGATCGTGGGTCCGCGCCGCGTCGTGGCACTGCCCGAAGGTCTTGCCGGCGACGGTCGGCCGATCCTGATGCAGCGCACCGGGCACCCGTTCAAGCTGCTTCAACAACGCCGACAGGCCACCGGCGTAGTAGAAGTCCTCCATCAGGAACCGGCCCACCGGCCGCACATCGGCCAGCACCGGAATCCGCTCGCCGATGGCGTCGAAGTCCTCCAGCGCCAGCCGGATCCCCAGCCGGCCGGCGATGGCGACCAGGTGAATCAGAGCGTTGGTGGAGCCGGCCAGCGCCAGAACCACGGCGGCGGCATCGTGGAACGCCTCCCGCGTCATGACCGCCGACGGCGTGAGCCCCTCCCGGACCAGCTCGACGGCCCGCATCCCGGAAGCCGCCGCCATCCGGTGATGCGCCGAGTCCACCGCCGGGATCGACGACGCCCCGGGCAGCGCCATGCCGAGCACCTCGGCGGCGGCGGTCATCGTCGACGCCGTACCCATGGTCATGCAATGGCCGGGGGAGCGGGCCAGTCCGCATTCGACCTCCGCCATCTCGCAGTCGCCGATCCGGCCGGCCCGATAGTCGTCGAAGTACCCGAACAAGTCCGTGCCGCTGCCCAGCGTCCTACCGCGATGATGCCCGCGCAGCATCGGCCCGGCCGGCACCACGAGCGCCGGCAGATCGGCGCTCGCCGCGCCCATCAGCAGCGCCGGGATCGTCTTGTCACAGCCGCCCATCAGCACCGCGCCGTCCACCGGATACGAGCGCAGCAGCTCCTCGGCCTCCATCGACAGCAGATTGCGATACAGCATCGGGGTCGGCTTCTGGAACGTCTCCGACAGCGTCGCCACCGGGAACTCCAGCGGGAACCCGCCGGCCTGCCACACCCCGCGCTTGACCTGCTCGGCACGCTCCCGCAGGTGCATGTGGCAGGGATTGATGTCAGACCACGTGTTCAGGATCGCGATGACCGGCTTGCCCAGATGCTCCTCGGGCAGATACCCGAGTTGCCGCATCCGCGAGCGGTGGCTGAACGCCCGTAGCGCCCCGCCGGTCGGGCCCTCGCCGAACCACGCCGCGCTGCGCAGCGGTATGGCAGAGTCCGGATGCCCAGAGTCCTGATCCCCAGAGCCCCGGTTCACAACCAGCCTCCGCTCCGCCACCGGTCCAGGACCGCGGCGATCCGGTCCCGCACCGGCTGCGGCAGGACCCGCGACGGCGGCCGCACGTCCCGGCCGGCCAGGCCGAGCTGCGCCAGCGCCTCCTTGACCACGCTGACGTTGTCAGCCGAGGCATCGGCCGCGCGCAGCTCCTCGAACTCCCGGACCGCCTCCCACAGCAGCATCGCCTTGGCGAAGTCCGCACCCCGCAACGCCTCCAGCATCGCCGCCGACAACCGCGGCGCGACGTTGACCAGACCGGAGGTGAACCCGACGGCGCCCACCGCCCAATGGCCCGGCGCCGCCAGCTCGGCGAGCCCGGCCACCCAGGCGAACCGGTGCAGCCCGGCGTCGCGCGCCACCGACGCGAAGCGCACCGGATCGTCGACGGCGTACTTCACCCCGACGACGTTCGGGCAGGCGTCGGCCAACTCCGCGATCTGCGCGCCGCCGACCCGCGCGTCGCGGATGTAGGGCACGACACCCAACTCCGGCACGGCATCGGCGATGACCCGGTGATACTCGATCCAGCCCTCGGCCGACCGGTAGGGGTGCACCGGCTGGTGCACCATCACCGCCCCGGCCCCGCTCGCGGCGGCGTGCCGCGCGGCGCCGATCGCGCAGGCGGTGTCCAGGCCGACCCCGGCGACCACCTCCGCCCGGCCGTCGACGGCCGCCACCGCCGACTCCACCGCCCGCCGCTTCTCGGCCTCGCTGAGCGTGTAGAACTCGCCGGTGTTGCCGTTCGGCGTGACCACGTCGACACCGTGATCGACCAGGCGCCGGATCAGCAGGGCGTGGCCGTCCCAGTCGACGTCCGAGGCCGGGGTGAACGGGGTGACCGGGATCGCCACCACCGCCCCCAGCCGTTCGCGGACACGCGCCGGACCCGGCAACGCGGCGGGAGCGGATATGGCGGAAGACGCGGCAGCGGACGAACCGGCGGCGGACGGATCAGAGGTCATGGTGTACCGGCTCCTTTCAGCGCGGTAGCGGGACTGTCAGCCGTCGTTCTCGGGGAAGTTGCGGGCCAGGAAGGAGCCGATATGACTCCGCATCAGATCTCTGACGCCCTCGGCGTCGCCGCTCTCGGCGGCCCCCAGGATCGCCAGGTGCTCGGCCGCCTCCCCTTCCCAGGACGGCCGGCGCGCCCACGCCGCGGTCGACACCAGCGCGGTCTGGTCCCGCAGATCGTCGAGCGTCCGGACCAGCAGCGGATTGCCGCAGCCCACGTACATCGCGCGGTGGAAGGCGCGGTTGGCCAGCGACCGCTCGGCCGCGTCGGCCGCGCGGTCCGCCGCTTCCAGCGCCCGGCGGGCGGCCGACCAGTCGGTGTGCCCGGTGACGGTCCGCCCGGCGGCGACCGGCTCCAGTAACAAGCGCATGTCGTAGATGCAGCGCGCGTGCCCGCGGTCGATCGCGCGCACGGAGGCGCCGCGGTAGGGGCTCATCACCACCAGCCCGGTGCCGGCCAGGGTCTTCAACGCCTCGCGCACCGGCGTCTTGGACACCCCGAGCCCCGCGGCCAGCTCGGTCTCGACCAGTGCCTGCCCCGGCTTGAGCTCGCCGATCAGGATCGCGTGCTTGATGGCCTCCAGCACGGCCTCGGTGCGGGACGGCAGCGTCCCGGGCCGCGAGCGGTCGGGGGATATCAGGGCACCGTCCAGGGGATCGGCTAGCGAATCAGTCACCAAGGCTCCCGGCAATGATCATCATGCCTCATATATGAGATGTGACGGGAGCGTATGGTCGGAACTGCCATGAGTCAAGGATGTCAACAATCGATCACATCACCGCTCCGCACCTCGTATATCAGATGGAAGAAACGATTCGACGACCGATCCCGGCGAAAGTTTCATCCGGCCCGGCACCGGCCGCAGCCCCGTCGACCAGCGCCGTTCGACGGATTCGACAGTGTCCCCGAACCCGCCGGCTCCCAGAACTTTGACACGCTTCCAGGCCCGTCGGCGACCATGCGCCCATGTCACGTGAACTCAGATTCCGGCGTCTGGCCATGGGGTTGGCGACGCTCGCGGCGGCCGTCGCCCCGCCGCTCACCGCCTCCCACGCCGACGCCGCGCCGATAGCGAACGTCACTGTGAACGCCCTGGAAGGCCAGGGGACCATCCCCGCCACCGGCTACGGGCTCAACAGCGAGGTGTGGGACAGCCAGATGAACGTCCCCGCCGTCCAGGACCTGCTCGGGCAGGCCAATGTCGGCATGCTGCGCTACCCCGGCGGCTCCTACGGCGACATCTATCACTGGCAGGACAACACCGCGCCCGGCGGTTACGTCGCCCCCGGCACCGACTTCGACTCCTTCATGGGCACCGTCAAGAAGATCGGAGCCCAGCCGATCCTCATCGCCAACTACGGCACCGGCACCCCCGAAGAGGCCGCCGGCTGGGTCCGGTACGCCAACGTCACCAAGGGCTACGGCGCCAAGTACTGGGAGATCGGCAACGAGAACTACGGCAACGGCTACTACGGCGCGGACTGGGAAGCCGACAACCACGCCAGCAAGAGCCCCACGACCTACGCGCAGAACGTCGTCCAGTACTCCTCGCAGATGAAGGCGGTCGACCCGACCATCAAGATCGGCGCCGTGCTCACGCTCCCGGGCAACTGGCCCGACGGCGCCGTGGCCACCGGGGACAGCTGGGACTGGAACCGCACCGTGCTCTCGATCGCCGGCAGCTCCGTCGACTTCGTCATCGTCCACTGGTACCCCAGCGGAACCGGCGCCGAGGCCGCGCTGAGCGCACCCGCGCAGCTGCCCGGCGAGCTCTCACAACTGCGCCAGGAGATCAACCAGTACGCCGGCGCCAACGCCTCGCGCCTCGGCGTGGCGCTCACCGAGACGAACTCCAGCCAGTTCATGGACACCCAGCCCAACGCGCTGTTCGCGGCCGACACCTACTTCACCGCCCTGGAGCAGGGCGTGTTCACCGTCGACTGGTGGGACACCCACAACGGCCCCGGCGCCATCAGCACCGCGCCCGACGGCGCGACCGACTACCAGGACATGGGCATCCTCTCCAGCGGCACCTGCGTCGGCAGCACGTGCGAGCCGCCGATCAACACGCCGTTCCCGACCTACTGGGCCATCAGTATGCTGAGCAAGCTCGGCCACCCCGGCGACCAGCTGGTCCGGGCCGGCACCGACCAGGCCCTGGTCAGCGCGCACGCCGTGCGCCAAGCCAACGGCAACCTGGCGGTCCAGCTGGTGAACAAGGACCCGAAGAACGCCTACTCGGTGAACCTGCACTACAACGGCTACACCCCGAGCAGCGCCACCCCGACCGTCTACACCTACGGCGACGAGGCGACCTCGATCACCAGCGCGGCCCAGGGCACGAGCACCAGCCAGACGATCGCGCCGTACTCCATCGAGACGATCGTGCTGACCCCCTCGGGCCGGCCGGTCACGCTGAGCGCGCCCGGGCAGCCCACCGTCTCCGGCATCACCGCCGGCGACGCGACCGTCTCCTGGACGCCGTCGACCGGCGGCCAGGCCATGCGCTACGAGGTCTACGAGCAGCACGGCACCACCAGCCAGCTGCTGGTCGAGTCGACCGGCACCTCGGCGACGGTCCACAACCTGGTCCCCGGGCACGACTACACGCTCAACGTGCTCGCGACCGACCAGTACGGCAACCTTTCCCGCCCCTCCGATCCGGTCACCTTCACCACCTCCACGCCGACGGACAGCACCTGCGCCGTGACGTATCAGGTCACGACCAGCTGGGGCTCCGGCTACGTCGCCTCGCTGACCGTCACCGACACCGGACCGTCCCCGATCAACGGCTGGACGCTCAGCTTCACCTTCCCGGCCGACACCGAGAGCCTCGCCAACGGCTGGAACGCCAACTGGTCCGCCTCCGGGCAGGACGTGATCGCCACCAGCCTGGACTGGGACGCGAACCTGGCGGCCAACGGCGGCAACTCGGCCAGCATCGGCTTCGTCGGCAACAACACCGCCGCGTATCCGTCACCGGCCGCCATCAGGCTCAACGGAACGGTGTGCACCACCACGTACTCGTCCTGAATCCAGACCCTGACGCAGACTCCCCCAGCCAGGGGAGCGCGCCGTGAGCTCGGCCGTGATGGCCGCGCTCACGGTGCGCGCCGGCACGCCGGTCGGCCAGGTGTCGACTCCTCCGTGGTCGACACCCGGCCGACACTCGGCCGAGACCCGGCCGACCGGCTTGGCGGGCCTCGGCGCGGGCGTGCCGGCCGCGTGATGGCTTGCGGTGGCGGCCGCAAGCCATCACGACGGTATGCGTGAGATCAGGGCTCTGAGACCTCGACCTCGGGGGCCAGCACCCGGTCGGCACCGGTCTGGCGCCGCGGCCCGACCAGCGTGGGCCGCAGCACCGCGCGAATGTCCGCGCTCGACGCGCCGATCCGCAGTTCGACCTCGCCCGGCTCGACGACGCGGCGCTTGTTCCGGCCGGTGAACGAGGTCTGGTCGGCGTGCAGCGTGATCCGGACCGTCCGCGTCCCGCCCGGCGGCAGCTCGACCCGCGGCGCGGCGATCAGCCGCTGCACCGGCTGCACCACCTCGGCCACCGGGTCGTGCAGGTAGACCTGGACCACCTCGCTCACCGCGACGCCGGTGTCGTTGCGCAGCCGCACGGCGATGTCGCACGTCCCGTCCGTCGGCCACTCCCAGCCCGACTCGATCGCCGCGCCGGTCCAGCCGGCCGAGGCGTAGGACAGGCCGTGGCCGAACGGGAACAGCGGGGTCGGGTCCACGACGCTGCCCTCGTGCAGCAGGCCGAGCTGCGGTGTGAGGTAGGTCGAGGGCTGATTCGACCCGGCGGCGGGGAAGCCGACCGGCAGCCGCCCGGTCGGATTCGTGCGGCCGGCCAGGATCTCGGCGATCGCGACCGCCCCCTGCTCGCCCGGGAAGAAGCCGCACAGGATCGCGGCCAGGCGGTCGGCCTGCCGCGACAGCTCATAGGGCCGGCCGCTCAGCAGCACCAGCACCACCGGCGTGCCGGTGGCGAGCACGGCTTCCAGCAGCTCCTCCTGCCGCCCCGGCAGCCGCAGGTCGGCGGCATCGCAGCCCTCGCCCGACGTCCCGGTTCCGAACAACCCGGCCAGATCGCCGAGGGCGATGACGCAGACGTCGGCATCGGCGGCCAGCCGGGCCGCCGCCTCGATGTCCTCGTCCTCGCCACCGGTCACCGGGCAGCCCTGGGCGTAGACCACGGAGGAGGTGGCCTCATCGGCGCGCAGCGCGTCGAGCAGCGTCGGGATCTCGACGCCGACCGGGACGCCCGGATGATGCAGGCCCACGTGGCGCGGGAAGGAGTAGCAGCCCAGCATCGCCGAGAAGTCATCGGCGCGCGGCCCGACCAGGGCGATACGGAGCCCTGGTGGCAAAGGCAGCACGCCGTTGTTCCGCAGCAGCACGGCCGAGCGCCGCGCCACCTCCAAAGCCAGTGACCGTGAGGCGGCGTCGTCGAGCTCGGAAAACGACTCCTCCAGGATCGCCGGTGCCGCGGTCCAGTCCGGATCGAGCAGCCCGAGCTCGCACTTCTGGCGTAGCACGCGCTCCAGCGCCCGATCCACCAGCGCGGCGTCCACCGCGCCGGACTCGACCGCGGCGGCCAGCGGCTCCCCGTAGCACCCCACCGTCGGCAGCTCGACGTCGATCCCGGCGGCCAGCGCAGCGGCGGCGGCCTCGGCCGGCGTGCCGGCGACGCCGTGCAGCGTCTGCAGGAACGCCACCGAGAAGTAGTCGGCGACGACCGTGCCGTCGAAGCCGTATTCACCGCGGAGCAGATCCGTCAGGATCCCGGCGTCGGCGGCCACCGGGACGCCGTCGATGTCGGTGTACGAGTTCATCACCGAGCCCGGTCCGGCCCGCAGCGCCATCTCGAACGGCGGCAGCATCACGTCGGCCAGCTCGCGCGGCCCCATCGACACCGGCGCCTGGTTCCGGCCGGCCCGGGAGGCCGAGTAGCCGGCGAAGTGCTTCAGGGTCGCGACGATCCCCGCCGACTGAAGCCCGCGCACGTAGCCCGCGCCGATCGTGCCGACCAGATACGGATCCTCGCCGATCAGCTCCTCGACCCGGCCCCAGCGCAGGTCGCGGACCACGTCCAGGACCGGGGCCAGGCCCTGGTGCACGCCGAGCCGCCGCATCGTCGCACCGATCTGCGCGGCCATCCGCTCCACCAGACCCGGGTCGAACGTCGCCCCCCAGCACAGCGGCGACGGGAAGATGGGAGCCTGCCAGGCCCCCAATCCCGTCAGGCACTCCTCGTGCAGCAGCGCCGGGATGCCGTGCCGGCCGGCGGCGACGATCTGCTGCTGGACCGCCGCGACCGCCTTCGCCCCGTCCAGCGGCGACACCGGAACGGTGCCGTACAGCCGGGTCAGCTGGCCCACCCCCTGCGTCACCAGCGCGTCCCAGCCGACGTCGGGCAGCTTGGCCAGCTCGTGCTGGTGCGGGGCGACCGTGCCGGCCGAGGAGTCCACGCCGACCCAGATCCCGGCCAGCTGGGCGACCTTCTCCCGCAGCGTCATCCGCTCCATCAGGTCCCTGACCCGTGCGGCGGCGGGGGCCGCCGGGTCGCGCCACAGCGGCTCGTCGGGGGAGCGGTCCGAAGGCGTCACGAGGTACTCCTGTCCTGAGGCGGAAGACCGGCCGGCGCCCGCGTCGAGTTCCGGACGACCAGGCTGGTGGGAAGCATGATGTGGGTGTCGGCGGGCTCTTCGGCGCCGCGGATGAGGCCGATCAGCAGCTCCACGGCCCGCGAGCCCATCTCCCGGATCGGCTGCCGGATCGTGGTCAGCGTCGGCGAGCACTGCGACGCCTCCGGGATGTCGTCGAAGCCGACCACCGACAGGTCGTCCGGCACCCGCAGGCCCAGCTCGTCGGCCACCCGCATGGTGGCGATCGCCGAGAGGTCGTTGCCGGCGAAGACCGCCGTCGGGCGGTCCGGCAGCGCCAGCAGCAGCCGGGCCTGCGCCGCCGATACTTCGGGGTCGTACTCGCCGATCCGGACCAGTTCCTCCTCGACCGGCAGGCCACCGGCCGCCATCGCCCGGCGGAAGCCCCGCTCGCGCAGCTGGGCCGACAGCAGGTCCGGCCGGCCGCCGAGCAGCGCGATCCGGCGGTGGCCGAGGGTGATCAGGTGCGCGGTGGCCATCCGCGCCCCGGTCACGTTGTCCGAGTCGATGGTCGGCTGCCCGGCCGGGCCGGTGTGCGGGTCGACCGCGACCACCGGGGCGCCGTAGTTCACGCCCACCACCGTGGGCGTCACCAGCACGGCGCCGTCCACCAGGGTGCCGGACAGCCGGGACAGGTAGCGCTGCTCCCAGCCGACGTGGCCGCCCACCCGCCCGCCGGCGGAGTACACCACCAGCTCGAAGCCGGTGCCCCGGATCGCGTCGCCGGCGCCCTTGAGCAGCTCGGCGCTGAACGGCTCCAGGTCCGCCACCAGGATCCCGATGACGTTGGTCTGATGGTTGCGCAGGCTCTGCGCCACCAGGCTGGCCTCGTATCCGAGCTCCGCGATCACCTCGCGGACGTGCGCGGCGGTCTGCTCGGAGACGCCGTAGCGGTCGTTGATGACTTTCGAGACGGTGGCCACCGAGACGCCGGCGCGGGCGGCGACATCGCGGATCGTGGCGCGGGGACTTGGCTGCACGGGGCACAGGATAGCTGACAACGAAAACGTTATCGATAACGATTGACATGATGTTCCGGCGCGCGCAGACTCTGTCCCACCCCAGGGCTCTCCCGTGCCTCCCGGGCCCTGACCCGGCGCTGTCAGGAGTGGATCATAATGCGGATTCGAACAACGCGTTACCTCGGACTCACCGCCGCCGTCGCGACCGTGCTGACGGCCGCCGCCTGCGGCAGCGGCAGTGGCGGCGGAAGCAAGCCCGCCGCGGCCGATTCCACGGCACCGGCCACCATCACCTGGTGGCACAACGGCACCGCCGACCCGGTGCTCTCGCTGTGGCAGCAGACGGCCGACGCCTACCACACCGCGCATCCGAACGTGACGATCAAGCCCGATCCGATCCAGAACGAGCAGTTCCAGACCAAGGTCCCGCTGGCGTTGCAGGGGAACAACCCGCCGACCCTGTACCAGCAGTGGGGCGGCGGCGGTGAGAAGAGCCAGCTGTCCTCCGGCAAGGTCCTGGACCTGACCTCGGCGGTGTCGTCCTGGATCGGCGACATCGGCCAGGCCGCCACCCGCTGGCAGGTCGACGGCAAGCAGTACGGCATCCCCTACGAGCAGCACGTGGTCGGGTTCTGGTACCGCAAGGACCTGTTCGCCAAGGCCGGGATCACCACGCCGCCGACCACGATGGACGATCTGAACGCGGACGTGGCCAAGCTCAAGGCCGCCGGCATCGCGCCGATCGCCATCGGCAGCAAGGACCGCTGGCCCGACGCCTTCTGGTGGGAGTACTTCGCCGTCCGCGAGTGTTCGGTGGACACGCTCAAGTCGCAGATCTCGGCGCTGAAGCTCACCGACCCGTGCTTCAAGAAGGCCGGCGACGACCTCGGCACGTTCATGGCCACCAAGCCCTTCCAGGACTCCTTCCTGGGCACGCCGGCCCAGCAGGGCGCCGGCAGCTCGGCCGGTCTGCTGGCCAACGGCCAGGCCGCGATGGAGCTGCAGGGCGACTGGGAGGGCGGCGTCATGAAGTCGCTGTCGACCGACTCGCAGCTGTCCACCAAGACCGGCTGGTTCCCGTTCCCGACGGTGCCCGGCGGCCAGGGCGACCCGAAGGCCGTGCTCGGCGGCGGCGACGGGTTCTCGTGCACCAAGGGGGCCCCGCCGGCCTGCGCCGACTTCCTGAAGTACATCGACAGCCCGGAGGTGCAGACCAAGATCGCCTCCCAGGGCGTCGGCCTGCCGGTGAACCCGGCGGCGGCCTCGGCGCTGACCGATCCGACGCTGCAGGCCGTGTTCCAGTACGACCAGCAAGCCAGTTACGTGCAGACCTACTTCGACATCGCCATGCCGACGAACGTCGGTCAGGCCCTTGACTCCGCGGTCGCCGACTTCTTCGCCGGCAAGGGGAGCCCGCAGAGCATCCTGGACTCCGTCAGCAGCACCGCCGGGGGCTCCAACAAGTGATGAGCACGCCCCGCATCACCAGCAGCCGCGGCCGCGTCCGCATCAGGATGGAGCTCGGCTTCCTGCTGGGCCCGGCCACCCTGCTGTTCGCCGGCTTCGTGCTCGCGCCCATCGGCATCGCGATCTACTACAGCCTGTACTCCTGGGGCGGCTACGGTCCGCTCACCGACTTCGTCGGCCTGAAGAACTACACCGACGCGCTGTCCGGGTCGGTGTTCAAGCAGGCGGTCGAGCACAACGTGCTGTTGGTGGCGCTGTCGCTGCTGATCCAGCTGCCGCTGGCGGTCTGGATCGCGATGCTGCTCAACCGGCGGATGCGGGGCCGTGCGCTGATCCGGGTCGTCGTCTTCGCCCCGTACCTGCTGTCCGAGGCGACGGCGGCGATCATCTGGGCCCTGATGCTCTCCAAGGGCAGCTTCGTGGACCAGGCGCTGAAGGCGGTCGGCCTGTCCGGCCAGATCCACGGCTGGCTGGCCGACCCCGACATCGTCTTCTACACCCTGTTCGTGGTCATCACCTGGAAGTACATAGGCTTCGGCATCATCCTCATGCTCGCGGGCCTGCAGGCGGTGCCCGCCGAGCTGCGCGAGGCCGCGGCCATCGACGGCGCCAGCCCGTGGCAGATCATGCGCAGCGTCGTGCTACCGCTGCTCGGGCCGACGATCCGGATCTGGATCTTCCTGTCGGTGATCGGCTCGCTCCAGCTGTTCGACCTGGTGTGGATCATGACCCTGGGCGGCCCGGCCCACGCCTCGACCACGAT